>ENA-ORVC01002666-ORVC01002666.1-human-gut-metagenome-genome-assembly--contig:-NODE-2666-length-11450-cov-25.061694_pt1 | contig 11450 bp, 8 predicted proteins | sample MGYA00242092_ERZ509234 | MGnify/ENA primary metagenome ERZ509234 (study PRJEB26280, sample SAMEA2338800) | human gut metagenome | biome: human gut; feature: human-associated habitat; material: faeces... | reverse complement strand
GATGCGGCTCACTGAAAGGCGCGAAAATGGAGGTAAACGGAAGTAGAGGCAGATTTGGCAGGAAAACTTCAAAAGGGAAATCCGTGAAAAATGGAATCTCCATCAAAAGAAAAGAACATATCCGGTAGTGTGAAACCGGGCAAACCACCTGCAAGGAAGTATGGTTTTATCTGTCCGGCCGGACGTGTCGGGGCGGGCAGATAAAATCATTCTTCCCTGTTTGCCTGCTGTGGGTGACGGCTTGTTCCATTTATGGGCAAGCGGTCATACACGGCTTTCCGCTTCCGGCTCAAAAGAACGGCGAAAAAGAAAAATCATCTGAAAAGCCGTAAAAACACCTCTTTGGCATAAGCACAAAAGAAATGGGCTTTGCCTCATCAGTCTAAACTGTTGCTTAGGCGTGAGGCAAAGCCCTTTTCTCCGCTTATGCAGTAGTCGGCACACGTTCGTTCAAAATCCTTTTGGGCGATGGTGTACCGACGAATAAAGCCGCTTTTACGGAAAAACTTGTATGAGATAGAAAAAAAATCAGGGAGATTCATATCAAAATCTCCCGTTTTATTGTTACTTTTGCATACGAAGAGTTCTTTGAAGGTTACGCAACGCGCAGAAGAATAATGCAGCAGATAACTAACTAAATCGTAACCTATTACTATCATGAGCGATTAACATACGCTCATTTCCAATAAAATACACTCTTTTCGTAACTTCCGGGTGCAAAGGTATTGCTTTTCCGGGATTATTCGCAAACGAAATCGGAAATAAATTTCAATGAATTTTGTAATTCATTGAAAAACATGGTTTTGTTAAACGACTATTTGCGGAAGATGAAATAGACGGCCAGAATCAGGCAGACGAAACCCGCCAGGTGGTTCCACCGCAGGGTGTCCGATTTCATGAAGACGACGGCGAAGACCGTGAAGACCAGCAGGGAGATGACTTCTTGGATCACTTTGAGCTCCCAGATCGAGAAGGGGCCTCCCAGTTGGGAGCTGCCGATGCGGTTGGCCGGGACTTGGAAACAGTATTCGAACAGGGCGATCCCCCAGCTGAGCAGGATGATGGACAGCATCCCGAAGCGCTCTATTTTGGATTTGAAAGCGATATGCCCGTACCAAGCCAATGTCATAAAGGTATTGGAAAGGATCAGCAGGGCGATGGTGGCGAGGGCACGGCTCATAATAGCAGAGTATTGAGATCGGTTATCGAGGCGAAATCGTCGATGACGACATCGGCTTCCGTTTGGGTTGCGAGCGTATGACGGGGTAGAGTCGTTGCCAGGGCCACGATGCGGCCTGCTCCGGCCCGGCGGGCAGCAGTGATGCCGACCCGGGCATCCTCGAATACAAGGCATTCGGCCGAAGGCAGGTGCAGTCCTTCGGCTGCCAGCAGGTATATTTCCGGGTCGGGCTTGCAGCGGGTCACCCGGTCGCCGCTGACGATGCAGGAGAAGTAGTCGGTGATACCGCAGTTGCTGAGGACGAAATCGACGTTCTCGCGGCAGCCTGAAGAACCGACGGCGCAGCGGATTCCGCGACGGCGCAGCTCTTCGAGCAGTTCCACGAGCCCCCGTACGGGGCGGATTTCCGGAGCATAGACTTCGCGGTAGATGGCTTCTTTCTCCTCGCCGAGCGCTTTCATTCCCTTTTCGCGGATGATTTCTTCGGGCAGGATCAGGCGCATGATGTCGTCGTTACCCATGCCGAAAGCGGTCTGGAGCTTGTGCTGCCAATCTTCGACGCCGTAACGCTCGCAGAATATCTCGAATGCCTTGACGTGTGCCTGGGTATTGTTTACCAGTACGCCGTCCATATCGAACAGGACTCCCCGTATCATTTTGTTGTTTTTTGAGTCGCAAAAGTAATCATATTTCCGGGAGTTGCCGCCGAAACGACCGGGAAATTGCAGCGTAGCACTTCGAGGCGGGGCCGTAGTCTAAAATGGCGATTGTAGTTTTTTAGTACCCTTTCCGACGATCGCGGCATCGAACTCGAGGTCCGTTTATTGCGGCCTGTGGCCGCATCCGTAATTCCGATCCTCTCCTGAATCCCCTCTTCGGAGAGGATTTGGACGCTGCGTACCTGAAGAGGTACCTAATATATACTCACGCTTAAAATTTGAGGTTAAGACTGAAATTGACCGTGAAGGTCGGGATCGACAGTCCGGGGACGGCGCGGTGATGCGTCAGACGCCAGATGCAATCCACGCGCAGCAAACGGAAGATGTTTTCGATGCCGAAGCCGGTTTCGAGGTAAGGATGTTCGACCGATGACATTCCTACCGGAAAGAGCATAACAGCTTTCGTATTCGGAAGACTGCCGTCGTTGCGGGCCGAGAGAGTGCCGTAAACTCCTTTGAAAACAAAGACTTCGCGCCAGTTGAGTTTTTTGAGGAGCGGTACGCGGCCCAACAGGAACCCGTTGAAGTGGTGTTCGTAGAAGAACGAAATCCAGGCGTCCGACGAGAATTCGTAGAAATTCATGCACGAGAAGGCGTAGCGGTCGTAAAAATAGGTGCCGTTTCCTTCGTGCAGCTTCAGCAGCAGGTAGGGAACCTTGCCGAAGATCTTGCCGCCTTCGAGCATGAGTTGCGAGTAACCGATCGGAGGCAGATTGAGCCGGTATTGCATACGCCCTTCGAGCCGCAGGTAGTCGTAGCTGGCGGGTAAGACTCCTCTTTTTGCCCCCGTGAAGTCGAAGGAGAAAATCGGGTATTTCGAACCCATGTGTCGTACCTCGAACGGCATGCGGACGATCGTTTCGTCTTTGGACAGCCGCAGCCCGATCCGTATCGAAGCGTCGTTGATGCCATGCAGCGAACGCCCGTCCGGCAGGATCATCGGTACGTAGCGGTTCGAGGAGATGTGACGGCCCCGCAGCTCGAACGAACTGCTGATCCCGTGCAGCCACTCGTGTTCGTAGAGGGCGATCCCTTCCTCGATAGTCGAAAGCCGCGAGGTGCCGCCTCGGGAGAAGATCGAGCTTAGGATGTTGTTTTCCGAGAGGGCGCTGACACCCGAGCTGAGCTGTATCGCGTCGTTGCGGTAGGTGACCGTCAGTTTGCGCAGCAGTTGTCGGCGCAGCATCAACTCTACCTCCGCAGCTCCCTTGAAGTCCTCGTCGCGGGTGCCGTAGGCCAGGTAGGTCGAGAGCCGTACGCGGCGGCTGAACTCTTTGGTCGTGCGTGCGCCTATCTGGAAACGGGCGCCCTCCAGTCGGTTGAAGCTGATTACTTTGGAGTAGGGACCTATGCCGACGTATTTGGTGTTGTAGTAGCCTCCGATGATAGTATTGAGGACGGTGTATATGTTTTTATAGAGGGGGACCTGCTGGATCGAATCGACCATTTGATAGATGGCCTTTTCCTTTTGGGTGAGGGTGTAGGGACGCAGCGAGTCCCATTCGACCTGCTTGCCCGAAATGGCATCGTCCGAGAGGATCACGCTGGCTGACGTACCCAGAACCTGTTTGGGGATCGGCGTGTCGAACTTTACGTCGGAATAGGTTACCTCGTGGCTGCCCAGGAAAGCGATCATCTTCGAGGAGTCGGATTTGGTCAGCGTAAAATCGGCGGTCATCTTCTCCCGCTGCGGGAACCACAGCGAGTCGGCCGTCAATCGGTTGTCGGCTTCGATCGCCAGGTGGCGAATCCAGTTTACATTGACTCCTTTGGCCATTTTTACGCGGGCCGAACGCAGCGCATAGCTTGCCGAGTCGATATTGACCTCGCCGTCGAGTACCGGGGTGGCGACACTTTTGGGGTGAAACCGGATTTTGTAGGTCTTGCGCCCTTCCACGTTCGTACTGTCCACCAGAAAGTATTTGTAGAATGAGCGTCCCGAGTTGGAGAGGGGGCTGGCGAACTTCACGCCGAACAGGTCGATGAAGTTTTCGTAAAGATTCACGTCGGCGTGCAGGTGTCCGGTGAATTGCGCCAGCACGCTGTTGTCTTCGATACCGGATATCTGGCTGGCGCGAATTACCTCGCGGGCGACGGACGGCGTGCGGCTGTGGTAGTAATCCGCCGCTGTTTCGGAGATCATCACGGGCAGGTAGGGCTGTCCCGTGACGGACGAGGTGTCTAGGTGCTCGAAGATGAAACCGAAATTCTGTTGGAGTTTTTTGCTCCGGAATTCCCGGATATTGGCCAGTCCGAGTTCCATTTTCGTATAGGTGCGGCAGATGTAGCGGTCGTACTCCTTGGAGTCGTTGTATTTTTTGTTGCGGATAATGCCTTCAAGGATCGGATGGGCCGGATTGTCCCCAGGGGTAATTACGACGCTTTCGATTTCCAGATGCGAAGGAGTGAGCCGGAAGTCGATTTGGTTGTAGCCCCCGACGTGGACCGGACGTATCTGAGGTTCATAACTGACCATTTCCGCCCGGATGTAGCTCGACGTGTCGCGGCTTTCGAGCGAGTAGAACCCTTCGTCGTCGGTGGTGATGCCGGTGGTCGTACCCGGGAACAGGACGACGGCGTAGGGAATCGGCTCGCCCGTCTGTGCGTCCGTGACCGTACCGCGCACCCGGGTGTTCTGGGCGGCGCAGGGGGCGTACAGAAATAGTCCCGCAAGAGCGAGGAGTATGCCGCAGAGTCGTTTCATCGAAGCCTTTCCGGAATGTCGTTTCGGATTTTCCTAAAATATAAATATACCCAAAAATACAAAGATTTTACCGGACTGTCAAAAATTATTATTTTTGCCGATCCGGATGGAACTACTTTCTGCGGAATGAAACATGGGAACGTCAAAATAGAAAAGACCAATGCGGCCCGTCTGCTCGACCGAGCCAAAATCGCCTACGAATTGATCCCGTATCGGGTGGATGAGGAGCATCTGGCCGCGACTCACGTGGCCGAACAGCTCGGCGAAGATGTTGCTGCGGTTTTCAAGACGCTCGTGCTTCGTGGTGACCGGACGGGCCATTTCGTCTGTGTCGTCCCTGGAGATCACGAGGTCGATCTGAAAGCTGCCGCCCGCATTTCGGGCAACAAGAAAGCCGATCTGATTCCCGTCCGGGAGTTGCTTCCGACGACCGGATACATCCGGGGCGGCTGTTCCCCGATCGGGATGAAAAAACCGTTCCCGACCTTTTTCCATATTTCCGTTTTGCAACACTCCGTCATTTATATCAGTGCGGGAGTTCGGGGATTGCAGATCCGGATCGCTCCGCAGGATCTGCTTCGCTTCGTCGGGGGCGAAACGGCCGAAATCAGCCGTCCGTCGTCTGTGGCGGCGGAATAAGATCCGTAATTCTTTTTTGCTATTCGATCCCTTTCTGCAGGTCGGCGGAATTGTCGTGTTGTCGAAGCGACCGCCGGACCGGTATTTCGGAAACGATTCGTTATTTCTCTTTGGGTGCCGGTCTGGTTTCGCCCTTGAGTGCCGGAAGGGAGATGCCGTACCGTACCGCCAGAATCCGAATGAGGATCACCGAGCAGGCGGCGATGAACTGCGTGGGGGCCGCCGGCAGGTCGAGATACATACAGAGATAGTAGATCAGTCCGCCGCAGATGCAGGCGATGGCGTAGATGTCTTTGCGGAAAATAAGGGGTACTTCGTTCAGCAGCACGTCGCGCAGCATACCGCCCGCCGCACCGGTCAGCGTACCCATGATGATACCCACCCACATCGGATAGCCGACGGCTATGCTTTTCTGAATGCCGACGACGGTGAAAAGTCCCAGTCCGACGGCATCGAAAATGAAGAAGGTGTTGTTGAGCCGGATCACGTATTTGCGCAGCCCGACTACGAACAGGAAGGCGAATCCCGATACGACCAGGTAGGAAACGTTCTGCATCCAGAAAGGGGGCAGGCCCAGCAGCAGGTCGCGCAGCGTACCGCCGCCGACGGCCGTGACGAATCCGACCACATAGGCTCCGAACCAGTCGAAATGTTTGGCCGAAGCGAGCCGGATGCCGCTGATGGCGAATGCGAAGGTACCGACATAGTCGAGAAGGGTGATGAAATTCATGATGTTTCGATTTTTCGGCCGCAAAGGTAGTAATTATCTCGCCGGATTATCGATAACGACGAAATAAATTCGATAGCTGCGATCGGGCTGCCGATTTCTGTTTTCTGTTTTCTGTTACCGGCCGTATGATACGGGGCGGAGGCGTTTCCTGCGGGTCTTTGCGGAATTTTCCGGCAAGGAGTGTTCGGGTTTCGTTTTTTTTCGTACTTTTATGCGGCGTAAATTCGGCTCGGAACGATGGTTTTACTTCTTCATTCCGGTTCATTGGTTTGCTTTTTCATGTTACTTAAATATTTCCCACTATGAAATTTTTTATCGATACAGCTAACCTGGCCCAGATCCGGGAAGCTAACGAAATGGGTGTGCTCGACGGGGTGACGACCAATCCTTCGCTGATGGCCAAGGAGAACATTCGCGGTGAGGAGGCCTGCCGTCGCCATTACCTCGAAATCTGCTCCATCGTCGATGGCGATGTGAGCGCCGAGGTGATCGCCACCGATTTCGACGGTATGGTCCGCGAAGGGGAAGCGTTGGCGGCCTTGCACAAGAATATCGTGGTCAAACTCCCGTGTACGGCCGACGGTATTCGTGCCGTGAAGTATTTCGCGGGCAAGAATATCCGCACCAACTGCACGCTGGTCTTTTCCGTCGGTCAGGCTCTGCTGGCAGCCAAGGCCGGTGCGACGTATGTGTCGCCGTTCGTAGGCCGTCTGGACGATATTTGCGAGAACGGGGTGGCTCTCGTCGCCGAGATCGTGCGTATGTATCGTTACTACGGTTATGATACGCAGGTGCTGGCGGCTTCGATTCGGCATACGCAGCACATCGTCCAGTGTGTCGAGGCGGGGGCCGACGTGGCGACCTGCCCGCTTGCGGCGATCAAGGGTTTGCTGAAACACCCGCTGACCGACATCGGTTTGGCGCAGTTCCTGGCAGACCACGCCAAGGTGAATTCGTAGGGAGGCGGCGTTTCCCGTAATGGAAAAGCGATGCCGATGATCGAAAAATCATCGGCATCGTCGTTTCGTATTCGGGCCGGAATCCGATCAGATTTCCAGCCCCATGATATAGTCGTTCATGTAGAATCCGCCTCCGATTTCGAAATCGCCTTCGCGCAATTTGCGCATACCCATCCGTTCGTAGAATTTTACGGCTTTGTTATGGCGATTTACGTGGAGCTCCATCCGGCAGGGAGCCGGGTGGAGCTGTTTGATGTGTTCGATAGCCTTGCGGAAGAGGAAGCTCCCCGCGTGCACACCCTGGAATCGGGGCAGGATGTAGATTTTTTGCAGGATGTAGAGGTCCTCCGCTTCGGGCTGGACAGAGAGATAGCCGCAGGGAGTGCCGTCCTTGTAGGCGATGTAATATACGTGCCCTTCGGCCATCTGCCGCCGGAGGTTTTCGGGGGAGTACATCCACTCCATCATGTAGTCCAACTGTTCGGGCGAAAGGATGGTTTTATAGGTGTCGGGAAATGCGACGCAGGCCATTTCGCGTATCAGTCCGCAATCTTCGACGGAGGCTTTTCTGGCAGTAAACATAAGGTGTTCGATTCGGTTTCGCTCTTGCAAATATATTGAAAGCCAGGAGAAACCGGGAACTTGTTCCCGGTTTTCTGAGGTGCATTCTATCTAGAATATGTTCAAAGATGGTGATTCTGGTAGTCGGAGAGTTCTGTTTTTGTCGCGATAATTTGTCGGGCTGTATGAGACGGATGCCTGGGCAATAACAAATTAGGCCAATATTGTAGCCACAAAATTTCTATAGTCCCTCCTCGACGGTTTTCCGTACAGGTTCCTGGTACTGTTTACCTTTTCCGAAACGGAAGTTGATTTTCAACATTACTCTGTTCCAGGCATTTTTTACATAAGAAGTCCCTTGTGTTCTGACGATACTGTTCTCGATGGAATGGTAATGGCTTTCCGGATTGGTGAGGAAATTGTCGCAGGAGAGTTGAAATGCCCAGTCTTTGTATTTATATCTCACACCTATCGCAGAGGATAATTCACTGTCGTATATCATCGGAATAGACAATCCTTTACAAGGTATCGCACCCTGATAATATGCGGAAAAGTTTTTGTAGTTGAAAGTCAGCTCATAGTACATCGGAGCCTGAAAATGAGTCACCCTCCCCAATACTTTCGAATCGACTTTTGTATAACTGAATCCTCCGCCTAATTTCAATGCCAGCAAGTCGTTTTTGAATGGGCTGAGTCTCAAATCATAATGTACGGAGTGCACATCTGCCCAGTTGTCATTAATCGGTGAGTATGCGATATACGGCTGTTCATACTGATAATAGTAGTCGATTGGATTCTTGTAATATAAGTAGCTGTATGAAACATTTATATTGAGCCATTTGTTATGATATACGACATTGAAAGTCGTCTGGTTCGCACGGCCGCCGACCAGCTCGGGATTCCCGTGTACGATAATATTTTGATTATAAAACGAAGTGGCTTCGCTGAGTTGTCCCAGTCCTGGCTGCATATTGGCTTGGACGAATCCGGCTTTCAGCATAAAAGAGGGTGAAATACGATAACCGATATCTACCCGAGGCGCAAAGACCCATTGCCAAATATCGTTGTCGTTTGTTTTTGTTCGTGTCCCTGTTACTCCCAAAGAAAAACGATAAGTAAACCGAGGCCCGATCTTTCCGGTGATCTCTCCGGCAAAATAATTTTTCAGAATGCTGTTAGTTTCCCGGGAATAGCCCGACGTGTTGTCTATTCGATATTTGCTAATATCATAGTAAAAATAATCTCCGAATGAAAGCGTCAGCTTGTCGAAAGTCTTGGTATAGAGAGCTTGGCCGTTCATCTGATAGCCGTCTCCGTCCATATTAAGAAAATCTTCAAATACAGGCGTATCGTCCGATAATGCGTATTGGTTCTTATAGGTATCGGAAACAGAATTTATGTAATCGCCTCGAAGTGTTATCATTAGTTCATGCCGGTTGCGGAATTGCCTCCAGAAGTACAGGTCGAGCGTCGGATTGAATGAGTGGGACTCGCTTTCCTTCACTCCGTAACGGTCCGAACCTATGCCATCCTGAATAAAGGCAAGCCGGGAATCGGTCTGTTGAGAATGCTTATCATAACTTGGGAAAAAGCGGGCTTGAAATACATATTTTCCGGGGAGTTGATTCGTGTATTTGAGACTAAATTGAGGACTTAAGAAGTTGTTTTCACTCTGCCGTTCTTCCTCCTGCCGGAAATCCACCCCGTCGAGCGTATATTCCATTTCATCCGAGGCATATTGATCATCCCATGATCCGTAGCCTATGTTTGCAGTAAATGCCAACTGATGCCGTCCCCGGTTGTATTGCAGGAAAAAACTATCGTTCAACCAGGGCGAAGTCAGATGTTGGTTCAGCTCCACACTTCCGTATATTCCGTCTTCCCGAATTTTCGTGATAATGTTGATGACTTTATTGCCGTTGCTGAGGCCGAATTTGATGGGCGGCAGATCGTAGTATTCGATCTTTCGGACATCTTCGGGCCGCAGAGTCGTCAATTCCTGTTCCGAAGAGGCGATACCGTTTACCAAGACCGTCACACTGCCATCGGACGCGGTGATTTGATTGGTCTGGCGGTTGATTCTGATCTGCGGAATCTTGTTGGTCAGATCGAGACTCGTGACCGCCGCCTTCCGGTCTTCATTGGTGATGGTATATACCGTCCGGTCGAAATAGCTGGCTGTGTTGTTGGCCGTGACGACCACCGCATCGATCTCTGCGACATCTTCGGACAGGACGTAATCCCGGACGACCTCCGTCATGCCTATCGAAGGTTTGCGAAGAAGCACCGTATCGTAAAGAGTCTTGTACCCGATTGTCCGAACCGATAGCAGGTAGCGGCCCGCACGGTGTTTTCCGAACCGGTAATTGCCGGCCATATCGGTTATCACGCCTTCCGTGTAGCGGGTCGTATCCGGCAGTTGCTGGAGAATGACCGGGGCGAAGGCGACCGGTTCGTTTTTCTCGGTGGTAATTTTACCTTTCAGGACGATTTGCGCCTGGAGCGGTGTCGCCAGGCTCGTTATGATGATCAGAAGAAGAACGGGGATAAGTCGGGGGTGTCTCATAGTTGCGGAGTTTGAAAAGAATATAAAATAGAGTAGTGAAGACGGGGCGGGAAGGGAGCGGATTATAGTTCGCAACCGGGGGAAGGCGTCAGTTGTTCCTTAATGGAGGGGGCATTGAAATTCACTCCGACAGTTACGAAATTCAATACCCCGTCGTAATACGGCTCTTCCAGGTTGTCCAGTCTGTAATATTCGATACGCTCGATGTTGTCTGCGGTCAGATTTGTCAAAATAGCTGCATATCCAGCCTCATCCGGAATAATACCGCTGAACATAAGACATACCGTGGCGCCGTTTTCATCGGTCAAATAACCATCTTCGTAGGTTATGCCCGGAATATGGCTGTAAAGATCCTCGATCGTCCGGGCATCGGGGGCAATCTGTTTGGGACGATACGTTTCCACGGGTCGGAAAGCTACGGTATCGGCAGAGCGCTCGACAGGAATGTAGTAATCGATGTTGCCTATTCTGCCGGGAACGTATTTGATCTCGATCTCCTTGCTTCTCGTTCGGATACCCGGACCCGATATTTTAAGCTGATAGGTCTGATCGGTTGCGACGTTTCCGAAATCATACCAACCGTTCATTGCCGTAATAGTCCCGTATTCGGGTTCTCCGGTCGCCGGATCGCATAACCATACCGATGCGAAAGGAACGGGGGTAGGTGTTTCCGATACATACACAAAACCTGTGATCTCCTGCTCTTGTCCTGCCGCAGAACTTATGAAGCCTGCCAAAGCGAAAAATAATAAAACGAATCTTTTCATAGCCGTTGAATGTTTCTTAATTAAAAATAAGCATTTTATCGGGAATCAGACAAATAATTTTCGGATAAAATAGTTGCGAAATCGAAGAATGGTAATTTTATTTGTGTGATATTGAACTTTTTCTATATCTTATTTGAATATATATTTACGATGGACGGAGTTGCGGAGCAATAAAAATATCGAGGTATGACGCGAAATTGCATTTTGACCGTTGTTTTGAACAAAATGCAGACTTTGTAAAAATGAATTAAAATCGGAGAAAGAAAAATGCCTGATTTTTTTCGGCTGCAGATTTCGATAGGATAGGGTAAAGACAAAGGCAGCCGATAATCGATCGATTATCGGCTATTTTTTTGTTATCCTGCTGGACCTAAAAGTGATCCAGTCGGAATCACTCAATGAGCCGTCGGAGTCTTCCTGAAAATGCCGCTTATATGATATTACAAGCTATATTTTCGGATCGTGGTTTATTTCAGTCTGTTTCAATTTGTAACTTATCTTGAGCGTACTTCATAACGTGGTTATGTAATTTTTCGTTTCTTGTGGTAGGATTTGATTCTATTATTTCCGGTCATTAGTGTCCCGTTAAAATTGGGACGAAGTTAATATTAATCAAATAGTCCCT
>ENA-ORVC01002665-ORVC01002665.1-human-gut-metagenome-genome-assembly--contig:-NODE-2665-length-11452-cov-3.217952_pt1 | contig 11452 bp, 10 predicted proteins | sample MGYA00242092_ERZ509234 | MGnify/ENA primary metagenome ERZ509234 (study PRJEB26280, sample SAMEA2338800) | human gut metagenome | biome: human gut; feature: human-associated habitat; material: faeces... | reverse complement strand
GAGAATACCATGCAGGATAATAAAATGCCAAAGGTACAGGTGCGAAATCTGACCAAAAAATTCGGAGATCTTCTTGTTTTAAATGATATTTCCTTTGATGTGCGTTCCGGAGAATTTTTATGCATTGTAGGTCCTACGGGATGCGGAAAAACAACGTTTTTAAATAGCCTGACAAAGCTCTACCAGCCTACGGCCGGCGAAATTTTACTGGACGGGGAGCCTGTAGATTTAAAGAAACATAACATTGCCTATATTTTCCAGGAATATTCTACTATGCCCTGGCTGACTGTAGAAGAAAACGTTGGTTTTGGTCTGGATATTAAGGGTGTGGAAAAAGAAAAGGCAAAAGCTCTTGTAAATGAATATCTGGACATTGTGGGATTGACCAAATACCGCAAATACTATCCAGATCAGCTGTCTGCCAGTATGCTTCAGCGTGTTGTAATTGCAAGAGCCTTCGCAACCCAGCCGGATTTACTGCTGATGGACGAGCCCTATGGCCAGCTGGATATCCAGCTTCGCTATCATCTGGAAGACGAGCTGATCAGCTTATGGCAGAGAACTGGTACCACCGTTCTTTTCATTACTCATAACATTGAAGAGGCTGTTTACATGGGCGAGCGGATCCTGGTGCTGACCAACAAGCCTACCAGCATTAAATGCGCTATTGACAACAATTTGCCTCGCCCAAGAGACATTGCCAGCCCGGATTTCGTAAAGCTTCGTAACGAAGTAACAGATCTGATTAAATGGTGGTAATGGAATAAAGCTTTACACCAGACAGACATACTGCTATAATCAGGAGGTGTTCCAATGAAAAAACAGCCAAATATTGTTTTTATTATTTCCGATGACCAGGTCGATGGCCGTATCCTCCAGGAGCTTTTCTCCAGCCGCCTGGGCATAGCAGCCCGCAGCCACCACAAGGGCCTCCGGATTTTTTGCCTTGGCCCGGTGGAGCATCTGGCGGGATTTTTTATCCGCCACATTGGTGACGGAGCAGGTGTTGATGATATAAACGTCAGCCTTTTCCTCAAAGTCCACGATCTGGTAGCCGGCAGCCTCTAAAAGCTGCTGCATGGCCTCTGTCTCATAGGAATTGACCTTGCAGCCCAGATTATGGAGTGCAGCTTTTCTCATTTTCTTCTCTCCTGTCTAAATTCAATCATGCATTCCCGATTTTCATGCAATCTGGCTCTTGACTTTTGCGGGATGTCCATTTAGTATGAATATAAGAACGTAATTTATCTATATAATGAACTGGGAGGACTTTAACATGAAAACCGTTAAAATTTCTTTGAACTCCATCGATAAAGTTAAGTCTTTTGTAAACGACCTGACGAAGTTTGATACCGATTTCGACCTGATCTCCGGCCGCTATGTGATCGATGCCAAATCCATCATGGGCATCTTCAGCCTGGATCTTTCCAGACCCATCGACTTAAATATCCACGCGGAGGGAGACGCTGAGGAGATCCTTACCGTACTGGCCCCGTATATCGTGGAATCATAAGCCCTTTAAAGTCTGCCCGGAAGCGGTCCGCTCCGGGCAGTTTTTGTTTTAAATACAGCGGATCACTTCCCTGGTCTCAATGGCCGTCTTCACCATTTCATCGATCTTTTCAGAAAGCTTTGTCTCTGACATCTCGATCCTCTTAAGGTTCGGCTTTGTCACCGGATGCTTGGCCACGAAAATCGTGCAGCAGTCCTCATAGGGGAGGACAGAGGTCTCATAGGTGTCGATCTTTAAGGAAATATCCACGATATCCTGCTTGTCAAAGGCGATCAGCGGCCGCATCACCGGAAGTTCGCAGACTGCGTTGGTCACACCTAAGGACTGTAACGTCTGGGAAGCCACCTGGCCGATGCTCTCGCCGGTGATCAATGCCAGGCAGTCGGACTCTTTTGCAATGGCTTCCGCGATCCGCATCATATAGCGGCGCATGATGATGGTCAGCTCATCATGGGGGCACTGGTCATAGATATAAAGCTGGATATCGGTGAAATTCACCACATTCAGCTTAATGGGGCCCGTGTACTTTGCCACCAGCTTCGCCAGGTCCACCACCTTCTGCTTGGCCCGCTCGCTGGTATAGGGCGGCGCATGGAAATAGGTCGCCTCCAGGGTCACGCCGCGCTTGGCCACCATGTACCCTGCCACCGGACTGTCGATGCCGCCGGAAAGCAGGAGCATGGCCTTTCCGGCCGTTCCGATGGGCATTCCCCCGGGACCAGGGATGGTCTCGGAAAAGATATTGATCTTATGGCGCACCTCCACCCGCAGGAGAACGTCCGGGTTATGCACGTCCACCCGGGTCTCCGGATACGCGTTTAAGATCACCTCGCCCAGGTCCCTGTTGATCTGGTCAGACACCACCGGATACTGCTTGTTTCCCCGGCGGGCCACCACCTTAAAGGTAAAGTTTTTGTTTTCATAGGCCTCGCCGATGTACCGCACCACCTGGGCCTTCAGATCTTCATAGCCGTTGTCCTCGATCTGCAGCATGGGGCAGATGCCCACGATGCCGAACACGTGCTGCAGGGCATTTACCACCTCGTCAAAATCAAAGGCTTCACTGGCCTCGGCGTAAATACGCCCGGCCTCCTTTGTTACTGTAAAGCCGCCCTCCAGCCGCTTCAGCCGGTGGTGGATCTGCTTTACCAGGGCGTCCTCAAAAAGATAACGGTTCTTTCCCTTGACGCCGATCTCTGCATATTTAATAAGAAAGGATCTGTAATTCATATTTCTCCTTCTGTTCTGTAAATCTGATTTTCTGTTCTTCTGGCTCTTAAGCCCTCCGGTATCTGCGGAGCACTGGAAGGAGCTCCCGCAGGACCTCCAGACAGTAATCCACCTCGTCCTCCGTGTTGAACACGCCAAAGGAAAAACGCAGGGTGGAATCCAGCAGGGATTCCCTGACTCCGATCCCTCTCAGGGTTCCGGAGACCCCCGGATGATTGGAGGAGCAGGCAGAGCCGGAGGAAACGTAGATCCCCCGGTCCTCCAGGGCATGTAAAAGCACCTCTGCCCTTACGCCCTCAAAGCCGGCGCTGACGATCTGGGGGGCCGAATCCCTCCCGGTCCGTCCGTGGACCGTTACGCCCTCCAGGCTGGAAAGCCCCTGGACCAGACGGTCCTTTAAGGCGTACAGACGCTCCACCCTTTCGTCATGGTCCTTATAGATCTCCCTGACAGCCATGCCCAGACCGGCGCAGCCCGGAACGTTTTCTGTCCCCGAGCGCATTCCCTTCTGCTGGCCGCCGCCAAAGATGATGGGCTTGATCCGGACCTTTTCGTCCACATATAAAAAGCCCACTCCCTTGGGTCCGTGGATCTTATGGCCGCTGACGGACATGAGATCGATGCCCTCTTTTTTGGGACGGATCACATATTTCCCGTAGGCCTGGATGGCGTCCACATGGAAATAAATGTCCGGACGGATGCTCTTTATGAGCTTCCCGATCTCTGCCACCGGCTCCACGGCTCCCATTTCGTTGTTCACATACATGATGGAGACCAGGATCGTGTCGTCGCAGATGGCCTCCCGCAGGGCGTCCAGGGATACGATCCCGTCCTGATCCACCGGAAGATAGGTGATCCGGAAGCCCTGCTCCTCCAGGAAGCTCATGGTATTATAGACGGACGCATGCTCGATGCAGGTGGTGATCAGATGGTTTCCCTTTCTTCTGGCAGCCATGGCGGCGCCGATGAGGGCCATATTGTTGGACTCCGTTCCGCCGGAGGTAAAAACGATCTCCTTTTCCTTTACCTTCAGGGAGCCTGCGATCTCCTCCCGGGCCTCCCGGATGTACCGTTCCGCCTCCACGCCCTTCATATGTCTGGAGGAGGTATTGCCGTAATCGGAGGTCATGGCCTCCACCATCACGTCCCGGACACTGTCAAAGACCCGGGTCGTGGCTGAATTGTCAAAATATACTTCTTTTCTGTTTTCCATTTAAAAAATCAATCCTCCAAAAGAAGCCCCACGGCTGAAAGCACAAAAAGCCCCGCCGTCTCGGTCCTTAAGATCCGCTTTCCCAGGGTCACAGTCCTGGCCCCGGCGTTTCTGGCAGCCTCCACTTCCCCATCGGAAAAGCCGCCCTCGGGACCGATGAGCACCGCGCATTTCTTTCCCGGCTCCAGTCCTCCGATCAAGCTTCTGTTAAGCTCCATGCCTCCGGCTCCCGAAAGGCTTTCAGAATCCTCATAGGGCAGGAGGAACAGGTCCATGGAAGCCGCCTCAGCCACCGCTTCCTTATAAGAAAGGACCGGTCCGATCTCTGGAACGATCATCCTTTTGGACTGCTTGGCGGCGCTTTCGGAAATGCCCTGCCAGCGCTTCCTTTTTGCCTCTTCCTTCTTCTTATCCAGCTTTACCACCGACCGGGCCATTTCCACCGGTACGATCCGGGAGACGCCCAGCTCCACACATTTCTGGATGATGAATTCCATCTTATCGCCCTTGGGAAGGCCCTGGTACAGGGCCACTTCCACCGGAAGCTCCGTGTCCTCCACCAGCTCCGGCAGGATCCGCGCCAGGACCCGGCTGCTTTCGATCTCCGTGATCTCACACAGGCAGTTTGTCCCCTTTCCGTCGCTTAAAAGGATCTGCTCGCCCGGCTTCATCCGCAGCACATTTTTTATATGGTTCACATCCGGCCCGGTGATCACGGCCTCAGACTCTGTAAAAAATTCCGTTTCAGTAAAAAAATGATACACTACCGCTTCCTCGCTGTGATGGAGACCCACTCTCCCTGTCTGGTGGTCTCCAGGATCTCAAAGGCGTCGTTCTGGGACAGCGCATCCCTGACCGCCTGCTCCTTCATATCGATGATGCCGGAGGTAATAAAGATCCCTCCCTGCTTCAGATGCACCGGAACCTCCTTCTGGATCATGATGATCACATCGGCCAGAATATTGGCCACGGCAATGTCGTAGCACTCGTATCCCGCAGCGTCCTGGACTTCCTTCTCATCGATGATATTTCCCTGGACCACTCCGAATTTCTCCTCCGGGATCCCGTTGGCCTCCAGGTTTTCATGGACGGCGGTAATGGCGTTCTCGTCCAGATCCGTTCCGAATACAGAACCGGCTCCCAGCTTTAAGGCCGTAATACCGAGAATGCCGCTGCCGGTGCCCAGATCCAGGATCCGCACACCCGGCTTCACATATTTTTCCAGCTGGCGGATGCAGAGCTGGGTGGTCTCATGCTTTCCGGTCCCAAAGGCCGTTCCCGGGTCGATCTGGATCAGAAGCTTGTCCTTGTGCTCCTCAGGGATATCCTCCCAGGTGGGCTTTATAAGGATGTGATCCACAGTAAACGGCTTGAAATACTGCTTCCAGTTGTTGATCCAGTCCTTATCCTCGGTCTCAGAGGCTGTGATGGTCCCCTCGCCGATCTCCACGTACTGGCGCAGTTCAGAAAGCCCCTCATCCACTTCTTTTAAGATGGCCTCCGCGTCGTCATCGTCGTCCAGATAAAAGCTCACTCTGGCTGTACCGTCGTCCGGCGGCAGCTCCGGCAGGATGTCGATGAACATTCCCTTTGTTTCGCTCTCGGTCAGAGGCACGTTGTCCTCGATCTCAATGCCCTGGATCCCGATCTCATCAAACAGGCTGCTGATATAGTCCACCGCCTCTGTGGTGGTCTTCAGCGTAAATTTTTTCCACTTCATATTTTTTTCCTCCGGTCTCAGAACGGCTCCTTTTAAGAACCGCTAAAAAGTCACATGATATCATATCACAGATCGTCCCCGAATACAAGAGAGCAAACGGCCTGCCGCCGGGACAGGGAACGGCCGTCACCCCGCCAGGATCTTCACAAACAGCAGAGCCAGCACGCCCATGACCACAGGCCTTACGATCTTCTGCCCGTTGTTGACCACGAGCCCCGCTCCAAAGTAGCTGCCTGCCATGCAGAAAAGGGCCGCTGCGATCCCCAGAGCATAATCCACCTTTCCGCCGACGAAAAACGTCCCCAGGGCCCCGATATCTGCGCTCAGGTTGACCACCTTGGAGATCCCGGCCGCATCTCTGGTCCCCAGCTTCAAAAGGCCGGTGAATACGAGGATCAGGAAGGTCCCTGTCCCCGGACCGTAAAAGCCGTCGTATCCGCCGATCAGAAAGGAGACAGCCAGGCCTGTAAAAAACATACGGCGGAATCCGTCCGGATCCTCGGACCGGTCCGGAGTCTCCCCGCCGCCCAGTTCTTTATTCTTCAGCACATAAAAGGCCACCACCGGAAGCACCACCACCATCAGCGAGCGGATCAGCTTTTCATCGGTCTTAAGGGCCAGGCTGGCTCCTCCCACAGCTCCCAGGGCCGCAGAAGCCGCCCAGGGAAGGGCCAGCTTAAAACGGATATAGCCGCTCTTGGCAAATCTTAAGGCTGCAACGATGGATCCCGGAAAGGCGCTCAGCTTTGAAGTTCCCAGGATCACATGGACGGGAACCCCGGCCAGCATATACGCCGGGAATGAGATCAATCCCCCTCCTCCGGCAATGGAGTCTACAAATCCCGCCAGAAATACCAGCGGGCATACGATCAGAAACTGTTCCATATCTGTCTCCTTCTGTTATTTTTACCCATATTATAGCATGGCCTCCGACATTTTTCATGATAATTTAATAATTTATTCCTTGAATACCCGGATGCGGTATGATATAGTACTCAGAAATAGGGGAAAAGAAATGGCCGCCACTATTTTTAGTGACGGCCGTTCTCTTTGTACCGCGGTATCCTAAGTTCTGGAACGATCAGTTGTTGGCGGCGACCACCACCCGGCGGCCCCGCTCCAGGGCGATATAGATATGGCAGTATTCCATGGATGCACAGATCTTGTCGGCCATGGTAATGATCCACGCCTCCCGGTTCTTTGGCACCGGCCCCAGAGGGAACATATGGGAAAGGATCGCGCTTTTCTCGCGCTCGCTGATCCCAAAGACCTCCTGGCTGTTCCTAGCCGCGACTCTAGGATGGTAAAAGGCCTGGAAGCCGCCTGTGGGAGGCTTTTCCCTGAAATCATAAAGGCAGAAATCGTGAAGCAGTCCGGCCCTGGCGGCCATTCTTGCATCGCACCCCAGCTTTCTGGCTATATGCCAGGATATATAGGATACATTGATGCTGTGCATCAGTCTGGATGTACTCTGGTGATGGGAAAACGCTCCCAGCTGCATAAATTCCCGGTTTTCCAGGATATCCTTTACTTCCTTTATGTACCCGGGTTCGATCTGTCCGTTAAATGTAAGCTCCATCGGCTGTCACTCGCTTTCTGTAAAGAATGATGGATATTTCCCCTACACTTTTATTATGATAAAGTACCGTGAAAATTTCAAGGCCTTTTCTTTAATTTTTTCTTTCATTTTGAGGTGAATTGCTTATGATCAGGATTTTAAAATTTTTTGGCGTCTCATTTCTGTTCCTGCTGCTCCTTTACATCCTCCTGCTGACCCTGCCCTATGTGGCCCATAAAAAGGTCCCCCAGGAGATCCTGGACCGGATCCGTTCCGCAAAATATTACTCAGAGCTTCCCGGCGCTGAGCGGGCCGCCTACATAGACGACAACACCGACGCCCTCCTCTACCGTCTGAACCTCATTGACCAGGCCGAAAAGGAGATCATCTTCTCCACCTTCGATTTTAATGTGGATGAAGCCGGCAAGGACATCATGGCATCTCTCCTTTCCGCAGCAGAGCGCGGAGTCCGGATCCGGATGCTGGTGGACGGGTTCAGCGGCATGCTGGATGTGAACAGCAGCCCATGGTTCGAGGCCATGGCTTCCCATGGAAATATCGAGCTGAAGATCTATAATCCCATCCATTTTTATGCACCGTGGAAAATGCAGGCCAGACTCCATGATAAATATCTGATCATTGACGATCAGATGTATCTTTTAGGCGGCAGGAATACCTTTAACCTGTTCCTGGGAGATTATACGCCGGTGAAAAACATCGACCGGGAGCTGTTCATCTATGAGACCGCCGGGGACCCGGAGGCCTCCATCCATCAGTTAAAGCAGTATTTCCAGTCTGTCTGGGAGCTGCCCGACGCGAAGCTGTATACGAAAATGGGCGACCGGGAAAAATCCCAGGAATGCATCCAGTGGCTCACCGCCCACGCTGACGCCCTGAAGTCCTCTTATCCGTCCGCCTATGAGCCCTGGGATTATGAAGCCCTCACCATGGAGACCAACCGGATCACCCTCCTTCACAACCCCATCCATGCCTCCAATAAGGAGCCCTGGATGTGGGAAACCGTCTGCCACCTCATGGGGACCGGAAAGGAGATCACGGTCTACACGCCCTACATCATCTGCGGAAAGGAAATGTACGCAGACCTTACGGCCCTGTGTAAGAAAACAGACCTGGTGGAGATCATCACCAACGATGTGGCCAGCGGCGCCAATCCCTGGGGCTGCACCGACTATCTGAACCAGAAAAAGAAGATCTGGGCCACCGGCGTCCGTGTCTACGAATATCTGGGCGAACACTCCAGCCATTCCAAGGCCGTCCTCATCGACGACCGCATGAGCATCGTCGGCTCCTATAATATGGATATGCGGAGCACCTACCAGGATACGGAGCTGATGCTGGCCGTGGATTCCCCGGAATTAAACGCTGTCATCCGCAAAGAGGCAGAGGTCAACAAGACGTACAGCCGGTATATGACGCCGGAGGGGACGTACATCAACGGCGAGAACTATGTGCCCCGGGAAATGAGTGCAGGTAAAAAACTCTTTTACGGCGTGCTCCGGGTCCTGATCATGCCCTTCCGGAGATTCCTGTAAAAGAACGTGCTGAAAACCATGTCCTCCCTGATGCGCATTTCCGGGACCAGCCCATAAAGAAGCCCGATTGCGGGCTTCTCCGCCTGCGGCGGGCCGCTTCTGCGGCATAATTCCCTTCCGCCGCATGGCGATCCCCGCGGAGCGTTTTTATGTCATAGGACGCACTTTCCTATGACATAAAAAAACGCTTAAGCAGATACCATTTCTCTGCTTAAGCGTTTTTCGTTTTTACATGGATCCTATTCCACCAGCTTCTCCAGTTCCTTCACATATTCCGTTCCGTCGGAGGTCTTGTGGCCCGCCTTGGAGGCGTAAAGCCCCACGGCAGCCTGGGATTTTTTAATGGGCTGCATGGTCCCGGCCCCGGCCACGCAGCCGCCGGGACAGGCCATTCCCTCCAGAAGATAACCGTTATATTTTCCGGCCTTGGCCATGGTCAGGAGCTTTCTGCATTCCTTAAGGCCCTCAGCGTTGGCTACCTTGATCTCCTTATCGGGATACCGTTCCTTGATCACATTGACCACCGATTTTGCCACGCCCCCGGCCACGGCAAAATTGCGGCCGTCTGCGGAAGCGTCGTTGACGCCGTCGGGATCCTCCTCCATGTTCTCAATATCCACATGGCGGGCGTCAAAGATCCCTGCCATCTCCTCAAAGGTCAGCACGAAATCCACCTCGCTGCGGACGCTGCGGCGCATGGCCTCCAGCTTTTTGGCCGCGCAGGGCCCGATGAAGCAGATCCGGGCGTTGGGATGGTCCTTCTTCACCATCCGGGCGGTGATGACCATGGGGGTCAGGGCCATGGAGATATAGTCCTTGAACTCGGGGAAGAGTTTCTTGGCCATGACGGACCAGGCGGGGCAGCAGGACGTGCCCATGAAGGGCTGCTTCTCCGGCACCTCCTCCAGGAAGTCCTTGGCCTCCTCCACCGTGCACAGGTCCGCGCCGATGGCGACCTCCACCACGTCGGCAAAGCCCAGCTGGCGCATGGCGGCCTTGAGCTTGGCGGGGGTGGCCTCCTTGCCGAACTGGCCCACAAAGGCCGGCGCCACGCAGGCGATGACCTCCTCATCCCGCTTGATGGCGGTGATGACCTGGAGGATCTGGCTCTTGTCGGCGATGGCGGCGAAGGGGCAGTTCACCAGGCACATGCCGCAGGAGACACACTTGTCGTAGTCGATCTTGGCCCGGCCCAGCTCGTCAGAGGTGATGGCGTCCATGCCGCAGGCGGCGGCGCAGGGCCGCTCGATCTTGCTGATGGCGTGGTAGGGGCACTGGCTGAAGCACTTGCCGCACTTGATGCACTTATCCTGATCGATGTGGCAGTGCTTGTCCTTATCCAGATAGATGGCGTCCTTGGGACAGACGTTCATGCAGGGGTGGGAAATGCAGCCCTGGCAGCTGTCCGTGATCCGGATCTGCTTGGGGGGGCAGGCATTGCAGGCGAAGGGAATGATGTTGACCAGGGGTTCTTCAAAATACTTCTGGTCTGTGGCCGCCTCCTGGATCTGATCGCTCAGAGCGGAGCGGGGCTTTCCGGGGTTCAGGTCCATGCCCAGGGCCAGACGGACCCGGGCGGCAATCACGGCCCGCTCCAGGAAGACGTCGTGGCGGTGCTGGGCCACCTCGCCGGGGATCATCTTGTAGGGGATCATGTCCACCCGGCTCAGGTCGCCGCCCTCATAGGCCAGACGAGCCACCTCCGTAAATACGTTGCGGCGGATGTCATCCACCGCGCTGTGCACGCCTCTCATGTTGTTCCTCCATAGGCCGAATGGTCGCATTCCATTCGGGTATTTCATATTCGCCGGACAGGGCCGGCACGCCCCATTATACCCAGTGGTATGGCCTTTTGCAAGGGCTTTTTGTGAAACTCTTGTCAGGATTTGTCCTAAAAACGGCAATTTCAGGTAGTTTCCAGGTTTTCTCGGTACACTCCCTGGGAAAGTTCCGTTTGCATGGGCCCTCCGGCCATGGTATAATAGCTCCGACCTGGCGGCCCTTTCCCTGTCCTTCCCCCTCCCCGGCTGAAGACCGGAAGTCGGAAACGTCCGGGAGAAACGTCTCCGCCGCCAAAGCGGGTCCTGCCCGCGGCAATCTGCATATAAGGAGGTTCTTCCTCTATGACCTGGAAAGAACGAAGAATCGTCACCATCCTCACCACCATCGTGCTGATCCTGGCGGCGGCCCTGCTGATCGTGCTGGGCATCCGCTTCCGGGAGTGGCGCTCCGACGGCGACGCCGGCTCCGGCTCTGTGTCAACGGGCACCATGACCGACACGGGGGCCTACACCTCCCTGATCTATGACAACGGGACCACCACCCTCTCCTTCGCCCAGAACGACGCCGGGACCTGGACCTGGACCGGTGATGACACCTTCCCCCTGGATGACACGGTGATTCAGCAGATCCTGGACCTGCTGGTGAACTGGGACCCCCAGCAGGCCCTGACGGACGAAAAGGCCCGGGAGAGCAGCGGTCTCAGCGACCCCACCGCCTCCCTCCCCGCCGCCACCGACAGCGGCGCGGCGTCCACGGTCCTCTTCGGCCGGGCCACCACCGACGGAGCCAGCTACTATGCCCGGCTCAATGGCGATGAGTCCACGGTCTATATCATCCCCGGCACGCTGCGGCAGCTGATGAACACCCCCATCTATGACATGTG
>ENA-ORVC01002662-ORVC01002662.1-human-gut-metagenome-genome-assembly--contig:-NODE-2662-length-11464-cov-2.825313_pt1 | contig 11464 bp, 11 predicted proteins | sample MGYA00242092_ERZ509234 | MGnify/ENA primary metagenome ERZ509234 (study PRJEB26280, sample SAMEA2338800) | human gut metagenome | biome: human gut; feature: human-associated habitat; material: faeces... | reverse complement strand
CGGACGCGCAGACGGATCGTCGCGCCGTGTCCTCCCGGTGTACCTCCGGGAAGGGTGCGGTTCGAGTGGCCGGATGCCGTGCGCCGGATATGGCGGCGTCCCGAGCGGCTGTCCGTTTCCGAGTGGGCGGAACGCTATCGCGTGATGGAGCCGGACGGACCACGCCCCGGCAAGTGGAGCAACGCCACCGCGCGGTATCTGTCCGGGCCGATGGATGCCTTTTCCCTGCCGCATGTGCGGGAGGCCGTGGTGGTGGCTCCCCCGCAGACGGGCAAAACGGAAATCCTGCTCAACTGCATGGGCTTTGCAGCGGATCACTATCCCGGCCCCGCGCTCATGGTCTACGACCAGCGCGAACTGGCGCAGCGGATGAGCACGGGCCGGGTGCGGAACCTGTTCCGGCTCTCGCCCCGCCTGCGCGGGATGCTCACGGGGAAACAGGATGACGAGGCCAATTTCTTTCTCCGGCTCAGGCACATGCGCATCGGCTTCGGGTGGGCGACGTCCGTTTCCACGCTCTCCAACGTATCCGTCCGCAACCTGTTTCTGGACGAGGTGGACAAGTACGAGTCCACAAACAGGCAGGAAGCCGGGCCGGTATCGCTGGCCTACAAGCGCGTGCGCGCCTACCGGGACACGTCCAAAATCATGCTGTCCAGTTCCCCCACCACCGTGGAAGGCGAAATCTGGCTGGCCTATCTGCGGGCGCAGGTGCGGTTTGAATTTGCCGTGCGCTGCCCGGACTGCGGCCAGTACCACGTCATGCGCTTCAGCCACGCCTCCGGGAAAGGCTGCGTCGTCTGGCCGGAGGGGATGGCGGCGCAGGCCGTTTTCAGCGGCAAGGCCGCCCGGTATGTCTGCCCGTGCGGAAGCGTCTGGGACGACTTCAAACGGGACCGTGCCGTGCTCGGCGGACGCTGGCAGGAAGCGGAAAGCGGGCTGGACATGGCGACATGGTTTGCCCGGCATCGCTCACGTTCCGTCGCCTTCCGCTTCTCGGCGCTGGTGTCGCCGTTCGTCGGCCTTTCGGAGACTGCCTCCCGCTTCATCACGGCGGCGGAAGACCTGAAAGTCGGGAAACTCGACGCCTACAAGGATTTCATGAACGGCTACCTCGGCGAACCGTGGCAGGAAGACTACAGCCCGCGCAAGGAAGAGGCCGTGCTGGCCCTGCGCGACGAACGCCCGTCCGGGGTGCTGCCCTCCACGGAAAAGGTGGCGGCACTGCTGGCCGCCGTGGATACGCAGGATTTCGGCTTCTGGTACGAGATCAGGGCGTTCGGATACGGTCAGGAATGCGAATCGTGGCAGGTGCGCTCCGGCTTCGTGGAGGATTTGGACGCGCTCGACCGCGTGCTGTGGCTGCCCTACTACGACGTCAACGGCGTGGAGCACGTCGTGCATCTGGCGGGCATAGACTCGCAGGGGCACCGGACGCGGGAAGTGTACGACTGGTGCATCCGGAACCGCGGGCGCACGCTGCCGATCAACGGCGAACGCAGGCTGAAGCAGCCGTACACGCTGGCGAATCTTGAAAACTATCCGGGAACCAGCGTCAAGATTCCCGGCGGCCTGCGCCTGCTGCACGTCCACACGAAATACTATAAGGACGCCCTGCACCGGAAACTGTCCATCGCTCCGGCGGACCCCGGCGCGTGGCACATGAACGCGGAATGCACGACGGAATGGGCGAAACAGCTATGCGCCGAATACGTTGACGATTTGGGGAACTGGTCCTGTCCGAAAGGCCGGGACAACCACGCGTGGGACGTGAGCGTCTACGGCTTCTGCCTTGCGGACTTTCTGGGGCTGCGCTACCAGCAGCCGGAGCTGTATGGACAGGGACCGGGCGAACCCATGCAAACGGAACCCCGGCAGGAACGCCCACGGCGGCGGTGGTAACGGTTGTCTTTTCCCTCCCTTTCAGGCAAGCCTTACAGAAAAGGGGGGCATATGAAGGAAGATATGCGGATAGGCAAGCTCATAGCCCTGCTGCTGTGGGTTGTGGCTGCGGTGGCGGCTTTCGGATGTTTTGCGGAAAATCAGTACAGTCTGGCGTTCGCCTGCATTTTCAGCGGGCTGTTTTCGGGGGCCCTGCTCTGGGAAATAGCCTCATGCGTGGAACAGCTGAAAGGCATCCGGCGAATTTTCGAAAACGTCACAAAAGACTAAGCATCATGTCTTGCCAAGCGCGGCAAACGTCGCTATCTTGAACGCAAGAAGGGCGGCAAGTGCTACCAACACTCACCGCCCCGTGGGCCAGTCCCCCGGCGATTTTAGTTCATCACCAAGTTTCAAGCCCGTGTGAGAATGGCTGTTCCCACACGGGCAAACTCATTTTCTAGCCGCGAAAGCGGCGGATAATAAGCGCCACGATGACGCCGGCCAATACATTGGCCACGACGTCAAGCAGGAACTGTGCCATAGGCTTCCTCCTTTACCCGGAGGACGGCCCACGCCTCTGATAGCGGCTTTTGGGATGAAGCACAAGGCATCTCCCGAAAACGGAGAGGATGACGCGTTCCGTATTGTTCCGCCGATACCTTTTTGGGGCATCCCCATAACCGGCAAGGCGACGTCCGGGGGTCCGTGAGGCCCCGGCCGCTCATGGAGCGGAAAAACGTCGCCTTGCCTTTTTGTGTGCGACGCTCCTCCAGCCGCACCACTTTTGGGTTTCTCCATCCCGCCCCCTCCCGCTTTCCGAGGGGCATCCTGTCCGCCGGATTCGTCGCCCCGCCTCTTCCGGGTGCGCCGGCGGCCACTCCGGCATTGCCATCCATATGCCCTTTTGGGGATGCTCCCGCCAGCAGCCGCCTTCCCCTGTCGGCAAGCCGCCCTCTCCCCGTTAACGTTTCCACGTTGTTCTCCGCACCGCATTAACCCCGTTTGCGCGTTCGCCTTTTTTCTGCTCAATTCTGGCTGATGCTTTCGCCAATCAGGAGCGTGCGGTATGGCGTTTACAAGTTTTCGGGATACGTTGGAACGGATGCGCAACGATCTCGCGTCGGGAAACTGGCGCGTCAAGTCGTATGATATTGACGGGATGCAACGGGAATTTTTTTCGCCCGCCGAGTTCATGCAGATGCTCGACTATGTGGAGCGCAAGGCGGCGGATGAGGCGGCGCGCGATACCGGATACTGTCCGCGCACGGTCGTGCGGAGCGCGGACCGATGAGCCTGTCTGCGCGGCTCGGCAAGCTCGTCGGCCTGTTCGCGCCGGGGACGCGGCTCGCGCACGGCGAACGCATGTACGCTGCGGCCCGGCCCACGGAAGACGCCGCCGGGTGGCTCCCGCTGGACCGGAACGTCAACGACGTGGTGCGGGCAAGCTCGCCTGTCGTCCGCGCCCGCGTGCGCCAGCTGGTGCGCGACTTCCCCTATTTCGACCGGGCGGTGCGGATGCGCGCCGCGCTGGTGGTGGGGAACGGCATCCGGCTGCAAGCCCGCTACTACGGGGCGGGAAAGGCTTCCGCAACGCTTGACGCCGCGCTCAATGAGGCCGTGGAAAGCGCGTTCGAGCGCTGGTGCGAACAGGCCGACTTCTCGGGCCGCCTGCACTTTTACGACATGCAGGCACTGGCCGAACGCCAGCTCCTCGAATGCGGCGAATACTTCTTCATCCGGCGTTTCGACCGTGGACGCTACGCCCTGCAAGGCATCGAGGGCGACCGGCTTACCGGGCACGGCGCGCGGGCGGCGGACGGCAACGCGCTGGACGGCGGCATCGAATACGAAGAAGCCACGGGCCGCATCGCCGCCTACTGGTTTGACGACGGCGCATTCACGCGGCGCGTGGTGCGCGTGCCCGCGGCGCAGGTGATCCACGGCTTCGAGGCGCTGCGCCCCGGACAGCTCCACGGCATCAGCCCGTTCGTGGCCTGCGTCATGGTCGCGGGCGACCTTGCCGAGCTGCTGGATTCGGAGCTGGACGCCACGCGCCTGCAATCCAAATACCTCGGCTTCGTGCAGTCGAACGACCCCGTCGGCTTTCAGGCCGACCGCAAGGCCGCGGGCCGCCGGGCCGAACACCTTTCCAACGCGACGCTCGAATACCTCCGGGCCGGGGATTCCGTCACGCTGGCGCAGATAAACCGCCAGTCCGGGACGTTCGAGCCGTTTTTGCGCTTCAACCTCCGCACGCTGGCCGTGGGGACCGGGCTTACCTATGAGCTGCTCACCGGCGACTACGACCAGATATCCTACTCCAACCTGCGCGGCATCCGGCTCGACCTCGCGCAGGCCCTCAAGCCGGCGCAGGAAAACCATATCCGCTGGCTGTGCCGCCCCGTCTTCCGCGACTGGCTGAAAGTCGAAAGCCTGCGCCGCCCGGAGCTGGCCCCGGCCTTTGCCATGCTTGAACCGTGGTCGGACAAATGGATCGCGCCGGGCATGGAATCGCCCGACCCGCTCAAGGAAATCAACGCGTTCCGTGCCGAAGTCGCGCTCGGCGTCCGCTCGCCGCAGGAAATCGCCGCCCGCCGGGGCCGCGATTACGACGAGGTGGTGGACGAAATCGCGGAAGCCAAAACCAAGGCCGAAAGCAAGGGGCTGGGCTTCGGCGACATTTTCACCGCCCCCGGAGGACTCGATGCCAAAAAATAATTTGACGACCCGCAACGCCGCGTTTGGCCTGCGCCAGTCGCCCGCCTCGCTGGACGATACGGCGCGCACCGTCGATTTCGTGCTGGCCACGGAAGGACGCGTCCCCGTCTGGGACTGGGAACGCGGCATGATTGACGAAATCCTGCTCATGTCCGGCTGCTCCTTCCCGGAACAGGTTCCGCTGCTCGACGCGCACAGCCGCTGTTCCATCGAAGATCAGCTCGGTTCCCTGCGCGGCCTGCGCGTGGAAGGCGAAAGCCTGCTGGCCACGGCGCACTTTTCCAGCACCGCCGGAGACGCGTTCCGCAAGGTCGCCGAAGGGCATCTTACCGACATTTCCGTGGGCTACAGCGTGGACGAATCGTACTGGATTCCCGAAGGCGAAACGGGCTTTGTCGGGGAATCCGGGCGTTCGTTCGCCGGGCCCGTCCGCGTGGTCAGCAAATGGACCGTCAGGGAAGGTTCCCTGACGCCCATCGGGGCGGACGACGCCGCCAAAGCCCGCTCTCAACAGTGTAACCCGGAGGCAACCATGCCGAATACGCTCCCTTCCCAGACGACGCCCGAACCCGTCGCCACGCCCCCCGTCCAGAAAAACCGCTCCGCTTCGGAGCCGCTGCCCGTCACCGCTCCCGACGCGGTGCAGGAACCCGTCGTCCCCGACGACGCGGCCCGCGCCGCCGATATTCTGTCCCTCGCCGTCCGGCACGGGATGCCGGAACTGGCGGAACGCGCCATCCGCGAGCATGTGAACCTTGACGCCTTCCGGGCGCAGGTGCTCGACGCCATATCCTCCCGGAACAGCGAGTCCGTCCCCGGATTCCGCGTCAGCATGGGGCAGGATGAGGACGAAAAGTTCCGGGCGGCCGCCGCCGATTCGCTGGTACTGCGTACCTCTTTCGGGCGCGTGGTCAAAACGCCCGCCCCCGGTGCGGAAGAGCTGCGCGGCTTCACCTTGGCGGAACTGGCCCGCGACTGCCTGCGCCGGGCCGGGAAGCCCACGCGCGGCGACATGGACATGGTAGGCCGCGCGTTCACCACGTCCGACTTCCCGTCCATCCTCGCCGACGCCGCGCACCGGGCCGTGCTGGCCGGGGCCGAAGAGGCGCAGGAAACCTATTCCCTGTGGACGGGCGAGGCCACGGCGGCGGACTTTCGCGAGCATACCGGCGCGACGCTCGAATCCTTTTCCACGCTCGACCGCGTGAACGAAGACGGCGAATACACCCACGGCGCGATCAGCGACCGGGGAGCGGTGTTCAGCGTCGCCACCTACGGGAAGCTGTTCAGCATTTCCCGTCAGGCCGTCATCAACAACGATCTGAACCAGTTTACGGAAATACCCCGCAAGATGGGGCAGGCAGCCGAGCGCACCGTCGCCGACCTCGTCCACGGCCTGCTCACCAGCACGGCGAACCTCAAGGACGGCAAGCCGCTCTTCCACGCCGACCGCAAAAACCTGCTGACGGCGGCGGCCATTTCCGCGGCCTCGTTCGGCAAGGCCGTCACCGCCATGGGCACGCAGAAAGACAGCGCCGGCAAGACGCTGGCCTTGCGTCCCTCGTTCCTGATCATCCCGGTCGCGCTTCAGATGGAAGCCTACCAGCTCCTGAACGCAACGGTCATCGGCACGCAGGCGGAACCGAACAGGCCGAACCCGTGGACGAACTACTGCACGCCGGTCATCGAACCGCGCCTCGACGGCACGGGCGCGCTGCCGTGGTTCCTCGCCGGGATGCGCGGCACGTTCCTTTCCGTGGCGTGGCTCGGCGGCAACAAGACCCCTCGCGTGGAACAGCGGCAGGGCTGGACCATCGACGGCACGGAATTCAAGGTGAGCATCGACGCGGGCGCGTTCATCAACGATCCCCGCGCCGGAACCAAAAACCCCGGCGTAGCTCCGGCGTAAGGAGGCTGAACAATGAAGAACTTCATGCAGAACGGTTCCCGGATGCGCTGGAAGAACAGCGGTTCCGCAGCTGTCCTTTCGGGCGAGCTGGTGCCTCTGTCCGGCATGGTCGGCGTGGCCGCAACGGATATCCCCGCCGGAGCGGAAGGCGAGCTTGCCGCCTGCGGGGTTTTCCTGCTGGCGAAGGAAGCCGCCGCCAGCGGCAAGGATGTGGCGCAGGGGGCCGCCGTCTACCTCGACGCCGACGGCAAGCTGACCACGGCGGCGACAACCACGTCGGGAAGCGACGCCACAAACAACCTGCGCGTCGGCGTATGCTGGGAGCCCGCGGCTTCCACGGCTGCCGTCGTCAGCGTCAAGATCAACGTCTGAGCTCTGCGGCGGGCGTTCTCCGGGGCGTCCGCCGCTTTTGGAAAAAAATATGTGGCAAGATGTTGTGGCATGGACGGACAAGCTGATGCTGGACGTGCCTTTCAAGCTGACGGCATCGCTTTTCGGCTCTGTCGTGGCTTCGATGCTCGGCGGCGTTTCCGCGCTTGTCGTCATTCTCTTTCTGCTGCTGTGCTGCGATTTCCTGCTGGGTTTCTGCCGCGCGTGGGTGCTCGACCGGATAAGCGGAAGGAAGATGCGGGCCGGTGTCTGCAAGATGTTTTTTTATTTCGTGGCGGTGCTGGTCATGGCGGCGGTGGAACATGCCGTCCGGCAAAGCGGCGTCCCCTTCCCCGTGCGTGATTTTTTCATCGCGTTTCTCTGCGTCAACGAGGCGTTGTCGTGCATGGAGCATCTTGCCTTTTTCGGCGTGCCTTTTCCGCGCAAGCTGCGGGGCCGCCTGCGCAAGTACCGCGATGCCATTTTCAATGAGGAGAAAAAGGCATGAGCTTTGACGCGTCGTTTGAAACCATCGTCATGGACCCCGGCATGGAAGGCGGCCTGAAGCTGACGGACGATCCGGCGGACCCCGGCAAGCTGACCTTCGCGGGCATCAGCTCGGCGTCGTGGCCCGGCTGGCCGGGCTGGGCCGTCATCGAATCCGCCCGCAAACAGGGCACGCTCAAAAGCGAAGGCGTCCGGAGCGTGCTGCTGAAACTGGTGCAAGGCTTCTACAAGAAAGAATTCTGGGACTGCTGGAAGTGCGGGGACCTGCCCGACGCGCTGGCGCACGAGCTTTTCGAGCAATCCATCAACCTCGGCCACCCGCGCACCTGCCGCCACCTCCAGCAGGTGCTCAACGCCCTGAACGCCGAAGTCGCGCCGGGCGTGTTCCGCTACGGGGCCGACCTCGGCGTTGACGGCGCATTCGGCCCCAAAACGCTTTCCCGGCTGCACAAGGCCGTCGCCGACGGGCGGGGAACCGCCATCCGCAACGGCCTGAACGCCCTGCAAGGCGCGCGTTATGTGGAGCTGTGCCTGAAAAACCGCGCCAGGCGGCGTTTTGCCGGGGGCTGGCTCGCGAAGCGGGCCGCATAGGAGGGCCGTATGGACTTGAGACAGGACCTCGCGCAGGCCATCGGCGATCTGGGAACGTACGTCACGCTCGACCCCGACGGCGAAGCCCGTACCGTATACATGGTCTGCCGCCAGAACTACAGCGGCGTGGACAGCATACGCAACAAGCTGCTGGCGTGGGCGGACTCCGCCAGCATTCCCCCCGGCGCGGACTGGGGCTACGGCCTCATGCTGGCGGAGGATGCCCCGACGGACATGTCCGAAGCTCCGCGCTTCGACCTGCTGGACGGCATGGGGCAACGCTGGCGCACGGAAGCGGCCCGCATGGTCATTGACCGGGACGAAAACGGAATGCCGCATCTGGTGGCGTGGCGGCTGCTGCTGCGCGGCACGCAGCGGGCGACGAGGCGCTGACATGGGCCGCGCATACAAGGCGTCCTATGCCGGGCCGGAACGCTTTACCGCCTTCGGCGGCACATTCTGCAAGATTGAGCGGTCGGCGGCCCCCGAGCTGTACGCGATGGCGCAGGCCTTCCCAAAAGAGTTCAGCCGCGCCCTGCGCTTTGCCGGAAACATGCTCCGGGCCGAACTCAAGGCCGCCCTGCGCGGCTCCGGGGGCCTGCGGGCCTCGTGGCCTGAGCTTTCCCGGATGCACCAGTACCGGCGCATGGACATGCTCAAGGCCGGGACGTGGAGCCGTGGGCGGTGGCATCATGGCAGGCGTTTCCAGCTCAAACGGCGGGTCGGCTTTAAACCCGTTTCCGGGCGGGAGCGGCTGATGGAACGCTGGCGCGGGCGGACCCGCGACGGTTCCCTGCGCGGACGCGCGGCCATGGGCGGACGGCTCGTCAATGCCATGCGCTACAAGATGATGAACGCAAAGCGCGTGGACGTCGGCGCGGTGACGCCCTCGGCGGCGCGGTTTCTGGAGGCGGTGCAGGCCGGACGACGCGGCACGGATACGCGATTCCAGTACACCGGCAGCCAGCCGGTTACGCCCGCCATGCGCCGGGCCTTCTGGGCGGCGGGCGTCCCGCTCGGCAAGGACACGACGACGCTGGAACAGCCGGAGCGTCCGCTGGTGGAACCGGTATACCGCCAGCGTATGCCGGAAGTGGAACGGCTCATGCTGGAACGCATACGGGAACGTCTGGGGCTGTGAAGACTTGCCAAGAGCCGAAAACGTCGCCATCGCAGCAAACAGGAACGGCAACAAGTGCTGGTAACTCTCACCGCCCGACCCGTTTTCTAAAAAGTCGCTTTGCCTGCTCTACCCGGCAGCCTTCCCGCTGGCGGGCTTTTTGACCTTGCAAACCATAACGACCGGAAGGGGCCTTATTCCAAAAGGCTTTCACTCTCGACAGAGAGTCGATCAAAGTTGTTTCTTACAGCCGGTTGAGAATGATTCGCATAGCAATATGCACATAAATGCAAACAGGTATTATATGAGCCTATATCTTTGCTCGGAGCACATAAACATTGTTCACGCTGACCTTTATCCTTTATACTTTCAGTTTTAGGTTTAAAGGCATCCATTAATGAAAATTGTTCTGGTGATTTTCCATATTCTCTTATTATTTCTTCATCACCTTTACATATTTTACAAATCAAGACATCATCTATACATTTATTATGGCTGATACCAAATTTTGGTAAATAATCAAGTTCTGCACATGTAGAAATTTCTATTTTATTTTTCCACTCTAAACTTATATTTGATATTTCTTTTGCAATATAGATACGCTCATCACTTGTTGGCTCTCTTGCATTTATAGATAACCTCTTCAAATTATTTATTACTCTTGAATAATTTAAAATATCGACGAAGCTAAATACAAGTTTTTTTGTATATGGAGATATAATCTTTCCAATACAGTCAATGCGATTGATTATATCTTCAACAGACAAACTGTCTGTCAATATGATTGGATCATAACGCCAAATAACTTTATCATTCCCTATTTTTTCAGATAATTTTATGAACGTTTCAATTTTACTTTCAAGACTTGGAACATTTGGTTCAAGCTTTTCTTTGCTGTAATCGTTAACTGTATATTGAAAATAATATTTTATGCCTTTTTCAGATATTTCATCAAGATACGGTATTAAGGGCTTAGGGTTTTTTGACCAAAACACTATGGCCTTACATTTTGAAAATGAAATAAATGTCTTTTGATTTCTGTTAAAAGGGTTAACCCACGCACAGTAGCCACTACGCAATTTATTCATAAACCACTGTGTGTGAAATGCCGGTATATCGGTTGCCCTGCTGGCAGAAATGACCAAAGGAGCTATGCCGGGAACTTCCCCATGAGGTGTTTTGATTAACACTTTTTTATGCATGTAGTCACCTCTGGATCAAATAAATGTCTGTTGAAAAATTGCTGTCGGATAAAACAGGAGCCCTATTCATGGGCTTTTGTGCATTTGCTGAACACAGTCTGTCTCTATGCTCACAACATATAAAACTATTCTTCGGGTGCGGACATGAATCAGAAATACACTGAATACTATTTCTAACATTATTTGGATAATTAAACCAATTATGATAAAGACAAAGCGCTGATTCTTCAGAATTAATACTTGAATATGACACATTTCCTCCAAAAAATTCAACTATATGCGAACATCGATCTAGATCATTTCTATTACGTTTTGAATTTATTATACAAATATTTTGAGCAGAAGTTCGTGGCAAATTTACAGCCAAACGTTCAACAACATAGGGAGGGAACTCGTTTAATGATTTCGGAAAGACAAAAACATTCTCATTTGTTGGAATAAAATCAGATGCACTTTCAATCTCATAGTCACCATTTGGAAACCAATAATCCCACTGCGTAATATCTACTCCACGATACGAACATGTTGGGAATACGCACTCAGCGGCTGCGCCATCTATACCACTTCCGCATCCAAAAGAAACTATATTGATATGTTCATCAATTTGATCATTTAGCACATTAAAAGCTTCAAAATATTCAAAAAGATACGCAGAAAAGTATCTCAACAGATAAAGTTGTTGCTGGACAACCGATGCATAGTTTGGGGTCCCCCTATGAAAAGACACCTCGCATAACTCACAGTATTTGGGCTTCCGATCTAACTCAGCAATAAACTGGTCATATATTTCTTGAATCTTACCATTCCAAAAATTCTGCAATCTTTCCTCTGGATTAGGCATACTTCCTCCTTGGCTAGCCCAATTTGATTATCCTTTTAACCATACAAAAAAACACTTTTTACTCCCTCCTGACACACCAGCCGCCTTTTGGCAACCAGCACTTCCCAGCTTAGCGAGGCGTACCGTACATTTTTCCAGCCCCAATCAGGCGGACAATAACGTTTTTTTGTATCTTGCCACCAGTGCAGCACTTCCCCCAAAATCCTCGCCTCGCTGCGCGCCCTGCTCCCCACCGTGGAGTCCGCCGCCATCCGCCGGGCCATTCTGAAACGCTACCCCCACCTGTTCGGGGCCGCGCCGTACCCTTCCGATAGGGTATCGCT
>ENA-ORVC01002650-ORVC01002650.1-human-gut-metagenome-genome-assembly--contig:-NODE-2650-length-11498-cov-3.819540_pt1 | contig 11498 bp, 5 predicted proteins | sample MGYA00242092_ERZ509234 | MGnify/ENA primary metagenome ERZ509234 (study PRJEB26280, sample SAMEA2338800) | human gut metagenome | biome: human gut; feature: human-associated habitat; material: faeces... | reverse complement strand
AAAAGCTTGGGGGAAGAATTACTTCTCCTCGACCTCGGTCACAGCACCGGAGCCGACGGTACAGCCATTTCCCGTCCGGAATCCGGACGGGAGCCCTTTTTCCCGATCTTGCGCGGGCGAAGTGAATTCGCCCTGACGCCGAGATCCTGTTTCACAGGATACTCGTACGGCGCTTTCGCGCCGCCCCGCTCTGCGGGGCCCCGGGTGACCGCGAATAAAAAAGGACTGCCGCGATGCGGCAGTCCTTTCAAAAGCTTGGGGGAAGAATTACTTCTCCTCGACCTCGGTCACAGCGCCGGAGCCGACGGTACGGCCACCCTCACGGATAGCGAAACGCAGGCCCTTCTCGATGGCGATGGGGGTGATCAGCTCAACGCTCATCTCCACGTTATCGCCGGGCATGCACATCTCAGTGCCCTCGGGCAGAGTGATGACGCCGGTCACGTCGGTGGTACGGAAGTAGAACTGGGGACGATAGTTGTTGAAGAAGGGAGTATGACGGCCGCCCTCTTCCTTGGACAGGACGTAGACCTGGCCCTTGAACTTGGTGTGGGGATGGATGGAGCCGGGCTTGGCCAGAACCTGACCACGCTCGATGCCGTTACGATCCACGCCACGCAGCAGAGCGCCGATGTTGTCGCCGGCCTCAGCGTAATCCAGCAGCTTGTGGAACATCTCGATACCGGTGACGACGGTCTTCTTCTTCTCGTCCATCAGGCCGACGATCTCGACTTCCTCGGACAGCTTCAGCTGGCCACGCTCCACACGGCCGGTAGCAACGGTACCACGGCCGGAGATGGTGAACACGTCCTCGATGGGCATCAGGAACGGCTGGTCAGCCTTACGATCGGGGGTCTTGATCCAGCTGTCAACGTTCTCCATCAGCTCTTTGATGCAAGCATACTCAGGAGCGTCGGGATCGGTGGACTCGGAAACCAGAGCGTTCAGAGCGGAACCCTTGATGATGGGGGTGTCGTCGCCGGGGAAACCGTACTCGTCCAGCAGCTCGCGGACTTCCATCTCAACCAGCTCCAGCAGCTCGGGGTCGTCAACCTGGTCGCACTTGTTCAGGAACACCAGGATGTAGGGCACGTTAACCTGACGAGCCAGCAGCAGGTGCTCACGAGTCTGAGCCATGGGGCCGTCGGTAGCAGCGATAACCAGAATACCGCCGTCCATCTGAGCAGCACCAGTGATCATGTTCTTGATGTAGTCAGCGTGGCCCGGGCAGTCAACGTGAGCGTAGTGACGTGCGTCGGTCTCGTACTCAACGTGAGAGGTGTTGATGGTAATACCGCGTTCTCTCTCTTCGGGAGCCTTGTCGATGGAGGAGTAGTCCTCGTACTCGGCCTGGCCCTTCAGGGACAGGTACTTGGTGATTGCTGCAGTCAGAGTGGTCTTGCCGTGGTCGATGTGACCGATGGTGCCGATATTGACATGGGGTTTGGTTCTGTTGAACATCTGCTTTGCCATGATAATTTCCTCCTGATTTAGTATTGTTTAAATTGTAAGGTATGAATCAAGAATTGTCAATCAGTTCTTGGTGCGCTCGCCGCAAATTGCGGACTGCAGGTTTTTGGGCAGCTCCACATAGCTGTGGGGCTCCATGCTGTAGTTTGCGCGGCCCTGGGTCTTGCTGCGCAGGTCGGTGGCGTAGCCAAACATGTTAGCCAGAGGCACTTCGGCATGCACCATCACGGTACCGTTGTGAATATCGGAACCGGTGACCTGTCCACGGCGGGAGTTGATGTCACCCATGATGTCGCCCATATAGTCGTCGGGACCAGTGACGTCCACTTTCATGATGGGCTCCAGCAGGGTTGCACCAGCTTTTGCACAAGCATTCTTGAAAGCCATAGAGCCGGCGATCTTAAATGCCATTTCAGAAGAGTCGACCTCGTGGTAAGAACCGTCCAGCAGAGTGACTTTCACGTCCACCACGGGGAAACCAGCCAGAATACCGGACTGCATTGCGCCCTGGATACCAGCATCCACACTGGGGATGTATTCCTTGGGAATGGCGCCGCCGGTGATGGCGTTGACAAACTCGTAACCCTTGCCGGGCTCGTTGGGCTCGACCTGGATCTTAACATGACCGAACTGGCCTTTACCACCGGACTGACGCTTGTAGGTCTCGTCCTGGATGGCAGTCTTGGTGATGGTCTCCTTGTAAGCGACCTGAGGCTTACCGATGTTGGCCTCCACCTTGTACTCACGCAGCAGTCTGTCCACAATGATGTCCAGATGCAGCTCGCCCATACCGGCAATGATGGTCTGACCCGTCTCTTCGTCGGTATATGCCTTGAAGGTAGGATCTTCCTCTGCCAGTTTCTGCAGACCCACATCCATCTTCTCCTGACCAGCTTTGGTCTTGGGCTCGATGGCAACGCGGATAACAGGCTCGGGGAACTCCATGGACTCCAGGATCACGGGATCCTTCTCATCGCACAGGGTATCGCCGGTGGTGGTGTTCTTCAGACCCACAGCAGCAGCGATATCGCCGGAGTACACATGATCGATGTCCTTCCGGTCGTTTGCATGCATCTGCAGGATACGGCCGATACGCTCTTTTCTGCCCTTGGTGGAGTTCAGGACGGAGGAGCCGGATTCCAGCTGACCGGAGTAGACCCGGAAGAATGCCAGCTTGCCCACGAAGGGGTCCGTCATGATCTTAAATGCCAGTGCAGAGAAGGGAGCGTTATCGTCGGAGGGACGCTCAACTTCCTCGTCGGTCTTGGGGACGACACCCTTGATGGGGGGAACATCCAGAGGAGAGGGCATATAATCCACAATGGCATCCAGCAGTTTCTGCACGCCCTTGTTTTTGTAGGAAGTACCGCAGACCACGGGCACCATCTCGTTATTCACGGTGGCGCGGCGGATGACGGTACGGATCTCATCGGCAGAGATCTCTTCGCCTTCCAGGTATTTCTCCATCAAGTCGTCGTCAAACATGGTGACAGCGTCCATCAAGTTCTCGCGATACTCGTTGGCCAGATCCACCATATCTTCGGGAATGGGCTCGACACGCATGTCCTGACCCATATCGTCGTAATAGACGTCGGCATTCATCTCCACCAGGTCGATGATGCCTTTGAAGTTCTCCTCAGCGCCGATGGGCAGCTGAATGGGAACTGCGTTGCATTTCAGTCTGTCGTGGATCATGTCCAGAACATTGAAGAAGTCCGCACCCATGATGTCCATCTTGTTGACGTAAATCATGCGGGGAACACGATAATGGTCTGCCTGTCTCCAAACAGTCTCAGACTGAGGCTCAACGCCGCCCTTTGCACACAGAACGGTCACACTGCCGTCCAGCACGCGCAGGGAACGCTCCACCTCAACGGTGAAGTCCACGTGGCCCGGGGTATCAATGATATTGATACGACGATTCTTCCAGTGGCAGGTGGTTGCAGCAGAGGTAATGGTGATGCCGCGCTCCTGCTCCTGTGCCATCCAGTCCATGGTGGCAGTGCCTTCATGGGTCTCGCCAATTTTGTAATTGACGCCGGTATAGTACAGAATTCTCTCGGTGGTCGTCGTCTTACCAGCATCGATATGGGCCATGATACCGATGTTTCTGGTGTTTTCAAGTGAATACTCTCTTGCCATGAATTGTTACTCCTGATACCCGGCGTGACCGCCGGAAAATGTTTTTCTTCTGTTTCAGATAGATGAGAAGAATTACCAGCGGAAATGAGCGAAAGCCTTGTTGGACTCTGCCATCTTGTGGGTATCTTCACACTTCTTCACGGCTGCGCCGGTACCGTTGGCCGCATCCATGATCTCGCCTGCCAGGCGCTCCTTCATGGTCTTCTCGCCGCGTTTGCGAGCGTACAGAGTCAGCCAACGCAGGCCGAGGGTCTGCCGTCTCTCGGGACGAACCTCGATAGGAACCTGATAGGTGGCGCCGCCCACACGACGGGCCTTGACCTCCAGGGCGGGCATGATGTTGTTCATGGCCTCGGTAAATACTTCCAGAGGATCTCTGTCAGCCTTTTCTTTGATGATGTCAAAAGCACCGTAAACGATCTTCTGAGCAACACCCTTTTTGCCGTCCAGCATGATGCTGTTGGTGAGCTTGGTCACCAGCACGCTGTTGTATACGGGATCGGCAAGCACTTCTCTTTTGGGAACGTTACCTCTTCTGGGCACTACTACTTCCCTCCTTCATTCAAAAATGATGTCACAGGTACTCGAATGCTATGCAGCATCCGTCTGCGCCCCGAGGTCTATTCCAATATATATGAATAAACAACAGGGCATGTTGTTGAAAATCTTACTTCTTGCCGGCTTTGGGTCTCTTTGCACCGTACTTGGAGCGAGCCTGCATCCGGTTTGCAACACCCTGGGTATCCAGAGTACCGCGAATGATGTGGTAACGCACGCCGGGAAGGTCCTTGACACGGCCGCCGCGGATCAGCACCACAGAGTGCTCCTGCAGGTTGTGGCCAATACCAGGGATGTAGGCAGTGACTTCGTAACCGTTCGTCAGCTTGACACGGGCGATCTTACGCAGAGCGGAGTTCGGCTTCTTCGGAGTGGAAGTACGCACAGCAGTGCACACGCCTCTCTTCTGAGGGCTGGACTGGTCGGTCTCCTTGTTCTTCAGGCTGTTCAGACCCTTCTGCATTGCAGGGGAGTTGGACTTGTAGGTAGCCTGTTTTCTGCCCTTTCTCACCAGCTGGTTAAAAGTAGGCATAGTTTTCCTCCTTTCATCAAAGATGATTTTCTATTTTATCGGGAATGACCCCGGTAAAACCAATTTTCTCGACGCATTCACCGTTATTTTATACCGAAAATGCGCACAGAGATTCCGTATGAGCTCAGCAAGCCCGTACGATTTGAAATTTTAGCACATTCACCAAATATAGTCAAGTTTTTTTCTGCAATCCACTGAAAAAATCTTTGACAAAATTCATACAGCTTTTTCCGGTGTTCTCTTGCTATAATTTACATTTTCCGGTGTGTTTATACCTGAAAACCAATCAGCCGGAGAACCCACGGGGTTCTCCGGCTGAACGTGTCTTTACTTAATCAGTTTACAGTGCGTTGTTTCTGCCTACCAGGACAGACAGGTCAACATACTCGGCAGGTCCGGAAACGGTTTCATCCTTCTCCGTCTCAAAATCCCGGTACATCGTCAGACCGGAACCGGCGGGAATCAATTTACCGATGATAACATTTTCCTTCAGACCGGTCAGGTGGTCCACCTTGCCCTTGATGGCAGCATCGGTCAGCACCTTCGTGGTCTCCTGGAAGGATGCGGCAGACATCCAGCTTTCCGTAGCCAGAGATGCCTTGGTGATACCCATGAGCAGCTGCTCGTAGGTCGCGGGGCGCAGTTCCTCGCCCAGCTCATTGCGCTCACCGGCAGCATTGCGGGCCTGGATCTGGCGGTTTGCCTCTTTCAGCTCGCTGATGTCCACAGTGGAGCCGCTGAGCAGATCCGTATCGCCGGAATCTTCCACTTCCACTTTCCGCATCATCTGGCGGACAATGACTTCGATATGCTTATCGTTGATGTCAACACCCTGCTGACGGTACACCTTCTGGATTTCCTGAATGATGTAGTTCTGGCAGGCCTCCGGTCCCAGAATCCGCAGAACATCTCTGGGATACTGTGCACCGGCGGACAGGGCCGTGCCCTTCTCCACCAGCTCGCCGTCATGCACCAGCAGTGCGGAACGGGGAATGCTGTAGTTTCTCATATCGCCATCCGTCTCACTGGTAACGGTAACGGAAGAAATCGCTGCTTTCTTGGTTTCCTCAATGGTCACCCGGCCGCTGATTTCTGCCAGAGTTGCCATCTTCTTGGGCTTTCTGGCCTCAAACAGCTCTTCGACACGGGGAAGACCCTGGGTGATATCACCGTCACCGCCGCCGCCGGCAACGCCGCCGGTGTGGAACGTACGCATGGTCAGCTGTGTACCAGGCTCACCGATGGACTGTGCAGCGATGACGCCAACAGCCTCGCCGGCATTGACCGGGCGGCCCAGAGCCAGGTTGATACCATAGCACTTGGCGCACACACCGCTCTTCGCCTCGCAGCACATCACGGAGCGGACCTCCACACGGTCGATGCCGTGTGCGGTGAGGATCTTCTCATCCTCTTCCAGAAGCATATCGTCTCTGGTGAAGAGGACTTCGCCAGTCTTGGGGTCCACCACATCGTTGACGGGGAACCGACCGTGGATGCTCTGACCAAAGGTCTGTGCCACCTGTCCTCTGTCGTAAACAGTGCTTGCCCAGATACCCTCAGTGGTACCGCAGTCTTTCTCACGAATGATGACTTCCTGAGAAACGTCAACCATTCGGCGGGTCAGGTAACCAGAGTCAGCCGTACGCAGAGCGGTATCAGCCAGACCCTTACGCGCACCACGGGAAGAAATGAAGTATTCCAGAACGGACAGACCTTCACGGTAGTTTGCCTTAATGGGGATCTCGATGACCTGACCAGATGTGTTGGCCAGCAGACCGCGCATACCGGCCAGCTGACGGATCTGTGCCATAGAACCACGGGCACCGGAAGTTGCCATGATGTTGATGGGGTTGTACTCTTCCAGGCAGCCCTTCAGGGCGTCTGCCACATCATTGGTGGCCTTTTCCCACTCGGCGATGACCAGACGGTACCGTTCGTCATCGGTGATAAAGCCGCGCTTGTACATCTTTTCGATTTCCAGCACCTTTTTCTCGGTGGCGGCAATGATCTCGTACTTCACAGGAGGCACAGTCATGTCGGCCACGGAAATGGTGATGGCGGCGCGGGTGGAGTACTTGTAGCCCAGTGCTTTCACACTGTCCAGAACTTCCGCAGAGATGGTGAATCCGTAGCGCTGGATGCAGCGGTCAATGATATTGCCCAGCTGTTTCTTACCCACGGTAAAGCCGACTTCCATATCCAGGAAATGATCAGGGTTGGTTTCGGGGTTCCGGTCCACATAACCCAGATCCTGGGGGATAGGCTCATTGTAAATGATCTTACCGACAGTGGTCTGAATGGTACCCTGGTAGATCTCACCATCGATCTCACGGCGGACACGGACACGCACAGGAGCGTGCAGACCCACATCGCCGTTCTGATAGGCCATGATGGCCTCGTTGAAGTCCCGATACAGGTGGATGGACTTATACTCTGCAGGGCGTTTGCCCTCTTCTTTGGCTTTCTTGTTGGCGCTGTAGATCTCATCGCCGTCGCACAGCTCGTTGGCAGGCAGATCGGTGTCGCCGGGGTCGGTGACAAACAGCGTCTCTGCACCCTTTTCTGCTTTGCCGATCCGGTCCATGGTCAGGTAGTAGGCACCCAGGATCATATCCTGCGTCGGCACCGTGACAGGATGGCCGTCCTGAGGACGCAGCAGGTTATTGGCAGACAGCATCAGCAGACGAGCCTCTGCCTGTGCCTCTGCACTCAGGGGCACATGGATAGCCATCTGGTCGCCGTCAAAGTCAGCGTTAAATGCGGTACAGACCAGAGGATGCAGTTTCAGTGCGCGGCCTTCCACCAGAACCGGCTCGAATGCCTGGATACCCAGACGGTGCAGCGTCGGCGCACGGTTGAGCAGCACGGGGTGTTCTTTGATGACCACATCCAGGGCATCCCACACTTCGGTACGCTGCTTATCCACCATTTTCTTAGCGGACTTAATGTTGTTTGCAACGCCGTCCTCCACCAGTTTCTTCATCACGAAGGGGCGGAACAGCTCGATGGCCATTTCTTTGGGCACGCCGCACTGATAGATCTTCAGTTCGGGACCGACAACGATAACGGAACGGCCGGAGTAGTCCACGCGCTTACCCAGCAGGTTCTGACGGAAACGGCCCTGCTTGCCCTTCAGCATGTCAGACAGGGACTTCAGCGCTCTGGAGTTGGCGCCGGTGACCACACGGCCGCGGCGGCCGTTGTCGATCAGGGCGTCCACTGCCTCCTGGAGCATCCGTTTCTCATTGCGCACAATGATATCCGGTGCATTCAGTTCCATCAGGCGTTTCAGACGGTTGTTGCGGTTGATGACCCGGCGGTACAGATCGTTCAGGTCGGAGGTAGCAAACCGTCCGCCGTCCAGCTGTACCATGGGACGCAGCTCTGCCGGCAGAACCGGGAGCACATTGATAATCATCCACTCGGGTTTCTGTCCGGACTGGCGGAATGCCTCCACCACTTCCAGACGCTTGACCAATTTAGCTTTTTTCTGGCCGGAGGCATTGGTCAGTTCCTCCCGGAGCTGCACGGCAAGCTGCTCGCAGTCGATCTGCCGCAGCAGTTCCTGGATGGCCTCAGCGCCCATGCCGGCGCTGAAGTCATTCTCGTATTTTTCACGGTAATCCCGGTACTCCCGCTCGTTGAGCAGCTGGCAGCGCTGCAGAGGGGTATCGCCGGGGTCGGTCACAATGTAAGAACCGAAGTACAGGACTTTCTCCAGGATTCTGGGGGTCAGATCCAGGATCAGACCCATGCGGGAAGGAATTCCCTTGAAGTACCAGATATGAGATACAGGAGCCGCCAGTTCGATGTGACCCATCCGCTCACGACGGACCTTGGCGCGGGTGACTTCCACGCCGCAGCGGTCACAGACCTTGCCTTTATAGCGGATCTTTTTGTACTTTCCGCAGTGGCATTCCCAGTCCTTCGTCGGTCCAAAAATGCGCTCGCAGTACAGGCCGTCCCGTTCGGGTTTGATGGTACGGTAGTTGATGGTCTCCGGCTTTTTGACTTCACCGTGGGACCACTCCCGGATCATTTCCGGGGACGCCAGTCCGATTTGAATGGATTCAAACTGCTGATAAGCCATAGGTTATTCCTCCTCTCCGTCGTCTTCATCGTCCATGCCGAACTCTTCTTCCGGCACGTCCTCGATGAAGTAACCACTGGATTCGATCTCCTCGTCGGAGGTGGTGTATTCTTCTCTGAAGCTGGGGACCAGATCTTCATCGTCCTCGTCGTCCTTCAGCTCAATCTCCACGCCGTCTTTATCCAGCACGCGCACATCCAGGCACAGAGCCTGCAGTTCCTTGACCAAGACCTTGAAGGACTCGGGCACGCCGGGGGCGGGAATGTTGTGGCCCTTGACAATGGCCTCGTACGCCCGGACACGGCCGGTGGTATCGTCGGACTTCACCGTCAGGATTTCCTGCAGCGTGTAAGCCGCACCGTAAGCCTCCAGGGCCCAAACTTCCATTTCGCCGAAACGCTGACCGCCGAACTGTGCCTTGCCGCCCAGAGGCTGCTGGGTGACCAGGGAGTAGGGGCCTGTGGAACGGGCATGGATCTTATCGTCGACCAGATGGTGCAGTTTCAAGAAGTACACCCAGCCGACCGTGACATCGTTATCAAACTTTTCGCCGGTACGGCCATCGTACAGCACGCTCTTGCCGTCTTCACGCAGGCCTGCATCCACCAGAGTCTGACGAATGGTTGCCTCGTTTGCGCCGTTGAAGATGGGGGTAGCCACTTTCCAGCCCAGTGCATGTGCAGCATAACCCAGATGCACTTCCAGCACCTGACCGATATTCATACGGGAAGGCACGCCCAGGGGGTTCAGAACGATATCCAGAGGAGTACCATCAGGCAGATAAGGCATATCCTCGCGGGGCAGAATCCGGGACACGACACCCTTGTTGCCGTGACGGCCGGCCATTTTATCGCCCACGGAGATTTTACGTTTCTGTGCAATGTAGACACGGACCACCTGATTGACGCCGGGGCCCATCTCATCGCCGTTTTCACGGGTGAACACTTTCACATCCACCACGATACCGGCCTCACCATGAGGCACTTTCAGAGAGGTATCCCGGACTTCCCGTGCTTTCTCGCCGAAAATGGCGCGGAGCAGGCGCTCCTCGGGGGTCAGATCAGTTTCACCCTTGGGGGTGACCTTACCGACCAGAATATCACCGGAACGGACTTCGGCGCCGATGGAGATGATGCCGCGCTCGTCCAGATATTTCAGTGCGTCGTCGCCCACGCCGGGGATATCCCGGGTGATCTCCTCGGGTCCCAGCTTGGTATCCCGGGACGCACATTCGTATTCTTCAATATGAATGGAAGTGAACACATCGTCCATGACCATGCGCTCGCTCAGCAGCACAGCGTCCTCGTAGTTATAACCTTCCCAGGTCATAAATCCGACCAGGATGTTCTTACCCAGAGCCAGCTCGCCGTTATCGGTAGACATACCGTCGGCGATCACATCGCCCTTCTGCACCCGGTCGCCCACATTCACGATGGGACGCTGGTTGATGCAGGTGGACTGGTTGCTGCGGATGAACTTGATCAGTTCATGGGTCACTTCGCCCTTTGTATCGTAACGGACGGTGATCTCGGTGCCGGAGACGCGCTCCACGAAACCATCATCCTCTGCCAGGACCACCACATTGGAGTCCACAGCGATTTTATGCTCGATGCCGGTAGCCACGATGGGAGCCTCCGTCACCAGCAGGGGCACTGCCTGACGCTGCATGTTAGCGCCCATCAGAGCACGGTTTGCGTCGTCGTTTTCCAGGAAGGGGATCATGGAAGTTGCCACGGAGTTCATCATCCGGGGAGAAACGTCCACATAGTCCACCAGTTCCCGATCCACGTCCACGATCTCGTCTCTGTGGCGGCAGGTAACACGCTGGTTGACCAGGAATCCGTTCTCATCCACCGGCTCAGAAGCCTGTGCAACAATGTAATCGTCTTCCACATCAGCGGTCATGTATTCCACTTCATTCGTGACAAAGCAGCCCATGGTTCCGTCGGGCATGGGGCGGTGCTCCACCTTCCGGTAAGGAGCCGTCAGGAATCCGTACTCGTTGACCTTTGCAAAAGCTGCCAGGTAGGAAATCAGACCGATGTTGGGACCTTCGGGGGTCTCAATGGGGCACATACGGCCGTAGTGGCTGTAGTGAACGTCACGCACGTCGAAGGACGCACGCTCACGGGACAGACCGCCAGGACCCAGAGCAGACATACGGCGCTTATGGGTCACTTCGGACAGGGGGTTGGTCTGGTCCATGAACTGAGACAGGGGGCTGGAGCCGAAGAACTCCTTGATTGCCGCCGTCACAGGACGGATGTTAATCAGGGACTGAGGCGTAACAATGTCCATATCCTGCAGCGTCATCCGCTCCCGAATCACACGCTCCATCCGGGCAAAGCCGATACGGAACTGGTTCTGGAGCAGTTCACCAACGCTGCGCACCCGGCGGTTGCCCAGGTGGTCAATGTCGTCCTGGTAACCCACGCCGTGGGCCAGGTTGCACAGGAAGTTGACACTGGCGAACACATCGTCCACCACAATATGTTTGGGAATCAGGATATCCAGGTTCTCCCGGATGGCCCGTTTCAGTGCATCGCCCTCATACTGGTTGACCAGCTGACGCATCACGATGCCGCGGACACGCTCTTTGATGCCCAGTTTCTGCAGCTCTTCCTCGCTGTAATCCACGAACAGGCGGATGTCCACCATGCCGTTGGTGAAGATGCGGACAGTGGCGCCATCGGCAGCCTCCACCAC
>ENA-ORVC01002640-ORVC01002640.1-human-gut-metagenome-genome-assembly--contig:-NODE-2640-length-11537-cov-2.260495_pt1 | contig 11537 bp, 13 predicted proteins | sample MGYA00242092_ERZ509234 | MGnify/ENA primary metagenome ERZ509234 (study PRJEB26280, sample SAMEA2338800) | human gut metagenome | biome: human gut; feature: human-associated habitat; material: faeces... | reverse complement strand
ATCTTCCCGGGTGCCCGCATGTGGGCAACCCCGGAGAACCGCGCCCGCATTGCGCAGGACGCCGCGCTCATCACTACTCCGAACACGACCGTCCCCGCCGAGCTTCTGGCGTATATCGACCCTATGGTCATCGAAATCCTGACCGCGCCCCGGCGCGCCCGCGAAATCTTCGGCGAAGAGAAGAAGGGCGACTGGACGACCCCGTACATGAAGTGGCGCGTCGACGAAATGACCGGAAAGACCGAGCCGTATTCCGACTATGCCAACGGCACGACTTCGGGCGTGAACTCCGAATGGCAGACCCGCGTGCAGTACGTCTTCCAGACGTCCATCACCTACGGCGACTTTGAAGTGGACATGTCGAGCACGGCGAAAGTCAACCTCGCTGCCTCCAAGCAGCGCGCGGCGGCCAACGTCATCGACATCGACCAGAACCGTTTCTACCTGCTCGGCGTCGCCGGGAAGGAAATCTACGGTATCCTCAACGATCCGAACCTCCCTGCTGCGATCACCGCAGGGGCCACGGGCACGGGCGGCTCCACGAAATGGGCCGACAAGACCACGGTGCAGATCTACAATGACGTCCTCGCCCTGTTCGCGCAGCTTTCCGAGCAGTCCAGCGGCCTCATTGACAAGGACACGCCCCTCAAGCTCTGCCTCTCCCCCGAACTGGCCGTTCGCCTCGGCGCGGCTACCGATTTCAACGTGTCCGTGCTTGATATGTTGAAGCGGTACTTCACCCGCATTGACATCGTGACCGTCCCCGAGCTGCACAGCATGACCGCCGGGGAAACCATGTTCCTCATCGCCCCCGAAGTGAACGGGCAGCGATCCGGCACGCTGGCCTTCGGCGAAAAGATGCGTGCCGGACGCGTCGTGCCCGACCTGTCCAGCTTCCGTCAGAAGTTCGTCGGCACCACCTACGGCGGTATCGTGCTCATGCCCTTTGCCTTTGCGCAAATGACTGGAGCCTAGTCCCATCCTTCCCTCCATGCGAAAGCCCCAACCGCCTGTTTAACGGTTGGGGCTTCTTTGCATCTTTGGGCGGCATCATTGTGGCTGTGGTCAAGCTATTTCATCAGCGCGATGATTGCGGCAATGATCGCCACGGTTTGCGCTGTGATGATGCCCGCCACCCATTTGATGGTTTCGGCCTTGGCCTGTTGGATTTCCTTCAACAGGCGCAGTTCGGTTTCCCGCAAATCCCCCTTGGTGGCACTGGCGTTCCTTTGGCTCTCGTCAAAGCGTTCCAGTACTTCCACGATGGCTTTTGCGGCTTCCTCGCCGACGGCCTTTTCAAGCTTTTTCCCATCATCGAACAGCAGCATGGGGGAATCCCTCCGTTGGTAAAGTCTTATATGATTCATGCAGGCTTGCCAAGGATTACCCTAGCATCAACCTGTTCGCGGTCTTCGCGGCACGGATGGCAAGACGCATATCATCAAGCGCGGATTCGAGGTTTTGCCGGGCGGTGTAGGTTGGGGCTGTCATGAGCTGGATAAGCGCGTCAACGGGCGTCTTCCCGGATGGCGATACATGCCGGAGCAGTTCGGGATACGTTCCTTGCGTCACTCGGCGGAAGTCTCGTTCCAGTCCATAAGCGCGGTCGCGGATCAGGACTGCAAGTTCTATCCAATCCTGTTCGAGCCGTTCAAGCTCCCTCACGCGGTCGCGGTATAGTGACGATGCGACGGGAAGCGACGGGTACGGAATCGCGGATTCCGCCGTGGGTATGGCATTGATGGCGCGGACGCGGACGGAAAGCAGGAACTCGCGGGCCTCGGGCATAAGCCTGGCCGGGAGCTGCTTGTATTCGGCAATGCGGAAGTGGCGGTTGAACTTTGCCCATATCTCGGCACGGGCCTTGCCCTGCACGGCGGCGGGGTATGTTGAGAGCTTGGCGTCTACGATGAGCTTGAGCTCGGCACGTTCCGACGCGCTGATCAGCTCGTCGTTGAGCGTCACGGGTTCGGCAACGGGCACCCTGTCGCCGTACTGCTCGATGACGTCCAGCACCCACTTGCGGAATGCCTTTGCTACCGGAGTCCGGGCGAACATGGCGAGGAGGTGGCAGCCGCGAAGTGAGAAGATGCGAGAGCGCCCCTCAGATCCAAATTGGATCTCTGCGCTGTTTTCAATAAGTTGCGTCATATCACTGGAAAATTCATCTTCATTGCGACGATAAAGGCGAGTGACATAATTATCGTTGGCATAGCCCAAGGCACGAGCAAGCTCAGAAGACTTGAACCAAGGCTGGCTGTCACGGGTGACGGGGGAGAACGTGAAATCGTTGAAGCAGAGGGGCTGTAACATGAGAGGCTCCTTGAGGAATTTTCAGGTTCCTAAGAAGGCATCTTCCCCAATAGAAGATGCCGGGTGCTGAAAACGGCTCAAGGAACCGCTGGCGGCCTTTAGCTTTCGCTTGGACATATCCGCCACACCCGGCAAACATTGGATGCAATAATAGCCCAAAAGACAGCCAAGAAAAATCTTGACTTTCACAAAAGGGCACAAAAAAGCGCCATGCTATCGGGTGGCGATGTCCGCCTTGAGGTGTTTCAGGCACCATATGAAAAAAAGACAGCACAAAACGCGAAAAATGTAAAGAGAAAAGCAGTGGCGTTGCCCGCATCTGGATGTTCTTCATCATTGGCGGGCAACGCCACGTTGGAAAGTTTTACTTGTTATCGTATTTCAAGGCCGTAGCCCGGATTCGATCCGCAAAGGGGATAATATCTTCCAATTTTTCGATGTCTTCCTTTGCGTCCTTATTCTCCCCATCAAACAGTCCGACCCTCCACTGTTTTCCGTTGAAATACAGACGGCACAGAGGCTTGAGCCTGTTGTCGTCAAGAAGGATGGAGCAGTAGCTGATACTGTCCCGCATGGCTACGCGCCCCGGATCAACGGTGCCCACCAGAAGCGATTTGACAAGGTAATACGCCTCTTTTTCTTCCTCGGTGGTGACTATACGCGAATCCTGCTCTTTTCCTTGTGGGGTATCTTCGGACTCTATCTCTACAATTTCCGGTTTCTGCTGCGTCATGGCATTTTTCAATCGGTCGTTGATGCGGTCGTTGATGAACTGGTCAAGCGCAGCGGTAAGAATTGGAGTGAAGCGATCCAGAACATTTTGCGTGATACGTCCATCATACGTCTGGCCGATGAAAAAGCGTGCGAAATCTTCATGCGGCTTTTCCATTTGTTCGGACATGAGGCGTTTGAACTCTCGGTTGTACTTGAGTTCGTTTGCCGCGCTCATGCAGGCATCCCGATCAAACTTGCCTTTTGCCAGCTTGCGCAGTTCCGGGAGCAACATTTCGTCCATATCGTCAAGGACAAACTCCATATAGGGCTTGCTGTCCATTTTGTTGGCTGTTTCAAGATCGGAATAGAACCGGTAACGGTTGCCGTCCGTCAGAATGGCAATAGGGGCTTCCGTTCCGTGGAAGTAAAGCTGTAGCTGGTTGCAGTGCTTCATGTCGAGAGACGTGCCCAAAGCCTTGCATTCCAGAAGAAGGATAGGCTTGCCGTCAACAAGAATCGCATAGTCCACGCGGGCGTCTTTATACTCGCCGATGGGGGCTGAAAATTCGGGTACGACTTCCGCAGGGTTGAAAACGTCGTATCCCAGAGCCGCGATGAAAGGCATCACCAAGGCGTTTTTCGTGGCCTCTTCGGTTTTGAGGCTATCTCCCAGATTCTTTACCTTTTTCGACAACTCAGCAATTCTTTCCGAAAAATCCATGGTCCTCTCTCCCTGTTCGGATTCAAGTTAATATATTAAGATTTATATATTTTCTTATAGGTTTTCCAAGAATACAGTCCGGAAAGGATAGTGAGGATTCCCCATAACAAGGCCCCATTCGTATTGGGCGGCGTTTGGAGGGCACAACTCAGCCACAATACGGCTAGCACTACTGTTATCAGCACTCCAATGATAAGGGCAATTTTTTTAGGGGGCGTCTGAGAACGTTCATGATGTATAAGCGGGTTTGGTTCTCCACGCTCTTGGGCCAATTGGTCATCAAAAAGATAGGCACGGATAACCTCCATCATGGGGCTATTTACTTTTGCCAATGCCTTATTTCCATTTTTGAACTCAATAATGACGGTAGACTCAGTTGTCTTGCCTCCAGCTACCGCACCCGCAACCGCTCCGATGCCTCCAAGCAAGACGCCGCCGACAAGCGCGCCTCCCAAGGTCCCTCCGAGTTTTTTTACCGATTCCTCGTTGGCTACTTCGCAAGAGGCAATACTGGAAAGAAAAAGTTCCTTTGCTCCAAACATTTTTGAAGAGCAACGCAACTGGTTTTTATTTTTAATGTAAATATATTCTTCTTTCCCGTAGTCCCCTGCCAGAAATTTGATGTAGGTAGCCATACATCATCCCCCTTATTATAGATGAGGCTATCATGGCATAGGCCGTTCCAAAAATCCACCGTCGCCCCGAAAGGGGCTTTTGTTTTGCCTGTACGAACCTTGTTCACGGTGTGCCCATCTCCTCCCATGCTGCATCATCTCCAAAATACTATGGAGGTGCAGCGATGAAAAATTCTCCCTTGGCTTTTTTTGAACATGAAAAATTCGGTTCCCTTCGCGTCGTCAGAAGCGATCAGGGGGCCCAGTGGTTCGTGGCGAAAGACGTGTGCGGGTGTCTCGGGCTGGATACCAGTAACCTTTCAAAAATGTTGGATGAAGACGAGCTTTCGACCTACCCCGTACAGTATACGGATCAGGTCAGGAATCTTTCCGTCGTATCCGAACCGGGCCTGTATTCCCTCATCCTGCGTTCCCGCAAGCCCGAAGCCAAGGCGTTCAAGCGGTGGGTGACGCATGAGGTCATCCCCTCCATCCGCAAGACGGGCGGCTACCTAGTAGCCAAGCCGGACGATACGCCCGAAGCCATCCTTGCCCGCGCCGTGCTGGTCGCGCAGGACACCATCAGGCGCATCGAAGCCGAGCGCGACGAGGCAATCCGCACCAAGGCCGAAATCGGTTCACGCCGCGAGGCCACCGCGATGGCAACCGCCTCCGCAGCCGTCCGCAAGGCTGCGGCTCTTGAGAACGAACTTGGGCGGGGCAGGGACTACAAGTCCGTGAAGGGCATCCCGTGGTTCCTTGACATCTTCGCAGATACGCCAGCCGCGTACTCCGTCGCGGGACGCAAGCTTTCCGATATGTCCCGCCGTATGGATTACGAAATCCGGGAAATCGAGGACAGCCGTTTCGGGAGCGTGAAGGCGTACCACGTCGACGTGCTCGAAGCCTTCCGGCTGGCCCTGAAAAACGACCTGAACATGCTGGGCAAGTACCGCCTTCGCCGTGCTGCATAGCCGAACTTTGTTCACGGTGATTTCGTCCCGGCTCTTTTGCCATGATGACCAAAACAACGGAGGGATACAGAGATATGGCCAGACCCAAAAAGAATACCGCCCCGGAAACAACGCAGGCGACGAAGACGGATACCGTAATGGTCGCCCTGAACCGGACGACCGGGATCACGTTCCCCATGCCCGACGGACGCAAAGTGCTCATCGAAGGCAACGCCGCCAGCCTGCGCGGAAAGGAAAAGGGCGTGCTGCCCGTGGGCGCGTTTGGGCTGACGCGGGTGAACGCCGACGATTGGGCGTACATTGAAAAGACCTATGGCCCGCACATGGAAATCTTCAAGTCCGGGCTCATCTTCGCGCAGGCGCGCAAGGCCGACGCCGTGGACGAGGCCGACGAAAGGGCGGAACTGCGCAACGGGCTGGAGCCCGTGGACGTGGAGAACGACCCCAAGGCGCAGACCGAACCGCTCCAGAGCAAGGCGGGGTTCTAAACCGTGGCTGTTGTTGTCTTTGACCCGCAGGAGTTCCGGGAGGCCTATCCGCGCTTCGTCGATCCGAAGACCGGGCAGCCCCTCCTGACCGATGCACAGCTTCGGCAGGCGTTCGACGTTGCCTGTCTGCTCTTGGACAACACGGACTCTTCCCCGGTTCCCTATGACCCGGTCCACGGCATCATGATCCGCAAGACGCTCCTGTACCTCCTCGTCTGCCACTTGGCGACGCTGGCCTTGTGGCCAATGGGACAGGCCGGGCCGGTAGCTTCGGCTACGGAGGGGACTGTCAGCATCAGCTTCTCCATGCCCACGGCGACGGGGAAGGCGTTCTACAACCAGACACCGTGCGGACAGACGTTTTGGCAGGCCATCCAGCCCTATGCCGTAGGCGGGCGCTACTATGCCGCCCGGTATTGGCATCCGTGGGGGTAATGGTGTCCGGAGAACTTGAAAAGCTGCTCAAGCGGTACATTACCCCCGATATCGTCGTGAAGGCCGGGGTGCTCGAAAATGCGACGCGGGGCGAAGGTGGTACTTCCGTCGCAGAGTATGCGGCGTACAACGAATACGGCGCCACCATCGAAATCCCTGAGCGGACGCAAACCTTGTACTTCAAGCGGAAGCGTGACGGCAGCGTCGGGAATCGGTTCGTGAAGAAGGGCAAAAGTGATTTTGCGCAGGATGCGTCGGTCAAAGCCCACACCGTCACCATCCCCTCCCGGCCTTTCCTGCGCTCGACGCTCGATGCCAAGGCAGACGCATGGTGTGATAACCTTGCGGAAGCATTGGAAGCCGGACGGACTCCGAAAGAGGCGATGCGGCTTGTGGGACGCCGCATGGCAGACGACATTCAAGCAACGATCAAGAGCAATATGCCCCCGGACAACGCCGAATCCACCAAGCGCCGCAAGAACGCCAAGGGCGCGGGAAAGGGGACGCTCATCGATTCCGGAAGCCTGCTCAAGTCCATCGATTACGAGGTAGTCAAAAGATGAATCTCCATGAACTTGTGCGTCCGCTTATCAGCATCGTGAACCCTTTTCAGTCGGTCGTGATTCTCGTCTCCACAGGCTTCACCATAACCGCGCAGTATGAGCAGGTCCCGGCATGGGCCCCCGCCGTTGAAGTCATGGCGCAGCCTCAGCCTGTCGCCGACAAGACGCTGCAATTCCTCGTGCAGCAGCGCCAGAACACGATCTGGCACGACTTTTATCTTTCAGGGGACTGGTCGGCCCTTGATCGTCCGGCGGAGCAGGGCGGCGATCTTCTCTACTGGGATGGCGCCGAGTGGCAGGTAGATCAAGTTCTGGAGCGCTGGAATCCCACGGCAGGCTGGACGAAAATCCGGTGCGTGAAGCTCCGGGAAACCGCGCCGCCGGAAGCCGGGGCCACGGAACCGCCCAAAGGGGGAGACGATGAGTGACGGCATCCTCGTGCAGGCCCTCGGCGATTTTTGTAAGCGTTACCTCGGCGATTCCGCCGTTGTTGTACGCGGCTACGTCAACCGCGTGAGCAAGCCGAAGACGAAAAGCTACGTGCTCGTCACCCCGATGACCATGACGCGCCTCTCGACGAACCTGCACCAGACCGAGTGCGGCGGGGAGGCCATCGTGCAGCCGCAGCGCCGCCGTGTCCAGCTTGACGTCTACGGCCCGACCGCCGCCGACCGTGCCCAGACGCTCGCAACGCTCCTACGCGACGGCGTCGGGTGCCGCTTCCTCCGGACCTACGGGATCGCCCCCCTGTACGTCGAAGACCCGCAGGATATGACGCAGGCGGAAGGTGACGAGCAGTACAATCCCCGCTTCATGCTCAACGTATTAGTTCAGGCAAACCGCGTTGAACACGTTGAGATGGATACTTTTACCGACGCGGAACTTTCCGTACATCCGCTGGCATAGCAAAAGGAGGGCGCAATGAGCGTCAATGCCGACAAACTGGTTCAAATCATCCCCCGCATTATCGAGGGCGGCACGCCGGGCCTGACCTTCGCCGGGCTCCTGCTTTCGCAGTCCGAGCTTTTGCCCGCAGGCAGAGTCGTGCAGTTCGCCAGCGCGCAGGCCGTGGCCAATTATTTCGGCTCGCTTTCGGAAGAGGCAAGCATGGCTTCCATGTACTTCTCCGGCTACGTGAACACGACGAGCCTCCCGGACAAGATTTTCTTTGCCCGGTACAACGGCGAGGCCGTGGGCGCATGGCTGCGCGGCGCGAAGTATACGGGCAATCTCGCCGTGTTGCAGGCCGTCACCAACGGTGCGATGGTCATTTCCATCGACAACACGTCGCACACGCTTTCCTCCGTGGACTTGTCCGCTGCAACCAGCTTCTCGCAGGTTGCGGAGGCGATCCAGACAGCGCTCACGACGGCGGGCGCTACCGGAGCGAAGGTGACGTACTCCAGCCAGACCGGGGCGTTCCAGATCGACAGCCCGACGACCGGGGCAAGTTCCGCCGTGGCCTTTCCGACGCCGCCGGAAGCCGGGACCGACCTCGGCGCGCTTTTGCTGCTCACCGAACAGTCCGGGGCCGTCCAATCCGTCGGCATGGCTGGCCAGACGCTCCCGACTGCATGACCAACGTGCTCATGTATGCCCGCGATTGGGTGACGTTCTCCACGGTATGGGAGCCCGAGCTTGACGACAAGATTGCGCTCGCCCAGTGGTGTGCCGGATATGACACCCGTTTCGCCTATGTGCTGTGGGATACCGACAACGCTGCGCAGGTCGCGGGTTCCACGGCCTCGGCGGGGTATCAGATCGCCAAGGTGCTCGAACTCGACGGTACGGTTCCCGTGTTCAACACGCCTGAGCTCGCCGCGTGGGTCATGGGCACGGCGGCCTCCATCAACTTTGAAGAGACGAACGGACGGCTCACATTCGCCTTCAAGCAAGGCGAAGGGCTTGCCGTAACCTGCGACAACGACGAGAACTATGATGCGCTGATCGCCAATGGCTACAACTGCTATGCGGACTTCGCCACGGCCTCCAGCCAGTTCAAGTTTTTCCAGAATGGGCAGGTTTCCGGCAAATGGGGCTGGCTCGACACCTACCTTGACGCCATCGCCATCAAAGACGGCCTCCAGCTTAACCTCCTTGATCTGTTCAAGGCCGTAATGTGCATCCCCTACAACGAGAGCGGCTACGGCATGATCCGCACGGCATGTCTCGACACCATCACGCGGTTTCTCGACTTCGGGGCTATCCGCACGGGCGTGACCCTCTCGAACACCCAAAAGGTGCAGCTCCTCGCGGAAATCGGGCTGGACGTTTCCCAGACGCTTGAAACGCAGGGCTGGTATATGCAGGTCAAGGACCCCGGCGCGACCGTACGCGGACAACGCCAGTCCCCCGAATGCAAATTTTACTACATGGACGGCGGCAGCGTGCAGCAAATCGTCATGCCCGCCACGGCCATTCAGTGATGAGGTAAAACATGGCTGACAACTTCGGCAACATGACGATTACAGCGGCAAATTGCACGCTTTTCCTGACGGTTCCCGGGCTCTACGACAGTCCCGTGCAGATCGAGGGGTTCAGCACCGACGCGATGGTCAGCGTCGCCACGAATACCCCAGTCGTCGCGGAAAAGGGCGTTGACGGGCATACCTCTTTTGGTTGGGTCCCGACCAACAAAGAAGTTACGATTACCCTCGCTGCGGACTCGCCCAGCCGCCAGATCATGGAAGATTGGGCCACGTATCAGGAAACCGCCCGGGAAGTGATGCTCTGCAATGCCGAGTTCGCCATGCCGAGCATCAACCGGAAGATCACCGGGAAACGGGGCGGCCTCACCTCCGTACAGTCCAGCCCCAACGCCGCTCGGACCTTGCAGGCGAGCGCCTTCGTCATCACCTTTGACCAGTGGACCGCGAGTCCGCTTTAAACCGTGGAGGCCGTCATGCTCAACGAAAAGATCATTGCCATCGACAAGGGCCGCGACGCCGGGAAAACCTTCAAGGTCAAGGAAATGCCCGTCACCAAGCTGGAAAAATGGGCCGCCCGTGCGCTGCTCGCCGTCTTCGGTTCCGAGATGCCCGCCGACATCCGGACGCTTTCAGCGTCTTCGAACACCGCCGCGCTGCTTTCCGCCGGGCTCCGGGGGCTCTCAGGGCTCCGGTGGGAACAGGCAGAGCCGCTCTATGACGAGCTTCTCGGGCAGATCTATCGCGTCCCGAACCCCCACAAGCCCGATGATGCCATCAGGCTTACTCCGCAAAACCTCGACGCCCATGTCGAAGATGTGGGCACGATCTATCGTTTGCGTTGGGAGGCCATCGCCGTCTGTCTGGATTTTTTGCATGGCGGCGAGGGCTTGACCTCCCGCCTGTCGCAGATCCTCACCCCCTCGGGCTCCGGGACTACGCAAACCTCCCCGGATGCGTCGGCATCCCGGTAAGCCGGAACCTCGCAACGCTGCACGAGATGCAGACAGTGTACGGCCTGTCCAATGCCTACGAGATGCTAGAAATCATCGCCGTGGACGGCCATAACCAACGCCTCTGGAGCAAATTCCATGAACGCAGGTGAACTCGTCGTCAGCCTCTTGCTGAAAGCAGGGGATTTTAAAGCGCAGGTGCAGTCCGCACAGGAGCGGCTGGACGGCGTGCAGGCCGCAGCCGTTGACGTGGGGCGCGCGACATATGACGCAGGCGTCAAGGGAGCCCAAGGGCTTGGTCAATCTGCCGATGCCGCCTCTTCGTTGCAAGCCGCTTTTGATGAAGCCGTGCAAAAAGGCCGCGAAATCAGCGAGGTCACGAAAGAGTATCAGCGGATGCGCGAGGAGCTTATCCGCACCGGAGCGGCAAAAGAACGTCTTGAGGCCCTTGATGATGCAGCGAAAAAACTGGGCGTTTCGCTGGAAGACGCGGCGGACAAAGGCGCGTTTGGCTTTGAACGGCTCAAGAGCGTGGCAGCGCAGGCCCTCGCCGTCATCGGCGGCGTCTCCATCCTGAAAAGCTCCATAGCGCAGTATTACGAGCAGGTTCAGGCTATCGAGAAGACTTCGGACGCGCTCGGCATGAGCATTGAAGACTGGCAGGCATGGCAACGGACGGCAGCCGCCGCCGGGGTTGACGCCAAGGAACTTTCGACTCGGTTTATGGATCTGGGCGACTGGATGCAGGATCTCATTTTGCACGACTCCGGGCCGCTTAAGGACGCGACCAAAGACCTGGGGGTGAGCTTCACGGATGCGAAAGGGAAGGCCGTTTCCTTTGAAGAAGGGCTTCTTCGGCTTTCCGACGCCACGTCAAAAATCGACCGCCAGAAGGCGACCTCGATCCTCACGCAGATCGGCTTCGACGAAAAAACCATCCCGCTCATTCTTAAAGGCCGCAAAGGGATTGAGGATCTTCTGAAAGTCCAGAAGGCTCAAGCCATCTACAGCAAGCAGGACATCGAAAACGCGAAGAAGCAACGGGAGGCGCAGCAGCGGCTCAATGACGCATGGGAGGCCATCTCAGCCCTTTTCGCCAGCACCGTCTCCCCTGCGATCACGTTTTTGACGAACCTGCTCGGCGACCTCCTCGGGTGGGTGAAAGAAAACAAGCAGTTCGTGATCGTCTTCTTTACGGCGTTGGCCGGGGTCATTACGACGCTCATGCTTCCGGCCCTGACCGCGATGGCGACGGCGGCATGGGCTGCGATTGCCCCGTTTACGCCGTTGATTGCGGCCATCGGCGCAATCGCGCTAGTTGTCGACGATCTCATTA
>ENA-ORVC01002639-ORVC01002639.1-human-gut-metagenome-genome-assembly--contig:-NODE-2639-length-11551-cov-3.223817_pt1 | contig 11551 bp, 9 predicted proteins | sample MGYA00242092_ERZ509234 | MGnify/ENA primary metagenome ERZ509234 (study PRJEB26280, sample SAMEA2338800) | human gut metagenome | biome: human gut; feature: human-associated habitat; material: faeces... | reverse complement strand
CCGGCGCGGGCGGGGAAATCGGCTGGACGTGGCTGGTCGGCGCGAAGGCGGACGGCTACACCATCGGCGGCGTGGACCTCCCCCATATCGTGCTCCAGCCCATACTGCGCCCCGAAGGGCAGCCGGGCTACAAAACGGAACAGCTCAGCCCGCTTTGCGGCCTCGTTTACGACGCCGACGTGGTCATGGTTCCCGAAGACGGCCCTTATAAGACGTTTAAGGATCTCATTGAGTACGCCAAGGCCAATCCCGGCAAGGTGAAGGTGGCGACAGTGGGCAAGCTCACCGGCGATCATCTCTTCCTCATGCAGATTGAAAAGCTCACCGGCGCGAAGTTCACACAAGTCCCCTATTCCGGCAGCGGCAAGGCCATCCCGGCTTTGCTCAGCGGCGAAGTGGACGCCTATTTTGGCTCGGGTTCCAGCTTCCTGCGCATGGAAAAGACCCGCGGGCTCGCCATCGGCAGCAAGGAACGCTATGAGCTGTGCCCCGACGTGCCCACGTTTATTGAACAGGGCTACGCCATTGAATCCGGCAAATATCGCGGGCTCGCCACGCCCCAGAACATTCCTGCCGAAGCACGGCAGTATTTGGAAACCAAGTTCGCGGAACTCTGCGCCAACCCTGAATACCAGAAGGCGGTCAAGAGCAGCGGCCTGATGCCTCAGTTCCAGACCGGCAAGGCCTTCGGTGAAATCATCCGTACGGAAGGCGAACAGGCCAAAAAAATCCTGGAGGCCTACGGTCTCCTCAAGTAGGTTCCGAGGGAGGGGGAAACCCCTCCCGCCATTGATGCTTCACCAATGAAACGAGCGAGATGAACATGTTTGATCCGTGGGTAGTCCTTTCCAATCTGTCCGACCCGGTCACGCTGCTGCTCATGACTCTGAGCGCCTGTTTCGGCATCATTATGGGGGCCGTCCCCGGATTGTCCGGCACGCTCGGCATCGCGCTGCTCCTCCCTTTTACATTTGGGCTTGAATCGGCAACCGCGCTGCTGATGCTTGGTTCCGTGTATTGCGGCTCAGAGTACGGCGGGTCCATCCCTTCCATTCTCATCAATACTCCGGGAACGGCGGCGGCCCTCTGCACCACGTTCGACGGATACCCTATGGCCATGAAGGGGCAAGCGCAGAAAGCCCTTTTTACGGCGCTCATTTCGTCGGTGTTCGGAGGGATCTTCGGCGTTTCGGCGCTCCTGTTTCTGTCCGTGCCCCTCGCCAACGTGTCCATGAAATTCGGTGCGCCCGAACAATTCTGGCTGTGCGTGTTCGCACTGACGATCATCGCTTCCCTTTCTTCGGGCAATGTCCTCAAGGGCGTGATCGGCGCGCTTATCGGCCTCGTTCTTGCCTGCGTGGGCATGGACCCGGTCACCGGGTATCCCCGCTTTACCTTCAATACCATGGAACTCATGGGCGGGATCAACGTGGTCCCGGCGCTCATCGGGCTGTTCGCCATCCCTCAGGCCCTGTTGCTCCTGCGCCCCGCTGGGGAAAAGGGCGCCATGGCTCCCTATAATCCGGCCCCCGGTGTATTCTGGCAAACGTTGAAGGATTTCTTCCGTCGCATATGGGTCACGCTTGTAGCCGGTGTGATCGGGGTCATTGTCGGCATCATGCCGGGCGCGGGCGGCAACATAGCGACCTTCGTAGCCTATAATGAAACCAAGCGTTTTTCCAAGAAGCCCGAAGAATTCGGCACCGGGGTCATGGAAGGCATCATGGCTCCCGAAGTCTGCAACAACGCGGTTGTCGGCGGAGCGCAGATCCCCATGCTCACCCTTGGCATCCCCGGCAGCGCACCCGCCGCCGTGATGCTCGGCGCGCTGATGACCCACGGCCTGAAGCCGGGCTTCGATCTGTTCTCGGAGCAGGGCGACATCGTATTCACCTATACGTTCGGGCTGATCCTGTCGAACTTCATCATCCTGCTGCTCGGCCTCGTACTGGTGCGTATCTTCGTGCGGGCACTGAAAATTCCGCAGCACTTTCTGGTTGTGGCGATCCTGGCGCTGTCGGTGGTTGGTTCCTACTCCATCAGCAGCTCGTTGATGGACGTCCTGTCCATGGCGGCTTGCGGCTTACTCGGTTACGTGCTTGTGCGGTATAAGTATGGGGTCGCTCCTATGGCGCTCGGGCTTATCCTCGGCACTACGATGGAGGAAGGATTCAAGCTGTCGCTTCATCTCGGAGCGGCGGAAGGCAATATCATGCTGTTCTTCTTCTCCCGCCCGCAGAGCCTTGCGCTTATCATCCTTACGCTGCTTTCGCTCGGGTATTCCATCTGGAAGGAATGCGGGGCCAAGAAGGTTTGATTTTTGGAACATATCGCCTTTACTGCACAATGGCGTATACGGCTCAATAAGAAAATGTTGGGATGCGGCGCAGCCCATCAGGAAGGATGCAGATGAAAGAACGTACCATAGATATTCTGACCGCTGTTTTTCTCATCGCCTTCAGCCTCGTCATGCGGAGCCAGCTTGAGGGCATCCCCCGCGAGGGCGTACTCTTCCCGCTGTGCGTGTTGTACCTGATCATGGCGAGCAGCGTGCTGTTGGCGCTCAGGGCCATCATGGCAGGCAAGGGAGAAATGTCCTTCTTCGGAGACATTCCCCCACAGCGGTGGTGTCTTGTTACCGCGGTTTTCATCGCACAAGTGCTTGGCGCGATGTATGTTTCATTCAACATCTGCATGGCCGTCGGCATATTTACTATGCTCATCGTGCTGACCCCCAAAAAAACCGGTAAGGCGCTGCTCGCCAATCTTGTGTTTACGGCGGCGTTTATCGTGTTTTTCCAGGTCTTTTTCACCAACATCATGCATATTTACTTTCCGGAGCCTTTCTTCGGATAATCCCCCTTTCCGAGAAAGCTTCCGGTTCCTCCGAACAGGCGGCACGGTGCCGTCTCATCAACGTGCCGCCTGTTTCCCCTACAGACAAGGACGCCCCAGTTGTTGGGGCGTCCTTGTTTATGAACTTTGCCGCGTCTCCTTTTCGCCCAGCAAGGCGGCGGATGAAGCTTGGCGGGACCATGCCGTTCCATCATAATGGATGTTCAGCTCAGGAGACTCTAAGCCTGATTGCACAGCAGCGCGCTAGGATGCGGTTATTCCTCGTCAAAGATGGCACTTGCCGGAGACATAAGCTGGGCCGCCTCGTTGTAGTGCATGGTGGTTTGGATATTCGCATGTCCGGCAAGGGCCTGAATGCTTTCAAGGCGGGCTCCACGGCTTGCGAGCTGTGTGAAACAGCTATGGCGAAACCAGTGAGGCGAAACGTCGCCTCTGGAGATGACAAGGGAAGACCATTTCTTGACGAGAGCATACAGCCCGTGCCGCGAGATGGGGCGTCCTCGGTGGCGGAGGTTTTCAAAGATCGGATACTCCGGACGAGGCGAGGGGTGACGCCGCCGTTCTTCAAGCGCCGCTTGGGCTTTCTGGGGAAGATACACCCGCCGTGCCTTGCTGCCTTTACCCAGCACGTCAAGATACCAGCGCCCTTGCCAGTTGATCACATTCATCCATTTGAGAGATACCGCTTCTTCGGCGCGCAGTCCCGTCATGAACAAGACCCGGAAAAGGACAATATCACGAAACGGTGCGCCTACTTCCTCCATGCCGGCGAAAAGGCGCTCCAGTTCATCACGCCCGAGGCTATGTGACAGATGGCCCGGCAAGGACCCCTTGCCGTCATTACGTTTTCGTTTCAAAAAAGCGGCGGGGTTGACTGTACAGACGCCGGAATCGACGAGATGCCGGAAAAAACTCCGGAGCGTGGCCGCCGCCGTGTTCCGAGAACTTGGTTTCAACCCTTTGTTTGTCAGATGCCGCAAATAGGCATCAATATCCCATGCTTTCAGCTGGTTAAAGCTTTTCTTCGCATAATTGAAAAGTCCAATGATATACAGTGCATATAATTCTATTGTTTTTGTGGAGTTGGCATACACCGCATGGAGGAAAAAGAGGATGACGCGTTCGTCGGGCAGGAGATCCGACTGAAAAGAAATGTACTCTGCGATATTTTCATAATCGCGGCTGAGCATGAAATGTTCCAGGACACGCTTCCGATCAAGCGGTGTCCAATCAGGTATGGCTTCGGGAAGTTGTGTAGATGAGAGTGCCGGAAGGGGCATGAATAAAACCTCCATGAACAAGAGACAGCTACAGCCTATCGAACTTATGAGGGCACCGCAAGGCACATTCCCTTTGCATTTCATGAGATTGAGGGTATTGCGATGGGGCGGATATGTTGCCGGAGGCGGCTTTCAGGATAAAAGGCTTTTATGGTATTGTTCGGCACAGAAAACACCCCCCAAAAAAAATGCCCTGATGTGAGAACGATGTTGGCAGCATAGAGCTTTTATAAATCTGGACCGGGATCGCGCTTTCAGGAGATCTGTTAAGCAAGTCAGGAAACTTTATTCCCGTAAATCGAGATATGGTCCGTATGACTCCAAAGAAAAAGTCTTGCAAAAATCGATTTTAAGGCGCTAAAATTTTTTTTACGATATATGAATCGTAAAGTGCTTCAAAACGATGACAGCGCATTTTAAGGGCTTTTATTCTACTTTAAAAGTTTAGTTAACTTTATGACAGTAAAGTTAACTAAACTAAAAATGAACATTTTCTATATTTTTTTCTATACGGGCACCTCATTTTCATAATTTATCGTATAATTACAAATAATTACATAAGCAATACGGTAGTATGCGCCTTCTCTAAAGAAAATTTGCCATTCCACAAAAAAAGACGCACGGAAAAACCGCGCGCCGCATATTCATCCTGACTACCAACTAGTGTACCGAAGCCGCCATGCTCGAAAAACAATTGAGTGTCCGAGAAATGGCAAACGGAGTATCCGCGATAAACTCAAGGCATGTTGGAGACAGTCGTTTTGCACCGGGAAGCATACAGAAAAGATCTGCATGGTAGGTCCGGACTGTGGAAACCTGTACGGAAAACGGCCCTGCACGTTTCAACGGCTTGCATGAGACATTCCGCAGGGCCTTTTGGGCGGCCACGTGTAAGGCCTTATGGACCACCCCAATCGGCTGATGGACGGCCGCCCTCGTACTCAACGCCCGTTTCACAGTCACGATCTCCGCATTGGTGTAAACGGAAACAGCTTCTTCAGCGAGCCGGTCGTCACCGCTGATCAGACGGACGGGAACATCGTACTCCCCAGCCAACAATCCATTCAGATAATACTCACCTACAGGAGCACCGTTGATGCGGACTTCGGCGAACGCCGATCCGTTGATGGTGTGGGCCAGCACGCCATGAGCTCCGGCACGCGCGTGATATCCGATCAGAAACAAGCCATCCCACGGACCGCAATCAAGGCCGCCCATCATACCAAACAGGCGCGGCTTTCCAGAGACCAGGCACGCACCCGGATGCAGCTCTTCCAACAGGATATTGTTGTATTGCCCATGCCCGTCAGCCACCCATATCTCGGTAGCTCCGCCTTCCAATGCACCTTCGACGGCGGCATTGACTTCTCGGGTCATGAGCAGCCGCGCCCGTTCGTACTCGCCAGATCCGGGGCTCGTCTGCTCCGGGCTCATAACCCCGCTGATACCTTCAATATCCGCAGAAATTAAAATGCGCATCGTTTTCTCCGTATTCCGAACCAGAGCTGTTGCGGTTTTTAGCTCCGTACGATATCACGCCATTCCGGCAAAACTTCCTGAATGGAGGGCCGTCTATGGCCATCGCGCCCGACAAACGGTTCCGCAAAAAACAGGGCTTTGAAAATAGCTTGTTCGGTCGCCTCGGCGGCAGCCTGAAACAGTCGGTCCATCCAGCCGTCCGGTGCATGAAGAAGCGGCACGGCGGATTCCGCCAACTGCGGGAGATGCTGGCTGGAAGAAAAGGCAATGGCTACGTCTCCGCTGCCATGTCCAAAAAGAGAGCCCGTCCGTGCAAGGCCATTCCCAGCCCGCCGGGCCAGCCGTCCGAGCTGCAATACATCCAGCGGCGCATCGGTCGCCAGCAGCATGATGATGCTGCCCTTTTCCGGTGTAGCGGCGAGCACGGCGGCTTCCGCACCGATACGGGCCAGCCGTTCCTGCAAAAGATGGCCCACGGGACGGCCAGCCAACAGGCAGTGTTCCGCTTTGCCGAAATTGGAGAGCACCAATGCGCCTACCGTAAAGGCCTGCCCACCGCACTCCGCTACTCGGGAGGCCGAACCAATGCCCCCCTTAAGATGGAAACAGGACATGCCCCGCCCGGCTCCAACACTTCCCTGCATGAATTCGCGTGAAGCCGAGGCGCAAGCTTCGATATAATGTTTTTCAGTTACGGCAAGAGCCTGGATATCGTTCAAATACCCATCGTTGCATTCAAGAACCAGCGGGTTGACCGTCGACCACTCCCGGCCTACTTCCGGATGCGCGGACACCGCCGCACGGATCTGCGCCGTGGCGATTGCCCCCACGGAAAATGTGTTGGTCAACGCCAGCGGCGTTTCGAGACAACCGAGTTCCGCCATCTGCATCAGACCGACACTTTTGCCGAAACCGTTGAATATACAACTGGCGGCAAGCGGCTTTTGCATGAGCGGATCGTCGTTGGGGAGCACCACAGTCACACCGGTATGAACATTTCCTTCATCCAGCGTGCAATGCCCGACGCGGATATCGCCCACGTCCGTGATCGCATCCAACTGACCGCTCGGCAAAACCCCGACGCGGGGGAAATCCAATCCGTTCATGGCTATTCCTGATCGATCTTGGGATCAAGCGCGTCGCGCAGGCCATCACCGAAAAGGTTAAACATGAGCACCGTCAAAAAAATGGCGAGGCTCGGAAAAATCGCCACATGCGGGGCCACCACCATATCGGCGCGGGCCTCATTCAACATCGCTCCCCACTCAGGTGTGGGCGGCTGCGCGCCAAGACCGAGGAAGGACAAGCTGGCGGCGGTGATGATGGACGTGCCGATACGCATGGAAAAGTACACGACAATGGACGAGATCGTACCGGGGAAAATATGGCGCAGCATAATCGTCATCGGACCGGCGCCGAGACTGCGGGCCGCCTCGACAAATGTCTGGCGTTTGAGTGACAGCGTGTTGCCGCGCACCAAACGGGCGAATGCGGGAATGCTGAAGATCGCCACGGCGAGAATGACGTTCGCCATACCGCTTCCGAGAACCGCAACCACGCTGATGGCGAGGAGGATGCCGGGGAAAGCGAACAGCACGTCACAGACGCGCATGACCACACGGTCCCACCAGCCTTCAAAATACCCGGAGGTCAGGCCAAGCAGCGTCCCGACAACCGCGCCAACCAGCACGGAGGAAAAACCGGCAGTAAGCGAAATGCGCGCGCCCGCAAGGATGCGGCTGAAGATGTCCCGCCCGAGGGAATCCACGCCGAACCAATGCTGGAGCGAGGGTCCAGCATTCAACATATCGTAGTCAAAGTAATTTTCAGGATCATAAGGCACAAGCCACGGCCAAAAGATGGCGATCAGAACCAACAGGCCAATGAAGCTGCCCGCAAACAGCGTCATGCGTTGCCGCTTGAACTTGCGCCAGAATTCGCTCCACGGAGTACGGACTTTTGTGGGGCCGGATGCGACTGATACGTTGTTTTGCATACTCATATCACTTGAAGCAGATTCGTGGGTTGATGACGGCATAGAGGATATCCACCAGCAGGTTGATCAGGATGAATTCGAGCGAAAACAGGAGCACTTCGGCCTGAAGAACCGGATAGTCCCGCATTTCCACGGCATCCACGAGCAGACGGCCAAGGCCGGGCCAGTTGAATACCTTCTCAACCACGATGGAACCGCCGAGCAGAAAACCGAACTGGAGGCCCATCATGGTCACGACAGGGATGAGCGCATTGCGCAGGCCGTGCTTGACGATGACCGCCCACTCGCTCAGGCCTTTGGCGCGGGCCGTACGGATGTAGTCGTCCTGCAGGATCTCCACAAAAGACGCACGAGTGAACCGGGCCATGACAGCGGCGACGCCCGCCCCCAGCGTGATGGACGGCAAAATATAGTGTTTCCACGAGTCCGCTCCGACAGTGGGCAGCCAGCCCAGCGAAACGGAAAAAATTTCCATGAGCAACAGCCCGAGCGCAAAGGTCGGGAAGGAAATCCCGGAAACGGCAAGCGCCATCCCCGCGTGATCCTGCCATTTGTTGCGCTTTGTGGCTGAAATCATGCCGATGATCAGCCCAAAGAAGACCGACCAGACCATGCTCCAGACGGTGAGCCAGAAGGTCGCCGCGAAACGCTCCCCGATTTCCACACTGACGGGGCGCTTGGTCCGCAGGGAGGTGCCGAAGTCGCCTTTGGTAATGATGTTGCCGAAATAGGTGATGAACTGTTCAGGAAGGGGCTTGTCCAGCCCAAGATCCTTGCGCACCAGTTCCACGGTGACCTGATCCGCTTCCGGCCCGGCGGCAAGGCGCGCGGGATCGCCGGGAAGCATGTGCACAAACAGGAACACGATCACCGCGACCAGAAACAGTGTGGGCAGCAACCCGAGGAGGCGTTTGAGAAAATAGTGGAGCATCCGTTGAAACCTCGCCGAAGGGCGGAATGACGGGCCGGGCATGACGCCCGGCCCTGACACTGGAATTATTGCAGATCGATTTCTTCGAAGAAGTAGTTGGCGTCAGGCATGACGTACATGCCGGTCAGCTTCTTGCTGGTCGCGTAGAGCAGCTTTTCGGTCACGAGGAAGGCCCAAGGCGCATCCTTCCAGATTTCTTCCTGCACTTCGGTGTACAGCTTGGTCTTTTCGGCGCGGTCGGTGGTGCCGAGCGCCTTCATGATGTCCGCGTCCACAGTGGGGTTCTTGTAGTAGGAAATATTGTACATGGAAGGCGGAGTCTTGTCGCCGGCGAACAGCGGGCGCAGGCCCCAGTCGGCTTCGCCGGTGGAGGAGGACCAGCCGGTGTAGTACAGGCGGACGGGGGCGGTGGCGGCATCCTGATGGCTTTCCACCTTTTCCACGCGCTGGCCTGCTTCCAGAGCCTGAACCTGAGCCTTGATGCCCACCTGAGCGAGCTGCTGCTGGATGAACTGGATCACCTTCTGGCCGGTGGTGTGGTTGTAAGCGGACCACAGCGTCGTCTCGAAACCATTGGGATATCCGGCTTCGGCAAGCAATTCTTTAGCCTTCTTGGGGTTGTACGGCCAAGGACCAAGCTTGACGGCATAGTCGACGCCCTGCGGCAGCGGGCCTTCCGAGGGGAAGGCGTAACCGCTGAAAGCCACCTTGGCGAGGGCTTCCTTATTGATGGCGTAGTTGATGGCCTGGCGCACACGGAGGTCGTCGAACGGCTTCTGGAGCATATTCATGTTCAGGTAGCGCGTCACGATGGAAGGCGCGGCGACCAGCTTGAGGTGCTCGTCCTTTTCCAGAACGGCGGCCTGTTCATACGGCACGGGGAAGGTGAAGTGGGCTTCGCCGGTACGCATCATCGCGGAACGGGCGTTGTTGTCCACAACGGGCACCCAGGTGATGGTATCGATCTTGGGCAAGCCGGGGCGCCAGTAGTTCTCGTTCTTCGCACCCTTAAGATAATCGGTCTGCTTCCATTCCACGAACTTGTACGGGCCGGTGCCCACGGGGTGGAACATGATGTCCTTGCCGTACTTCTTGAGCGCGGTGGGGGAAATCATGACCGCGGAGGGGTGCGCGAGCTGGTTGATGAAAGGCGAGAAGGGCGTCTTCAAGGTCACCTTGGCGGTGAGGTCGTCAACCACTTCGGTCTTGGCGATGTTGGAATACAGGCTGTAGCGCTTCAGTTTGTTTTCCGGGTTGGTAACGCGGTCGAAGTTGACCTTGACGGCTTCGGCGTTGAAGTCGGTACCATCGTGGAATTTCACACCCTTGCGCAGATGGAAGGTGTACACGAGCCCGTCGGGGGACACGTCGTAACTTTCGGCGAGCACGGGACGCAGCTCAAGCTTCTCGTTGAAGCCGAACAGCCCTTCATAGAAGGTTTTCGCGCAAGCGTGGGACAGCGTATCGTTGGCATCCCACGGGTCGGTGGTGGTCAGGGTCGAGGCGATGGCAAGCACCACGTCCTTGGACGCATGGGCCTGCGGAGCGCACAACGCCACAACCATCGTCGCGGCAATAAGCACTTTTTTCCATGTGTTACAAAAAAACATACATACTCCTCACTGATGCGCCTGAACGGCGGGTTGATGACGACGCCCTGCGCCATCGCGGAACGTCGGACAATCCTGAACGTGTTGAACGAACTCAGCGCTTCCGTTCCAGCAGGCTCGAAAGGCACCCTTTATGCAGCCAAGCTCGCCATGAAAACGGAGTCCCGCCGAAAATCGTCTCCCTCGGCGAAGCACTCTTGAAGCGCGAAGCGTTAGACGATCCTAAAACCAGTTCGCCACCTGCTCTTCAGATACGAAATGGCCAGGGCTCACTTCTTTCAGGGGGGCCACCACGGGCTCATAATCCGCTGAACGGACAGGGCTTGGGATTTCGCCAGTCAACAAGGTATGCGACATGGTGCGCCGCGAGGGATCCGGAATAGGCACGGCGGACATGAGTCGTTTGGTATAGGGATGCAACGGGTTTTCAAAGACGTCACGCCGGGAGCCAAGTTCCACGATCTGCCCGAGGTACATAACGGCCACCCGATGGCAGACGCGTTCTATGACGGCCATATCATGGGAAATAAAGAGGAAGGCAATGCGGAATTCTTTTTGGAGGGCCAGAAGGAGGTTGATGATCTGGGCACGTACGGATACGTCGAGGGCGGAAACGGATTCGTCGGCAATGATGATTTCCGGATTCATCGCCAAGGCGCGGGCGATACAGACGCGCTGGCGCTGCCCGCCGGAGAATTCATGCGGATAGCGGACGGCCATCGCGGGATCCAGATCGACGCGCTCCAGCAGCTCCCCAACCCGGCGTTCGGCCTCCTGCCGGGAACAGACCTTATGGATCAGCAGAGGTTCCATGATGGAAAAGCCGACCGTAAGGCGGGGGTCCAGAGCCGCATAGGGATCTTGGAATACATACTGGATATTACGCCGCAGCTTTTGCAGCTGAGAGCCGGATACCTGCGTAAGTTCTTGCCCGTTAAAAACAATACTGCCCGAACGCGGGGTCTCAAGCCCAATCAGCGAACGGCCGATAGTGGACTTTCCGCAACCGGACTCACCCACCAGGCCGAGGGTTTCACCGGGATACAGATTGAAACTCACCTGCTCCACGGCATGGACGCGGCGTTTCACCTTGCCCCAGAAACCGGTTTCCACATCAAAGCGGGTGATCTCATAGGGGTTCTGGCCCGATTCCATCAGCTCATCGAGCTTGTTCCGACGGATGCGGAGCAGGTCCGAAAGGCTCTCGCCGGTCTGGATTTCCTCCTGTACGGGGGTATTGTTCCGTTCACTCATCTATTTTACACTCCCTGTATTTTAATAAACATTACCTTTTCATTTTATCATGTTTTAGCCGTTTGTCCAGCATGGAACACCGACTTTTTCCCATAGTAACACAAAATGCGGACATTTCTGTCCGCATCTGTCAACACTTGGTTCT
>ENA-ORVC01002631-ORVC01002631.1-human-gut-metagenome-genome-assembly--contig:-NODE-2631-length-11596-cov-3.567802_pt1 | contig 11596 bp, 9 predicted proteins | sample MGYA00242092_ERZ509234 | MGnify/ENA primary metagenome ERZ509234 (study PRJEB26280, sample SAMEA2338800) | human gut metagenome | biome: human gut; feature: human-associated habitat; material: faeces... | reverse complement strand
GTCGTGATCGCAGGGGGCCTGCTCGGCGCAGGTCTCGCGTTCCTCTGGTACAACGCCCATCCCGCCCAGGTCTTCATGGGCGACGTGGGCGCGCTGGCGCTCGGCGGCTGCCTCGGCACCATGGCCGTCATCACCCGTCAGGAACTCGTGCTCGCCGTCATGGGCGGCATCTTCGTCGTGGAGACGCTCTCCGTCATGATTCAGACGGTCTACTTCCGCCTCTCCCACGGCAAGCGCATCTTCCTGATGGCTCCCGTCCATCATCACTTCGAGCTCAAGGGCTGGAAGGAGACCCAGGTCGTCACGCGCTTCTGGATCATCACGATGATCCTCGTGCTCATCGGCCTTTCGACGCTCAAGATCCGCTGACGGGCAGGGCGTTCCGCGGGGTTTGAAAAGGACAGTTTGATCATGAAGCAGGAAGTTGACAAGAAGACCGCCCTCATCGTTGGGCTCGGCGCCTCTGGGCTCGCCTGTGCGCATCATCTCGGTCGCCGCGGATGGAAAATCCGCGCGGCCGACACGCGCGAGGCGCCCGCCGGTGCGCAAAGGCTCGGGGCCGAGATGCCCGATGCGGAAATCCGCACGGGCGGCCTGCCCGAATCGCTCCTCGACGGCGTTTCGCTCGTCGTGATGTCCCCCGGGCTTTCCACCCGCTTCGGTGCGGCTGCACCGCTTGTCGCGAGCGCCAGGGCCCGCGACATTGAGGTCGTGGGCGAGATCGAACTCTTCGCCAGAGCGCTCGCAGACCTTGAGGCCCGCACGGGTTACCGCCCCGTCGTAATCGGCGTGACCGGCACGAACGGCAAGACGACCACGACGACGCTGGTCACGAAGATGGCCGCCGAGGGCGGCCGTCGTGCGACGGCTGCGGGCAACATCGGCCCCAACGCCGTGACCGAGCTCGACAAGGCGCTCGATGCAGGCGTTCTGCCCGAGGTCTGGGTGCTTGAGCTCTCGAGCTTTCAGCTCGACACGACGTCGAGCCTCAAGTGCGTATCCGCAGCTGTTCTGAACGTCACCGAGGACCACCTTGATTGGCACGGCGACATGAAGGCCTACGCCGAGGCGAAGGGGCGCATCTTCAAGCAGGACACCGTTCGCGTCGTCAATCGCGAGGACGCCGAGACGCTCCGTCTTGCACAGGGAGGTCCCGTGCGCACGTTCGGCGGCGGTGAGCCCGTCAAGGCGGGCGAATACGGCCTCGCCAGAGGGGCTGACGGCCTGCTGTGGCTTTCCAGGCTTGATGAGGGCGCGTCTGAGCCCACGCTCTTCTGCCCTGAAAAGTCGCTTCTCATTGCCGGCCGCCACAACGCGATGAACGCACTTGCCGCGCTCGCCCTCATCGAGGCTGCAGGCCTGCCCGTCGGACCTGCGCTCGCCGCGCTTGCCGCGTACGGGGGCGAGCCGCATCGAGTCGAGCGCGTGCTCGATTGTGACGGCGTTACCTTCATCGACGACTCGAAGGGCACCAACGTGGGCGCTGTGGCCGCTGCCGTTAAGGGCTTCGCAGCTCAGGGCCGCCGCATCCTCATCATTCTCGGCGGAGACGGCAAGGGGCAGGATTTCTCGCCTCTGGTCGAAGCCCTGAAAGGCACGGCTGGCGCCGTCGCCCTCATCGGGCGCGACGCGCCCCTGATCGAGGAGGCGCTTTCCGCTACGGGCATTCCCATGGCGCGTCAGACGACGCTTGAGGAAGCCGTGTACTGGCTCTGGGCAAGGCATGCGCAGGGAGACGTGCTTCTTCTCTCGCCCGCCTGCGCCTCCTGGGACATGTTCAGGGACTATGCCGAGCGAAGCGCCCGATTCATTGCCTGTGCCCGCGCGATTGCGGCCGAGGAGCAGGCGTGCTGAGCTTCGGACAGAAAAAGAAGAAGGAGGACTGGCAGACGCAGGGGCGCGCCGTCGCGACGCTCAAGGAGCGTGCGAACGCGAGCCTTGAGGTGATCATCTGCGTGGCCGCACTGCTCGGCATCGGCACCGTCATGGTGTACTCCGCCACGTCCGTCTTTGCCGACAACTCCCGTTACGGCGTCGACGCGCTCTACTTCGTCATGAAGCATCTGCAGAGCATCGTCGTCGGTGTCTGCGCGGGCTGGATCGTCACGAAGATTCCGATGAGCTTCTGGCAGCGCTACGCGCTCTGGGTGTTCTTCGGGGCGCTCATCCTGCTGGTGTGCGTGTTGCTGCCGGGCGTCGGCAAAACCGTCAACGGCGCGAAGCGCTGGATCAGTCTGGGCGTGATGAACCTACAGGTCTCGGAAATCATGAAGGTCGCGGCTCTGATCATGGCTGCATGGTTCGCCGTGATGAGGCAGGAATACATGCATTCCTTCCAGAAGGGCTTCATCCCGATGGCGTTCGCCATGGTGGCCATTGCGGCCCTCATCATTCAGCAGCCCGACCTCGGGGCCATGGTGGTCATCGTCGCCGAAATCATGGGCGTGCTGTTTTTAGGCGGCCTCTCCTTTAAAATCTTCACTTTTGTGATCTCGGTCGTCGTGGGCTTCGTCTTCTGGATGATCATCGACACGCCGTGGCGCTTGGGCAGAATCTTTGCATACTGGGATCCTTGGGCTCCCGAGCACGTGCTCGACAAGGCTTACCAGCTGTCGCACTCCCTGATCGCATTCGGACGCGGAGAACTCTTCGGCGTGGGCCTCGGCGGCTCGGTCGAGAAGCTCTACTACCTTCCCGAGGCGCACACCGACTTCATCATGGCGGTGATCGCCGAGGAGACGGGCTTCGTGGGCGTCTGCCTCGTTCTCTTCATTTACTATTGGCTTATTAGGCATGCGTTCGAGATCGGACGCGTGTCGATCAAATTGGAAAGATTCTTTCAGGGTCTTCTTGCGCAGGGCATCGGCGTATGGTTCGGCGTGCAGGTCTTCATTAACGTGGGCGTGGCCTCGGGGCTACTGCCGACCAAGGGTCTGACGCTTCCCTTCGTGAGCTTCGGGGGCAGCGCCTTGCTCTCGGGCCTCATCGCCATCGGCCTGCTGCTGCGCGTTGACAAGGAAAACAGAATGCTGATGCGCGGAGGTCAGGTGTGAGCACGGATTCGAAACATTTGGTGATTCTTGCGGCCGGTACGGGCGGTCACGTGATGCCCGGCCTTGCCGTGGCGAAGGTCATGGCCAGCAGGGGATGGAAGATCTCCTGGGTCGGCACGGTCGCAGGCATGGAGCGCGGGCTCGTGGAGCGCCACGGCATTCCGTTCCACGCACTCGACTTTCAGGGCGTGCGCGGCCGCGGTCCGCTCGGCGCGATCAAGGGCGGCTTCAAGCTGATCGGCGCATTCTTCGCGTCGATGAAGCTTCTCAATGAGCTAAAGCCCGACGCCGTCTTCTCGACGGGCGGCTACGTCGCCGTGCCGTTCGGCTTTGCCGCTCACCGCAGGAAGCTTCCGCTCGTGATGATGAACTGCGATGCGGACCTGCTGATGTCCACCAATACGCTACTTCCCTTCTGCGACGCGCTCGCCTGCGGCTTTGCCGGCGGCGCGAGGACGTTTGCGAAGGAAAAGGGCCGCACGACGGGCAACCCCGTTCGTGAGGAGATCGTCGCCGTCTCACCCCCGCAGGACCGCATGGCGAACCGCACGGGGCCGCTGCGCGTCTTCATCTTCGGCGGCAGCCTCGGCGCCCAGGTCTTCAACGACAACATGCCCGCCGTCTTTGCGGCCATTCCGCAGGAGCAGCGTCCGATCATCGTTCATCAGACGGGCAAGGACCGCGACGCGCCCGTGCGCGAGGCCTATGAAAAGCTCGGCGTCAAGGCCGAGGTCGTTCCCTTCATCAACGACATGGCGGCCCGATACGAGGACTGCGACGTGGTGATCTGCCGCGCGGGCGCGACGAGCGTCTCCGAGCTTTGCGCGGCGGGCGTGGCGAGCATTCTCGTTCCGTTCGTCGCCAAGACGACGGCGCATCAGACGGGCAACGCGAAGTACATGGTCGAGCGTCATGCCGCGATCATGGTGCCGCAGCCCGAGTTTACGGTCGAGCGCATGGCCGAACTCATCTCGGGGCTCACCCGCGACCATCTGCTTGAGCTTGCGAAGAACGCCCGTGCGACGGCGCGTCCGCAGGCCGCCGAGGCCGTGGCGAACCTCATCGTCGAAACCGTCGCCCGCAGGACGGGAGCGCAGGACGCCAAGTAAAGGATTGACGGGCGGGATCCCTTTCCCGCCCTCTGAGGAGATTCAAGCGTGAAGTTTTTGGTCAACCATCTGCATTTCGTCGGCATCGGCGGTGCGGGCATGAGCGGCATCGCAGAGGTGATGCTCAATCTCGGCTACGTCGTGAGCGGCTCGGACCTCTCGAAGAGCGCCGTCACCGAGCGCCTGCAGTCGCTCGGTGCGCGCGTCTTCTGTGGCCACGACAAAAAGCACATCCGCGGCGCGGACGCCGTGGTGATTTCGTCGGCGGTGCATGAGGACAACCCGGAGGTCGTCGCCGCCCGTGAGCTCGGCATTCCCGTCGTGCCGCGCGCCGTGATGCTCGCCGAACTGATGCGTCTTCGCCGCGGAATCGCAATTGCGGGCGCCCACGGAAAGACTACGACCACGTCGCTCACTGCGTCGCTGCTCGCCGCAGGCGATCTTGATCCGACCTTCGTGATCGGCGGCCGTCTCAACAGCGCGGGTGCGAACGCCAGGCTCGGCACGGGCGAATTCCTCGTCGCCGAGGCGGATGAGTCGGACGCGTCATTCCTCAACCTCACACCCGTGATTTCCGCCGTCACCAACATCGACGAAGATCACATGGACACGTACGGCCACAGCTTCGAGAACCTGAAGTCCGCCTTCGTCGACTTCCTCGAGAGGCTCCCGTTTTACGGCGTGGCCGTGCTCTGCGCCGATGACGAGCATGTGCTCGAGATTCGTCCGCGCGTGACCAAGCCCGTGATTCTCTACGGTCTGTCGGCCGACGCTCAGGTGCGCGCGATCGACGTGCGCGCCGTCGGCACGCAGATGGCCTTCACGATCCTGAGGCCCGATCATCCGCCGCTTCCCGTCGTACTCAACCTGCCAGGCATCCACAACGTGAGGAATGCTCTGGCCGCCGTGGCGATCGCCACCGTGGTGGGCGTCTCCGACGAGGCCATTGTTCGTGGCCTCTCGGAATTCCGCGGCGTGGGCCGCCGCTTCACGCAATACGGCGACATTCCCGTGCGTGCCGCCGACGGAAGTGTGACGGGCCACTACAAGCTCATCGACGACTACGGTCATCATCCCCATGAAATGGCGGCGACGCTTGCCGCCGTGCGCGGCGTCTGGCCCGAAAAGCGCGTCATCGTCGCTTTCCAGCCGCATCGCTACACGCGCACCCGCGACTGCTTCGAGCAGTTCGTCGACGTGCTCGAGGACATCGACGGGCTAGTGCTCGCCGAGGTCTACCCTGCGGGCGAAGCTCTGATCGAAGGGGCGGACAGCGAGCATCTTGCCGCAGCCATTGCCGCCAAGGGCTTCCACCGACCCGTCGTCGTGCCCGTCGAGGGCGTGGCCGATGCGATCGCGGGCATGGTGCGCGACGGCGACGTCGTCATCACCATGGGCGCAGGCTCCATCGGTAGGGTCGCGCCTGCGATCGCCGACGGCGCGAAGTGACGCGGGAACTTTGAATTGAATCGAATGAATTGAACGGAAAGGATTAGTGAAGATGGAAAACTTAGGTCGTGTCGTGCTGCTGATGGGCGGCGTTTCCTCCGAGCGCGAGGTCTCTCTGATGTCCGGCGAAGGCGTCCACAAGGCGCTCGTGTCGAAGGGCGTTGACGTCCTCAAGTTCGACCCGAAGACGGACAGCCTTGAGACGCTTGAAAAGGGTGGCTTCGACCGCGCGTTCATCGCGCTGCACGGCCGTCTCGGCGAGGACGGCACCATTCAGGGCGTGCTCAACTATCTCGGCATCCCGTATACGGGGCCGGGCGTTACGGCGAGCGCCATGGCCATCGACAAGGATCTGACGAAGCGCGTGTGGCGCAGTGCGGGCATTCCCGTGCCCGAGGGCGTCATGATTGATCCGAAGGCGGACGACGCCGTGCTTGAAGAGGCCATTGCGTGTCTCGGCGCGACGGGTCTCGTGGTCAAGCCCGCTCACGACGGTTCCTCGATCGGCGTCACCAAGCTCGCCGAGCCGACCGTCGCCGCCCTCAGAAAGGCGCTTGAGGACGCTGCGGGCGTCCGCGGCGACGAGGTGCTTGTCGAGGAGTACATCCACGGCAGGGAGTTCACGGTCGCCGTGCTTGACGGTCGTGCGCTTCCCGTGATTGAGATCCGCGCTCCTGAAGGCGACTACGACTTCAACAACAAGTACTTCGGCGACGCAGTGCACTACGACTGCCCCGCGAAGCTCGAAGACGAAGCGGCCGCGACGCTCGGCTCGCTCTGCGAACGTGCGTTTGCCGCCGTAGGCGCACGCGGCTGGTCCCGCATCGACGCGCTGCAGCGCGCCGACGGCTCCTTCGCGCTGCTCGAGATCAATACGTCGCCCGGCATGACGCCTCATTCGCTCGTGCCGATGGCGGCCCGTGCGGTCGGCATGGATTATGCCGACCTGTGCCTCAAGGTTCTGTCGCTCGCCCGCTGCGACTGAGCGCGGGAGCGGATGACAGACGGAGTTTCGCAGGATGAAGGCTGAGAGTCCCGAAAACCCCGCGGAGGCCGTCACGCCTGAAGAGGCGATCGAGCGGCGTGCTCTGGCGCGTGCGCAGGAGGAGGCCCGCGAGGCCCGCCGCGCAAGCCTGCGCTTCTGGACGCAGACGGTCTGCGGTCTGGCTGCGGCGGCCGTCGTTGTGCTTGGCGCAGGCCGTGCGGCCGATGCGGTGATGCATCTGCCCGTCTTCGACTTCTCGACTCTGGAGGTCGAGGGGGATGTTGCGCGCGTGCCCGTCGAGCGCGTGAAGCAGGCGGTGGAGCCCGTCATTCGGGGCAACTTCTTCACCGAGGATCTCGACGAGGTCCGCAGGGCGGCCGAGACGGTGCCTTGGGTGAAGCGTGCCGTGGTGAGGAGAGTCTGGCCCGACGGCCTTCGCATTGCCGTCGAAACCTACAGCGCCTTCGCGGTCTATGAGGACGGTCGTCTTGTCGATCCAGACGGCGTGCTCTTTTCCGCCAATCCCGACGAGCGCGACAACCCGTCCGATCCGCTGCCCAACTTCTACGGTCCTGCAGGACAGACCGCTCAGATCGCCCGATACTACAGGGAGTTCTCCCGCGCGTTGAGCTCCATCGGCGCGACGGTGACGGACGTCGCCTGCAGCGATCGCGGCGGCTGGAGCCTCGTGATGGCTTCGGGCGACATTCCCGCAACGCGCGTGGAACTCGGCAGGGAGGACGCAGGCACGAACATCGTGGCGAAGGTTGCCGATCTGGCGGCGGCCTACCCGAGGGTCGTCGAGCTGATGGACGGACCGCCCGCCTCCATCGACCTGCGCTATGACAGGGCGTTTGCGGCCACGCTTCCCGACCGCGAAGCCATTCGAAAACTGCGGGAAGCCGAACAGAGAACGGATACGGATGTCCCGGACGAAGAGCCTGGGAGCGCACAGCACGATGAACAACCCGAATGATTATCTTGTCGGTCTCGACATCGGCTCCCACAAGGTGCTGTGCGTCGTTGCGCTCCCGTCGCCCAAGGGCGAGGGGCTCTACCGCATCTGCGGCTACAGCTTCAGGGATTCGCACGGCGTTCGAAACGGCATCGTGACGGATCTCAATGCCGCCGTCGACGACATCAAGGCGGCGGTGCGCGAGGCGCGCTCCGCAGGCAATCTTCCCGAGCTTTCGAATGCTTGGGTCGCCATCGGCGGCTCCTCGCTCACGAGCGAGAACTGCCTGGGTACGGCCGTCGTGCGAGGCAATGAGGTGAAGCCCGCGGACGTCGAGGCGGCGGAAAACAATGCGCGCGAGCACAGCCTGCGTCAGGGCAAGCAGCTCATCAAGATGATCCCGCAGGGCTATTCGTGCGGCGATACGTTTTCGCAGACGCCGGTCGGTCTGGTGGGCGACAAGGTGACGGCCTACTATCATGCCGTTTACGGCTCCGTGAAGAACGCCGAGAACATGAAGCGCAGCTTGCTGCGTTCCGGCATCGAACTTGCGGGATATGAGCCTCATCCGATCGCCGCCGCGCTTGCGGTGAGTACGGAAAGCGACCGCTACAACGGCACGCTCGTCCTCGACATGGGGGCAGAGACGACGTCGATGACGCTGGTGTACGAGCACAGGACGCTTCTGACGGCCGTCCGTCCCTTCGGGTCGGAATTCTTCACGCGCGACCTGAGCACGATCTTCGGCGTGTCGCTCGACCAAGCCGAAGAGCTCAAGATCCGCTTCGGAAGCTGCAGCATGGACGGCGTGCTGCCGGGCGAAAGCGTCCGCCCCTCGCTGGAGGATGTGCGCGGCACGCCGCTCTGCTCGCGAAGCCTGATCGTGCAGACCCTGTACGAGCGCGCGAAGGAGTTCTTCCGCATCTATCGCGACGTCATCGAGAAGGCGGGCCATCTCGACAAGGTCCATGCCGTGATCATCACGGGCGGAGGCGCGAACCTTCGCGCCATCGACGAAGTTGCGCGAGACGTGTTTGGAGTTCCCGTGCGCATTGGTGCGCCGCTCTGCTTTGATGAGAAGAATGCTCTCTCCATGAGGCCGAACGCCAGCGTTGCCGCAGGCCTGTTGATGGCGGCCGACAAGACGAGGGCCGCAGGCGACAGCCGAAGCTACAGAACGCCGTCTCTCCTGAACCTTTCGGGAAGGATAAGAACCGTGTTTTTCGGGGACTACTGAGCCCGCCTGCCGAAGCTGTTCGAGGCGGCTCCGGCAAGCAGAAAAGCCAAAAGTCCGCCATAATTAAAAAATTCGACATTTTGGGGTAGAAAATGCCTTTTGAGATCCTGCAGGAACTTGATCCTCTGAACACCGTCATCAAGGTGATCGGCGTGGGCGGCGGCGGTGGCAATGCCGTCGAGCACATGATCACGCATGGTGCGAAGGGCATCGAATTTATCGCCGCGAACACGGACCATCAGGCCCTGTCTCGTTCGCGTGCGCACGTGAACATCCAGCTCGGCTCCACGGGCCTCGGCGCAGGTGCCAGGCCTGAAGTCGGCGCGGCCGCAGCTCAGGAAAAGCGCGAGCAGGTGGCCGAGGCCATCCGCGGCGCGCATCTGCTCTTCATCACCGCTGGCATGGGCGGCGGCACGGGAACGGGCGCTGCTCCCGTCATCGCCGAGATCGCCAAGGAAATGGGCATCCTCACGGTTGCCGTCGTCACGAAGCCCTTCAGCTTCGAAGGCGGCCGTCGCATGCGTTGCGCGGAAAAGGGCATCGAGAACCTCAAGGACAAGGTCGACTCGATGATCGTGATTCTCAACGAGAAGCTCGAGAGCGAATGCCCCCCGAACGCCACGATGAAGGAATGCTTTGAAATGAGCAACGAAGTGCTCTACAAGGCATGCGTGGGCATTGCGGAAATCATCCACACGCCTGGCACCATCAACGTCGACTTCGAGGACCTGAAGACGGTCATGAGCGAACGCGGCACGGCCATCATCGGTCTGGCGTCCGCCTCCGGTCCGGACCGCGCCCGCGTGGCTGCGGAAAAGGCCATCGCCTGTCCGCTTCTCGAAGGTGCGAACCTCCAGGGCGCCCGCGGCCTGCTCGCCTACTTCACGGGCAACGAGTCGGTCACGCTTGCCGAAATCAAGGAGGCCATGGCGGTGCTCAACACCTTCGTCCACAAGAGCGCCATCGTGATCTTCGGCTCCGCCATCTCCGAGGAGATGGGCGACGAGATCCGCGTGACCCTCGTGGCGACCGGCCTCGACCGTCCGCTCGATGCGAACGAACCCGGCTCGGGCGTTCAGGCTCCCGCAGTCTTCAACGCCTCGTCCGAAGCCCCCGCTGGCCTTCAGACCCCGGTCTTCGGCCAGACGCTGGAGGCCCCTGCGCCCGAACCCGCCGCTCAGCAGGGGGATGCCGCGGTTGACGTGTCCAAGTTCGTCATTCCGACCTATCTGAAGTAAGCCGCTCCGTCGGGCACGGCCCGTTCGGGGACCCAGAAGGAAGCCGGCGCGTCAAGCGCCGGTTTTCGTACGGAGATCACTCATGTTCAAGCAGCGCACGCTCAGGCAGTCCGTCGAGACCGTCGGGATCGGGCTTCACAGCGGCCGCAAGGTGCACCTCGTGCTTCGCCCCGCGGAACCCGACACGGGCATTCTCTACAGGCGCGTGGACATTCGTCCCGCCGTCGAGATTCCCGCTCATCCCCTCAACGTGAACGACACGCGCATGGCCACGACGGTCAACGTCGGCAAGGCCGCCGTGGCGACCATAGAGCATCTGATGAGCGCCTTCAACGGTCTCGGCATCGACAATGTGATCATCGAGGTTGACTCCGCCGAGATTCCGATCATGGATGGCTCGGGGGCGAGCTTCGTCTTCCTGCTTCACCAGGCGGGCATCGTCGAGCAGGACGCGCCCAAGCGCTTCGTGCGGGTGCTCAAGCCCGTCGAGGTTCGCGAGGGCGACAAGCTCGCAAGGCTTGAGCCGCACGAGGGCTTTCGTCTCACGTTCACCATCGCCTTCGGTCATCCTGCGATCGACCGCACGGAGCAGAAGGCGGACGTCGACTTCTCGCGCGTCACGTACGAGCAGGCGGTCTCTCGCGCCCGCACGTTCGGTTTCGTGCAGGACGTGGAGATGCTTCGCCGCATGGGGCTCGCTCAGGGCGGTTCGCTCGAGAACGCCATCGTGATGGACGAGTTCCGCATTCTCAATCCGGGCGGCCTGCGCGAGAACGACGAGTTCGTCAAGCACAAGATTCTGGACGCAATGGGCGACCTCTACGTGCTTGGTCATCCGCTTCTGGCGCATTACGTTGCGCACAAGTCGGGTCACGGCCTCAACAACCAGCTCCTGCGCGCTCTTCTTGCAGACGAGACGGCCTGGGAGTGGGCGACGTTCGACAAGGCCGAGGACTGTCCCGTCGACTTCTGGACGCAGAAGACCGATCAGGTCAGACCGTAAAGTCCCTCTGCAATCGCACGCGCGTCCTGCGGACGCTCCGACAGCGCCTTGGCGGCTTCCAGAAGCTGCGCAAGGCGCTTCGTGTTTTCAGGCGTCGGATTCTCCAGCATGGAAAGGCGTTCGGCCTCTCTGCGGATGTCGGCGTGAAGGGCCTCGGGGTAGTGGGCCTCATCGGGAGCGAGGGTTGGAATGTGGCTCATCAGGGCCTTGCGCATGCGCGGGGACGGCGTTTCGCGCGCGAGCGACGCGATGGCGGCCGCTGCAGCGGCGGAAACGCGCGGTGCGGCGGGCGGCGCCTGAGGGGCTTCCTCGTCTTCGGGTGCGACGAGAGCGGCCTCGGCGGCCTGCGCGTCCGAGGGCAGAAGCTCAAGCGCGCGGTTGATGGCGTCGAGTCTGGCGTCGATTCGCTCGAGCCTGTGCACGGCGACAAGCCTGCGGTCCTTCTGTTCGGCCAGAAGCTCAAGCTTTCGCTCGCGCTCGGCCTCAAGTCTCGGATAGTCTCTGGCCTCCTCCTCGGTGGGGATGATCGCGGCGTTGATGCCGTGCGTCAGGTCCGCTACGAGAGTC
>ENA-ORVC01002630-ORVC01002630.1-human-gut-metagenome-genome-assembly--contig:-NODE-2630-length-11603-cov-2.758140_pt1 | contig 11603 bp, 8 predicted proteins | sample MGYA00242092_ERZ509234 | MGnify/ENA primary metagenome ERZ509234 (study PRJEB26280, sample SAMEA2338800) | human gut metagenome | biome: human gut; feature: human-associated habitat; material: faeces... | reverse complement strand
CTTTTTGCAGGCGACCTGCTGGCTCAGACATCAGCCTCTTCTTTCGGAACCGCTGATCTGAAAATTCCTTTTTACGGTCTTTTCGGAGCATGCTCCACTATGGGAGAATCTCTTTCCCTTGGTTCAATGTGTATCGACGGCGGGTACGGAAAATATATCCTCTGCGCAACTTCCAGCCACTTTGCCAGCGCAGAAAAAGAATTTCGTTTTCCCCTGGGATATGGAAATCAAAGGCCCTTATCTGCTACCTGGACAGTCACCGGTGCCGGAGCCTGTATACTTGGATATGAACCGCCACCACGCCCGGACAACAAAACACTAAACACACTCCGTAACTGCAATATCTGTGCAGTTATAACAGGAATCACCACCGGAAGACTGATTGACTTTGGGTTCAGGGATTCCCTCAATATGGGAGCTTGCATGGCTCCTGCTGCCTGCGACACCATAGCCCGAAATCTTCAGGATTTTCACCGAAAACCATCCGATTATGATGCCATCTTCACCGGTGACCTGGGCATGGTAGGACAGACAATCCTGTTCGACCTTCTCACAGAAAAAGGATTTGATATCTCATCTGTCCATCAGGACTGCGGTATGCTGATCTATGATCCTCAGACTCAGGATACACATTCCGGCGGCAGTGGATGTGGATGTGCCGCCTCTGTTCTGGCAGGTGAATTCACTGATGGAGGTACGTTTGCCCATACCGTTCTCAGATACAACCAGCAGATAATATCCCTGAGAATTCAGCTGCATACCAACAACCTCATCGCCATCCATAAGATTGATTCCTCTTACACCCATGGAAACACGGCCTGTTGTTCTCACATCTGTTTCTTTAAAGCGAATGCACTGACCGTCCTTGGTAACAAGGATAATATCTTTTTTATTGTTTGTTACCTTTACTTCAATCAGCTCGTCATCATCACGCAGTGAAATTGCCGCAAGGCCAATTTTACGTACATTTGCATAATCCCGGATCGGAGTTTTCTTCACCAGACCCTTACGGGTAGCCATCATCAGATACTGATCCTCTTCAAACTTGTTGATAGGAATAACCGCAGTAATCCGCTCTCCCGGCATAAGCTGAAGGAGATTGATGATTGCCGTGCCCCTGGCAGTTCTGCTGGCCTCCGGAATTTCATAGGCCTTCAGACGGTAAACACGTCCTGTATTGGTAAAAAACATCACATAATGATGAGTGGTTGTCATCATCAGTTCTTCAATATAGTCATCATCAAGAGTCTGCATGCCCTTAATTCCCTTGCCGCCTCTGTTCTGGCTGCGGAAATTATCCACTGTCATACGCTTGATATAACCCAGTTTTGTCATAGTGATCACAGTATTTTCTCGGGGAATCATGTCCTCCATGGAAATATCAAAGGCATCAAAACCAATAGAGGTTCTTCTGTCATCACCATATTTATCGGAAATCTCCAGCATTTCCTCACGGATCACGCGAAGAAGAAGATTTCTGTCTTCAAGAATTGCCTTTAATTTGCGGATTTTTTCCATTAATTCTGCGTATTCTGTTTCCAGTTTCTCTCTTTCCAGACCGGTAAGCGCACGAAGACGCATATCAACAATAGCCTGAGCCTGTACGTCTGTCAGCTCAAAACGATCCATCAGCTCCTGTCTGGCAATCTGAACGCTTCTGGAACCACGAATGATACGGATCACTTCATCAATATTATCAAGGGCTTTCAGAAGTCCCTCTAAAATATGAGCTCTTTCCTGCGCCTTATTCAGGTCGTACTGAGTTCTTCTTGTTACAACATCCTCCTGATGAGCCAGATAGTATTTCAGCATATCGTGGAGATTGAGAACCTTTGGCTCAAGACTTCCATTGGTTGAAACAAGGCAGAGCATGATCACTCCAAAGGTATCCTGAAGCTGTGTATGCTTATACAGCTGATTCAGAACTACATTTGCATTGGCATCTTTGCGCAGATCTATACAGATACGCATTCCTTCACGGCTGGAATGATCGTTCAGGTCTGTAATTCCGTCGATTTTTTTGTCACGGACAAGCTCTGCGATCTTCTCGATCAGACGTGCCTTGTTTACAAGGTACGGGAGCTCGGTAACCACGATACGGGATTTACCGTTTGGCAAAGTCTCGATATTCGTCACCGCACGGACACGGATCTTGCCACGTCCGGTACGGTAAGCTTCCTCGATCCCTCTCGTTCCGAGGATGGTCGCTCCTGTAGGGAAATCCGGTCCCTTTACGATCTCAAGAAGCTCCTCCATAGCTGTTTCTCTGTCTTCTTCTACAATGTTATCAATGATCTTAACAACTGCATTGATAGTTTCACGAAGGTTATGCGGCGGAATATTGGTTGCCATACCTACCGCAATACCTGTAGTACCGTTTACTAAAAGGTTCGGAAAACGTGCCGGAAGTACAACCGGCTCACGCTCTGTTTCATCAAAGTTCGGCTGAAAATCAACCGTATCCTTGTTGATGTCAGCAAGCATCTCCATGGATATCTTGCTGAGACGTGCCTCTGTATATCGCATGGCAGCCGCACCGTCACCATCCACGGAACCAAAGTTTCCATGCCCGTCAACCAGCGGATATCTTGTGGACCATTCCTGAGCCATATTGACCAGCGCACCATAGATGGAGCTGTCACCGTGCGGATGATATTTACCCATGGTATCACCGACAATACGCGCACATTTTCTGTGTGGCTTGTCAGGACCATTATTCAGCTCGATCATAGAGTACAGAACTCGACGCTGTACCGGCTTCAGACCGTCTCTTACATCAGGCAAAGCTCGTGAGGCGATAACACTCATGGCATAGTCGATGTAAGATTCCTTCATCGTTTTTTCCAGATCCACTTCGTGGACTTTGTCAAAAATATTATCTTCCATTCTTCTTTATTCTCCTAGATATCAAGATTCTTAACGAATCTTGCATTTTCTTCGATAAATTCACGTCTTGGCTCTACCTTGTCTCCCATAAGAGTGGTAAATGTCAGATCGATCTCAGATGTGGCAGCTTCGTCCATGGTCACACGGAGAAGGATTCTCTTCTCAGGGTCCATAGTAGTCTCCCAGAGCTGCTCGGCATCCATCTCACCCAGACCTTTATAACGCTGGATCTTATTGTTTCCGTCACGTCCGATCTCGGTAAGGATATTGTTCAGCTCATCATCGTCATATGCATACCATACCTTTTTGTTCTTCTCCACTTTATAGAGAGGAGGCTGCGCCAGGTATACATATCCCTGCTTGATCAGCTCCGGCATGAAACGATACAGGAAGGTCAGAAGCAGTGTTGCGATATGCGCACCGTCAACATCGGCATCGGTCATAATGATGATCTTGTGATAACGAAGCTTGGAAATATCAAAATCCTCATGGATTCCGGTTCCGAAGGCAGTGATCATTGCCTTGATCTCTTTGTTTCCGTAAATCTTATCCAGACGTGCCTTCTCAACATTCAGGATCTTACCACGCAGCGGAAGGATCGCCTGTGTGGCACGGTTTCTCGCTGTCTTGGCAGAACCGCCCGCGGAATCTCCCTCTACGATATAGATCTCACAGTTCTCCGGATTCTTGTCAGAACAGTCTGCAAGCTTTCCAGGAAGTGACATGCTGTCCAGTGCGGATTTTCTTCTTGTAAGGTCACGTGCCTTTCTGGCTGCCTCTCTGGCTCTCTGTGCAAGAACAGATTTCTCAACGGTAGCCTTGGCAACTGCAGGATTCTGCTCCAGGAAAATCTCCAGCTGTTTACTTACAACACTGTCTACCGCACCTCTTGCCTCACTGTTTCCAAGCTTCTGCTTGGTCTGACCCTCAAACTGCGGATTCTCGATCTTAACACTGACGATCGCAGTCAGGCCCTCACGGATATCATCACCGCTTAAGTTCGGCTCACTGTCCTTGAGAAGCTTGTTCTTACGTGCATAATCATTAAATGTATTGGTGATCGCATTACGGAAACCGGTAATGTGTGTACCGCCCTCCGGTGTATTGATATTGTTTACAAAGCCATAGGTGTTCTCTGTATAGGAGTCATTATGCTGCAGCGCAACCTCTACAGACACGCCGTCCTTCTCACCCTCACAGTAAATGATCTCCGGGTAAAGAGCCTCCTTGCTTCTGTTCAGGTAGCTTACAAACTCACGGATACCCCCCTCATAGTGGAATACCTTCTCGCGCTCCTGACCCTCTCTCTTATCCTCCAGAACGATACGAAGACCCTTAGTCAGGAAAGCCATCTCACGAAGTCTCTGTTTCAGGATATCATAATCATAAACAGTCTCCTCAAAGATCTCCTTGTCCGGAAGGAAATAAACCTTCGTACCGGAAAGCCCCGGATCACAGTCACCTACCACCTTCAGCGGGTACATAGTCTTGCCACGCTCATATCTCTGTTTGTATTCCTTACCCTCTCGGTAGATGGTAACCTCCAGCCATTCGGAAAGTGCATTTACAACAGATGCACCAACACCGTGAAGACCACCGGAAACCTTATATCCTCCACCGCCGAACTTACCGCCTGCGTGAAGAATGGTAAATACAACCTCAACTGCCGGAATACCAGCCTTATGATTGATACCAACCGGAATACCACGACCATTATCTGTAACTGTAATGGAATTATCCGGATTGATATCTACATGGATCTCCGTACAAAAACCAGCCAGTGCTTCATCGACTGCGTTATCCACGATCTCATATACGAGATGATGAAGTCCACGGCTGGAGGTACTTCCGATATACATTCCAGGCCTCTTACGTACGGCTTCCAGTCCTTCCAGGATCTGGATCTGATCCGCGCCGTATTCTGTATTCTCTGCGCCCATGTCATTCCTCCTGTTCTTGTCGTCCGGACGTGTTTGAAAATTCATTTCTGCAGAACCATAGCAGCTTCAGAAATCATTACATCAAATCCTGAACAAGATAAACTGATCTTTTAATTTCAGGAAATACTGTATTTTCATTTTGCAGAAAGCAATTCTCAAACCCGCTCCGGAAGTGTCATTTATACCTGTAAAATAAATATTTTTTACATACGAATACAGAGTTTATTATAGCACAAAAAAGCCTGTATTTCCACGCAAAATCATAGGAAATACAGGCAAAAAAGTATCTTATTAAATGCAATTTCAAATTACATAGCACAATATGCGCTTAAAATATATGGAATATTCAGCTACTCCAGTAAAAGCCCAAATTCCTTTAACAATTTCTTCTGGTATTCCGGATCTGATGCAGATTTTATAATATCAGACGTCCTGCCCAGCTCAGCAAGGCAGAGGATCAAACTGTTAATACTATGTTCTCCCTGCTGCATTCCCTGCTGCATTCCCTGCTGCATCCCATCCTTTATTCCATCCTGCATTCCAATTCCATAACCTTCATCATAGCCAGCCTGTAAACTTTTTCTTATCTTTTCCTCGATCTGATCCTGTATGATCCGATTTAATGCTTCACACATACAATCCGCCTCCCTGAATTTTTCTTCATTAGCCCTTACGATCATCTGCATGACTGATTCGTACAAAGGATTTTTCTGCTTTTCTCTGTATTCATTGAGAAGTCGTTTCATATCTTCCTTATCTTTTATTCTATCAGTCAGACTTCTCAGCCACAGATTTTTCTTCTTCGACAACTGTTCCGTTACAATAACCTGAATTGGGATCTTAGACCCTGTTACGTAATAAATTCCTTTTTTATCCGGCATTTCCAAAACTCCCTCAAATGCCGGAGCATCTTCCGGGGATATGCCCTGCTTACCAAAGAGATCGTAATCTGCTCAATTGGGATTTCATCCTCAGTTACCGTATCTGCTTTATAAAAAAATGCATATCCACACACCTTATAAAAATCATTGATGCTTATATAATCCGTCGGACTCTTATACTCAATGATATTATATTTCCGGAATATCCTTCCGATGTTTTTATTAATGGGGATATCGGTCTTCTTTTTGATCACAAGCGCATCGATCTCCATTGGTTTCGTCCCAAGCTGATGCTCATTCTCAAAAATCAGATTCTCCCTTTCTGACTCCAGTTCTATCTGGATATCAGCAAAAAATGCAGGATGCCACTGCCGCAGATTAGAGCTGTTTGTTCTGTTTTTGTTTACGATCATACACGACTCCTCTATTTTGATTTCAAGGAGCCTCATCTGAAAACTCCTGCTGAAAAATGGAAAAAAGCATGAATTTTCTGAGATGACAGGCAATCTGCCTGATATATGAAATGTAATAGAAAAATAAGATTATTTTTAGAAAAATATGCTTTTACAGCATTTCCATAGAATCCCGGAACTGCTTTTTATTTTTGATAAGATCAGCTTACCACAATATGGTCTATGCTGCAAGCAAATCATTTCGACAAAATCCGCACAGTACTTTTTATTACCACAAAAAAAAGCCACATACGTTCCCAAAAATCCTTGGTCACAGTATGCAGCTTATTCAATCATCCACGATCACGTTACCTACGATCCGTACCACAATTACACCTGATCATTCAGCAGAACCTTCTCCATCCAGAAGCGCCTTATAAATATCCCGCTTGGAAACACCACGATCCCTGGCAGCAAGCTTCATGGCATCCTTCCTGGAATTCCCCTGCTGCTCATACATCGCCACATGCTCCGCAATGGAAATCTCCTCCCAGGAAGCACGCTTCTCCGCCTCCATCTCACTGCGGCTCCTGCCCTCGATCACAAGAACACACTCACCCAGCGGATTCTCATCTTTATAAAAATCCATCAGATCATCGATCGTAGTCCGGAATGCCGTCTCATGCTTCTTGGTCAGCTCTCTGCAAAGAGTCATCCGGCGGTTGCCAAGCGCCTCTCTGAGCTCACCAAGAGTCCGTACAAGCCTGTGAGGTGCCTCATACAGGATAATAGTCCTGGTTTCACAGGAAAGCTCCTCCAGGATCGTTTTTCGTTCTTTCTTATCCGCCGGAAGAAAAGCCTCGAAAGCAAAACGCCTGGTATGCAGGCCTGACAAAGTCAGAGCAGTGATACAGGCAGCAGGACCCGGAAGTGAAGTCACTTCAATTCCGGCTTCATAACACATGGCGGCAAGCTCCTCCCCGGGGTCTGAGATACCCGGAGTACCTGCATCTGTGATTAACGCAATGTTTGTACCCGCCAGCAGCTTTTCCACGAGGACATGGCCCTTATCGATCTTATTGTATTCGTGGTAGCTGGTCATGGGGGTTTTTATATCAAAATGATTCAGAAGTTTTATGCTGTTGCGGGTATCCTCCGCAGCGATTAAGTCCACTTCCCGAAGGGTTCTTAGTACTCGAAGGGTGATGTCTTCGAGGTTTCCTATGGGGGTGGCGCATAAGTATAGTTTTCCGTTTTGTTTCATATTTGCCTCTTTTCTCGCTTGACCGCGGGGAGTTGTTTCCACTTGGCCGTGGGGGAGTTGTTTCGCTTGACCACGGGGGTTATTCCGCTTGACCGCGGGGGTTTGTTTAAGTTTGGAAACTTTGAAAACCGCAAAGGGGCCGCAAAGCCGCGCCCCCTCTGCACACCCCTTGGGCTTTTTTTAAGTAGTGCAAGGGATTCGTTGTTCTTATTTGTTGACTTGTGTCTGTATGCTTCGGTATTCAGCGCGCTACGCTGTGCCGATGTTGTTTTATTTCTTCACTTTCTCTGTGGTTCACTTCTGGCAAGGTGTCTGTATTCTTCGGTACTCAGCGCACTACGCTATGCCGATGTTGTTTTATTTCTTCACTTTCTTTATGGTTCACTTCCGGCAAAGTGCCTGTATGCTTCGATATTCAATGTGCTACGCTATGCCGATATTATTTCATTTCTTCACTTTCTCTGTGATTCACTTCTGGCAAAGTGCCCGTATTCCTCGATACTCAGTGCGCTACGCGTTGCAATCTCTCGCTTTGAATCTCAGCCTGCCTCCCCTCGCCGTCCCTTCACCAACCGAAGTACCACAGCCACCACTACCTCCCAGCCATCCAGCGCAGCGCCGATGGCCCAAAACCTCCCGAGCAGCCACCCAATCTCTCACAACCACCCAAACAACCAACCATGCAGCCACCCTAAGCCACAACATCACAACATTCACACCATCCGATACAACTCCAAAACATCCTCCGTATAAACCCCAGGCCGCTCATAAACCACCAGCGGCCGCTCAACCCGGATCCTGGAATTCCCGCCCTTACAAGCCTCGATCAACACCATATTCGGCTCCTTATCAATAAAAGGATACACCAGCTGCATCCTCTTAGGCTCCAGCTTATACTTCGTCAAAGTCGCCATCAGCTCCACCAGCCGAAACGGCCTGTGCACCAGAAAAAAACGCCCCCGATCCTTCAGGACCCGGGCAGCCTGACAAGCCACATCATCAAACGAACACAAAATCTCATGCCTCGCGATCGCCTTCGGAAGATGCGGATTCGTCAACCCATGCTGCCCGATCATATACGGCGGATTACACGTCACCACATCAAAAGAAGCCGCCCCAAAAATCCCGGCAGCCTCCCTGATATCACCCTCAACGATCCGAACCCTGTCCTCAAGACCATTATACCTCACACTACGGTCAGCCATCTCCGCACACTCATGCTGGATCTCCAGCCCCGTGAAATGCTCCCCATCCGTACGATCAGAAAGCAAAATCGGAATGATCCCCGTACCGGTCCCCATATCCAGCGCAACCTCACCCCTCTTCACCCGGGCAAAGCCAGACAACAGAACCGCATCCATCCCAAAGCAAAACTTCTTCGGATCCTGGATCACAAACAACCCATTCTGAAGATCATCCACACGCTCACCGCAATAAACCAGATCACTTCTCATTCGGCTTCGAATCTCCCTTTTTAACCTCTTTCTCCTCGTGGTCAGCAGAACCACCCTTACCCTTTTTTCTCTTAGGGCGGAACCTCAGATCACGGACCGGAAACTCCTGGATCTCCTTCTCGTCATTCACCTCAACCACGATCTTAACCATCTGCCGGAGAACATTCACACTCTGGACCGTACCCGAAACACCCTGCGGCGTCGTTACCATATCACCGATACCCGGAAGATTCCGGTTCAGCTCCTCATAAGTCTCCTGCTCATTCTTCAGACAGCACATCAGACGACCACAGACACCAGAAATCTTCGTCTGGTTCAGAGAAAGATTCTGCTCCTTCGCCATCTTGATGGAAACCGGCGCAAACTCCGAAAGATACGTATGACAGCAAAGCGTCCTTCCACAGATACCAATACCGCCAAGGATCTTCGTCTCATCACGGACACCGATCTGACGAAGCTCGATCCTGGTCTTAAACACAGACGCCAGATCCTTAACCAGCTGCCGGAAATCAATACGGCCATCCGCTGTAAAATAAAACAGCACCTTGTTATTATCAAAAGTATACTCCGCATCGATCAGCTTCATATCAAGCTCATGCTCACGGATCTTCTTCTTACAGATCTTAAAAGCCTCTTTCTCCTTCTGGCGGTTCTCAGCCTCATGATCCTCGTCCTCCTTCGTTGCAACACGGAGAACCTCCTTCAGCGGATGGACCACCTCGTCCTCCTTCACGCTGCGCGGCTCCAGGACAACACGGCCATACTCCACACCACGGGCAGTCTCCACGATCACATGATCGCCGACCTTCACATTATAATTCTTAGGATTAAAATAATAAATCTTACCAACGTTACGAAATCTGACTCCAACTACCTTTTCCATTCTATTTCTCCCTAATTGTCAGGAACAGGAGCTCCAGGGCAAGTTCGAGATTAACATTGGCACGGAGACGCACCTTCGTCTTCTCCAGTGCCTCAAGGATTTTTTCGATATTCTCATAAGAACGCTCGCTGGCCTGCTCTCTGATAAAATTAATCTCCTGTTTAAAAACCAGGTTGTCAATTTCCCTTGTTGCCTTAAACATCAGAACATCGCGGAACCAGAACTGGAAAATATCCAGATAATCATTGATATTATTCTTATCAGCAGTCAAAGTCTTGATCGCCTCTGTCAGCTCATAAACCTCCATGGAATTGGCATATTTCAAAATCTTCAGGGCATTGGCAGTCATATCCGCAAACTCCTGAGAAGTCGCAGCCTCCTTCGCCTTGCCGATACTGCCCTGCGCATAAGACGCATCGATCTCAGCCTGATAATCCGGCACCTGAAGATGCTCCATCAGATATTCCTTCACAAGACTGTCATCCACCACCTTCAGATCCAGACGCACACATCTGGAACGGATCGTAGGAAGAAGACTGTCGATATTGCTTGTCAGCAGCATGATCACCGCATATTCCGGCGGTTCCTCGATAGTTTTCAAAATGGCATTCTGCGCCTGCACCGTCATCATCTCCGCATCCGGAATGATATAGATCTTATACGGACTGCAGTACGGCTTGATATCCACATCACGCACAACCTGGTCACGCACCTCGTCAATGCTGATGCTTCCAGGCTTCTCGTGAGTTACTGTAATGATATCCGGATGATTCTTGCCGATCACCTTCTTACAGGAATCACAAGTCATACACGGTTCAGACTCTCCCGATTCACACTGCAGCGCTGCCGCAAAAGTCCCTGCAAGAAGCTTCTTGCCGGATCCCGGTTCCCCTGTAAAAATATAAGAGTGGGATACCTTCCCTGTCTCTATCGCATTCTTCAAATGCCTGATTATATCGTCATGGCCGATGATGTCATGAAATCCTGCCATAAGAATCACCTCTTTCTGCCTTTTGTGCCCTCCGTTATACCCGGCGGACATCTTTCAACTAATTATAACATAATCTTCTGTATAAAAAAAACTATTTTTCCTTATTGTACAGATTTTATATAATTTACGATCTCCTTCACACATTCATCCAGATTATGATTCTCAAAACGCTTCCATATACCTGCTTTAAGAATATTTTCCTCGGAAAAATCATTCTGGTCTGCAAGAAAACGCCTGCACATCTCCTCATACTTCGGCACCTCCTGGGTCTTCTCCCTGGCAAGCGCACGCTCCAGACGCTCTCCGTCTTCCACCTCTATATAAATAGGCCACATCACTTCATTGCCGTAATACTCCCGGAGCCTCACAAAAGACTCCAGTGTACCGATCCCCAGATAGCTGTCATTTCCCACAGACACCTGCCCATCATCCGCAGTAAAATATGTCCACGGCCCGTAAACCGTCTGATAAGTACGCGCCTCGATCAGCTTCCCGTTTCTTCGGAACTCCTTCAGTTTATTCTCATCTGCAAAAAAATATTCTCTTCCGTTCTCCTCTCCATCCCGGATCGGACGGGTAGTATAGATCACAAGCCGCTTAAGCCCCAGCTCCTGATCCTTCTCCAGTTGTCTGTAAATACTGTCCTTGCCGGAAGAGCTTTTTCCCATAATGTAAAAAATCTTTCCCATATGTCTCCTCTGCTGCATATGCGTTACTATACACGCTCTGATCCGTAATACACAGATCCGTCTGCTGCCACGCACCTCACATCTCATTTCTCACAACACACACCGTCTCACTGGTCTGGTCGCTCAGGCCCTGGACCTCAAAGCCCTGTTCCAGGTATCTTCTCACATTTTTTACGAAATGTCCAGAAATCTGTTCCCCCGGAACGATCAGCGGGATCCCCGG
>ENA-ORVC01002615-ORVC01002615.1-human-gut-metagenome-genome-assembly--contig:-NODE-2615-length-11696-cov-3.473671_pt1 | contig 11696 bp, 10 predicted proteins | sample MGYA00242092_ERZ509234 | MGnify/ENA primary metagenome ERZ509234 (study PRJEB26280, sample SAMEA2338800) | human gut metagenome | biome: human gut; feature: human-associated habitat; material: faeces... | reverse complement strand
CCCGCTCCGCCCCCCGGCGGGGCAGCCAGACCAGGGGGTTGAACCAGTGGAGGGCGCACACCCACAGCAGCAGGGCCTTGCGCCACAGATCCCGGCGGCGGGCGTGCATGGCCTCATGGGCCAGGGCAAAGGCCCGCCGCTCCTCCTCCACCCCCTCGGGCAGGAGGATGCGGGGCCGCAGCAGGCCCGTCAGCGCCGGGGAGGACAGCAGAGCGCAGGCGTATACCGGCACCCCCTCATACGTCCCCGCCGGGGTGCACCACCGGGCCGTTCTCCGGCGGAAGGCGGCGTACCGGAGCAGCCGCCCCGCCAGCACTCCGGCCGCCACGGCGGCCCAGACGGCGAAGGCCAGCTCCGCCGTGGTGAGGGACAGCCCCCGCTCCACAGCCTCCGGGGCGGCCTCTCCCGGCGGGAGCGTCCGGGCGGTCAGCTCCACCCCCTGGAATCCCTCCTCCTCCACCCAGGCCGCCGACACCGCCGCCGGGGCGGGGGCCTCCAGAACCACCGGGGCCCGGGGCAGGCTCACGTTGAAGGGCACCGCCAGCCGCAGGGCCACCAACAGCCACGCCCAGCACCGCCACTGGGGCCGGAAGCGGCGCTTCCACACCGGGGACAGAACCAGCAGCAGGGCGGTCACCGCCCCCATAGTGAGGCTCACCTCAAACAGGCCGGACAGGAACTCACGCACCGCCGTCCCCCCCTCTCAGAATCTCCTCCAGCTCCTCCAGATCCCGCCGGGAGATGGCCCGGCTGTCCATGAGGGCGGCCACCAGGCTGGGCAGGGAGCCGCCGTGGAGCCGCTGGAGAAAGGCCCGGCTCTCGGCGGACAGGTAGTCCTCCCGCCGGACGAGGGGGGTATACAGGTTATTCCGCCCCTCCTTCTCCCGCTTCACAAAGCCCCGCTCCTCCAGGCGGGAGAGGAGCTTGAGCAGGGTGGCCGTCTGCCACCGCCTCCCCGCCAGCTCCTCCATCAGCGCGGCGGAGGAGACGGGGTACTTCTCCTGCCGCCACAGGGCCTGCATGACCTCCAGTTCCGCATCCGGCAGCCGTTCCATTCCGTTCACCCTTTCATAAGACAATTGCCTTTTCGCTTTTATTTTACAATTGTCTCATCACTTTGTCAAGAAAAAAGAGCGCGCCGCCGGCGCGCTCTTTTGTTATTTCCGCTCCTTGTCCCGGACAAAGAAGTGCTTCATGTTGGACTGGCCGCCCTGGCGGACGTCCACCTCGAACCGGGGCAGGGCCTTGACCAGCTTGCTCAGCTTGGAGAAGCCAAAGTTGCGGGGGTCGAAGTCCCGCTTCTTGCGCACCAGCAGGTTGGCCACCTCGCCCAGGGGGGCGTAGCCGTCCTCGTCGGCCAGCATCTCCACCGAGTCGGCCAGCAGGGTGATGATCTCCTTGGGCACCCTGGAGGGGGGCTCGGCCTCCGGCGCGGGGGGCGGGGCGGCCTCAGCCCCCTTCTTTCTGGCCGCGCGCCGGGCCGGTTTGGGCGGCTCCTTCGGCTCCTCCCGGGCGGCCTCCTCCGCCCGCTCCTGCTGGGCCGCGGAGCGGATGACCTCAATATACACAAACTTGTCGCAGGCCACAATGAAGGGGTTTGGGGTCTTCTTCTCCCCCATGCCGTACACCTTCTTGCCCGCCTCCCGCAGGCGGATGGCCAGGCGGGTGAAGTCGCTGTCGCTGGACACCAGTACGAAGCCGTCCACCTGGCCGGTGTAGAGGATGTCCATGGCGTCGATGATCATGGCCGAGTCGGTGGAATTTTTCCCCGTGGTGTAGCCGTACTGCTGCACGGGGGTGATGGCGTTCTCCAGCAGCAGAGGCTTCCACGAGGCCAGGTTGGGGGTGGTCCAGTCCCCGTAAATGCGCTTGATGGTGGGGGTGCCGTACACCGCCACCTCGGCCATCACGTCCCCCAGGGCGGAGCGGGGCGCGTTGTCCGCGTCGATGAGCACCGCCAGGCGGAGATCCCTCTCTTCCGACATATCTCCCCCTCCTTACAGCACGAAATGGCAGAACCGGAGCACCTCGTACCAGTCCTCCGCGTCAAAGGAGATGGTCTTGCTGTCCTCCAGCCGGGCGCCGGGGTAAAAGCTGCGGCGGTAGGCGTCCTTGTGCTCCTTGTAGCGCACGGTGGCGGCGAACCGCCGGGGCAGGGGTACGGACATGCCCGCCCCTCCGGCGCGCAGGCGGCGCACCGCCTCCTCCGCCCCGGCCCGGATGGCCTCCACGGCGGCCTGGGGGTGCATGGACAGCACCCCGCCGCCCCGGCCCTCGTTCACCGGCACGGCCACCAGGCCGGGCAGCCAGTCCTGGGCAAACGCGCACAGCTCCCGGTCGCCGGACAGGAAGGCCACCGGCACGCCGAAGTACAGGGCGGTATAGGCGTTGATGAGGAATTCGCTGGCCGGGACGCCGTTGAGCGTCACCTGGTCGCAGGCGGTGGTCATGGTGTGGGACAGGGGGTTGCCGCCGCAGCAGCCCCAGGCGTGGTAGCCCGTGAAGAGCACCCCGCCGAAGGCCCCCCGCTCCAGCCCCGCCATCATGCACAGGGGATCGCCCGTCCACCCCCGGAGCACCCGGGCCTGCCGGGGCAGCCGGGCCGCGTCCAGGTTGCGGGCGGAGTCGTGGGCGTCCTTCACCAGAATGTCCTCCGCCCCGGCGGCGACGGCCCCCTCGCAGGCGGCGGCCACCTCGGCGGTCATCTGGGCGGCAAAGGGCCTGTAGTCGTCCATGGTGGCCCGCTCGGTCTCCGCCCAGTCGGCAATGCCGCAGGTGCCCTCGATGTCGGCGCTCAGATAGAGTCTCATTTCAACCCCTCCCGGCGGCGCACAAGCTCCTCCACCTGGGCCAGCTGCTCCACGGTGTTGACCCCCAGCATCTCCTCGGCGGTACAGGTGGGGCAGGCCCCCACCCTGCCACCCCTGGAGAGGATGTAGGCCGGGGCGTCGGTGAGGTAGTACTCCCCCTGGGCGTTGTTGGGCCTGAGCTGGTCGATGGCCTCCCACAGGGGGCCGCTCTCAAAGACGTAGACCCCCACGTTCAGCTCCCGGATGGCCTTCTCCTCGGGGGTACAGTCCTTGTCCTCCACGATGTGGGAGAAGGAGCCGTCGCTTTTCCGCACGATGCGGCCGTAGGGCAGCTCCTCGTCGGACACGGCAGAGAGCAGCGTGCAGTCGTTGCCCTCCCGCTTGTGGGTCTCAATGAGGGACTCGTAGGTGGCCCGGCGCATGAGGGGCATGTCGCCGTAGCACACCAGCACGCTGCCGTCAAAGCCCGCCAGGGCCTCCCGGGCGCACTGCACCGCGTGGCCGGTGCCCTGCTGGGGCTCCTGCACGGCGTGGGGGTACTCCGGGTAGGCCGCCAGCACCTTTTCCCGCTCGTAACCCACCACCAGCACTACGTCCTCCTTCTTCAAAAAGGACAGCTCCTCCAGCACATAGCCCAGCAGGGGGCGGCCCGCCGCCTGCCGCAGCACCTTGGGCAGATCCACCCCCTCGGTGCGCAGGCGGGTGCCCTTGCCCGCCGCCAGAACCACCGCCTTGATTCCATTCTTCACGGTATTCAACCTCGTTTCTCTCAAGCATTTCTCAGCTTCATTTGATCGCTAGTATAACACATGGACCCTCTGTTTTGCAATTATCCCACCGTATTTCATACAATTTTGCCCTTGACTTTTCCCATCGGGGAAGTATAATAAAAGTGCTTTAGCAGAGGCGCGCCGTTTCCCACGCGCGCCTCTTTGGGGGAATTGGAGCAGTAGCGCATCAGGGGGCCCGGGCCCCCTGTGCATGCCGGCCGGCATGCTGCCGCAGCTCCCGCCGGTTCCGTGCAGAACTGAGAGGCGGCACGGAGCCAAACAGTCTGAGGAGGAATCACTGATGGTTACATTTTTTGTCTGCCTGGTGCTCCTCATCGTCGGCTTCTTCACCTACAGCAAGCTCGTCGAGAAGATCTTCCGCATCGACGACCGCCCCACCCCTGCTGTGGCTCACCCCGACGGTGTGGACTATGTACCCATGAAAACCTGGCGCATCTTCCTGGTACAGCTTCTGAACATCGCCGGCCTGGGCCCCATCTACGGCGCCCTGTCCGGCGCCTGCTGGGGCCCGGTGGTGTATTTGTGGATCGTCTTCGGCACCATCCTGGGCGGCGGCGTCCACGACTTCCTGTCCGGCATGATGAGCGAGCGCAACGACGGCAAGTCCATCTCCGAGGTTGTGGGCCTCTACATGGGCAAGGTCATCACCTTTATCATGCGGGTGTTCTCCGTGGTACTGCTGGTGATGGTGGGCGTCAACTTCTCCGTGGGCCCCGCCGGCCTGCTGGCCAAGCTGACCCCCGACATGCTGGGCACCATGTTCTGGCTGGTGGTCATCATGGTCTACTACCTGATCGCCACCTTCCTGCCCATCGATAAAATCATCGGCAAGCTCTACCCCGTGTTCGGCATCTGCCTCATCATCATGGCCCTGGGCATCGGCGGGGCCATCGTGCTCACCCGCGGCTCCGACATGCCGGAGCTGACCGCCGCGGCCTTCACCGTGGTGCACCCCGACAGCCTGCCCAAGTGGTCCATGATGTTCGTTACCGTGGCCTGCGGCGCCATCTCCGGCTTCCACGCCACCCAGTCCCCCATGATGGCCCGCTGCATCACCAGCGAGAAGCAGGGCCGCACCATCTTCTACGGTGCCATGGTGGCCGAGGGCGTCATCGCCCTGATCTGGGCCGCCGCAGGCGTCACCTTCTACACCAACCACGGCTCCCTGCTGGACGGCATGACCGGCCTGACCAACGCCATCGCCGCCGGCGGCGCGGGCGACGTGGTGTACCAGATCTCCACCACCCTGCTCGGCCCCGTGGGCGGCGTGCTGGCCATGATCGGCGTCATCGCCTGCCCCATCACCTCCGGCGACACCGCCTACCGCTCCGCCCGCCTGACTATCGCCGACTGGTTCCACATCGACCAGGCCAAGGTGGGCCCCCGCGCCGCCCTGTCAGTGCCCCTGCTGGCCGTGGGCGCGGTAATCGCCCTGGCCCTCCCCTGGGACGTGCTGTGGCGCTACTTCTCCTGGGCCAACCAGACCCTGGCCATGATCGTGCTGTGGACCGGCGCCGTGTTCCTGCACAAGTTCGGCTATCCGCCCAAGGCGTGCTTCATCGCGGCCCTGCCTGCCACCTTCATGTCCGGGGTGTCCGTGACCTACTTCTTCCAGGCCCCCGAGTGCCTGGGCTTGTCCACCGCCATCGCCTATCCGGTGGGCATCGTGGCCGCCGCCCTGTTCCTGGGCATCTTCATCTGGCGGACCCTCATCGTCGGCAAGGACGACGTGGCCCCGCTGCACGCGGCCAAGAACTGAATTTTACCCGCCGGACGCGGGACGGAAGTATCCGTCCCGCGTCTTTTTTGCTCCGCCTTTGCCGGGCAAAGAAGGTCCTGTGCGCATGAAGTTTTACACCCCCTGCAACAATTTGCCGTTCCAAAGCGTATATAGGGTGAAAGGGGGAACCGAGATGGACGGCCCCAACCGGTTGGAGGAACTTGTCAACACCTACGAAACCACGCTGTACCGCGCGGCCCTGGCCATTCTGGGCGACGCCCACGAGGCGGAGGACGCGGTGCAGGACGCCTTTCTGCGCTGTCTGGAAAAGGCCCCGGACTTTGAGAGCCCGGCCCACGCCCGGGCCTGGCTGCTGCGGGTGACGGTAAACGGCTGCAAGAGCCGCCTGCGCGCCCCCTGGCGGAGGCGCACCGCCCCTCTGCTGGACGCCTATCCCGCCGCCGCGCCGGAGGAGGGGACGCTGCTGGAGGCTATGCAGGCCCTGCCCGCCCGGGACCGGGCGGTGCTCCACCTCTATTACTATGAGGGCTACCAGACCGCGGAGATCGCCGCCCTCACCGGCCTGCGGGAGGGCTCGGTGCGCTCCCGCCTCACCCGCGCCCGGACCAGACTGCGCCAAGTGCTGAAAGGAGAATACGAATGAAGCACTATCGCTCTTATATGGACCGTATCACCGCGCCCGCCGGACTCCGGCAAAGGGTGCTGGAGGCGGCGGAGCAAGGGGCGCGCCCTCGCAGGCCCGCCCGGCGGCTGACCCTCCGGCTGGCGGCGCTGTCCGCCTGCTGTGTGCTGGCTGTGGCGGGCGGGCGGCTGCTCTGGCTGGGCGGCTCCGCCCCCATCCCCAACCCCACCGCCGGCATGGCCGCCACCCCCGCCCCGGCTGCATCTTCTCCCGCTTGGGAGCACACCCTCACTGTGGGCCCCGGGCCCTTTGCCGAAGGGGAGGCCCACAACTTCTTCGACATACCCGCCCTAAATTTCCCCGACTGCACTGATTTCTCTCCCCGGTTGACGGACCGGGATTGGGGGGTGAGTTCCTTTGAGGAGAAGCTGACCGCCCAGGAGATCATCACCGCTCTGGGGGGCACGGGGGAGGTTCCCTGGTCCCTGCTGTGGGAGGGCTATGGACTGGACGGCCAAGTTTTTTACAACGAGAAGGGAGATGTATTGCAGGTGGTGATCACCGGTGTGCGCGGGGACGACCGCCTGCGGCTCGCCCTCTCCCCCGGCCGGCTCCCCCCCCGCAGTGTGGTGTATCAAGAGGCCGCTACCCAGGCGGTCAACGGCATTCCCGTCACCACGGCCTCCTTCTGCGGCCAGTCTGACGGCCGGACGCTGACTACCTGCGCTGCCGACTTCCTGGCGGGCGGCACCGGCGTCTCCTTTGAATACCTCTCCCCCGATGCCGGACAGTCCACCTGGCTGACCGAGGTGCTGGCGTGGTACGGCACCGGTGCCGACAGCGGCTTCACCACAGAGCATCTGAACGCCAGAATTCATCCCATAACAGGGCACGAGCCTCCGGCGGAAGGGGAGGCCGGCGGCGGGGTGGTGGTTCCCGTTCCCATCCCCTCCCCCACACCTTGGCAGGTCTATCCCCTGGAGTAAATCCAAAATGTTTGTCGCTTTTTCCAATCTTTTTTGATTTCACAGGACGAGATGCGGTGATCTTTTCCCTTGACGCCGGGCGGCGGGCACGCCTATAATAAACCGCAAGAACCAGTTGTTGCGGATTACCCCCGCTGCAATGATAGAGGCGCGGAATCGCAAGAGTATCCGGCATACCCTGCAATGGGGCAGAGCACCCCGCCGGAGAAAGGGCCCTTCCGCCGAAGGGCCGGTCCCCTGCCTGGAGGACCGGTTGCCTGGGCCGTTGGGATAACATCTCACGGACTGCCACATATCATCTGTGTGGAGCGCTATCATTGAGGCCAAGGGCTTTCGTCGCTGTGCTTCCCTCTGCCCGCATGCCCTGGAGCCGGTACTGCCGCTCCCCGGTACCGCCGCGCCCGAGGGAGGCCGGTTTTCGACGCTCTTTGTCGCCATGAACGCTTCCACCAGGAAGGTTCATGGCGCTTTTTTTGTTAAAAAAGCGCCGAAAAACTAGACTGGAGGAAACAAACATGAATCGAAACACCCTCGCCGCCCTGTCCCTCACCGCCTCTCTCTCCCTCACTCTGGCCGCCTGCGGCTCCGGCGGCGGAACCGCTCAGAGCCCCGCCCCGGCCGCATCCACGCCCCCCGCCGCATCCGGCGCACCGTCCGGCGGCGTGGAGGACGGCGTGCTCACGGTGGGCATGGAGTGCGCCTATGCCCCCTACAACTGGACCCAGATGGACGACTCCAACGGCGCGGTGCCCGTCTCCAACGTGCCGGGGGCCTATGCCAACGGCTATGATGTGATGATCGCCCAGCGCATCTGTGACGCCAACGGCTGGGAGCTGGAGGTGGTTTCCACCGCCTGGGATTCCCTCATCCCCGCCCTCCAGAGCGGCACCATCGACGTGGCCATCGCGGGCCAGTCCATGACCGCCGACCGTATGGCCCAGGTGGACATGGTGGGCCCCTACTACTACGCCGACATCGTATGCCTCACCACCGCCGGCAGTGCCTACGCCGCCGCCCAGGGCATCGCCGACCTGGCGGGCGGCCGCTGCACCGCCCAGTCGGGTACCATCTGGTACGACACCTGTTTGCCCCAGATCCCCGATGCCCAGATCCAGACCGCTGCGGAGACCGCCCCCGCCATGGTCATGCAGCTCCAGACCGGCGCGGTGGACTTCGTCTGCACCGACCTGCCCACCGCCACCGCCGCCGCAGCAAACGACTCTGACCTCATCGTGCTCAACTTCGCCGGCACCGAAGGCGACTTCCAGTTTGCCTCTGAGGCGGAGCGGGCCGAAAACGTGAACATCGGCATGTCCGTGGCCAAGGGCAGCACCGAACTGCTGGACGCCATAAACGCCGTACTGGACGGGATGACCGCCGACGACTTCAACACCCTGATGGACCAGGCCATAGCCGTCCAGCCCGAGGTGTAAGCCATGGAACGCGTTCTCGCACTCGGACAGGACATGGCGCTCCTGTGGATCAGGTACGCCCCCCTCTACCTGAGCGGCGTGGTGAACACCCTGCTTCTGGCCGTGGCGGCCACCGTCCTCGGCTGCCTGATCGGCCTGGCCTGCGGCCTGCTCAACACCATCCCCATCCATCCACAGGACCGCCTGCCCCGGCGAGTCCTGCTATGGCTGCTCCGGGCCGTGATCCGTATCTATGTGGAGGTCTTTCGGGGCACCCCCATGGTGCTCCAGGCTGTGTTCCTCTACTACGGCCTGCCCTACTTCACCAACAACGCCATGCGCTTTGACAACGTCTGGGCCGCCGCCCTTCTGGTGGTCTCCATCAATACCGGCGCCTACATGGCCGAGTCGGTCCGCGGCGGCATCCTCTCCGTTGACCCCGGCCAGACCGAGGGGGCCAAGGCTATCGGCATGAGCCACGTACAGACCATGGTGAATGTCATCCTCCCCCAGGCCCTGCGCAATATCATGCCCCAGATCGGCAACAACTTCATCATCAACGTCAAGGACACCTCGGTGATGTTTATCATCGGCTTCACCGAGTTCTTCGCCGCCCACCGCTACATCACCGGCGTCAACCCCATGTACTTCCCCTCCGCGGCCATCGAGATGCTGGGCTACCTTTGCATGACGCTGGCGGCCTCCGCCCTGCTGCGGCTGGCAGAGCGGCGGATGGACGGGGAGAGCAGCTACGAGCTGGTCCAGGCCGACGCCCTGACCATGACCGCCGGCACCTACCGCCGCCGGACCCGCCCCCAGGACGAAGGGGGGGCTCTGACATGACCCTGGAACCCATTCTGGAGGTATGCCACCTCTCCAAGTCCTTTGGGACGCACCAGGTCCTCCGGGATGTGAACTTCACTGTCCACCCCGGCGATGTCACCAGCATTCTGGGCTCCTCCGGCTCCGGCAAGTCCACCCTGCTGCGGTGCATCAACCTGCTGGAGCGCCCCAATCAGGGGGAGGTCCGCTTCCACGGCCGGCCCATCACCGGCCGGGGGACGGACGCCTCCGCTTACCGGACCCGGGTGGGGATGGTCTTTCAGTCTTTCAACCTCTTTTCCAATATGAACGTGCTGGAGAACTGCATGGCGGGACCGGTAAAGGTACTCCGCCGGAGTCGGGAGGAGGCGCGGGCCAGGGCCCTGCGCTACCTGGAGCAGGTGGGCATGGCCCCCTACATCAATGCCAGGCCCAGGCAGCTCTCCGGCGGCCAGAAGCAGCGGGTGGCCATTGCCCGCGCCCTGGCCATGGAGCCGGAGGTGCTCCTCTTCGACGAGCCCACCTCCGCCCTGGACCCCGAGATGGTGGGAGAGGTGCTGGCCGTCATGCGGGCGCTGGCCGCCAGCGGCATGACCATGCTGGTGGTCACCCACGAGATGGCCTTTGCCCGCGACGTGAGCAGCCAGGTGGTTTTCATGGCTGACGGCCGGATTTGTGAGTCAGGCGCCCCCGACGCCTTCTTCTCGTCCCCCAGCCAGCCCAGAACCCGGGAATTTCTGGCCCGGTTTATGGCCCAGTAACCACCCCGCACAGGGCCTCCCGGCGCTGGCGGCGCTCCAGGTAGAGGAACATCGCCAGACACAGGACAATCTGCACCGCGCTGGAGGCGGGGGTGCCCAGCCCAATCTGGAACAGGGTGGCCCCGGGGATTCGGCTGACCAGATAGGCGATGGGGATGCGCACGCCGAAGGCGCCGATGACCCCCTGAAGCATGACAAAGAGGGTCTTCTCACAGCCGTTGTAGTAGCCCATGAAGCAGAACAGGAAGGGGGTTAGCATGCAGTCGATGGCGTAGGCCTTGAGATAGCTGTGGGACGCGGCGGCCACCGCCGCGTCCTTGGCAAACAGCAGGGACAGGGCGTCGCCGTGGAAAAAGGCCAGCCACACCATCACCAGTCCGGCGGCGAAAGCGGTCAGGATGCCGTAGCCCAGCGCCCGCTTGGCCCGGCGGGGCTGGCCGCCCCCCATGTTCTGGGCTACAAAGGCAGACATGGAGTGCATATAGGCCGAGGGCACCAGCATGAGGAACATGCACACCTTTTCCGCCACGCCCACGCCGGCGGAGGCCGTGACGCCGAAGGTGTTCACGATAGTCTGGATCACCAGGAAGGAGGTGCCCACCAGCAGCTCCTGCAGGGCCACCGGCAGGCCCAGCCTCAGCTCCAGCGCGATGATGCGCCCGTCAAAGCGGACGCTCCGCCGGGAGAAGTGGAAGGGCAGCCGATCCTTCCTGCGGCGGATAACCGCCAGGGAGACCACCACGCTGACCGCCTGGGCGGCCACCGTGGCCAGGGCGGCGCCGGCCGCGCCCAGGTGAAAGCCCTCCACCAGCAGCAGGTCGCCCCCGATGTTGATCACACAGGCCAGCATCACCGTGAACAGCGGCGTCCGGGCGTCACCGATGCCCCGGAACACCGCCCCCAGCACGTTGTAGGCCACGATGAACAGGCTGCCGCCGCCGCAGATGCGGATGTACTCCACCGTTTCGGCAAAGGCCTCCTCCGGCGCGTGCAGAAGGCGGGCAAGGGGCTCGGCTCCGGCCAGTAGAACCACCGTCAGCAGCACACCGAAAGACGCGAACAGGCAGCTGCGCCTGTCATTATCACGGTCAGAATGACAGCAAATACGGAAAACAGGCAGATGCCGCTGCCGATGGCCCTTCCGGCCTCGTCCGGCTCACCCCGCCCGATGCGCTCGCCCACCAGAATGGTGATGCCCATGGATAGGCCGGTGATCACCATGGTCACGGTGGACATGAGCATGCTTCCGGTGGCGACGCCGGAGACATCGGCGGTGGCAGCGAACTGCCCCACCACCAGCAGGTCCACGCCGCCGTACAGCGCCTGCAGAAACAGCGTGAAAAAGACCGGAACGGCAAAGCAGATGAGGGTGTGCAGGATGTTCCCCTCCGTCAGTCGGTTCGTTCGTTTCATGTGATTCTATCCTCCGTTTTCTCCCAATGAGCTTCGCTCCTCCGGCATAGGGCTTCATGCACACAGAACACACCACAAAACGATGCAAGGGCCTGGGTGCATGAAGTTTTTGCGCATGTAGGCCGTCCCGGCCCACGCGCTGTCATCCCATGGCCGTGCCGCTGTAAGCGGGTACATGGCCAGGTCTGCTATGCGTTTGCACAGCAAAAAAGCCGGACAAGGTGCGGACTTCTCAGTCCGTGCCTTATCCGGCTCCTCATTTCCACTGAATGAGTTGCCCTCCGAGCAAGCATCCCTATTATAGCAAATCATCCCCCATTGTCAAGGGGATGTTAAAA
>ENA-ORVC01002607-ORVC01002607.1-human-gut-metagenome-genome-assembly--contig:-NODE-2607-length-11725-cov-22.575835_pt1 | contig 11725 bp, 8 predicted proteins | sample MGYA00242092_ERZ509234 | MGnify/ENA primary metagenome ERZ509234 (study PRJEB26280, sample SAMEA2338800) | human gut metagenome | biome: human gut; feature: human-associated habitat; material: faeces... | reverse complement strand
TGCTCAGGAACTTATAAATAAAGTTAAATTATAGTGTTGCGGAATTAAGGATTAACTGGTATTACTAATCCATTGGCTGTTATTTTCCCGTTAACGGTTACGTTTCCGTTAACGGTTCCACCACTCAATGGTAAATATGATTTATTCCCATGTGAAGTATATAAACTACTTAATTGGCTTGCTTGAGTTTTTGTCATATAGCCATTTCTTGCAGAAGTGGCATCAAGCATAGTGACTTGTATGGTTTGAATTTTGGGCCTACTTGAATTTATGGGGTCGGTAGAAGTCACGTATGTCGCAACCAGTGGGGATACAAATTGAAATCCTACTTTGTTGCTAGTAATATTAATGTCGTGACTAACAGTATTGCTTGGAGATGTTACCGATGAACTTTTATTAAAGAATATATGCTTTAGAGTCGTATCTCCATCTACAGAGTAGTCTGTTTCTTCCAGATAGCTTCCATTCCATATATATGTCTTTTTTAATTCTTCATCATAATATATGACTCCTGTTTTAGGGGTGATTCCGTTTGTGCCATCCTGGCTGCCAAAAGATGAAGAGGCCTTATATGCTTCTTCTGATGTCTGAGCCCAAGCAGCTTGACAACTTGTGTATACAGATGTTGATGCATTAGTGGCAACAAATCGTTTTTTACTCTTATCATAAACAACTTGCTTAGGATTAATAAGAGAAGTACCAACAGAAGCCATGGTCGTGCTTGATACCTGTTTTGTGAAGTATATAACTTCCTTCGACCTGTACAATAGCTGATCCTCTTCTACAAAACCGTTTTTATCAAGTCCGGCAAAACCATTATCAGCCCCTTTTAAACTTTTCAGTTTATCCAGAAAGTGTGAAAGTCCTGTTAAATCTAAAAATTTCATAGGCAAGTTTTTAATGAAAGTGGAGCATTCTATTTTGATACCCTGCTTAAGGGTTGTTATGAGAATAGACTGTCTATTTCTGACTCAGAGATAGATCCGTAAGTCGTGTTGTTGTCTGTCCATGGGACATTAACGAACATAGCACCGTCACTACTCATTTGCACGTGATAATATTTGCCTGATGTAGTCGTTGCTGTATTTATTGTAGGCTTTGTAATAACAGATGCAGGCTTAACAAGACCGGCCTTAGATGCCGTTGCGATACCATATGTAGTGTCCTGTGCAGGTATTCCTAGTGCAGTAATATCGTTTTTTGTAACTGCAGTTCCTTTTGTTACGTGTCCTTCTGAATTGGTTGTTATCTTATATAGCTTTTCTGTACTTAAAGCCACACCCTTTGCCTGCGCATGGTTATAAGCTATCTTACCATAGTCACCCCTAAAAGCCGTACTTGATGTTTCTCCGAGTGCTAAGTCAGAACCTGAAGCTACTAGTTTTGCGGAAGAACCGGCATATCTGTAGTTCTTGGCATTTCCCAGATTGACATATATCACTCCGTCTTTAGGAGTAACCCCCTGGCCCACTACGGTCGTCCCGTAAGCTTCAGACCCTCTGATTTTGTCACTTTCACCCCAAGCCGCATAATACTCATTGCTCAGCGCGTCTTTCTGTCCTAAAAACTTATCTTTATCCCTACAATAAACAACTCCTACAACCGATTCCACCGAGCCTATGATTACTTTTAGCGAGCTGCTGTCCGTTACCTCATTGTCAAACTCTAAGGCATCATCCATAAACATTGGTAGCTGAGATGAAGGAACCTTTCCGTTTTCATTAAGCGTGGCTACACCATTCTTAACCCCCATCTCACTGCGCTTGACCTGAGCGTCATTTGTCACATTGCCAAGTATGGTAGGATTAGTACTAATCTTTTGCCCGTTAATCGTATAATTACCTACTGTTGTTTTTGCTGCACTTACAGCACCGTCTACATAAGCCTTTACTTTACTCCAAAAATGGGTTAAGCCTGTCAAGTCTAAAAATTTTGCCATAATAACTTTTTAATTAAAAATATTACTAATATCTGTTTCTGATGCTGCATTGTATGCAGTACCGTCTATTGCCCATACGCCGATAGCGTTCTGAACATCATCTATGTCATTGTCTCTGATTCCTTTTATACGCGCCATGCCGTTCTCACCGGCCTTTGATCCTATTACAAGGCACCATTTACTCCATGTTCCTTTCTCCGTTACGGCATTTGGAGCGTTAAAGTTGTAATACCTGTAATAAACATATATCCTGTCGTCCTGATGGGTGTTGCTGTCAACATCCATCAGCATATTCGTTATAAACAACTGATTTGTGCCATGGCTCATAATGTCGTTGCTCACTAATAAAGTGCCGACACTATGGCCGCTAGAATATACATCAAATACTCCTGATTTTCCTGTGCCGTTTATCCGGCAGTTGTCCATATCGGAAAACTCTATTCTCATCCTGTCCAGCAGGTCTTTACCAAGATAAGCTGACAGGGCAGTATTCTTTGCCGTTGAATCATCATATTTATTCCAGTCCTGTAGAAGGTCGAAAGAAGAGCTGCCGGAGCTGCCGCTGGAATTCATGCCGAGTGCTGATACGAAAGACTCCGAGTAGAATCCTTTGGCGTTAGCGACAAACACATTGCCTTCAGTGTCTTTCTTAAACCAGTTTGCCATCTCTGCGGCAAACTTGCTCCCGAAATCATTTATGTTCAGTTTCTTGTCCAATTCTCCTTGCAGGTCGCTGATCTTGGATATGTCGAGCATAGGGATATCTCCTGCACTCAATGTGGCATGGCCGGTTACGCGACCGTACTTGTCTACTATTACCTTTGTGTATGTACCTTCAGTCCCTACTGTTGCAAGAGTAAGTGTGATATCCGCCGACAGTCTGCCGCCACCGGCAAGTCCGGCTCCGGCATTAATCCTCAAATTTTTGTCAGCCTTTACCTCAAGTAATTCAGCAAGTGTGGACGTCTGCGTCTGTCCTGCAAGAAATGCTTCCAGTTCCTTCCACCGGTTTATAATGTTGTCAGTGTCCGTACCCTCAAGAAAATCATTTACCTTCGTCGTAATGGCATCTGCCTTTTTAGAAACTTCAGCAAGGGCTGTTGTAGTGGCGTAACCGCTAAGATCTATGTTCCCCTTCGTGAATGTAAGGGTGCCGCCGTCGCTACTTTCTTCCACATTAACAACGACATTTCCAGAGCCTGATATGGTAATCTTGTGTCCTTTTTGTCCTTCTTCAAGCGAGATAACACGGTCTAACAGGTCTTTGCCTAAAAAAGCTGACAGAGCCATGCTTTTAGCTGTTGAGTCAACATATTTATCCCAGTCCTGTAGAAGGTCGAATGAGCCTGTGCCTGAAGAATCTTCTGATGTATTGGTCCCTAAAGCAGAAATGTACCCGGAACTCCATACATTATATTTTGATTTTATTGTTTTTCTCTTGTCACCATTATTGTCTGTACTCCAATGGCTTTCATCATTGTCAAATTCCCATATATTTTTTATTGCGGCAAAACCTTCAATCATTTCACGCTGTGCGTTAGCGTAAGCGTTGGAAAGAGATGTGGAGAGTTCGTTGAATGCCTTTATGATATCAATATTCTGATTTACATTTGCAACTTCTTCTTTAAGTTCCTGAGTATTACCCTTAATATGCTCATTGCCAATTCTTATGGTCTGTTCATATTGGAAGTCCAGATGTTTCTCGACCATTAGGATACGGCTATTCAAAATATTGTCTCCATTGTAAAAATTTACTTCTTGACCAAGATGAGTGTCATAACTATGTTCATAGAAGCTTTCAGGATAACTTTCCACTTCATATGAATTATTGTCCTTACTTGCATCTGAAATTGCTTTATCCAGTTCTTTTTCAAGTTCATTCTGAGCAGAAGAAACATATTCGGAGGGCATTATTATGTTGAAAAGAATTATCTGCTCTCCGTTTTGTGGTATTATATACGATAAGCCTGGTATTATATTTCCGGTGCTTTCATCTATAATTATTTCATAATCTCCTGTTTTGATTTCGAAAGTAGTTACATCAGCTTCGTCATTTTTCTTTTCTGGCTTATCGTAGTATTTAAGTTCGAAATCTCGTCCTGCGAGTTGCCCGCTTTCAAATGAAACCGATAAATTTTTACCATCAATTATGCTCTCTTTGTCAAAATTGAAGTTTTCAATTTGAAAATACCATATAGCGTACTGTTCATAAACAGGTTCGTCGTCAGTTCCTCCAATCTTTATTTTATTGCCATTATTGTCAAGACGATATTTTAGTCTGGCTCTTACATCAGATATCGTTAATTTGGATGAAGGAAAAATTTTATCGAAAAACAATGTCTTTATGAAGATTTCTCCAGGCATAAGGTCTGAAGTAAATACTCCATTTTCAAAATGTCCTTTTATATCCTTGAAGCCTCCGGGATATTTTGTTGGGTCAAGACCAAGGCGTTTGTTGGCAATATGGCTTGTTGCTTGACCGCTGTCATATTCTTGTGTGATGTTTCGTGTGGATCCAAAGGCATAAAAGCGTGTATAGTAACCGTCTTTGCTTTCGCTTACAGACGGCACGCTGACGTTTTCACCTACAATTAACTTTAGAGGTGTTCCATATTTGCATTCAGAGAGATAAAGGGTATTTGTTTTTTTGTCAGTCCACCATTCTGTCTCGCATTCTTCGGCGATATTATTAAGATTAGAGAAAATGGAGGTTGACTGTGACGATATTGTAATTGTAGCCGGAAGACTTTCTGACAGTTGTATGGTCCAGTCTTCTCCTGTTTCATTCTTGATGGCCTGTTTTACCATGTACATTGCATCTGCAGGAGAGCCTGTAAAGTCTCAGTCCATTTCTCGGCTTTTAATCGTCAATCCGTCACTTTCATATGTATATAAAGGTACGGGAATTTTGTCCCAGATCATTATTCTGGAATGGAATTGTGGCGTGTATTTATATTCTGCTTCATTCTCACGCAAAGGTAGATACGGTTCAATAAGTGAGTATTTCTCATCTTGATATATAATATATGCTCCTGCAGGCAATACTATAGTCTTGTCATCATTCCATGACAATTGTATATAGTCTGAGGTCATCAGTTCTTCATGGCTTACAGCATCTTTTGTTATAAGCACAGAACAGATAACATCTCCAGATATTCCGTATATATCAATTTTTGCATCCATATCGGTTCAAAGTTCGTTAAAGAAAAATGGAAGCTCTAATTTTTAGAACTTCCATTTGAAACAAGAAGGGAAATGTTTGTTATTCGCTTCTGTCTGTCGGGTTTGGCTCACAGAATTTGCTCGAAACCTTACCAAAACAACGAGCTGAGTTCATTCCGTAAGATAAACTTTTCCCTAAGTAAACCAGCTTGTAAACTTCATTTCCAAGAGAAGGAACATTTATTTTTACGGTTCCCTTTTCCAGTTCAGCCTGAAAGGCTTTCTTCTTTGCCCGATAATCACTTTCAGAAGAGCCTTCAATGGTGAACTGCAGGGCTATTTCTCGTGATGCAACACGTGCGTTGTCTGTTATCATCCTTTTGCCGTGTTCAATACGGCTTTCATTTTCAATGTAGTCTTTCATCTCATTGAAGCCATCAATGGCATCGAGGAAGCCGTCTCCCATTCGTACACCCCAGGTAATAAATGCATCTTTTCCGTTAATTATTAAATCTCCTGTCATAATCTTGATGTATTTCGTTTCACTTCAGCGATGTCTGCTTTAATATCTTTTAGATATTTAGCCGAATATCCTGTATTTTCACGTATTTCTTGTAATTCCAAATATGAGTTGGCCAATATGGTTCTTGTTTCATCGGCTATATTATAAATTCCAACAGCTTGTGCTGTTAATGCACTTATATTACCTCTCAATTCTGTAATAGCAACTGTCTGTTGTTGTTCTGATGTCTCAATACGCAAATTCGATTCATATAAAGCAGTGAACCTGCCATTTAATTCATCGGCAGCATTTTGAGACATTGTTTCAAATCCTTTTGAAGATGCAGACTGTTGTTCTTCGCTTCCTCCCTTGTATCCGGTTATATCTGCTATGCTGTCACGCATTGATAGTGCCTCATCTACCATATCTTCCCATCTATCCTTCAATTCGTTCATTTGGTCATCTGTAAGGTTTCCATTTTGCCCACTCATCATTTGCGCCCAGTCGTCATACCATTTTTTCAAGTCTTCATCAAATACGTCTCCAAGCTGGTAGTTCAGCAAAGACTTCATCATGTATTCTCCAAAGTCGTCAGCAAAGTCTTGTGCATCTGCATCCATATCAAGCAGTGTGTTCATAAAACTGTCTCTCAGGCTGTCAAATGACACTTGCGTGAGATTTTCATTTATTTGTTCGGTCAGATTTTCTAGCTGGCCGGCAAGATCTGCATAGTTTTCCCAATATTCAGACTTGTCATATTTGCCGATGTCGGTTATTTCATTCCATATTTCACGATTGTAGTCTCGTATATATGCCATCTGTTCTGGCGTCAGTTTGAACATGTCCTCATATGAATTAACAGAACTGATACTGTAGTTTGCGTTAGGGTTTGTTTTTAACCATTCGATAAGGCTTTTATTTATGCTGTCATATATTCGAGAACTTGTGGCCGCATTACCATCTATCGCCTCACCCCAATAGTATGCGTTTGAATGGTGTGCTCCTGTGTAAGACATTTGCGCTTTCAGTATTTCAAGAGTCTGACGATTCAGTTGTTCTTGTGCATCTTTTGCTTGTTCGTAGTTTTTTATGGCTTCACCTCCTGCGCTTTCGTCCATTTTGTCTTTTAGACGGTCTATGCTATCACGAAGTCTGTCATTGCTGTCAGTCAATTTCTCTGTAAGTTCTGTAACATATTCAACGTTTCCTTTACCTATTCCCAGGCCTAAGATATTGTTGAATCCGCTTAGTATTCCCTTGACGGCACCTATACCATTAGATAATGCTCCGACAAAATTGCCGCTCATAGCATCTTTTATGAAGTTCGATGCAGACTGAGATGCATTAGCCAAATCGCTTATACCTTTGCCAAAATCACTACTCATATCAACACCCAATTGACTGAATAGGTCGGGGAGTGATTGAATGTTTGAATTAATTAGTGACATTATGTCACTTATAGCCTGTAGTTTATTGCCGAAACTGGTAAGGAAATTGTTGAGTTTTGTTCTTGCTCCGTATTCATCATTTTGTGCCTTTACCAATTTCTGGGTTGTGGTTGTCAGTTTACGTTCACTGCCAGCTATATCATCAAATGATTTCTTTACATTTTTATAAATATCGCTGTCTTCACCAAATAAACCGCCAATTTGTGATAGTATGTTGTCAAAGTTGGAAGTAATTATATCTTTTGCCCCGACACTTATTCCTGATGTCTGCAAATATCCTGCTACGCTTTCTCTTTGTTGGTTTAGGCTATTCTGCATTTCCATCATTTCGTGCATCAACGAATTAACGGTACGCTCAGCCTCTGCCACTTCCATCTCTATTTCTTTGCGTCTCTGTGTCATGGGCAGTATTAGCCCAAGTGTGTTCTTAACCTCATCGTTTTTTTCAACGATTGCAGTATTTATCTTATCTATCTGTTCTACGGCAGTTTTGTATTCTTCAAGTCCGAGATTTCCGTCTGAAAGCATGTTCCTTAGCTGCTGACGTATTCTTTCGAGTTGGCTGATTGTCATATCTCCGAGGTTACCGAATACATCTTCCCAGTTCATGTTTCCTTTTATCTGTTCAAAATCAAGCTTAGACAGTGCATCATCCATTGATGCTTGTAACGAAAGGCGTTCACCTTCGCTTTGAGCCTTGTTGATCTTGTCTGAATATTCCTGAGATATTGCTAGGCGTTTCTGTTGATATGTGCCATAGTTCTTGAGGTATTCGTTTAGTGCTTCTTTTTGAGCATTAACCTCATTTTGGATTTGATTTTTTTCAGTATATTCTTTTAACAAGTCATAAGATGAACTGTCTACCGTGATATTGGAAGAGTCGAAACTGCGTTTTTTATACTTTGGATTTTGTTTAGCTCTAAGATCTTCTTTTGCATCGAAGATTTCTTTCTGTCTTTGAATTTCTTTTTGGATATATTCTTCTTTAGCCCGGTCTATTGCTTCCAGTTCCTTTTTATTATCATATTCTCTTTGTGCAATAGTCTTATCACTGCCGTCAGCCATAGCGTTTATCCGGGCTTGCTCAACCTGATTTTCCAATTCTTCCGCTTCTTTCGCGCGTTCTATAGCTTGTTTACGCTCTATTTCCGAGATTTTCTGTGCATGCTCATGAATGGAATTAAATTGTTTATTCCCTAAATTTGTATTTTTATTATTTTTGTCAATATTGGAACTTTCCCTGCTTGGTCCTCTATTTGTTTTTGCCTTACTATTTATTTTACTATATTCTTTTACAGCATCTTTAGCTGTATCCCATGCGGCTTTTAATTGTTTGACATATGCAAGGTCTTGTGTAGACATAGATGTTTGTGAATAGCCAGTTGTTCCTCCCATAACAGAAGGGATATTGCCATTTTTAGGTTGGTTCTTTTCATAGTTAGCCTTTGCCTCTTCATAACGTTGTCTTGCAAGCTTCTTCATAAGGACAAGACGCTTTCTATATTCCTCGTTAGAGGCAGCCACAGCATCTGCTACATCATAATTTTTTGATGTTTCTATACTCAAACTTTTAAAGTAATCAGGAAATGCTTTTTTTAACTTATTTATTGCGTCCTCTCTTTTCTCCGTACTCTCCTTTGCATCTTTTGCAATTGGCAGATATTCGCGAATTGTATTGTTATTTTGTTCTGTTTTATCTTTTAGATTATCAATTTCGTTTTGCAATTTTACGGATAATCTATTTACATCATCAAAAGATGAATATAAGTTATACATACCAACACATAATGCTCCAACAGAAGTGACTAATAACACGTATGGATTAGCTAGCATGGTAGCATTAAGTAGTCTTTGTGCTTTCTCTGTTAATACTAACCAGCCATAGTGTATTCTTTCTGCTACTGTTAATGCGTTGATTCCTGCAGTATGAAGTGCTTGTACGGCAGTTACGGCTATACAGGCTGCTTTATATGTTCCGTAAGTAATAATTAGTCCGGCAAGGATTTTACCTATCGTTTCATAATTTTCTATGAGACTTTTTATTGTTGAAATTCCAGTTGATGCGATTCCTTGTGTTTCTTTTCCAATTTTATTTAACATAGAATCCCAAGCGTCTTTCAGGTTACTTATTTGTCCTGTAAGAGACTTTGATTGTTCCTGCATCAGGTTATAATAAATGCCTGATTCGCTGGTCATATTCTTGAAAGCTTGTTCTACTTCCTTGAATCCGACCTTTCCTTCTTTGACAAGTCCAGAAACTTCATCTTTTGTCACACCAAGGAGTTTTGCAAGTTCCTCATATATAGGAATACCACGACCTGCAAACTGACGAATATCGACAGCATAAGCTCTTCCTTGTGTCCTCAATGTTCCGTAGAGATAGGCTATTTCACTAAGTTGTGAGCCAACACCAGCAGCCACATTGCCAAGCATTACAAGTTCATCACCTACATTTTCTGCCGATGAGCCATAAGCAATCATCTGTTTTGCTGACTGAGCAACCCCCTGAAGGTCAAAAGGAGTTTTAGCAGCAATATCAACAAGTTCTGTCATGAGTTTGTCTGCAGCCTCCTTACTCTTTAACATAGTAGAGAAAGCAATTTCTAGTTGCTGAAATTGTCCTCGGACGTTAATAAGATCGGAAACAAACCCTTTTAATGCTGCTGCACCACCGATAACCCCTAAAACTTTAGTCAACGAAAGCGTCATTCTCTCATTGACTTCAGCTGTTTCTCCCGCTTCTTCTTTAAAAGCAGAGTATTCATCCCTAAGTTTTTTTACTGAGAGACGGGCTTCTGCCTGTTGCTGCGTAAGACCGAACAAAGCATCTTTCTGTTCTCTTAATTTGGCTGTTTGAGCCTTTATCTGTTCAGACATTCCTGTAGTATCACCGCCAGACTTAATCGTTTCACGGTATTTATCTTTCAGAAGAATGAGCTCATTCTGTAACTGTTTGATAACACCTCTTTGTGATATGATATTCGCTGAAAGATTATTTACTGTTTGTGAAGCATTGTAAATCCCGTTTTTGAAATCATGCTCCATTGTAGCTCCAACTTTTGCCGCTTCTGTCACAAGTCCCATCATCTGCTGACGAGCGACTGCCAATTGTGCTTCTAATGCCTTTGCTGCAGCAGGAGACTTGTTTACGTCCATTTTCTTTAGCAGTGCTTCCAGCTTACTAATCTCAGTACGAAGTTTTATAACTTCATCATATTGTGCGCTTACGCGGAATACAAGTGTAGCCATATATAAAAACAAATATTAATTGCTCGAAGTTACCACTCAGTCAATTAATATCCAGTTTTTAAGATGATTAATACCAAACAATAGGTATATTGTTTGGTATTTGTGTTTTTTCGATGTTTTATTCTTCCATTAGCGTACTCTTTTCACTTATAAATGTGGCTATTGTTACCTGTTTCTAATATAGTTTTTATCGCTTCTTCAACCCATTTTTTACCAAATTCTTTATATCTATTTCGCAAAGTATATTGAGGTAGATTTAACCGTTTTGACCAATCATGTATAGTTAAAGATTTATCGCCAACAGTTATGAAGTCGGATTGATATTTCTGCCTTACATTTTCACTCAAAGTTACCCATCTGCAATTATAGGGTTCGTAATTACCATTTGAGTTTATTCTGGATACTGTCTCAAAAAGTGTGTCTGATAAGCAGTAAAAAAGGCCGACCCTTGCGTGGCAGCCCCGAAGTTTGTAATTTAGGAGTGACCAAACCATTAAATATACAAACTATGCACTTCACGAAAGTACAAATATTTTAAGTGCTTCTCTCATAATCAAGCGACATCTTTACCCAAAAACTTATTTACAAAGTAAACTTGCCCCTTATCTGTCACTTTCGTTGTCGTTGAAACAAATATTGAGCCATCGGGCTTATTAATTGTTGTCTTCTTCAGCTCAAACAATCCTAAATCCATAGCCTTTTGTGTGGGCTGGTTGTTGTTATGGTTCGGGGTTGTTTCATTATTTTTTATAATGAGATAAAGAATAAAACACTTTCTCTATTACTATCTTCTTCATTAAACCTTATAAGCCATAAAGTACACCTTATTAAAACTACTATTGTTATTGATGATTATCATAATAATAGTTAAAATATTAATGTTTCTATTCTTAAAGATGATATTGTTCAATATTTATTATTTATATTTGCATTGTATATGTATCTAATTATGGTACTAAAATAAGTAATATGGGAAAATTAGTAGATGAACTTTTAGCTTATTTAGCTAATAATTCAAAAGAACAATTAGCTAAAGATTTTGATGCTTTAAAAGAGTTTAATGAAATTGGTCCCGAGGTAACAAGTTTTATTGAGCAATCTCTAGAGATAAACAAAATCTATGATTCGTTACCGGGGGTAACTGTTTCAAGTGAATTTGGAAATCCAGAGTTTACTCTGGATTTTTTTGTATATCTGCATAAGTTAATAATTAAATATTTTAATAATGGAAACAGCTGTTTTTTCTTTAACTGGCTATAGATTTAGTCATATAGAGTTAAATTTAGAGCATATACCAGCCGATACTCATTTAACTCTTGATTTTTCTCCAAAAGGAGAATATCTTGAAGAAGATGGTATCTACAATTTAAATTTCCTAAAATCCGCAACTATCATCCAATACACGATTAAGGGTAGATTTATGAG
>ENA-ORVC01002603-ORVC01002603.1-human-gut-metagenome-genome-assembly--contig:-NODE-2603-length-11747-cov-4.161906_pt1 | contig 11747 bp, 7 predicted proteins | sample MGYA00242092_ERZ509234 | MGnify/ENA primary metagenome ERZ509234 (study PRJEB26280, sample SAMEA2338800) | human gut metagenome | biome: human gut; feature: human-associated habitat; material: faeces... | reverse complement strand
AAAATATGGATAAAATAAAAGGCATGAAGTGGGACTAAAACTCAATGAATTTACCTCGGTCGTATTCACTATAAGAAAAACATATATTATGTAAAAGTGCGTTATTATCCTCGTCAACATTAATTACTTTATATCCATAAAAATAAAACATAGGCCATGTAAAGCCGTCAGGTTTATAAAGTATTACAGCCAAATATACCCCTGTTTTTATATCCTCAAAAATATTTATTCCAGAAAACGTGTCAGATGTATATGCGGGAGTCAACTCATTACCCAACTTATCTCTTAAAACTTGAGAATCGCCGTACTCCATTGTAGACATATAGCTGTCATCAAAGTCTCTTGCTGTTTCATATTCATATAAGCGAACCAAAGAAGGAGATGCAATTTTATTATCACATTTTACATTAATCATTACTGATAATATCTCAGGATCATTATCTGAGCAAGATGTAATGGATAAAGCACAAACTATGATTAGCAAAAACTTTCTCATAATTCTAAAATTTGTATTAGTTACGTTTGTCATTTTTCTAATTCATTTTTCTTTGCAAGCCAATAATTCGCCTCTTTCAATGCCAAATCAAGACCCTCTTTAAGACCATCGGCATAATTAAAAATATCATCGATAGTCTCAATGTCAATCCATTCATTCGTCTTGTAGTTATCCTTTGGCAAGCATATTTTTTTACTCCGTTTCCCTATATAAATGCGGCAAATCCACCACCATGTACTACCATCTATGTTCACGGAAAAATAAGTCTTGTAGTCGTTATATTGAATACGAGATACATCTACATACTGCCTCAATATACTACGCACGATGTTATAGGCATCTATCTCCTCTTGTGTAGTAACTATACCTTTTTCTCGGTCTTGAAATACTACACCATCGGGAAGTTTTTCTTCATTCATTTCGTTCGGCTGTTGATTTTCATTCTCAACCTCCTGTGGTATCTGTTTTTCCTCCTTATTCTCATTCTTCATAGCCACATTTAAACGGTCGGATATAATATCGTTAATCACCAAAGCAATGGATTTCTTAACAATAGGTCTATATTGATCCACAAGTTTTGCCGTATATTTCCCATCATTAAGATTACGGACAAAATAACGTGTAAATTCATCGTCCGGCATTTGGAAATTACGATTAAGCATTTCTTTTACTTGTATCGTGATTTGTAACTCTTGTGCCGTGCTCAATATATCTTGCTCATTATAATAAGACTTATGAAACTTTTTTAGTTGCTCAATATCGTTGTCCGATAAATCGAGCATATTCACCACAAGGAACGGCTTTTCGTCCATTATGTTCACCTTTTCTAAATCTGTATAAAAGCGATATTCTATTCCATTCGTCAAGACCCCAAACCTAGCCTTTGAAGCGACAAAATATCTTTGTAATTGAGTGTCATGTAAATTCAAGTTTTGTTTACAATGCTTGCATTCTATAAGTAGTATAGGATTTTCGTCCTTCATTATGGCATAGTCTATTTTTTCGCCTTTCCTCTTAACTAAGTCACAATCCATTTCCGGTACAACCTCAAAGGGATTGAATACATCATATCCCAATGCTGCTATCACAGGCATTACAAAAGAGTTTTTTGTCGCTTCTTCCGTTGCTATGCTATCCTTCTGTTTAGCAATTTTCTCTACAATCTGTTGAATTGTATCTTTGAAATCCATATCTTATGCTGTTTAGATTGTTTCGTCAAAAGTATAATACAATAATCATTTATTAAAATATTTATACTCACACATTAGTTAAACTTTATTAACTCTATTCTATTTTATCAAAAGTATATGAATTTCATACACTTTTGTATATTTGCAAATGATGTGATGTTACATCTACCCCTTTTAATCGAAAAGACTCATGGCCGGACTTCATTTTGATATAACAGGCGACAATTCTAATTTTCTTCGTAAACTACGAGAAGTAGAAACCGGAGTAACCAATACTTCTAAGGAAATAGAAAAAAATGGATTGGGCATAGAAGATATGTTCAACAAAATGACGAAAGCAGCTGCAGCTTTTGGGGCTGGCTTTACAGCAAAAGAACTTATCCAAAATATTATACAAGTAAGAGGTGAATTTCAACAATTAGAGGTCGCCTTTACCACTATGCTTGGAAGTAGTGAAAAGGCAAACGTCCTTATGGCTCAGCTCACAGAAACAGCCGCCAAAACTCCATTCGATCTACAAGGTGTTGCCAATGGAGCTCGTCAATTACTGGCTTACGGTACTTCTGCTGAAGATGTTAACGAGACTCTTATACGATTAGGGAACATTGCAGCCGGACTTTCACAACCTTTGGGAGACTTAGTATATCTCTATGGTACAACTATGACACAAGGTCGACTTTATACACAGGACCTAAACCAATTCACTGGACGAGGTATTCCAATGATAAAAGAACTTGCCAAAGAATTTGGAGTAGCTGAAAGTGAAATCAAAGGAATGGTAGAAGCTGGTATGATAGGGTTTCCAGAGGTTCAGAAAGTCATACAGAACCTTACCAACGAGGGTGGTATGTTCTTTAACTTAATGCAAGAACAAAGCAAAACCATTACCGGACAGATTTCTAACATAGGAGATAGTTTCTCGATGATGTTGAACGAGATCGGCAAAGCGAATGAAGGTATTATCAATGATGCATTATCCAGCGTCTCTTATTTGATAGAAAACTATGAAAAAGTAGGAAAAATACTAATTGAATTGGTCGGTACATACGGAGCATACAGAACTGCGCTTATGGCTATTACTGCATTACATAACCTTCAAGCTGCTGGTATTACTGCATTGACAGCTAAAGAGGCAATACATTATAGTTGGCTGGTGCTTACACAAAAAGCTCAATCCCTACTCAACAAGACTTTACTTGCCAACCCATATGTCGCAGTAGCAGCGGCAGTAACAGCACTAGGTTTAGGTATTTATAAATTAGTCACTTATCAAACAGAAGCAGAAAAGGCACAGGAAAGGCTGAACGATGAATTTGGTAAAACCGAAGTGGCTGCATTAAATGAAATGTCCACATTAAGGGAACTTAATAGGCAACTTACGGAGGCTAAAAAATGGTCTGACGAATGGTATGCTATAAAAGAAAAAATAGTAAATGGCTATTCAAAGTATCTTTCTGGCATTGATGAAGAAATTGATAAAACAGGGTCTCTTGCTGGACAATATGAAAAATTAGAAAAAGCCATACGTAAATCTATGGCCGCACAAAATTATACCAATTTTGCCAAACAAGAAGAAGATATATACAATAGCGTCAGAGAAAAAAACTTAACAAAAGTATATGATGCATTTACAAAAAAATATGGAGATGAGTCTGGATTAAAAGTCTACCGAAATTGGTTAAACTGGCTGGATAGCGGTCGAGATATACCGACAGAAATTCAAAGGATTTTTAATGATGTATCTACTGGATGGGGAGAAAGTGCAAATACACTTCTATTTGAAATAAGGCGACAAGCTGAAATAAGAAATAAAAATTTAGAAGAATACAGAAACAAATATTTCATTCCCGAACCCTCATTTGATTCACCTACTGAAAATATTTTTACAACAGAAGGTAAATCCATCTCCCAACTTGAAGAAGAAATCAAGAAGGCTGAAACCTCACTTGCATCATTAAAAAAGGCCCTTGCAGACGGCAGCGGAACAAAAGAAGCAGTGGATCAACAAGAGGCTTATATCAAGTCGCTTCAAGACACTATACTTGAACGTGAGAAAGATTTGAGAGTAATCAATGAAGTCAAAACACAAATCTCAAAATTAGAGAAAGAGCAGGGAGAAACTGTAAGCGGAAGCAAGGAATACAATGCGTTACAATCACGAATTGACGCACTCCGTGCAAAGCTGCCTAAAACCAAATCTGATAAAGCGGCTGAAGATAAGCAAGCAAAAGAGCAAAAAGAGGCCGAGCAGAAACTTGTTGATGAACTTCTTGAGCTTCGTAAAAAAAATCAAGAGAAAGAAATCTCCCTCTGGGAAGAAGGTAAAGATAAGAAATTGAAGCAAATTAACTACTATTATGAAGAACAGAAAAAAGAAATTAAAAAGAAAGAGAAAGAGCTGGCCGAGTTAAACAAAGTAGCTAAGATTGAACCCTCCAAGCTTAATGAGAATGGACTAACAACTGAACAACAGGAAAATATTGATACCGCAAATAGGTTAAATGAAAAGAATAAGAATAAACAGACCAAAGAAATTCTCGATGATGAAATTAACGCAATGAACGATTATCTTGCCGCTTACGGGAACTATTATGAAAAGCGTAATGCTATTATTGAGCAAGGCGAATCTCGTAAGGTAGGCAAAAACGAATGGGAACAGAAGTCTATTGACGAAGAAACAAAAAGGGCACTATCTGATTTGGATATAGAGGCGAATAAATCTACGTCTGCCATAAGTAAATTGTTTGACGATATGCGTCAACACACAGTTGCAGATATGCGTCTCATTGCTAATGAAGCTGAACGGGCATTCCAATTCTTGCAATCAGGCGAATGGGACGAAAACAAAGGTCTTGAATTTGGTATGACAAAAGAGACCTTCGACACATTGCGTAAATCTCCCGAAGAATTAGAACGAATTAGAAAAGGTATAGATAATGTCCGTAATTCCGCAGATCAATCTGAAACGGGGTTTAACAAACTAGCTAATGGTCTTAAAAAAGTATTCGATGCCGGTTCAAATACAAAAAAATTGCAAGATGGACTTGAAGAAATAAGAAGTGGATTAAGTGAGGTATTAAGTGTAGCCCAATTCCTTTCCGACACATTTTCAAATCTCGGAGAGGCTTTCGGATCTGATACACTGTCAGGCATTGTCGAAGGTATCAATGTGGCTATGGACGGCCTCAATTCAGCTATGCAAGGAGCAGAGGCAGGTGCTATATTTGGACCGATAGGTTCTGCTGCTGGTGCTGCCATCGGTCTTGTCTCCTCTCTTGCTTCCTCTATCGCAAAAATCCACGACGCAAAAAATGAAAAACGGATTCAGAAATTACAAGATCAGGTAGATACACTTGACCGTTCGTATGAAAAGTTAGGCAAGTCCATTGAAACTGCTTACGGAAAGAGTGCTTCCAGCTTGATTGAAGACCAAAATAAATTGCTAGAACAACAAAAAGTACTTATTCAAAATCAAATTAAAGAAGAACAAGATAAAAAGAATACAGATAGCGACAGAATAAAAGAATGGGAAAATCAAATTGACGAAATAAACAATCTCATTTCTGATAACAAAGAAAAAGCTATCAATGTCATATTTGGTGAAGACCTAAAAAGTGCTATTGACAACTTTGCAGAAGCTTATGCAGATGCATGGGCTTCTGGCGAGAATAGGGCTAAATCTGCAAAAGATGTTGTAAAGCAGATGATGCAACAAATGGTAACAGAGAGCATTAAGGCAGCAATTAAATCCTCAAATAAAATGGAGGAAATACGCACTAAGTTGCAACAATTTTATGCCGACAACGTGCTTTCTCAATGGGAACAAGATTACATCAACAACATGGCTGAACAGCTTCAACAAGAAATAGATGCTCAATTCGGTTGGGCTGATAGTCTCATGGGAGAAAGTTCTACCACCGAACAAAAGTCGAAAGCCGGAGGTTTTGAAACCATGTCACAAGATACAGCAACGGAATTAAACGGCCGGTTTACAGCGTTGCAGCTTTCTGGTGAAGAAATCAAAAATCAAATGATTTCAGCCGTAATCTCTCTAAATTCTCTTTTATCTGTATCAACTAATAGCAATTCTATACTAAATAACATTCTTAATCAACATGTGATTACGAATAGCTACTTAGAAGACATTGCAAAATATACGAAATTATTAATTGATATAAAATCCGATATAGCACAAGTCAATAGGAATACTAAAGATTTATAGATATGAATACAGTAAAAGAAATAATGATGGCTGCTTTACAAAAAGGAGCTTGCGATAAGTCTTATGGTGTTAGTGACTGGAAAACTCTAGTATGGTTGTTCTTTACACCACAAGGCATAGAGTTTTGTGAGAAGAACAACTTCCCTCCTATTGAAACGTTCCGTGAGATGAGTAATGATATTGCTAATTATTGCGTGTTTGTTGACACTAAAAATGTAAAAAGAAGTAATGATACCAATATTGCTTTAATAGGCAATACCAATGCGGAACTAGTATTTGACGATAATACTAGAGTTCACAAAGTTATACTCATGCATGGAGCCAGAGCTATAATAGTTGCCCGTAATTACGCAGTTATTAGACTTATAAACATACGAAATTGTCCTGTAGAAATCAATAAAGACAAAACTTCAGTTATACTTAAATAAAATGGCATCGGGAGAGTTTTACATAAATGGGAAAGACTGCTATACAACTTGGGGTATAAGTATGGATACATCATCTCTTTCCTCCTTAATGACACCGTCACCTTTAAAAGAGTTCATCGAAAACAAGTCTCGATTAGAACATGGCAAACGAGTCCTGTCCTCTAATCCTAAAATCGATGAACGAAATATCACTTTAACTTTTAACCTGACGGCAAAAACGGAAGAAGAATTCTTTTCAAGATACAACAGCTTTTGTGAAGAATTGGCAACAGGCATAATAAATATAAAAACAAAGTATCAACCAAATATTACTTACAAAACAATCTATATTTCATGCAATCAATTTACGCAATTCATGAGAGGAATAGCACGATTTTCTCTAAAACTTGTCGAATATAATCCAGCAGATAGAAATTCATAAAAAAAGTGCATGTTTTTCATACACTTTTATTATCTTTGACTGAAATCGTATGAAGATATACGAAACCATCATGATATACATTAAAAACATACAAGGAGAGACTATTTTATCAGTTCCTATAACAGAAGAGTGTGTTCATGTAGAGGAATTGATGAAATCCGATTATGTAGAATTGTCGTGGAACTCGGACCAAAATGAAGAGATTCCGGTAGGGGCTTATATCATACTCGATGGTGAGAAATATTCTCTTTTGGAGCCATATAATCCAAAACAAAAGAACGAGGCCGAATTTCAATACAAACCACAATTTCATTCGAAATTTATATCATGGGGTAAAGTGCCTTTTTTCATGTATTCTTACGATGAGAATAACGAGATAACGAATCGGGAGCCGGATTGGTCTCTTACCGATAACCCAGCCAATTTCATGAGTGTTATTTGCAAGGCTATCGAGAACGAAACCGGGGATACATGGACTTACGCCGTCGATTCTTCTCTTAACGCTTCCACTTCTTTGTCTTTCCAATCAATCGACATATTGTCTGCCTTGAACAGTATAGCCTCTGCGTTTGAGACAGAATGGTGGGTTGAGAAAGATTCCATGATTATTCATCTGTCGAAATCCGAACATGGAGCTGTTGTTTCTCTCGAAGTTGGTGAAAACATCAATACACCTTCGGTTACGGAGGGAAAAGATGGGTATTATACCCGATTTTACGCATTCGGGTCAACTCGAAATATCGTACAGGAATACAAAGGTGCTAATGTCAACAATTTGGTCAACAAACGGCTGACTCTTGACCCTAAAAAATATCCGAACGGATATAAAGATATAAGGCCAAACCTTCAACAGGGAGAGATATTTAGCAAAATCCTACTGTTCGATGATATATACCCTTCATCGGAACTCTCCATATCAGATGTCAGATTCCGCCTTATGTGGCGTATAGACTCGGAAACGAATGATAAAATACAGATAGGCACAGATGAAAATGGAGACCCTATATACGACCAATATGCGATATGGTATTTTCAAATACCGGAATTTAACTTCGACAATTCCCCTTATGACGAAGAAAAAAATCCGAATGGTATGCGTATACCAAATAAGGAACCTTCGGTACATTTCCAATCGGGGGCTTTGCAAGGTATGGAATTTGAGCTTATATACCATGATGAGAGTAAAACAATAACGAGTGATGATGGCATAAGCTTCGAAGTCAAAAAAGGAGATTTCGAGATTAAATATAAAGAGGAAGAAGGTAACTATATTATCCCTGCTATTACGGGACTTATACCGTCGGAAAATGACGATATTATCCTATTCAACGTCAAAATGCCGGAAGAATATACAGATTCGGCGTACATACGGCTGGAAACAGCTATGAACGAAGAAATAGAACGGCTTTCTTCCGACCAAAACAACTACCAGTTTTCATCTAATCCTGTGGTGTTCGATGAAATCAATCCTGATTTATCCATAGGAAGAAAAGTCGAATACATAAACGCAGGATATTCATATGTTACTCGTGTTATAAGCCTTACAACCAAACTCGACTATCCTTGCAAACAGACTATTACCATCGGGAACAACCTAATAAAAGGGAATACGCAAGAACTGAAAGAAGAGGTTGCATCTGCCAATAAGAATATCGACTTGATTTCTGCCATCAATGATATGACGGCTTCCCTGCAACAATCGTATCAACGGACTGTAAAACAAATGCAGGAAGGATTTGCCCGTATTAACGATATGTGGAAATTCGACACAGAGTTGGAAAATACGATATACTCGAAATTTAATGTGTATTCACAGGGTGGAATATCCGCTCTTGGTGTATGGCGTGGGGAAGGGGGTGGCGGTGGCGGAGGAGGGCTTATCAAGCTCGTTCATGGGTTCGACGATCTGGGCGGGGTGTTCGACAACACCACGATGACGGAGACTTTCAACGCCTACACCATCAACGAGATTTGGAAACTCGCCAACGCCGGCGCATCTACGATAGGTACAGGCAATGTGGTGACGGCGGTCAGCAAGACAGCCCTCGGTATCGTTGTCACCAAAGGCATCACCCTGTACGATTGGGTGCAGCAGCCGAACAAGCCAACTTATTCGCTCTCGGAGATAAACAACGTGAGCGGTACATATACGGGGCTGACAGTCGGACGTGCGGTCGAATCGGACAATGCGAAAAAGTTGAACGGACTTGACAACGGGGCTTTCCTGTATAAGAGGGGCGGCATGTATGAGACAGCCACCGGAAACGGGTGGTTGATTCACACGAAAGTCGAAGAGGCCGAGGCGGCTATGTTGACGTTGCATCTGATCGGAAATGGATATTATAGCCGACGAATTATCAATACGATCGTACAGGCGTATAATTATGCCCCGAACGATGTCGAGTTTACGGCTACGGCCGGTACGCATTTCGGTGACGATTTGGGTGACGTGAAGGTGTTCTTGTACGGGGGACACGTGTGTTTTTGGGTTTCGGCCAAGACGGATTACCAGACCTGCTCCATATTCGTCTATAACACATACGGGGCTTTGAACGGGACTTGCGAGAACTGTGTGGATAGTATATCGTTGTCTCCCATGCCGGCAGTCGGCGTGAGCAAGCTGACCGTGGTGACCCCGTCTGTCGCCTTGACGGATAACGATTCCATCGCCGCCGACAGGCTTAAAAATATCCGGACGATTTGGGGAAATCCGTTTGACGGATCGAACGATGTGTCCGGAAGTCTGTCGGGAGTCCGGGATATAACGATGGAGGGAGACATCGATGGAGCGAATGTAATCAGGGCTAAGAGTATAAACCTTTCGACCGGGAGTAAGTCTGTCTCCATCTCCGACGGAAGGATTGTGGCGACGAATAACATAAGGTCAAAGGAGAGTGTCACATCGGACGGTAACATCACGGCCGGAGGGGATATATCGTCGCAAGGCAATATCTCGGCACAAGGCTCGGTCACCGCTCTAACGACTTCGGACAAACGTTTGAAGCGAGATTTCGACTATACCATCAGCTATACCGACAGACTCTTGGCGATGGGCAGGGTATGCGATTTCCGATACACCGAAAAAGCACGGAAGCGTAACAAGGGCGGCGTGGACGGGGAAGCCCATACGGGGCTGATCTATCAAAAGGTGAAAGAGGTGTTGCCATCGATGGCATACAAGACGGAGGACGGTCACGGAGCTTTGAACTACCTCTCGCCCGACTATATCAACACGATTGCCGGAGCAACGCAGGAGACAGCCCGTCTGGTTAAAGCCCTTATAGGAGATATAGAACGATTGAAAAAGGAATTGTCCGAATTAAAAGGGAAAGGAGGAAAGTGAGCGTATGGCCATCGATAAAAACAAGATAGCAGCCCCGGTAGCGATAACCGACCCCTATAACCTGCTGGGGATTTATCCTTCAAACGGGGTATGGGACGTGGCCGACATCGTTGCCCTCGAACGCCCCCTGTTGCAGGGTGGCCGTCCGGGACGTATCAACAAATGGAGTCGTCATAAACCCGTGCGCTATCCGCAGGCTGCACCGCTATCCGACAACTATCCTCAGCAATCCGGCGGGGTCACGACATACATCGATCAATGGGAAGGAAGCGAAACGGATAAGAATCAAGGCATACGCTATGGCTTGAAAGCTACGATACCGCACGGCACGAATATCGTCGCTATCCATGATACCTCTTTCGATTATGTCGCCTATCCTCACCCGGGGACGGATTTTTGCCGCCTGAGCGATTTCGACGGCTACGACCACAATGCGGAACCTAATCTTATCGGAAGTAAAATTGACAAAATCAGTGCGGACGTGCCGTATCTTTTTGTCGATATTAACTATTACGATACTTCGGTGAATCCTACCGGCGTACCCGTCGAATCATGGCTGGCACTTGCCTCCGACAAGAGTATCGGTGATTATTATCCGGCTATTTTGGTAACCGATGGAAATGGAAGCAGTTTTGCCCGATTGCTGACAAATACCTCTACAAACACCGTAACCACCTTGCGGGTGGGCAATGTGTGGTACTCTGCTTTCAAGGTGAAGTTTTTCAGTGACGGTACTACTCCGCCGATACTTCCTGTCGGACAGAGCGACACATTTCCGGGGGAGGATTCGGTAGGGGCAAATTTGAAGGTGACATTGTTCCTTATCGATAAGAAGTCGTTCGAATACTGGACAGGGGTCGACAAACAGATCACCGTGGCGGATTATTTCCCCATACCCACATCGATAGCCATGACAGCCGAGATAAACAGCACATATACCCCGATTAAAATCGTGGATTTCACTTTCCTTTCGAGTTACTTTCAGGTGCGTATCAGTTTTCCGAACGGGAATCCTCCGGTGGGTGAGAAATACACCTTCCGCATTTCGGGGTCCGGATTCCTCGCGATATATGATTACGAATACAAGGGAACTGGGATTCTCATTTTGAATATCCCTTTGGGGACGACACATCCGGACCTTCCACCGGGAACCCATACCTATTACTTGACCTGTTCCGTGTATGGGGTCTCCTCGTCGGGCGAGGCCGGAGTCCAACTCGACTCCCTATCCAAAAACGTGACATTCGACATTCCCGACAGCGGGATTATCATTTAACCATAAATACAAAACATTATGATTGAGTTAGTAAAAATCAGCGAAAACATCAGCCGTTCGTTCAACGGAAAAGAGACTGTGGAAACCCTGCAAGCGGTCAATTACCGAATTGTGGAAAACGGTGTGGAAAAAGGCCATGTCACTGTCGGGCAAGGCAGTTTTAACATGAATGTCTATTCCATGACCTCCACGGTCGAGGAAACGAAAGCTCTGGTGGAAAAAATGTTCAATGCATTATCCGATGGCAGCGATGAGTGACAAAAAGTACGAAGAGAAATACTCGTGGGAGGATATTAAGTTTACCATTGGCTTTGATGACAAGAACGGGAGCCCGATCGATGCCGAGACGAAGAAGTTTAAGTTCATCTACA
>ENA-ORVC01002599-ORVC01002599.1-human-gut-metagenome-genome-assembly--contig:-NODE-2599-length-11765-cov-4.657985_pt1 | contig 11765 bp, 9 predicted proteins | sample MGYA00242092_ERZ509234 | MGnify/ENA primary metagenome ERZ509234 (study PRJEB26280, sample SAMEA2338800) | human gut metagenome | biome: human gut; feature: human-associated habitat; material: faeces... | reverse complement strand
TCTTCTCCAAGTTTTGACGGAAGGCTTCGGTCAGGTTTACTCCGGTCTGGTTGGCCAGACAGATAAGGACCCACAATACGTCTGCCATTTCATCGGCAAGGTTGTCTTTCTCTCCTTGTTTGAAAGATTGGTCTCCATATTTACGTGCCATCACACGTGCCAGTTCGCCTACTTCCTCGGTCAGGACGGTCATATTGGTCAGTTCGCTGAAGTAACGTACACCATACGTTTTAATCCAGCTGTCCACCTCTTTTTGTGCTTCTTCCAGTGTCATTATTCTTTGTTTTTAGTGTCCATGCAGATGGTGACGGGGCCGTGGTTCAACAGGTCCACTTTCATTTCTGCTCCGAATTCTCCCGTCTGCACGGGTTTGCCGAGCGCTTCGCCCAATTTCCGGCAGAAGCTTTCGTAGAGGGGGATGGCTGTGGTATGCCCGGCCGCACGGATATACGAGGGGCGGTTGCCTTTCTTGTACGAAGCCATCAGGGTGAATTGACTGATAACCAATATGTCACCTCCGGTTTCGAGGATGCTCCGGTTCATTACGCCGTTTTCGTCGTCGAAGATGCGAAGTCCTGTAATCTTACGGCACAACCAATCTATATCCTCTTCATTGTCAGCCTCTTCTATGCCCAGCAAAATCAAAAGTCCGCCTTGTATGGCCGATTTGCAGTGACAGCCGATGCTTACCGACGCATGGCTGACGCGTTGTATTACGGTTCTCATGTGTTTAGCGTGTGTCTGGTTTCTTGCAAATATACGAAAAAAGCCTGCATGTCATGCTTCAGCAGGCAGGTTTTCTTGTATTATTTTCGCTTTGGCCGGTCCGATTTCCGCGGCCAGTTCGTCGAACGAAGCTTCCCGGATACGTTTCACGCTTTTAAACCGTTTGAGCAACTGGGTTTTGGTCTTCTCGCCGATGCCTTTGATGGTGTCCAGTGCCGAAACGGTCTGGTGTTTGCTGCGTTTGTCGCGATGGAAAGTGATGGCAAAACGGTGCACTTCATCCTGTATCTGGGTCATGAGCCGGAACACAGGGCTGTCTGTCTTCATGCCAATGACGATCGGCGGGAAGCCGAACAACAGTTCGTTGGTGCGATGGCGGTCGTCTTTAGCCAGTCCGGCGATGGGGATGCGCAGGCCGAGTTCGTCTTCCACCACTTCGCGTACCACCTCCATCTGTCCCCGTCCGCCGTCTGTGATGATGAGGTCGGGCAGTTCGCCTTGTTCCGCCACGGCGCGTGAATACCGGCGGCGTACCACCTCTTTCATCGAGGCATAATCGTCCGGTCCGACCACGGTTTTGATGTTGTATTTGCGGTAGTCCTGTTTGCTGGGTTTGCACTTTTTGAAGACTACGCAGGCCGCTACGGCATCCGTCCCCGAGATGTTTGAATTGTCGAAACATTCGATGCGCATGGGGAGTTTTTCAAGGTGCATGGCTTGCTGTATTTCTTTCATCAGCCGTACGCTTTTCTGTTCCGGATTGAGTTTCTCGGCCTGTTTGAGCCGGTCCAGTTTGTATTGTTTTACGTTGAGGATAGAGAGTTCCAGCAGTTTCTTCTTGTCTCCCCTTTGCGGGACGGTGAAGGTGACGCCTTCCATTTCCACGTCGATGGGAAAGGGGGTGATGATTTCCTTGGAACGGCTCTTGTAGCGTTCCCGCATTTCAGCGATGCCCAGCGTCAACAGTTCTTCTGGCGACTCGTTCATCCGTTTTTTATATTCAAAGGTGAAGGCCTGGTTGATACTCCCGTTCGTCACGTGCAAGTAGTTGATGTAAGCCGCGTTTCCATCGTCCTCAATGGAGAAAACGTCGATGTTGTGAAGGACGTTGCTCACCACTTCGCTCTTGCTCCGGTAACTTTCCAAAAGGTCGTACTTCCTTTTGATGGCTTGTGCCTCTTCGAAACGCATTTCCGCCGCCAACGCTTGCATTTCGGCGAGCATGTTCCGGCTGATTTCGGCTGTGTTTCCTTTCAGGATTTCCTTGGCTTCTTGGATGGATTGGAGGTATTCTTCGCGGCTTTGCGCTCCGATGCAAGGGCCTTTACAGTTCTTGATGTGGTATTCCAAACAGACGTTGAACTTTCCGCTACGGATGTTTTCAGGTGTGAGCGCGAGGTGGCACGTACGCAACGGATAGAGGTTCTTGATGAGCTCGAGTAAGGCATTCAGCGTGGGAATATGGCTGTAAGGGCCGAAGTACACGGAACCGTTGCGTACGATGTGCCGTGTTTTGAAGATGCGGGGAAAGTATTCGTTGGTCACACAAATGGACGGATAGGTCTTGTCGTCCTTCAGCAACACGTTGTAATGCGGTTTATAGCGTTTGATAAGGTTGTTTTCCAATAAAAGCGCGTCTTCTTCGCTGTTTACCACAATATACTTGATATCCCTGATTTTACTGACCAGCATGGCTGTTTTCCGGCTTTGGTGGTCTTTGCTGAAATAGGAATAGACGCGCCGTTTCAGGTTTTTGGCCTTACCCACATAGATGATTTCCCCCTCGTCGTTCAAATATTGGTAGCATCCCGGACTGTCCGGCAGGTTCAGGACGATGCCTTTCAAATAAGCGTCCAGCTTTTCTTTTTCTTCGGTCGTCATGGCGTTTGGATTTGGATATGAAAAGGGGACAATACAGCGTGCTGCATGTCCCCGTTAAAAAAGCTATTTTTAGACACGTAAGAGTGTGCTGATTTCAATGCCTTCGTCGAAAACCTCGCGTCCGTTCAATCCTTCGCCCGTCAGTTCGATAATAAAATTGATGTAGACGTGTGCCGGATTAAACTTCTTCACCAAGTTGTAGGCCGCTTTCATGGAACCGCCTGTGGCAAGCAGGTCGTCATGAATGAGGACCACGTCTTTTTCGTCAATGGCATCTTTATGTATTTCTATCGTATCCTTACCGTATTCTTTCATATAACTTTCCTGTAAGGTCTCGGCCGGAAGTTTTCCGGGTTTCCGGCACATAACGAAACCGGCGCCCAGTTTCACGGCAAGGGCAGCACCGAGGACGAAACCGCGCGACTCTATGCCGACCACCTTTGTGATGCCTTTGTCCTTATAGATTTCATACAATTCGTTTAGCATAATCTTCATGCACTTCGCGTTTTTGAAGAGGGTTGTTACGTCCTTGAACTGAACTCCGGGTATAGGGAAGTCCGGAATGTTTCGCAGATTCTTCTGTAATGTTGGATTGTTCATAACCAGTATTTTATCTGTTGGTAATTTAAGTTTTGTTTCACGTGAAACGTAGAGCTTCCGACTACCGTCCCAGAAGCACGAGCAGCACGTTGATGTCGCTGGGAGAGACACCTGGGATGCGTCCGGCCTGTGCCAATGTTTCCGGATTGATTTTCTCTAACTTCTGACGGGCTTCGGTCGACAGGGAGTTCATGTTTTTGTAATCGAAGCGGCCTTTTATCTTAATGCTTTCCAAGCGCTGCATCTTGTCGGCGATGATTCTTTCGCGGGCAATATACCCGTGATACTTTATCAATACTTCGGCAGCTTCGATGATTTCATCCCGTCGGTCGGTCAATGTGTCGAGCAGAGCCTTTAACGGTACGATATGTTCGGCAATGTTTTTCACCGTGATTTGCGGACGGTTGATTAATTCGAAAAGTTTGCATCCGTATTTGAGCGGTGTTGTGCCTAAAGCTTCCAATTCGGGATTGATCAGGGCCGGTTTCAACGAGAATTCTTTGCAGAAACTTACGATATGCTCGACAGCTTCCTTTTTAGAAAGCCAATGGTCATAGCGTTCGCGTGTAGCCAATCCTATTTGATAAGAACGTTCCGTGAGGCGTGCGTCTGCATCATCCTGACGAAGCAAGATACGATATTCTGCCCGCGACGTGAACATGCGATAAGGTTCGTCCACTCCTTTGGTGACTAAATCGTCGATGAGTACGCCGATATAGGATTCGTCGCGGTGCATGACGAAAGGTTCGCCTCCGGAACATTTCAAGGCAGCATTGATTCCGGCTACGATGCCTTGTCCGCCTGCTTCTTCGTAACCTGTGGTTCCGTTGACTTGTCCGGCCATGAATAAGCCCGGCAATATTTTCGATTCCAACGTGTGGTACAGTTGGGTAGGGTCGAAGTAATCGTATTCTATGGCATAACCCGGACGATATATGGCCAGATCGCGGAAAGCCGGGATTTTTTTCAAGGCTTCGATTTGGATGTGGAGCGGCAGGCTCGATGAAAAGCCGTTTAAATAATATTCTTGCGTGCTTTCGCCCTCCGGTTCCAAAAAAAGCTGATGTTGGCCACGTTCAGGAAAGGTGACCAGTTTGGTCTCGATGCTCGGGCAGTAGCGCGGCCCTATGCTTTGGATTTGTCCGTTGTAAAGGGGAGAATCCGGCAAGCCGCTTCTCAATACTTCATGGACTTCCGGATTGGTGAAACAGGTCCAGCACGGAAGTTGTTTCAGTTGCCGGTCGCGCCCCATGAATGAGAATTTATGGTAGTCATGTTCTCCCTCCTGTATTTCCATTTCCTCGAAATGTACGCTTCTTCCGTCGATGCGTACCGGTGTCCCGGTTTTCATCCGCCCGTAGTTTATGCCGTGGCGGGCGATGGATTCGGTCAAATGATATGATGCCGGTTCGGCCACACGGCCTCCGGGCAACTGCGTGTGTCCGATGTGCATCAGGCCGTTCAGGAACGTGCCGGCCGTCAGGATGACGCAGCGTGCCCGGATCACCACGTCGAAATATGTCTTCACGCCAGCCACTTCTCCATGCTCTACGAGGAGTTCTTTCACTTGGTCTTGCCAGATATGCAAATTGGGTGTATTTTCCAGGATTTCCCGCCATGCCCAGATGAATTTTCCACGGTCGCACTGGGCGCGGGGGCTCCACATAGCCGGGCCTTTCGAACGGTTGAGCATACGGAATTGTATGGCGGTGCGGTCGGTCACGATACCCATGTAGCCGCCCAAAGCGTCTATTTCCCGGACGATTTGTCCTTTGGCAATGCCCCCCACGGCCGGATTGCAACTCATCTGTCCAATCTTGTTCATGTCCATGGTGACAAGGCAGGTTTGCGCTCCCATGTTGGCAGAGGCTGCTGCCGCTTCGCAGCCTGCATGGCCGCCGCCTATCACTATCACATCGTAGTCGAACTTCATTTTTAACTTGTTTTTACGGTTACAAAAGTAGTGATTTTTAGGAATATAATTCGGCTATTTCTTTGTGTTATTCAGGATTTAGAGTAATTTTGCAGAACCTTATCAGGAGGATGAAGATGTAGGAATTCCTTTATATTATTTATTAAATATTTTAAATTCAATCATTTATGTGGTTATGTGATTCATCTATTGGTAGGAAAGTGGTGATGTCGGTTACCGGTATCGCGCTTGTCCTGTTCTTGACGTTCCATGCGTCGATGAACGTTGTGGCTCTGTTCTCGGCAGAAGGCTATAACATGATTTGTGAATTTCTGGGCTCCAACTGGTATGCGGTAGCAGCAACTCTGGCATTGGCAGCTTTGGTGGTTATTCACATCATCTATGCTTTCTGGCTGACGATGCAAAACCGTAAGGCGCGCGGTAACAACCGTTACGACGTGACGAGTAAGCCTGACAAGGTGGAGTGGGCTTCACAGAACATGTTGGTGCTGGGCATCATCGTTGTATTGGGCATGGTTCTGCACCTGTACAATTTCTGGTATAACATGATGTTTGCCGAGTTGATGGGCGATCCCTACATGGGCGGCCTGCACGCAACGGATGGTTACGGTTATATCGTAGCTACGTTCAGCAACCCGGTTTATACCGTATTGTACATCATCTGGCTGGCTGCCCTGTGGTTCCATTTGACGCACGGCTTCTGGAGTGCCATCCAGACATTGGGTTGGAACGGTAAGGTGTGGTTCGACCGTTGGAAGTGCATCGGCAACATCTACACCACTATCGTCATCCTGATGTTCTTGGTAGTGGCATTGTATTTCTCTTTCTGCGGCGGTTGCAGCGGAAGCGTGTGCTACTAATATTAATTAATGAATCATTAAATTGAAACGAACTATGACAAAGATAATCGATTCCAAGATTCCGGAAGGACCGGTAGCTGAGAAATGGACCAATTATAAGGCACATCAGAAATTGGTGAATCCGGCCAACAAGCGCCGTTTGGACATCATCGTGGTCGGTACCGGTCTGGCCGGTGCCTCTGCCGCTGCTTCTCTCGGCGAGATGGGATTCAAAGTATTTAATTTCTGTATTCAGGATTCTCCGCGCCGCGCACACTCCATCGCTGCACAGGGAGGTATCAATGCAGCTAAGAATTACCAGAACGACGGTGACTCTGTTTACCGTTTGTTCTACGATACGGTGAAGGGCGGCGACTATCGTGCCCGTGAAGCCAATGTGTATCGCTTGGCCGAGGTTTCCAACAACATCATCGACCAGTGTGTGGCACAAGGTGTTCCCTTTGCCCGCGAATACGGAGGCATGTTGGCCAACCGTTCGTTCGGTGGCGCACAGGTATCCCGTACGTTCTACGCCAAAGGACAGACCGGACAGCAGTTGTTGCTCGGTGCTTATTCGGCTTTGAGCTGTCAGGTGAATGCCGGTACGGTGAAATTGTTTACCCGTTACGAAATGATGGATTTGGTGATGGTAGACGGTCGTGCACGTGGTATTATCGCCCGCAACTTGGTGACCGGTAAATTGGAGCGTTTTGCCGCCCATGCCGTAGTTATCGCTACCGGAGGTTATGGTAATACGTATTTCCTTTCTACCAATGCCATGGGCTGTAACTGTTCGGCTGCCATGCAGTGTTATCGCAAGGGAGCTTATTTCGCCAATCCCGCTTACGTACAAATTCACCCGACTTGTATCCCCGTCCACGGTGACAAGCAGTCCAAACTGACTTTGATGTCAGAGTCTCTGCGTAACGACGGCCGTATCTGGGTGCCCAAGAAATTGGAAGACGCCAAGGCATTGCAGGTCGGAACCAAGAAGGGCAGCGATATTCCTGAAGAAGACCGTGACTATTATTTGGAACGCCGCTATCCGGCATTCGGTAACCTTGTTCCCCGCGACGTGGCTTCACGTGCAGCCAAGGAGCGTTGCGATAAAGGTTTCGGTGTGAACAATACCGGTTTGGCCGTATTCCTCGACTTCTCTGAAAGTATCGAGCGTCTGGGTATCGACGTGGTGCTCCAGCGTTACGGCAACCTCTTCGACATGTACGAAGAAATCACCGACGTGAACCCCGGCAAGCTGGCCAACGAAATCAACGGTGTGAAATACTATAATCCGATGATGATTTATCCGGCTATCCACTACACGATGGGCGGTATCTGGGTAGACTACGAATTGATGACTTCCATTCCCGGTCTGTTCGCTATCGGCGAAGCCAACTTCTCGGACCACGGAGCCAACCGTTTGGGTGCTTCGGCCTTGATGCAAGGTCTTGCCGACGGTTATTTCGTACTTCCCTATACGATTCAAAACTATTTGTCCGACCAAATCCAAGTTCCCCGTTTCTCGACCGACCTGCCCGAATTTGCAGAAGCCGAAAAAGCGGTAAAAGCCCGTATAGCCCGTTTGATGAATATCAAGGGGAAACGTTCGGTAGACTCCATACACAAAGAGTTGGGACGTATCATGGTAGACTATGTGGGCATGGGACGTAACAAAGCCGGATTGGAAACTGCCCTCGAAAAAATCGAAGAGGTGAAGAAAGAATTCTACACCAACGTGCGCATTCCCGGCGAAGCCAATACACTGAACGTAGAGCTCGAAAAGGCTTTGCGTGTGGAAGACTTCCTCGAAATAGGCAAATTGATGGCCCTCGATGCTCTCAACCGCGAAGAATCTTGCGGCGGACACTTCCGTGAAGAATATCAAACAGAAGAAGGAGAAGCAAAACGTGACGATGAACACTTTATGTATGTAAGCTGCTGGAAATATCAAGGCGAAGACAAAAAGCCCGAATTATTGAAAGAAGAACTGAAATACGAAGCTATCAAAGTTCAACAACGTAACTACAAGAAATAATTTGTTTAATCGCCGTTTTAATTCCGGTATAACACGATAAAGTTATGGAAAAAACAATAAATATAACACTCAAAGTTTGGCGCCAGAAAGGTCCCAAAGAAAAAGGTAGATTTGAGGAATATAAACTTAATGGTGTATCTACCGACAGCTCTTTCCTCGAAATGCTCGACTTGCTCAACGAGCAACTGATTAACGAAGGCAAAGAGCCTGTAGTATTCGACCACGATTGCCGCGAAGGTATTTGCGGTATGTGTTCGCTCTACATCAACGGACACCCCCACGGGCCCGACACCAGCGTTACCACTTGCCAATTGCACATGCGTAAATTCAACGACGGAGACGTAATCACCGTAGAACCGTGGCGTTCGGCCGGATTCCCCGTTATTCGCGACTTGATGGTAGACCGTCGTGCATTCGACAAAATACAGCAAGCCGGAGGATATATCTCGGTAAACACGGGCGGTGCACAAGATGCCAACGCAATTCCTATCTCTAAAATCGATGCCGACGAGGCTATGGACTCGGCTACTTGTATCGGTTGCGGAGCTTGCGTAGCAGCTTGTAAAAACGGTTCGGCCATGTTGTTCGTTTCGGCTAAGGTAAGCCAATTCGCCCTGCTGCCGCAAGGCCGCGTAGAGGCTGCCGAACGCGCTCGTGCTATGGTTGCCAAGATGGACGAATTGGGATTCGGTAACTGTACCAACACCGGTGCTTGTGCCGCCGAATGTCCCAAAAACATTTCGTTGACGAACATCGCCCGTTTGAACCGCGAGTTCATTTGCGCTAAACTGAAAGACTAAAAATCCTAAGTTCATATCTTGAAAACTATCCCGGAAATCCGGGATAGTTTTTTTATACCCCTACCCGGAAACTGCGGCATGTCGCCATCGATATGACTGAAAGATTGTATTTCCCAAATAGCGAATTATTTCTATCTTTGTCACTACAAAGATCAGATGAGGTTCGGCGCAGCCAAGCCGAAAACAGGTTTTCCATTTGTCTCTGCCCTCACCTTTTCGTATCTTTGGAAGCTATTCTATTTTCTACCGGTCATGAAACGGGGTTTTATATACACCATATTATTACTATCGATATTACTCGGCTCATGTAACCATCGTGACACCGAAAAAGCTGAAATCCTCTATCAAAACGGTGTGGAGATGGAAAAGCGTTATATGCCCGACTCAGCCGTCATTTTCTACCATAAAGCATTAAAACGACTCGACAAATCGAACGACAACGAGTTAAAGAGTAAAATATACAATCAACTCGGGAACCTTCTTCTGGAACACAACATTTACGAAACCGCTCGAAGAGCCTACCAACAAGCTCTATACGTTTCAAGAGAATTGGCAGACAAAAGCAATCTTTCCCACGCCTATCGGGGCATAGGGAAATACCATTTTCTCTATAAAGACCGTGACAGCGCCTTTTACTATTTCGAAAAACCGCTCGGATTTTTCCCGGAAATAAAAAATCGGGAAGAACGTTCCTCGGTCTATAATAATCTGACAAGCGCCTATAAATTGAAAAACAATATAAAAGCAGCATTGGAATGTAATGCGAAAGCGTTGTCGTTGACCAACGACGAAGTAAAACGATTGCGCAACTATGCCGTACGGGGACAATTATTCGCCATGCAAATGCAATACGATTCGGCTTTGTTTTATCTCGAACAAGCCAGCCGCAGCGAAGATAAATCGGTAAAAGCCTCGGCCTATTTCAAGCTGGCCGATCTACCCGAAAAGTCGGGTATAACAGACTCCATGAAATATCGTTATTTACAGGAGGCCTATCGCCTGTCCGATTCGATTGAAAACATGGCTGTTTCTCACCAGATAGATCGACAAGAACAAATACGGATAACTTCCGACCTGAAAGAGCAAAGTCATATACGGCTCATTGTATCGATAACCGTTAGCATAATCGTTGTCCTACTGTTATCTATCACGGTATTCTTCTTTTATCGGAAACATCTGAAACGATGCAACGAACGAATCTTCGCCCACAAATGGGAAAGACAAGAGGCCCGCGCCCAAGAAAACGAAAACCGGGAATTACAAATTATAGATATTATCAGAAAAGCAGGAGAAACATGTAGCAAACATTTCAAAGAAAGCAATATCTATACCGATTTATACAAAAAGATAAACTCCGATAAAGAATCGCTGAGTTATAACGAGCAGAAATCGTTCCAGACGACTATATTGAAAGAGTTCGATACCTATTTGCAACACGTTTCGAGCATAGTACCGCTAACCGACAACGACGCTTTTCTATGTGCATTGTTGCAACTCGGTTTTTCGACAAAAGAGTGTGCGGCTTGTCGGGGTATCAGCAGCGAAACCATACGTTCCCAACGGACACGCATCCGAAAAAAAATTCCTCAAAACTTTCTCTTTCAGGGATTGGGTGTCGTCATTTTAGGAGAAGAAAATCTTTCAAAACGTTAAATTGCAACGTTTCAATAAATAACTCATTGATAATCAAAGTATATTTATTTTTAAATAGCAACGCTTTCTATGCTGCTATGTACATATATTTTTTTCATTTTTGTAATATTAATCTTCAATCTGAAAAAAATATACAACACAAAACATAAAAATAAAATAAATAGCATGAAAAAAATTACAAGTTTTCTAATTTCTCTATGTATCGTACTCGGGTTCTCGGAAGTACAAAGCGAAATAAGACTTACTACATCGCTGGAACTCGGCAGTGATTTTACTTTTTACCCCAAGCCGGTAGCATCCGACGGTAAAGTAATCGTCGACTGGGGAGACGGAACTAAAAAAGAATATACCGTTGGAATGTGGAACAAAAAAGTGAACGGAACCCAAGTGGGCGATACAATCCGAATATTCTCTCCCATGCAGACATTCGATTGTTCCGATGCCCATGTAACTTCGGTCACTATTATCGATGAACCTGATTTGACTTTACTGGATTGCTATAAAAACGAAATAGAGCGTACCAACCTCGATATTTCCGGGGCTTTGAATTTGGAAATTCTAAACTGTTACAACAATCCCAAGCTGCTATTCCTCAATCTATCGGCTCATAAAAAATTAACAACACTCGACTGCCGACACGACAAAAGCAACACATCGGATCCAGACGATAAAGGAGGTATTACAACCATCATCTTGCCCAGCGAAGGAAGTGAATTGGAAAATATAACTGCCTATAATAATGACATAAGCAGTATCGATTTTTCGGGTTGTCCCAATTTGCGTTACATCAACTTGGAAGGAAATGCTCTGATGGACATAAATGTATCGAATTTAACGAAATTGAGCAAACTCGATATTCGTAAAAACCATATTTCGAACTTAGACGTATCGAAAAATACTGTTTTGGAAAAACTCTACTGCGACGATAACGCCCTGACCGAATTGAATGTATTCGCCAATACCGAATTGATGGACTTGGTATGTTCCAACAACCAAATAAGCAATCTGGATTTAACGGCAAACATCAATATCACTAACCTGTCTTGCGATGGCAACCTATTGAAAAAAATTACAGTCTCCAACATGCCACGAAATGCAGTGATAATCAGTTGGAAGAGATAGACCTTAGCAAAAATCTCCACCTTCAAAAATTCTGGGGGCAAAACAATTTATTCTCATTCCTTGATTTCTATTATAATCAGGGATTAAATACGATCGATATTCGCAATAACCCAAGAATGACCCCTTGCAGCCTCAATTTTATGTACCAGACTCTTTCCGGTCTCGAAAGTGCAAGT
>ENA-ORVC01002595-ORVC01002595.1-human-gut-metagenome-genome-assembly--contig:-NODE-2595-length-11787-cov-4.411865_pt1 | contig 11787 bp, 9 predicted proteins | sample MGYA00242092_ERZ509234 | MGnify/ENA primary metagenome ERZ509234 (study PRJEB26280, sample SAMEA2338800) | human gut metagenome | biome: human gut; feature: human-associated habitat; material: faeces... | reverse complement strand
GGTCTTTAGCTTGGCGATCTCCGCCAGCCGCTTGGACTGGGCTACACCGGCCTGGGCCAAGTCAGTGGCCTTTTCCTTGAAATTATCAAAAAATCCCATGGTATCGTTGCCTCCTTCATTCCATACGGTCGCCCGTTTGATGGCTTCATTTTATCCTATTTTGTTTTCCAGCGCAAGGACATTGCCCCAGATTTAATGTTTTTTTCATCTTTGCTATATCTTTCTTTCAGGAATCGAATAAAAACGGAGCCTCCGGACATTCCGAAGGCTCCCGTTTCCAACTACATGTATCGCTCAATACCGTCCAAAGTCACCGGAGCGGCCCTTGGTCACATCGGCGCCGAATTCATAGTCCTTGCCGGGCAGGATGGCGTTGAGGGCGATGCCAGCGATGGCCGCAATGGCCAGGGAGGTCAGCGTCACGGAGGCGCCGCCCACATGGAAGGTCAGTCCGGAGAACTCGTTGTTGTTGCCCCAGATCTTGAAGCCCAGGCCGCACACCAGGATGACAGCGGCGATGATCAGGTTGCGGGAGTTGGTGAAGTCCACCCGGTTTTCCACCACGTTGCGCACGCCGATGGCGGAGATCATGCCGTACAGGATGAAGGACACGCCGCCGATGATGGCGGTGGGGATGGAGTTGACCAGGGCGGCGAAGGCAGGGGAGAAGGAGAGCACCACCGCGTACACTGCTGCCAGGCGCACCACCTTGGGGTCGTATACCCGGGACAGCACCAGCACGCCGGTGTTCTCACCGTAAGTGGTGTTGGCCGGGCCGCCGAACAGGCCGGCAAGGGAGGTGGCGATGCCGTCCCCGATGAGGGTGCGGTGGAGACCGGGGCGCTCCAGGAAGTTCTCGCCCACGGTTGCGGAGATGGCGGACATGTCGCCGATGTGCTCCATCATGGCAGCCACGGCAATGGGGGCCATGACCAGAATGGAGGTCACATCAAACCTGGCGATCGAGCCGGTGAAGTCGGTGAAGAAGGGTTGCAGGCCGATAGGAGCGGCAGCCGTCACGGCGGAAAAGTCCATCAGGGGGATCACCGAGCCGGAGGCGTCCACTGCTGTGGCCCCCAGGGCACTGGCGGCCACAGCCACCAGATAGGGGATCACCACGCCCAGAAGGATGGGGATGATCTTAACCATACCCTTCCCCCAGATGTTGGCTGCGACGATGACCGCGATGGACAGGAGGGCCAGCCACCAGCAGGAGGAGGCGTTGCTTACCGCGTTAGGGGCCAGGTTGAGGCCGATGAGGATGATGATGGGCCCAGTGACCACAGGAGGCAGGAAGCGCATGACCTTCTTTACGCCGACCAGTTTGATGACGGCGGCCAGAATCACATAGAGCAGGCCGGCCACTACAATGCCGCCGCAGGCGTACTGGAGCTTGACGGAGGGCTCCATTGTGGCATAGGCGCCGGAATCCAGGGCGGCCACGGCGGAGAAGCCGCCCAGATAGGCGAAAGAGGAGCCCAAAAAGGCGGGTACCTTCAGGCGGGTGCAAATATGGAAGAAGAGGGTGCCGATGCCGGCGAAAAACAGAGTGGTCTGGATGGACAGGGGCAGGCCGTAGCCCTGGACCAGAATGGGGACCAGGACGGTGGCGCCGAACATGGCGAACAGGTGCTGGAGGCCCAGCACCAGCATCTTGGGCAGGCCAAGCGTCCGGGCGTCATAGATGGGCTCGCTTCCGGGGGTGGATTTGTGACTCATACGTGTCTCCTCTCTCGTTTGGGCATTGGGCAGAAAAAAAGCAATTGCTTTTTCAACGAAAAAGCAATTGCTTTAGAGAAATGGAATGGAGATACCCAGGTGAAGCCAAAGAAACATCCGGTACTCCATGTTCCATTCCTCCTGCCGCCGCCAAATTTCACTCTATGATATCAGAAATCCGGTCGTTTGGCAAGAAAAAGTTTTTCCTCCGCCCGGCCGGGTGGAGGAAAAACCGGGCGAGTACGTCCCCGGTACGGCGGGGGCGTTTCTTACAGCATCCGCTTGAGGTACTGCCCGGTGTAGGAGGCGGCACACTGCGCCACCTCCTCGGGGGTGCCGGTGACGACGATATTGCCGCCGCCGTCGCCGCCCTCGGGGCCGAGGTCGATGATGTGGTCGGCGGTCTTGATCACATCCAGATTGTGCTCGATGACCACCACCGTGTTGCCCACGTCCACCAGCTTCTGGAGCACCTCAATGAGCTTGTGCACGTCGGCGGTGTGCAGGCCGGTGGTGGGCTCGTCCAGGATATAGATGGTCTTGCCGGTGGAGCGCTTGGCCAGCTCGGTGGCCAGCTTGACCCGCTGGGCCTCGCCGCCGGACAGGGTGGTGGAGGGCTGCCCCAGCTTGACGTAGCTCAGGCCCACCTCGTAGAGGGTTTGGAGCTTGTTGTACAGCCGGGGGAGGTTCTCAAAGAAGGGGAGGGCCTCCTCCACCGTCATCTCCAGCACCTCATAGATGTTCTTGCCTTTGTAGCGCACCTCCAGGGTCTCCCGGTTGTACCGCTTGCCCTTGCACACCTCGCAGGGCACGTAGATGTCGGGGAGGAAGTGCATCTCAATTTTCAGCAGGCCGTCGCCCTGGCAGGCCTCGCAGCGCCCGCCCCGGACATTGAAGGAGAAGCGGCCCGGGCCGTAGCCCCTGGCCTTGGCGTCGGAGGTGGAGGCGAACAGATCACGGATGTCGTTGAACAGGCCGGTATAGGTGGCCGGGTTGGAGCGGGGGGTGCGGCCGATGGGGGACTGGTCAATGTCGATGACCTTATCCAGGAACTCCTCCCCCTCGATGCCCGCGTGCTTTCCAGGCCGGGTCTTGGCCCGGTTCAGGTCGGCGGCCAGCCGCTTGAACAGGATCTCGTTGACCAGGGAGGACTTGCCCGAGCCGGACACGCCGGTGACGCAGGTGAAGGTACCCAGGGGGATGGACACGTCCACGCCCCGCAGGTTGTTCTCCGCCGCGCCCCGGATGGTGAGGAAGTTCCCGCTGCCCTTGCGGCGCTCGGTGGGGACGGGGATCCTTTTGCGGCCGGACAGGTAGTCGCCGGTGATGGAGCCGGGGGTGTTCATGACCTCTTCGGCGGTGCCGGCGGCCACCACCTCTCCGCCGTGAACGCCGGCGCCGGGGCCGATGTCCACGATATAGTCGGCCGCCCGCATGGTGTCCTCGTCGTGCTCTACCACCAGCAGGGTGTTGCCCAGGTCGCGCAGGTGCTTCATGGTGTCCAGCAGCATGTCGTTGTCCCGCTGGTGCAGGCCGATGGACGGCTCGTCCAGAATATAGAGCACCCCCATGAGGGAGGAACCGATCTGGGTGGCCAGGCGGATGCGCTGGCTCTCGCCGCCGGACAGGGTGGCGGCAGCCCGGCTCAGGGTCAGGTACTGGAGCCCCACACTCTGGAGGAAGCCAAGGCGGTTCTTGATCTCCTTGAGGATGCGGTCGGCGATGAGGTGCTTCTGGGGGGTGAGCTCCAGGCCGTCCACGAAGGCCAGGGCGTCGTTCACCGATTTGCGGCAGAAGGCGTCGATGCTGATACCCCCCACCGTGACGGCCAGGGCCTCCTTCCGCAGGCGCTTGCCGCCGCAGTCGGGGCAGGGCCGCTCAGCCATGCACTCCTCCAGATCCCGGCGCATGGCGTCGCTCTGGGTCTCCCGGTAGCGGCGCTCCAGGTTGTTGACCACGCCCTCGAAGGCCTGCATCAGGGTGCCCTTGCCGTTCTCCCGGTCGTAGGTCAGCTTGAGCTTCTCCCCCTTGGTGCCGTAGAGGATCACGTCCATGACCTCCTCCGGCAGTTCCTCCACCGGGGTGGTGAGCTTGAAGCCGTATTTCTTGGAGAGGGCCTCAAAGTACATGCGGGAGATGGAGTCACCCTTGATGTTGTTCCAGCCGGAGGCGGTGATGGCGCCCTCCAGGATGGAGAGCTTCCTGTTGGGGATGATGAGGTCGGGATCCACCTTGAGCTGGGCGCCCAGGCCGGTGCAGGTGGGACAGGCGCCGTAGGGGTTGTTGAAGGAGAACATGCGGGGGGAGAGCTCCTCGATGGAGATGCCGCAGTCTTCGCAGGCGTAGTTCTGGGAAAAGAGGATGTCCCGGTCTTCGTCCACAATGTTGATGACCACCAGGCCGCCGGCCAGGGCGGCGGCGGTCTCCACGCTGTCGGTGAGGCGGCGGTGAATGTCCTCCTTGATGACCAGCCGGTCCACCACAATCTCGATGTTGTGCTTCTTGTTCTTGTCCAGGGGGATCTCCTCGGTGAGATCGTAGAGCGAACCGTCGGCCCGGCAGCGGACATAGCCCGACTTGCGGGCGTCCTCCAGCAGCTTCTGGTGGGTGCCCTTCTTGCCCCGCACCACCGGGGCCATGATCTGGATGCGGGTGGCCTCGGGCAGGGCCATCACCTGGTCGATGATCTGGTCGATGGTCTGCTGCTGGATCTCCTTGCCGCACTTGGGGCAGTGGGGGGTGCCCACCCGCGCCCACAGCAGGCGGAGGTAGTCGTAGATCTCCGTCACCGTGCCCACGGTGGAGCGGGGGTTCTTGGAGGTGGTCTTCTGGTCGATGGAGATGGCGGGGGACAGGCCGTCGATGTAGTCCACGTCCGGCTTCTCCATCTGGCCCAGGAACATGCGGGCGTAGGAGGAGAGGGACTCCACATAGCGGCGCTGGCCCTCGGCGTAGATGGTGTCAAAGGCCAGGGAGGACTTGCCCGAGCCGGACAGGCCGGTGAGCACCACCAGCTTGTCACGGGGGATGTCCACGTCGATGTTTTTCAGGTTGTTCTCCCGTGCGCCTTTGACGAAAATATGGTCGAGCATAAGCGTGGTTCTCCTTTGTTCAGGGGTTTACAGGGGCTGTTCGCCGGGCCGGGGCGGCCGGGCATGGCGGACGAGATCCTCCCGCACGGCCCCCCATTTCCGGTAGTTTTCCCGGCCCTGCCGCAGGGTCATTCCCCGGTTTTCATCGCTGGGGGCGTCCTCGTCCGGGTCGAACACGTCGTTCTCCCAGAAGCACACCGGGCAGATGTAGGCAATGGCCTCCTCTTTGGGGACAGGAAAGGTGCGGCACCCGCAGCAGGGACAGGGGTAGCTCCCCGCCGGCCCCTCCGGCTCCGGCTCAAGCGGCTCCGGAGTGCAGGACGGGCCGTCGGACGGGGAGAGCACAAAGCAGGCGTTGGTGGCCTGGGGCAGATAGAAGAATTTTTCTGTTTTGTCCATAGAACGGCATCCTCCGGGTCAGGGGGCGAACACGGGACGAAATACATACGCCCACAGAGCCCACAGCAGAAGGGCGGAGCCCAGCACCCCGGCGGATACGCGCACCCACCTGGGCGGTCTGGGACAGACGGCCAGGGCGATAAGGGCGAAGGCCGCAAGCCCCAGCAGAAAAGGGGCGTACATGACCAGCAATGTGTCCCAGCCCATATCCCACCGGCCCATGTTCAGTACCCGAACACCTTGGCCACGCCCTCCAGCATGTCGCGGATGGGCAGGCCGTAGGGGCAGCGCTTCTCGCAGGCGCCGCACATGACGCAGGAGCCGGCGTGGTAGGGCATAGCCTTGTAACGCTGCTCGGCCCAGCCGGCCAGGCCGTACTTGCGGGCGTAGTTGGCCATCAGAAAGTTGGAGGGGATGTCAATGCCGTTGGGGCAGGGGGCGCAGTAGCCGCACCGGCGGCAGAACTGGGTGCCCAGCTCCTTCCGCACGGCGTCGCACCGGGCCAGCTCTTCCGCGGTCAGGGGGGCGGCAAGGTCCACAGAGGCGTTGCGGTCCACTTCCTCAGGGGAGCCCATGCCGGGAATCATAATGTCGATGACCCCGGAGGCGGCGATGTACCGCAGGGCCAGCTCCCAGTCGTCCAGGTTGCCGCCGGCCAGGGGCTTCATGGCGATGGTGCCGATGCCCTTCTCCCGGGCCAGGGCCAGCACGTCCCGCCCCTGATCCTCCACAATATTATAGGGGAACATAACGGTTTCAATGCGGTCGGCGTAGTCCTCCACCAAAATTTTAAGCGCATCAGCGCTGTGGGCGGTGACGCCGATGTGGCCGATCTTCCCGGCCTCCCTGGCCGCCGTCAGGGCCTCGTAGGCGCCGCCGGGGCCGAATACCTTCTCAATGTCCTTCTCCGGCAGGTTGTGGAGCTGATACAGGTCGATGTAGCCGGTGCGCAGGTTGCGCAGGCTGGTCTCCACGTCGGCGGCCATGGAGGCGGCGTCCCGGCTCATGCTCTTGGTTGCCAGGATAAACTTGTCCCGGCGGCCCTCCAGGGCGGCGCCCAGATACTCCTCGGAGACGGTATAGCCCCGGGCGGTGTCGATGTAGTTGATGCCGTACTCCTCCAGCTTATCTACCACAGCCTTGGTGTTGGCCCCGTCGGCCCGCTGGATGGGGATACCGCCAAAGGAGACTACAGCGGCCTTCAGGCCGGTCTTGCCCAGTGTCACATAGTTCATAATCCATACCTCTTATTCCATGCCCGGCTCACGCCGGACGTATTTGGGAAGTCTTTCCGCCGCCGGACGGGGGAACAGGCCGCCGGCCGGCCGGTCAAGTCATACATAATAGCAGTCCTCGCGCCATTTTCGGGGATTGGCATCAATGTAGCTCCAGATGCGCCGGTAGTCCGCCTCGCCGCGGATGACGTGGTCGTGAAAGGATTCCTGCCAGAGGGGAATGCCCGCCCGCTTGGCGGCGGCCCGTTTCATAGAGCCGATCACGGTGGAGAGCGGCTTTGTAGGGGCGGATATTATCCGCCCGTCCGGCTCCGCAAGCGCCAGAATCAGGTGAATATGATTGGGCATGACGACGAATTTATCCAGCGCAACATTGGGGTAGTGCGCCGGGATGGCGCGGATGGCCTCATCTACCACGCGGCCAATGGAGGAAAGCGGAACGCCCTGCGGCGGGCGGATGATATCCGCCCCTACGGACGGCTGCCAGAAAAGCGGCTGTTTGTCTTTTGTGCAGAGGGTGATGAAATAATAGCCCGCCTGGCTGTAATCATAGTTTGGCAGCCGGTTCGGCTTCCGCCTGGGCAGCGCCATGCCCCTCACCCATGTCCCCGCAGCTCGATGATGCGGTCGCGCAGGACGGCGGCGTACTCGAATTCCAGCCGCTTGGACGCCTCCCGCATCTCCTTCTCCAGCTTGGCGATGGCAGCCTCCCTCTCCTTTTTGGAGAGGGCCTTCTGAGAGTGGGGCAGCTCGCCCTTGTCGCCGGACAGGTCGATCACGTCGCGGACGGACTTGATGACCGTCTTGGGCACGATGCCGTGCTCCCGGTTGAAGGCGTCCTGCTTGGCCCGGCGGCGCTCGGTCTCGTCGATGGCCCGGCGCATGGAGGGGGTGATGGAGTCGGCGTACATGACCACCAGGCCGTCGGCGTTGCGGGCGGCCCGGCCGATGGTCTGGATGAGGGAGGTCTCCGACCGGAGGAAGCCCTCCTTGTCGGCGTCCAGGATGGCCACCAGGGACACCTCCGGCAGATCCAGGCCCTCACGGAGCAGGTTGATGCCCACCAGCACGTCGAAGGTGCCCAGGCGCAGGTCGCGGATGATCTCCATGCGCTCGATGGTGTCGATGTCGTGGTGCATGTAGCGCACCTTGATGCCCGCGTTGGTGAGGTAGGCGGTGAGATCCTCCGCCATCTTCTTGGTGAGGGTGGTGACCAGCACCCGTTCCGAGCGGGCGGTGCGGGCGTTGATCTCGCCGATGAGGTCGTCGATCTGCCCCTCCACGGGCCGCACCTCGATTTTGGGGTCCAGGAGGCCGGTGGGGCGGATCACCTGCTCCACGATCTGGCCGGAGCGCTCCCGTTCATAGTCGCCGGGGGTGGCGGAGACGTACACCACCTGGTTGAGCCGCTTCTGAAATTCGTCAAACTTCAGCGGCCGGTTGTCGAAGGCGCAGGGCAGGCGGAAGCCGTAGTCCACCAGAGAGGTCTTGCGGGCCTTGTCGCCGTTGTACATGGCCCGCACCTGGGGAAGGGTGACGTGGCTCTCGTCGATGAAAAGGACGAAGTCCTTGGGGAAGTAGTCCAGCAGGGTGTGAGGGGGCGAGCCGGGGGCGCGGCCCTCGATGACCCGGCTGTAGTTCTCAATGCCGGTGCAGTAACCCAGCTCCTGCATCATCTCTACGTCGTACATGGTACGCTGCTTGATGCGCTGGGCCTCGATAAGCTGGTTGTTGGCCTGGAAGAAGGCCACCCGCTCCTCCAGCTCCTTGTAGATCTCCTGGACGGCGGCATCCATCTTCTCCTTGGGGGTGACATAGTGGGTGGCGGGCCAGATGGGGATGGTCTCCAGCCGCCGGATGACCGCACCGGTGACCACGTTGATCTCGCTGATACGGTCGATCTCGTCGCCGAAGAACTCCACCCGGATGGCGGAGTCCTTCCAGTAGGCGGGGAAGATCTCCACCGTGTCCCCCCGCACCCGGAACATGTTGCGTTCAAAGGCGATGTCGTTGCGCTCGTAGCGGATGGCCACCAGCTTTTTCAGCAGCTCATCCCGCTCCAGGGTAGCCCCCACCCGCAGGGAAACCATCATCTTGGCGAAGTCCTCCGGCTCGCCCAGGCCGTAGATGCAGGATACCGAGGACACCACGATCACGTCCCGCCGCTCCATCAGGGAGGCGGTGGCCGCCAGCCGCAGCCGGTCGATCTCCTCGTTCACCGCCGAGTCCTTCTCAATGAAGGTGTCGGTGTGGGGGATATAGGCCTCGGGCTGGTAGTAGTCGTAGTAGGACACAAAATACTCTACCGCGTTGTTAGGGAAAAATTCCTTAAACTCGGCGCAGAGCTGGGCCGCCAGGGTCTTGTTGTGGGCCAGCACCAGGGTGGGCCGCTGCACCGCCTCGATGACCTTGGCCATGGTGAAGGTCTTGCCCGAACCGGTGACGCCAAGAAGGGTCTGCTCATCCAGACCGTTCTCAACGCCCGCCGCCAGGGCGGCGATGGCCTCCGGCTGGTCGCCGGCGGGCTGATATTCGCTGACAACTTGAAATTTCGACATAGCGCTGTCTCACCTCACAGGTCGGGAAATCGGAACGGCGGCCAGCCGCGCGCAGAAGCGCGACGCCGCCCTGCGGCGTCCAAGCGTTTTGCGAAGCAAAACCTTGTCCAGACGGAATTCAGTTCCGTCTGGAGGGATAGAAAAACAGGGCTCCCGGCGGATTCATCCGCCGGGATACGCCGGCGGGCTGATATTCGCTGACTACTTGGAATTTGGGCATACCGTCACCTCACAGGGTAATTATAGCAAAACAAATGTTCGATTTCAACCGAGAATTTTAGAACCTGCCTTTTTACGGCTGGTAAAAGCCGCTGTCCCGGAGAGACACCATGTCGTCGTCCACAAAGATCAGGTGGTCTACCAGCTCAACGCCGAGTTTGGCCAGAAAAGGGGCCAGGCTGCGGGTGGTGGCGATGTCATCCTCCGAGGGAAAGGCGATGCCGGAGACGTGGTTGTGGGCCAGCACCACAGCAGCGGCGTTGAGGGCGAGGGCGGCCTCGGTGATGAGACGGGTGGTAATAGCCACGGCGTTGACGTTACCCTCACCCAGCCGTCGGATGCCCAGCACCTTGTGCTTGCCGTCCATGCACAGCAGGCAGAGCAGCTCGTTCCGGGCCCCGAAGAAATAGGGCCGCAGGAGCTGGTAGTAGTCCCGGCTGTTCCGGGCGATGTCGTCTACCCGGGTGCGGGCGGTGAGGTAGCGGCCGGACAGCTCTTTCACTGTCTTGAGCAGCACCGCCCCATGCTTCCCCATGCCCTTGACCTTGCACAGCTCCTCCGGCGGGGCGTCCAACACCCCGGCCAGGGAGCCGAAACGGTCGATCAGTTCGTGGGCCAGGGGATTGGTGTCGCTGCGGGGATTGGCGTAGAAGAACAGCAGCTCCAGCAGCTTGTGGTCCGGGAAGGAGTCCGGCCGGGCCAGAAATTCGGTTTTCAGACGCTGGCGGTGTCCGTCGTGGGGGCCCATGGCTGAAGATCTCCTTTCCTGTGGATTCAAGCAGGCGGATGAGGGCATCCGCCTCCCTCCTGTCCTCGGAGCCACGTCTCTTACCGGGCGCCGTACTGCTCCAGATAGGCCGCCATCCTGCCCTTCATCTCGTCGTCAATATACACCCTGCCGTCGAGCTCCCGGTTGTGGAGAAAGGCGATGATCTCCCGGACGGTGACGATGGGGTAGACGGCGATGCCGTAGTCCTCCCGCAGCTCGTCCAGGGTGGAGCAGGCCCGGGTGCCCCGCTCCATCCGGTCCACGGAGACGATAAGGGCGCGCATCTTTACGTCGGCCACATGCTGGAACAGCTCGATGGACTCCCGTACGGCGGTGCCGGCGGTGACCACGTCCTCTACGATCACCACCCGGTCGCCGTCCTGGGGCTTGCAGCCCACCATGACGCCGCCCTCGCCGTGGTCCTTGGCCTCCTTGCGGTTGAAGCAGTAGGGGAGATCCCGCCCATAATTGCGGTACAGGGAGGCCGCGGCGGAGACGGCCAGGGGGATGCCCTTGTAGGCGGGGCCGAAGAGGCAGTCCACCCCGTCGGGGAGGTTCTGCTGGATGCAGGCGGCGTAGTAGTCGCCCAGCTTGGCGGCCTGGGCGCCGGTCTTGTAGTTGCCGGTATTGATGAAGTAGGGAGTTCTACGGCCGGACTTGGTGGTAAAGTCTCCGAAGGTGAGTACGCCGGCGCGCACCATAAAGGTGATGAATTCTTCCTGATAGGTCATGTTCCCAAACCTCGCTTCTCCAAAAATAGTCGAATTATTATACCACTATTCGGGGGCGCGGACAAGGTCGTGTCTGCGGAAAGAAATTTGGAATTTCACTCTTTTTTAATGTTATTTTACCCGGGCGTATGGTACAATACCAAAGACTTCACAGATGAGGTGTTGCAGTTGGAACTCTTTGAATGGATGACCTCCACCACCTGGGGCGAGAGCCTGCTTACCCTGCTGGTGTCCATGGTGCCGGTGATCGAGCTGCGGGGCGGAGTCCCCTTCGGCACCGCCTTGGGGCTGCCCCCCCTCCACGCACTGGTGGTATGCATCATCGGCAATATGCTCCCCATCCCCTTTATTATCGTATATATCCGCCGGATCTTTCACTGGATGCGCCGCAGATCCCCCAGGCTCAACGCTCTGGTGGACAAGCTGGAGAAGAAGGCCCACCTGAAGGGGCAAAAGGTAACGAAGTACAAATACATCGGCCTGTGGCTCTTTGTAGCCATCCCCCTGCCCGGCACGGGGGCGTGGACGGGGGCGCTGATCGCGGCCCTGCTGGATATGCCCCTGCGCAAGTCCATTCCCTCCATCTTCCTGGGGGTGGTCACCGCGGGGCTGATTATGACCTTTGTCACGGGGGGCGTGGTGGCGATTTTCGCCTCCTGAGCGCCTTTTTCTCAGCTCCGGCATAGAATGGCCCGGAGGTGAGCGAAAATGAACGCGATTTGGCAAGTGCTCCTGGCCCTGCTGGCGGCGGTGGGCCTGCTGGCCCTGGGCTGGCTGACCTTCGGCCGCCTGCTGACCCCGGTGGGGGGCGGCGGGGGCGGTCCGGTGTACGCGGTGGTGCCCGCGTCTGGGGACGGGGCCCACCTGGAACAGGACGTGAAGGGGCTTCTCTGGCTGCGGGGCGGCGAGCTGGCCCGCTTCACCATCGTCATCGCCGACGGCGGGCTGGACGGTACGGGGCGGGCGGTGGCCGCGGCCCTGCTGGCCCGCGGCCAGGGGATCGTCCTCTGCCCGGCGGAGCGGCTGGGGGAGTACACCACCCAGGTGTCCCGCAGCCTGCGCCTC
>ENA-ORVC01002591-ORVC01002591.1-human-gut-metagenome-genome-assembly--contig:-NODE-2591-length-11797-cov-2.898143_pt1 | contig 11797 bp, 6 predicted proteins | sample MGYA00242092_ERZ509234 | MGnify/ENA primary metagenome ERZ509234 (study PRJEB26280, sample SAMEA2338800) | human gut metagenome | biome: human gut; feature: human-associated habitat; material: faeces... | reverse complement strand
GATAGATATAAATTGCAATGCACTTAAAGCATCCTATTGGAGGTTTACGATGCAAGTGCGTTCATTAAAACCCATTAATCTGGCTGTGCTGGCCGCATTAGCAACAATCGTTGCCAGTGTATCGTCGAACACTGAAGCTGCGTCTTTATTGAATTACAAGTCAAATAATATTGTCGAAAGCGCTCTTGGCGAAGCAAATCCCGGAACTACCGGATTTTTGAATCTTGGATCGAATATAAGTGAAACTTATAGTGGAGAGAATGCTGAAGTTGATTCCCTCACCTTTATCAATAAGTCTGAAAACACTAATTCCTTTGTTTACATAAGTGGAGGATCATTTTCAGTCAGCAATCTTAAAACATTAAGTTTCTTAACTGACAAAATTCTTTCTGGTAAGGCGGCTGCAGGCATTCAGTTAAATGATTACGGCAAAGTGAATGTCAATACTGTTGGTCAGGTCAGTTTCGGCAGTCAAGATAAACGCTTCGAAGGTGATCAAGGTATAAATGTATTCAACAATAGTTCGTTGGAATTCAGCCATATTGATACGCTGTCTTTTTATACTGACGCCAATCAATCCGTCAATGTTCAGTCAACTGCATCACTCAAGATTCATGACGTCGGCACGCTGATATTTGATAATTCCTTGACCAGACAGAAAGAAAATGAGAAAGTATTATATTCGGCTTTGCAGCTGATGGTAATGAATGGAGATGCTACCCCTCATACTGACAATATGGTCGATATTAAGGTCGACAATCTCATTATAAAAGCGAATTCTAAGACCACATATTCAGCCGGCATTTCTATTGCAGATGATACTGGCTACAAGGGAACTGCCTCAATCAATGGTTCTTTGGAAGCAAAAAATATCACTATCGACGGCGGATCGTTCGGGATTCGATCTAAGCGCAGTGTGACGGGTTCTCAAGCGTCAACATTGAACCTTATCGCAACAAATAACCTCGCTGTCAGCGGCGGGGATAAAGGTATATGGTTAGACAATGGAACGGGTTCTGGAAACGTTCTGAATGTGGATACTGCTAATGCCACCATTACGGGCGGCGAAGAAGGTGTTCGCAGTGTAAACAGCACAGCATCCATTAAGGCTGACAGTCTGACCGTCTCCGGCGATGAAAGCGCACTCAATTTTGATAAAGAAAGCTCTCTGACGCTGGCAAACAAAACTGAATCAAAGACCGCCAACACTACCTTAAACGGCAATGTCACAATCGCTGGTAATGCAACCTTTACGAATCAGGATATCAATCAGACTGCCGGTACTTTCCATGTCGGTACTCTAAATGCCTCCAATTCAAAGCTCACCTTCAATACCACTGAAGAAAACGGCGTTACGGTTGATAAGTTGGAAGGGACTGGTGATCTCAAGCTCGAAGCCGGCGCTTCCGTCACTGAAAAGCTGGGTTCAGCGGAGAAAGTTGCAGAGGAGCTTAATACGATCATCGGCGGTAACGCTGCCGACCAGCTCAAAGATAACTTTATCGGCGGCGAAGCCAGCGACATGACGGGTGCCTGGACATACGATGCCGCTACAGGTGACGTTTCTTATCAGGGTTCACGTCTGTCGCCGACTTTGACGGCAGTGACCCATGCCAACGCCGCAAATCTTGCTCAGTGGCGCTATGAAGTCAATCACTTGAGCGAACGCCTCGGCGACGTGCGAAGCCAAAACGGTGCACTGGGTGCTTGGGCTCGTGTCTACGGTACGGACGCTAAGGTTTCTGACTCCGTTTCCACGAAGTTCACCAACAATACGATTCAGGTGGGCGGTGATGCCAAGGTGGGAGACTCCTGGATTGTCGGCGCCGCATTTGCCTATACCGACAATTCAACGGACTTTTCGAACGGCAGTGCTGACAGTGACGGCTACACCCTTTCCGTCTACGGCACGGCAGTTCTTCCCACCGGCAGCTATCTCGATTTGATCGGTCGTGTTGGTCGGATCAGCACCGATATTGATGTTTCAACCGTCACGCCGTTCAAGGCATCCTATGACAACACGGCGGTTGGCTTGTCCGCGGAAGTTGGCCACCGCTTTGATCTTTCGCAGATCTTCTATGTCACGCCGCAGGCTGAACTCGCCTACGGCCGTGTATTCGGCGACGACTACAGCGGCAGCAACGGCATGAAGGTTTCTCAGGACGATTTCGATACGTTGATTGCCCGCATTGGCTTCCAGGCCGGCGCGAACTTCGCTGATAATCGCGGATCGATCTATCTGACGGCTTCGGTCAACCATGACTTCTTGGGCGACACAGAAGCCACCGCTTCGAAAGCAGGCGTACAGGATCAGAAGCTCAAGGAAGACCTGGGCGGCACTTGGTTCTCGTATGGGATCGGCGCGCAGTTCAACACGACGAACAACCTCTCCTTCTACGGGTCGCTCACGCGTGCCAACGGGTCTGACTATCAGGAGGACTATCACTACTCCGTCGGCGCACGTTACGTGTTCTGATGAAGCGGCCTATTAGGCTTGTGATTTTTGAAATCTTTTAGATTTCAGTTTAAGCGCCTTCAGTCGATGCGGCTGAGGGCGCTTTTGCTCTCAGTCTGAACGCTGCGGCTAATCCGTAAAGGGCAATGCTTCTGGGGAGCTTGCGGGCGAATGCGCATGCTTAGCCGTCAGCATCTTTTGATGGCGGAAATAGAGCCAGGTGAGTGCTACGGTTGTCACGGCCCAGCTGATGGGATAAACGATCATGAGCGTATCAAACGTCGGATCAGCGGCGAAAACCGTATAGACCCAGATGATGCGGATCGAGCAGATGCAAAAGAGCGTCACCATTGCGGGCGGCATGGAATAGCCGTAGCCGCGCATCGCATCCGATACGGTTTCCATCACCACGCTGATGGGTTCGGCCAGCACGACGAGGAGAATGCGTGTAATGGCAATTTCCATCACGGCTTCCCTGTGCGTAAAGAGGCCGAGGATGCTTCGTTCGAAAATGAGCACAACCGCGATCATCATCACGGAAGCACAGAAATTAAGCCCCATTGACACCCAGGTAGCCCTTCTGCAGCGCGCCAGATTGCCCGCGCCGTAGTTCTGACTCACGAAGGTTGTGGCCGCCAGACCGAACGCGTTGATAAAGCAGTACACATTGATCTCAATCGTGAATGCGGCTACTGAACCCGCCATCACGTCCGCTCCCAGACTGTTGATGGCCGCCTGAATGATGAGGTTGGAGAACGAAAAGACCGCCCCCTGAACGCCCGCGGGCCAGCCGATGCGGACGATCGAACGCAGCGACACGGCGTCTGGCTTCAGAAGCCGGCGAAGTTCAAGTCTGAGCGGTCCCGTCATGCGGCATTCGCGCCAGAAAAGAATCCCCGCGGCAAGCGCATTGGCGAGAACGGTGGCAAAGGCCACGCCCCCAGTGCCCATGTCGCAGACCAACACAAAAAAGAGATTGCCGGCGATATTGAAAATCGTGGCAAAGCAGAGTGCCCAAAGCGGCGTTTGGGTATCCCCTTGACTGCGATAAACAGCGGCCAAAAAGTTGTAGACCGCAATGAAGGGCATGCCCAGCAGGTAGACCCGCAGGTAAAGTTCAGAATCGGCCTGCACCGATTCGGGCACTTCAAGGCAGGCGATGATCCAGTCCGCCCCGATTTCGCCCGCGATCGCCATGACCACGCCGAAGACAACCGCCACATAAAAAGCCGTGTGAACGCCCCTGCTCGCCCGCTCTTCATCGCGCATGCCTAAGGCTTGAGCGACCACCACATTTGCGCCGAGCGCGAGTCCCATACAGAGACTCACGATTAATCCGATGATCGGGACGTTGTTGCCTACGGCCGCCATGGCCTCGTCTGATACAAAGTGCCCGAGTACGGCGACGTCGGCGGCGTTATAGAGCTGCTGGAGCACGCCGGTAAAGGCGAGCGGCAGCGCAAAGAGGATCATCTTGTCCCAGATGGATCCGCTGAGCATGTCTAATTTGCGAGTTCTGCTCATAAGCGAAAGATAAGAGCGCAAAAGAAAGCAAGCGCCCTGCTGACGGCGGATTCAGCAGGGCGGCTGCGAAAGGACTTATTTTAAAGGGAGCTCGGTATCTTTCGGTATCCGCAAAAGATCTCAGCTCCCCCTATTCCAGTGCTCTGTCGGACGATTGAGTTGTCCCTGAAGTTCTTCCGGATCTTGGCCAAAATTCGTGAAGGCCCTTGTGCATTCATTAAAAATCGCAATGACGCGATTGAGGGGTGCAGTATCGGACGGATCCAAAAGGATTGTCCGATGCAGTCCTTCGAGGCAGCCGAGCTTCGCACGAAAGTTTGCACGAAGCTCGGATTCCTTCAAGTTTCACGCGTAGCGAATGAGCGAGAGGAGAAGGACAGCGGCGAACCCCGAAAGGAGCGGCACGCAGGTGCGCTTTACCACCATGAGCGGGTTCACCTTCACCACGGCAGCAACGATGATCACTACGGCAGCTACGGGCGAAGCCGCGCGGATGACGTTGGAGGTGAGCTGCATGGGGAGTGCAACCATAATCGGATCGATACCCGCTTTGTCGGCGATTTGCGGAATGAGTTCAATGAAGGAATAGAAAACCGCGTTGCCCGAGCCGCTCACGAATGTGATGAGTGCGGTGATGCCGGAAAAAACGAGCATCAGACCGGCGCCGGCATTTTCTACACCCGTGACCAGACCGGAGATGGCATCGATGAGTCCCATGGCCTTCAAGCCGGCCACCATCGTCGAGGCTGCGACGATGAGCACCACCACTTTCGAGAAGCCGTCGCCCATGCCGTTGAAAAAAGTCGACACGTCCTTCATGGCGGCTTTGACGTCGCGGCGGCGGATGGTTTCCGCAATGAAGGCGAGCGCAAAGGAAAAGAGCGTGATTTCAACGAGCCCGACCTTCGCGTGCTTGAAGCAGGCCCAGAAGAAGATCGTGAGTCCGAGCGGCAGCACGGGGAAAACGGCGTACCACGCGGGCGCGTCAGCATTGACTTGGCGGAGTTCCGACTCATCTACCGCCGCATTGATTGCGCCTTCGGTGCGGTCGAGGTACTTCTGCCAGAAATAATGCACGATGCCCATCACGATGATCGCCGGAATGGAGATCACGGCGTGATGGTAAAAGACATAGTCGACCACATGATCAAAACCGAGCACACGAGCTGCGACTACATTGTCTCCGCCCAAAGGCGTCGGCACAATGGTAGCCGTTGTGGCAATGACGCCGGCAGCGGTGAGCGGCGTCATCTTGGCGGCTTTAAGCACCGGATAGAGCGTTGCCATCAGAATCACGGCGAGCGACGCTGCGCTCGGAATGATGATGGAGAGGAGCGTCCCGAGCCAGAACACCAAGGGCACCAGGATGTAGGGGGACTTCACGGCAGCGAGCGGGCGGCTCAGGAGTTCGATCACCTTGTCGTTGGCGCCGATTTTGGACATATAGGCAGCAAAGCCGAAAAGCGTCAGGATGATGAGACCCGCGTTGGCGTACTGCTTGATGAAAAGATCCTTGACGGCCTTGAAAGGATCCGCCCAGGCGAGTCCGGAGGCATCTTTGCCCGCCAAAACGTCACTCCCCATGATGAGCGCGGCGTACATCAAGAGGAAGCCGGCCGCAAAGAGCACGACTTTGGCATCGTAGTTTTTGGCAATCGCCCAGCCGGCGAGCACGAGGATGAGAATGGCGAAAATAGTGGCGAACATGACGGCGTTCGGGCAGTACGTTGGAGGAATCGTGCTGGGTGGGTCAAGAGCGCTCCGCGCACGACGAAAAAAGGAAAGCGGCGATTTTCTCGCAAATTGACTTGAGTCTCAAGTGCGGAGAAATCATGAAGCGCGTAATCGTTTACCCGAGGCCTTGACCAAACGGAAACGTTCGTCTATAGATTGTGCCTCCCAATACTCAAAAGAATGACTAGCATGCGCAGCACCAACCCCGGCTTTGTCCCAGACTCCCCCTTCACCCGCGAACTCACCGCCAAGCAGCTCGCCTTTTTTTCCGCTTTTCCAAAGGCTGAACTTCACTGTCATCTCCTCGGCACGACGAGCCGGGAAACCTTCATGGACCTTGTCCGCGATGCCGGCGCTCCGATTTCCATGGCTGAAATCGAAGGCTTTTACACCCGCGGTGAAAAGCCCGTGGGGGTGCTGCGCATCTTCCGCGCACTGGAATCGTCGATCCTTAAGAAGCCCGAATATTTAAAGCGCATTACGCTCGAGCACCTTGAACGCACGGCTGCTCAGGGCGTGCGCTACATAGAGCTCTTCTGGAACTGGACCGGCCTCAAGCATTTCATGACTTATGCCGAAGGTCAGGACGCCATTGTGGCCGGTCTGATCGAAGGCGAAGAAAAATACGGCATTGTCGGCCGCCTCGTGCCGTCAATTGACCGCGAAGCGCTCCCGGAAGATGCTGTTGAACTGGTGCGTGAAATGGCCGCTCACCGCTCGCCCTGGGTCATCGGTCTGGGGATCGACTACCGCGAAACGCTCCACGAACCCGAAAATTTCTGGAAAGCCTATCGACTGGCACGCGATGCTGGCTTTAAATTGACCGCTCATGCGGGCGAATTCGGCGAACACTGGCGCAATGTGGAAACCGCCATGGATCTCCTCGAGTGTGAGCGAATCGATCACGGCTACACGATCACAGACAATCCGGAGCTCGCAGAGCGCGCTGCGGATCAGGGCATCCCTTTTGCCGTGGTGCCGACCAATTCCTACTATCTGCGCACTTTCACGGATGAAGAATGGGCGGTGAAGCACCCGATCCGCCGCATGGTTGAACTCGGTCTCAAGGTATTTCCCAACAGTGATGACCCGACGATGCACCATATCTCCATTTCTGAAAGCTGGCTTTTGATGATGAATTGGCTGGGATTTTCGCTTGCCGATCTGCGGGGATTCTTAGTGAACAGCATTGATGCTGCTTGGGTCGACGATGAGACGAAGATCGTCTGGCGTCAATTGTGGCTCCCTGAATTTGACCGTTTGGCCCGCGAAGCGTTTGGTGCTGACTGTCTGCCGTCAGCTTGAAAGGGATGTGCTCCCGATAGCGTTTGGCTTGATTGATCAAGCTTGAAACACCGTCGGCACACTGCTTATTCAATCTGTCTTCGAGCTGCTGCGGAAGTTAAAGCACTCGCAGCAGCTTTTTTTCCTGCCAGACCTTCTTCATCGGCTTTTAAACGTCTGCCGCGAGCGCGGATGAACGGATCATCGTCGGGGCATTTCTGCTGTGTCCAGCGGCAGACACAGCAAAGGGATATTGCGCAGACCGCAAAACTGGCCAATGCCAAGCATCCTAAGGGCAAATCGCCCGGCCCTGATCTTTGACTGCCCTCCCCGTCAGTCAGTGCTCGGCTTCAGCCGCCGCGGCTTCAGCCTGAGCTGCAGGGCTTTCGTCAATACGTCCTTGATGGAGCGGAATAATCCGCTGGTTGGAGCTCCCGCGCCAAGCGCCCTGCTTGGCGAGGTGAAGCTTTTGCACATAAGCGCCGTCAACGAGTCGATCAATGTAGGGCAAAAGCCTGCTCTTTTCCACGTGCTTAAAGGTCCGTCCGGTCCACGCCCAGACGGTTTTCTCTGGGAACCGTCCCTTGATGCGCTCGAGAAGCCCGGCCAGAACTGCTTCGTGCTCGGGCTCAAACGGGTCGCCGCCCAGCAGCGAAAAACCGGCAATCCATTTTGAATCCAGCGCCTTCATGATCTGCGCTTCTGTTTCTGCTGTGAATGGGCGTCCAGCCGTAAAAGACCAGCTTTCTTTATTGAAACACCCTTTGCAGCGAAGCGTGCAGCCGGAAACAAACAGCGAAACGCGCACGCCGGGGCCATTGGCGGTGTCGTAGGCGGATAGACCGATGTAGTTCATGACGAAAGAAATAAATAAATCGGGGGAGCTCAGCCGGAACTCCCCCGAGGAACCTTAAAGACCGCTGCTGCGGTCTTTAAAGGTTTTACATGCTCTTGCGGTTGTGGATCTCAGCCATTTTCCCTTCATTCATGCGGGAAACGCCGTTCACGTTGCTGTAGCCGAGGTAGCCGCAGACGCGCGAGATCACGGAGAGGTTTGAGCTCCCGCATTTGGGACAGCGCATGAGCACATTGGTGCTGTGTGTGCCGCAGTCGCCGCAGTAAGCGCTGTCAAAATTCACGCCTTGGTAGAAGCCGAGCTCCATGCCGCGCTGAATCACGGCCTTCACTGCGTCCGTGTTCTCGGGATTGTCGAGACGCACGTACTGAATGTGGCCGCCTTCGCAAAGGTGAAAGTCCTTGAATTCGTGGTCCTGCTTCTCAAAGGGCGTGATTTCTTCGGTCACGTTCACATGGAAGGAGTTCGTGAAGTATTCAGGACTGTAGTGCGGCGTATGGCGGAAGACATTGTCAATTCCCTGCTTGGCGCAGAAGGCGTCGTACTGCTTAGCCTGCGTCGCGCAGAGGCTTTCGGCGGGCGTGCCGTAGATCGCATAGAGCCACCCGTCTTCCTTCTTGAAGACGTTGATGCGCGCCTGCAGATGACGGAGCACTTCTTCGGAGAAAGCGCCGCCCTCTTCAAGCAGACGCTTCCCCGTCCAGAGGAAGGTGGCCTCATCGAGCGCCGTGATGCCAAAGGACGCCGTCATGTAGCGGACCAGATCGCCCACTTCATCGTCGGGATCCTTCGTGCCCTCATAGAAGCCCCCCTGCGTGAAGGCGAGCGGGTTTGAAGAGCACTTCTGGCGGCGGATGATGTCGTAGCGCTTCTTAAAGAAGGAGCGGATGAATTCGAGACGCTCGTCGAGAATGCGCCAGAAGTCATTGCGCCAGGTGTCGGGATGACGGAGCTGGGCGAGCTTGAGGATGATCGGCAGGTTGAGCGAGACGGCGCCGATGTTGCAGCGCCCGACCGTGACGGCCCTGCCCTCTTCATTGCACCAGAGCGAGAGGAAGGCGCGGCAGCCCATGGGCGACGTGATGGCGCCGTACTGCTGGAAGATCTCGGAGACGCTGCCGTTCTCGGACGAAAGGCTCAGGTAGTCCGGGTACATGCACTCGGAGGAGGTCCTGACGGCCTCGTCGAAGAGCTGGGCGGACCACTTGTCGGCCTCGATCTGGCGCTCGTCATAGAGATAGACAAGCTTCGGGAAGACGACGGGCTTGCCGTCCTTGCCGTGGCCGTTGCGGCGGACCTGGAGCATGATGCGGCTGATCGTCATGAGCCACTCGCGCTCCTCCTCGGTGAAGAGCTCGGGATTCCACTGACCGAAAGTGATCGTCGTGAAGGCGAAATCGCCGCGGCTGCACGGCACGGTGTTGAGCTTCAATTCGAGGGACTGGAAGCCCTGCTCGAGCTCGCGCACGACGTCGCGCGAGGCGACGCGCTCGACGGTATCCTCGTCAAGGCCGAGGTCGCGGTACTTGGCGCGGGCGGCGGCGAGGCTCTTCTCGACATAGGGCAGGAGCACCTTGTCAAGCTCGGGCAGCGTGAAGCCGCCGAACTGCTGGGCGGTCGCCACAAGCGTGATGTCACCGATCACCTGAAGAGCGGAAAGCACGGACTTGGGCTCGGAATACTGGACGTTCGACATCTCGAAGCCGCCCTTGAGGACGTGGCCGATGTCGAAGAGGCAGCAGTTGATGCAGCCGAGGATCATGTCGCGCAGGTCGTGGATGTAGATGTCGCCGCGCTCGATCAGGGCCTTCTCCTTGCCCGAAAGATAGAACTGCTTGTAGAGGCTCTTCGTGAGGTAGCCCTTGATCAGGGAGCCCTTCGTGGAGACGAGCGAGCTGTCGTAGTTAGCGTTCTCGCGGTCGCCGAGGCGCAGCACGTCGTCGGCATCCTGACGGAGCTGCTCGAACGTGCGGGCGTACGTCGTTTTGTAGTAGCGGTATTCGGCATAGGCCTCCGCCACCTGCTTGTGCTGCTGGGCGGAGAGAACGGCGATGACAAGCTCGTGAAGCTCAAGCACGGACACCTCGTCGCGGCCCTCAAGGCGCGAACGGACCTCACTGACGATGCGGGCGAGACCCTCGTCGTCGATGAGCGTGTCGCAGCGGAAGGCCGCCTTCTTCACCGCGTCAACGATCTTCTCGTCAATGAATTCTTCGGTCGTGTTGTCCTTCTTGATAACCGTCAGCATGTCGTCGTCCTTCTTTTAATCCTTCTCAACAGCGGCCGTCATTGAAACCAACGGACGGACCCGAAAAAACGAACTGCCGCCCCATGGGCGGCAGGGACTTAATCTTATGGAAAAGCCCCGAAAATCTCAACACTCTTTTCTTCGTCAAACGGATGTTTGCGGTATTGACAAACCTGCGCAAAAGTGCTTCCTCAAAACATCCCCGGCGGTCCGGAACGCCTCCCCGCATCCGCTCCTCCTTAGAGGGAGGCGCGTTTGAAGTCCCTCCCCCGGCGGTCCGAACCGCCTTTTTCCATCCATTCTTTTTTTCTATGAGAAGCATCGGCACCATACAATCGAACGCCGAAAAAGTCACTACATCATGTGGTTTGACGACACCACAACCACAACATCTTGTGTTTTGGACAGATTTCAGTCCAGAGAAATGACGCCCCGAACAACGGTCGAAAGCAATGGGGGAGAGGGTTTTACAAGCGGGTGAAGGAGGAGGCAGCCGAACTCGGGGAGGTGCGCCGGCACAAGATGTGGGAAAGGGCGTCCGACGGCGTGCGCGGGCGGCAGCGAAGACGGATGTGAAAAAGGCCGCGCCTTCACGTGAGGAAAATGCGCGGCCCGTTGCCCCGGATTCAGCCTGAACCTCGGGAGGTTCGAAGCATCAGCTTCAGAAGGCGTTCTTCAGGATCGCCTCGACGTCGGACGCCTCAAGCGGCAGGAGGCGGCCCACAGGGCCGCGGCGGCAGCAGTGGCGCGCGAGCGACTCGACGGGGCATTCGTCGGCGCCGAGCTCGCCCATGCGGGTCGGCATGCCGAGGGACTTGTAGAAGGCGACGAGCGCCTCGATACCCTTCTTCGCAGCCTCGGCGTCGTCGGCCTCGACGATGCCGAAGACGTTGCGGGCGAACTGCGCCAAGCGCGCGGGCGTGCGTTCAGAGACGTAGCGCATCCAGGCGGGGATCACGACGGAGAGGCCCATGCCGTGGGTGATGGCCTCGTTCCAGCCGGAGATTTCATGCTCGATGGCGTGACAGGCCCAGTCCTCCTCGCGGCCCAGACCGAAGTAGCCGTTGTGCGCGAAGCTGCCGACCATGCCGATCTGGCACCAGGAATCGTAGTCGCCGGCATCCGCCCAGACCTTCGGGCCGAATTCGATCGCGGTGCGCATGGCAGCCTCGGACTGCGCGTCGACGTAGGCCGTCGCGGTCGTGCGCGTGAAATAGCGCTCCATGATGTGGGAGATCATGTCGACGACGCCGGCGGCGACCTGATGGCGCGGCAGCGTCATGAAGCATTCGGGATTGACGATGGCCGCGGCGGGGCGCAGGCATTCGGCGCCGATACCGGCCTTCGTGCCGTGGTGCGAGATCACGCACCGCACGGACTGCTCGGAACCCGCGGCGGGGATCGTCAGCACGGCGAGCACGGGCAGGGCCTTTTCGGGAACGGCGTGGCCGTCGAAGAAGTCCCAGCAGTCGCCCTCGTACTCGAGGCCAAGGGCAATGCACTTGGCGGTGTCGATCACGGAGCCGCCGCCCACGGCGACGACAAGACCCACGCCCTGATCGCGCATCCAGTCGACCGTCTCGCGCACGAAGCACAGGCGGGGGTTGGGATGGACGCCGCCCTTTTCAATCACCGTCATGCCTGCGGCCTCAAGGCTCTTCCTCACCGAGGCGAGAAGGCCGGAGCGGACGACGGA
>ENA-ORVC01002586-ORVC01002586.1-human-gut-metagenome-genome-assembly--contig:-NODE-2586-length-11831-cov-3.175357_pt1 | contig 11831 bp, 6 predicted proteins | sample MGYA00242092_ERZ509234 | MGnify/ENA primary metagenome ERZ509234 (study PRJEB26280, sample SAMEA2338800) | human gut metagenome | biome: human gut; feature: human-associated habitat; material: faeces... | reverse complement strand
CATAGTTGATCTTGTTGGCGACGATGAATTCTGCAAAGCGCTTTGAGGTCGCCCAGTCGACGAACTTCTTAGCCTGCTCGTTATTCTTGCCGCCGGCAATAACGCCGGTCGCTTCAATGCCGAAGCTCACGCCGTCTTCCGGATACGTGATCTTCACCGGATAGCCCTGCTGAGCAATATCGAGTGCGTCAACGATGTAGAAGATGCCCGAGGCACACTGCCCCGTCGCAATCGGCATTGCGCCGCCCGCGCCGCTCTTCGTGTACATCTGAATGTTGGCATTGAGCTTCTTCTGGAACGCAAAGGCTTCATCTTCGCCCATTACCTTGACGAGCGAATAAATACGTTCGGTAGCTGTGCCGGAAGTACGCGCGTCAGCCATCTGCAGACCGTTCTTATAGCGGGGATCGAGGAGATCAGCCCACTTTGTCGGCGCCTGCATGCCGTTCTTTTCGAGGAACTTGGTATTCGTTAAGAAGCAGAGCGGAATGATGCCGATGCCCGTCCAGTGATTCCCTGGATCACGAAGGTTGGCCGGAATGGCGTCAGAATCCTTCGGGCGGTAGGCTTCAAAAATGCCTTCCTTGATGCCGGCCGCATACGTGTCAGCCGGTCCGCCGAGCATAACGTCGACTTGAGGGTTCTTCTTTTCCGCGGTCAGGCGAGCCAAGGCCTCACCGGAAGAAAAGCGCAGGAAATTCACTTTGATGCCGGTATCTTTGGTGAACTCAGCGAAGATTTTCGAAGCATACTTTTCAGGCATGATCGAGTACGCGTTCAGCTCTTCTGCGTTCACAGCACCTGTGACAAGGCAAAAACCCGCAATAAGAATGGGAAACTTAAAACCCATGGCGTTTACTCCTGGCAGCGAATGGTTTTTGATCCGGCGAAATGTCGTCAAACATATCCGTCAGAACCTTGCAAATTGTAACGGCAGAACATTGGATTCGAACATCCCTGAGAAGCACTTGTCTGCCTTTTGGATACTGTCCGCCCAAAGAAAAACGCACCTAGCTTTTTTAGGAAACTAGGTGCGATTTGCCGATAACTAAGAGATTAGAAGAACGTTCTCAAACCAATGTTCCAGCGATAGTTGGCGTTCACTTCAGCACCAGAGGTGCGTTCGAGATCAACGTAGCCATAAGCATTCTTGCAGAGACGGAAATTACCGCCAACGCCATACTCAACCCACGTTCCGCCAATATCCGAGTGCATGGTATTCAGAGCCGTTCCGTTCGTTGCCACGGCATCCATTTCACCCTGGAAGTCATGTGCGACGGAGAACTTCGCATAGATATTGCCTTTGTTTTCCGGGAACTTAAAACCTGCACGCACACCAGCACGGCCGATCAGCGTGTCGAAGTCGTCCTGCTTAACAGTCACGCCGTTTGCCGCCGTGAACGTATCACCGGCTACGCGGCCATAGGAGAGTTCAACCTGAGGCTCGACAAAGGCCAGATCATTCAAATCAAAGCGCCAGCCAAACTCTGCCGAAAGCGAATAGGCATTGTTGTCAAACGATCCGTCAAAGCCGTTAAGCGAGAAGTCAGTGTCAAGACGCACATATTTGGCGATCACGTCCAGAAACATGCCATTCTCAGCCATCCACGTGCCATAGATGCCAAGACCGTATGCATTATTGTCAGCATCACCGTTGTTATATTCGGCAGAGCCGTTTGTATAGTTGAAGGCTGCGCCTACCTTGAAGCCGGGAGCAACCTCAAAGTCAGACCCCACTTGAATGGAGTTGCTCTTTTGCTTGACATTCTGGTCGCCATACTGAAGTTCAGAACCATAAACACGTGCCCAAGCGCCGATTGTGCCTTCTGAGTCACGCAGCTCACCCATACGTTTCGTGAGGTCGTTCATTTCGTGACGCCATTGGAATGCGGAAAGCGTAGCAATGGAGTTGAAAGCGTCGAGCTTGGAGTTTTTGGTTTCGGTCTGAGAAACAACCTTGCCATCTTCAATCGTCGCGGTGACCTTGTTGTTCACATCGCCTTCTTCGACAACGGCTTCCGAGAGGGAGCTGCCATTTCCAACAGTGACTGTTTCAAGCAAAGAAGCGAGCGCATCACTGGCTGATGCGGAGGCATCATTGAAATGAGCGGTTGCGCGGGCCGTAACGGCGCTACCAGAAGCAACATTTGTGATGGCAGCAGTATTTGCAGCGGAGTCAACTGTGATTGTTGCGTTGCCGGTAACGGTATTCAATTTTGCCGTAGCGGTTTCACTGAGATAGAGGTCACCATCGCTGTTAAGCCCGGAAATGGAAGACTCGCCGTTAGAGAGCGTCAGGAGGGAACCATCAGTAATGGTTACGCCTTCAGAACTTGTGGAAGTTACTGTACCGAGAGAAATGGAACCTTCGACGGAAACGGCACTCTTGTCTGAAGAATTGACTGTACTCTCCGAACCGTCGATATCACCGCTGAGCGTAAGCGCGGAAGCACCAACAAGCGTTGCATCACCCTTGTAAGTCATCTGGCCGTTAAGACTGATTTTGCTGACTGTTGTGATGTCTTTCGAGTCTTCTTCATTCGTTATGTTTTTGGCGACGATATCACCAGTAAAAGTGCCTCCATTTACAAACGTAATATTTGTCTCAGAACGATTGGTAGCCTCGATATCACCGGTAATTGAGGAAGCTGCATCGGTTGCTGTAATGTTGATTATTTCTTTACGAGCGGTTCCAGTACTGATATCGGCCTTGTTCCCAGTCACGCCAGCATAGATGCCGCCATCCATAGTGAGTTTGCCAACATTGATGTTGACTTTGTAGACACTGTCCGCATTGCTCGCTGAATATCCGCCATAGTCACCGTTGATGCTACCCTTGATTTTCAGCTCGTCAGCCGTGATGTTGACTGTGCCCCACGCACCCGTGCCAATAGCACCCCCGCCGACATGCGTGTCAAACGCATTAAGCTCAACGTACTTTGAGAAGATGTTGATAGTGCCGCCTTCGTTCGCCTGCAGCAAAGAAACCCCAGATTCTTCGACAGTCCTCGTTGCTTTGAACGAAGTGAGCCATTGATCTTTTGTACCAACATTGATTACTGCGTTTTCACCTTCACGAACATGGAGTGCTCCATAGGCAGACGTTGATTCAAACTCATCAACGAAAAGATTCAACGTACTACCATCCTGTTTATTTGCCTGACCGACGACATAAACGCCGAACCCACTGTTTTTTTGTTCGTATTTTTGAGCGTAGACGTTCAATACACCACCTTTGACAAGAGTGGTCCAATACGGATAATCCTGATTGATTTTATTCGGGTTAGCGAGAATTGAGACTGTGCCCAATTTAGATTCTGTCGAACCGAAATTGATCGTGCTGTTTCCGGAGACAAGCACTGCGGGGGCATTGACTGTAGTGTTAGCCGAGTTATCTACTTTAATAGAACCATTGGTGAAATTAAGTGTATTGCCATTAGTGGCCTGGACTTGCGTGTAAGTCTGATCACCCGAAACGGTTTGATTGCCACCCTGATCTGTGAGAGTGTTGGCTTGAACAAGAACAGGCAGAGAAATAGCAGCGGCAATGGAGAGAGACAAAAGCGTCCGACGCATAGAGATACCTCACATTAGGTACAGAAAACGAGGGCAGAGCCTTCAGCGTCAAAAGCTGAGCAACCCTGATCTCTTCATCGTATTGACATTAGATGGTACGGGGGGGGGGTATACCCTTGCATCCTCAAACGCAAATGTTTACGCCCATTCACGGCATATCAAAAATTAAGCTCTTTGCGTTTACGTGTTGTATTTTTGTAAATATAGGGTTTACATGAAGATGAATATTCCTGTCCCTCGTCGTCGGAGGTTACAGTCAGAATAAGGGACTGCAGCAGAAATACTGACCGATGCTGACGCCTGATATGGTTTCAACCAACCAGTTCGAGGCGACGGATGACGGCACCCATCATGGCAACGAAGAACGGCACAGCTGCGAGCGGCATGAACTACGATCAGGTCTATCGCCTTACCACTCACGGCTCCAACCGTCTTGGCGGCAACGCCAAGGCAGACGTGCTGACATTCGGTCGAATCGCAGCGAAAACCGCTCTCGATCTCCAATAAACCTTTCGTCAGGGCAATTCTTCTGCCCCCGCAGCATTGACTAAAAAGGCGCATCTGCCGAAGAAAGCAGATGCGCCTTTCGTCTGAAGATCTCTTATTCAAGAGAACCGATTAGTTCTTCGAGAAGGCCTCTTCAAAGCTCACCGGGAAGGCCTGATAGCCGCAGGTGTCCCACAGCGTCAGATCAACAGCGAGCGACTTGTCGCCCCAGCGGTATTCGCAGATCCGCGGATGCAGGCGGCCGAGCTTGCCGGCCTTTTCAGGCGACGCACCCATACCGGCCGTTGACCAGAAGACAAGCATCGTGTCCTTGTCGTCCATGTACTTCGTGATGCCGGTAACCGGCGAGAAGTAGTCGTAGCCAAGGTCCTTGCCGACTTCCCAGATCTGCTCGACCGTCATCTTCTTCTGGTCGATCTTGTAGACCACAGCGCGAGAATACTTCATGGTCGGCAGCGGGGGCTGCTCCATGCCGCGGGCGTCACCGTTGTCAAAGACCGAGAGGTAGATCACGTCCTTCGTTGACTTCGAGTCAATGCGCCAGGCCGTATGCTGCGTCCAGGACCAGTCAAAGCCGCCTTCGCACTGGCTGCCTTCGCACTTCAAAGGCTTGCCGTTCTTGTCAACCGGCGTGAGCACACGCTCTGCGAGCCCCTTCTTCCAGCCGACCGGCGAAGCGAGGATCCACTTCACCTGATGATCGCGGCCGATCTTCACGATACCTTGATGGCGTGCCGACAAAATAATCGAATCATCGGTCGGATCGTAGTCAATGGAATTGACGTGCGCCCAGTTGCGTCCCGGGCCCGTACCCGGGATGTCGCCGAACTTGTCGCTCTTATCCATGTTGGCGAGGTCCGCAGCCGAAAGCGTCTGACCGGCCTTCGCAGGATCGATGTTGAGGCACACGGCCCCCTGATCAAGCGCCTTAATGAGTGTGTCGCGATACGGATCGAGAATGTCATAGAGGCGGAAATCGTCAACCACGCCGCCGTCAGGATCCACTTCAATAATCACGTCGCGAACGGTATGGACGCGCTTGTCGTCGCCGCGGCGATAGTCAGCCATCGAGACGCGCAGGAAGCTGTGGCCATTCTCGGCATTGTCATAAGCATGCGAGAAGTCAGCATACGTGGGCGGAAGCTTGCGGTTGAAAATTTCGCGGCCCATCAGGTCATACTTGACCCAGCGCTGACCGAAGCCCCACGTCAGAGCACCGTCCTTGGTCTGCTGGAAGCCCATCATGAGGCCTGATGTCCATGGGTCAGACTGATCATTGATGAGGTCGTTGAGCAGGTACCAGCGCACATCACCGGCCGTATCGATAATGCCGATCTGAGAATTGATCGTCCATTCAAGCGCACCGCCCGCGGGATTGTTCCACACAAAGCGGGCACCCTGCGGCGCCATCGGAATGAGCTGGCTGTTGACGAGGTAAAGTCGGTCTTCAAAACCCGGATCCACCTTGTTCACTTCAACGTTGAACATCCGCTGCTGCCCAGGCATGCCGTTGCTAATTGAGAAAACGGGGGGTGCATAGAACTGCAGACGATCCGTGAAGTCCTCGCTCTTGCCGTCGGCAGAAACGCGCGTGTAGCTCACTTCCACCGTATTAAGGTAGTCCGCATACAAACCGGCAATCGGGATGCCGGCATGCGTGCGAATCTGACGATCAGAAACTTTATAGGCGATCTCGCGGCCGCCCTTCTTCGGCACAACGCGCACGCTGGCGTTTTTAACGACGTAGCCGCCCGTGCGGACGATGGCCGTCAGCGGCGCAATCTTGTAGTGGTTGACGATAACTTCACCGATATGTCCCTGTGCGGGCATGCCGACTGCGGCGCCCGACGGGCCGCCCATAGCGGATGCGGCACCCGCAGACAGGCCGAGCATCAATCCCGCCATTGCGGCGACCAACTGACGACGTTGGAATTTCATGGTTTATCTCCTTAGGTCCGAGATGAAAGTTTCTGCAGGCATGTGCTTGCTTTCTTTTCTTGCCTAGTGTGCCGCCGCTTTGTCGCCACGACCATGCGGAAAGCCTTGCGTTTGACTGCCGTACGGGAAAGGACGCCTTTCATTTTTTAAAAGGTCATGCCAATATTCGTTCATCAGATGCCCCGACAGCCGCTCCCCCGCTTTGAGCAAACATTTGCCGCAGCGGCAAAGAACGGTACAAATTCATACCGCCTTGGATAGCTTCTCCTCCTTGAAGAAAGGTGAGGCCGTCCAAGCGATAAAGCGAAGCAGGATCGCCCGTCTTTAAGCCGACGACCCTTTTGTATTTGTGGTGTCCCCCCGAACACAACGGCACTAGGCGCCTGACGCTTAGCGTCAAACTCAATATCTCTCGCCATGTTGTCTGAAGAGTCCGCATCCTCTGCATGCCCGCCGCTGAGAACCCTTCCTGAAGATCTTGTGGAGTCCGGCAGCATTCGGGTGCTGCGCCTCCTTGTGCGGCTGATGCGTGATCCGGTGCTTCAGCGAAGCGCAGACGCGCTCGGCGTCAGCGCTCCGACGGCGTCTCGTCTGCTCGCCCGCGCACGCCAATGGTTTAAGGATCCGCTCTTTATCTACAGCGCCGGACGCATGCATCCGACGCCGAAGATGCTGGCATTGTCGCCGCGCATTGAAGAAGAACTGCTGCGGCTGGAGTCACTCTTCAAACCCGAAGAGCCTTTCAATCCTGCAACTGTTGTACGCACGCTGCGCATCGCTGCCATTGACAATGCTTTCCATACGCTACTGATGCCCTTTCTTGAAACGGCCGCAACAGCTGCGCCGGGCTTATCCATCTCGGTCTTTGACCGAGCGCCTACGCTGCTTGAAGATATGCGTGCCGGCACGCTCGACCTGGCCTTTTATTCAACTGAAGGCCGCCCAGTCCCCTCAGACTTCTGTGAAGAAACGCTCTTCTCAAGCGGTCACGTTCTGCTCATGCGCCGCGGACACCCGCTTCACCAAAAATGGCTTGCCGGCAGCGAGATTACCGAAGCAGATACCGGGGCGTGGCCCCACATCAGCGTCGTCGTGCCGATGGCGGGCGGCAGCGACCGTCTGACCATGTCCCGTCATCCCGCACACGGTCCGGAACGCACGGCCTGCGAAACGCCGTTTTTTGTGGCCGGGGCAATGCTTGCGGCCCGTACGGATATGCTGATGCGGATTCCGCAGGAAACAGCTGCAGAACTCTGTCGTACGCTCCCGCTTGCGATGATGCCGATGGAAGCCGGCATCCACATTCCCTGGATTCCGTGTCTCTTCCGTCACCGAGCGGCAGACCATGACCCGCTCATTACGTGGGTTCGCGCTCAGCTTGTTTCGCATGCCAGACGTCTTCACGCAGAAACCCTTCGGCTGATTGAAGAAGACTTTAAGAAGCGCGGTCAGAAAGTTCGATAGAAAGTCTTATTTCTGCTGCGGCTCTCACTTAAAAGTTGGACTCCCGCAGCAGCACAGACCATGCGGCTCGGGCGAACCGTCCGGCCAAGCTTTCGCGTTCGCCCTCAATCAAAAGGGTGCCGCGGCGCACCTGCAGATCAGAAGCCGCAGTCCCCTGCTGCGCTCCAGCCGGCGCGGCCGTCACGCGGTAAATTGCTTCCTTCGGCGCAAAAACCTGTCCTTGATCCACGCCAAGACTTTTGGCTACCTCCGCCGGCGCGGGCAGCGATGCGACAGCGCCGCCAAAATGAGAAGCGAGCTCCGGCACGGCGCCAAGATGACGAGCCGCTGTGCCGTCAACCGCCTCGACGCTTGCCGGAATGGCGTGCTGCAGGGCATCTTCGGGGATGAACTTCGCCGAAGCACCCGCCGCAAAGCGATTGAAATCCTGTTCGCTCACGTAGCCCACGATTTCGAGCGCCGGACGGTCAGTGCCGGCTGCCGCAGCGACCACGGCGAGCGCCTGACCGTCGGGCAGCCATTCACCGACGGCAAGCGGCTCCATACGGTCGGCCACTCGGCCGTCCACAGGCGAGCGTACTTCCAAGAGCGCCGTTCGTTTCTTCAATTCCGCAATGCGCCGCTCGAGCGCAGAGAGCTCCCGCAGCGCTGCGGGCACGTCGGCCGCCCCCTCCCGATTCATGCGCATGTATTCCGCCCGCCAGCGAAGCGATGCGCGGTCTGATTCCAATTTTTCAAGCTCATGGGTGAGCTCGGGAGAGCGAAGCCGAAAGAGCACCTGCCCCTTTTTCACCGCATCGCCCTGAGCAGCCTCAATCGCTTCGACCTGTGCCGCTGCCGGCGTGTAAAGCGTCACCGCTGCCGCCGGTTTCACCACCGCCGGCGCCGCCACCTCTGAGCGCCAGGGCATGAAAAACACCGCCAAAATTCCCGCAATGGGAAAGAGGAGCCACAGACTGCGCGGCGCAGCTTTTCCCTTCAGGATGCGAAGCGCCCATTCCTTAAGTTCACGAAGTATCGGAAGCATGACGAAGACGGAAACCTCAACGCAAAAGAGAAAAATGCCGAGCAGCTTGAAGAAGGCGTGGTAGACGAGGAGCGCAATACCGCAGAAGAGGAAGAATCGGTAAAGCCACGTTGCCCACGCGTAGATAATCAATGCGCGTTCCTTCCACGGCTCAAACGATTCGGGCTTCTTCTCCCCAAAGCCGAAAAGAAGCTCCCGCATCCGCCATTTGGCCAGCGCGAAGCTCCTCTGATGCAGGTTCGCTACGCCCAGCCAGTCCGAGAGCAGGTAGTACCCGTCAAACCGCATAAAGGGGCTTGAATTGATGGCGAGCGTCATGATCCAGGTTGTGGTGGCGAGCATGAAGGCCGCGCTCTTTAGCCCGCCTTCGGGCAGAAAGCTCCACGCAAGCGCTGCCCATACGCCTAAAGCCAATTCCCCCAAAACACCCGCCGCGCAGACGGCCATGCGCTGACGCTTGGACTTCAGGCGCCAGGCAGCGGACGTATCGGTATAGAGGAGCGGCATCATCACCATGAAGGCAATGCCCATATGGGGAATACGGCAGCCAAAGTGCTCGGCCGTGTAGGCATGGGCCAGCTCATGGATCACCTTCGTGCAGGCAATCGTGAGGCTGGCCATAACCGCGCCTTCCCAGGAAAAGAAATGCGAGAAGGTATGCGTAAAGGCATCCCACTGCCGGCCGATGAGGTAGAGCGCCAAAACGAGCGCCGTTAATGTGGCCCAGAGAAAGGTCTTTGTGAAAAAGAGGCGCTCAACCCAAGGGAGCGTCCGGCGCAGGAATGCGTCCGGCGCCACCAGCGGAATGCGGAAAAAAAGATAGTGGTGCAGAAAGAACTTCCAAAGCGTCTGCTTGGGCTTACGCTTCATCTGTTCGGCGAGTCTCGCGGAAGTTCCCGCTTCGCGCGTGAGACTCATCCGCATCAGAAACTTCGCAAAATTCTCCACCGTCTCTGCCGTCGGCCGAAGGAGCGTTTCCTTGCCGACGGCGGCAGCCACAGCCTTGGCTGTCCCTAAGTGCCAGCGCTTCAGACACTCCGCCTGAAGAACGCCGAGCTGAAAAAACTGATCGCGCGCCGGATCTTCAAGCACCCAGGTAGGACTCCCGTCATCCGCGTCCGGGCCTTCGTGCAGACGAAGATCCTCCCGCAGCGGCGGAAGCCGCGGCTCCTTCGGGGTCGGACGTCCGGCAGAGAGACCCGGAGCAACAGGGGGGCGCTCGAGAGCGTTCATAGCATTCATCCGCAGAGGTGCTGAGCCGGGCGCTTAGACGCCGAGCCAGAGCCGCAGCGTGGCCAGAGGCCGGCGAAGGAGATAAAGCCCCAGAAAGGTTTCTTCGCCGTAAAACTTTGCCGTGCCCTTGAGGCCGAGCTGCGGCGCATCACCGTCGGTTGGGACGAATTCAGCCCGAGCCTTGTAGGCAAGCGTCCCGTCAGCCGTGGCTGACGCGCGGTAGGCCACTCGAGTGAGCTCTGCTTCGAGCGGACTCGTCGGCGACGCATTGAGGAAGAATTTCACTTCGGCGCCTTTTTCAAGCGCGACGGCGTCGCCCACCGGAATTTCGGCCTCAAGCTCCACGGCCCGAGGGTCCGCCACCATCAAAATGCGTTCGCCGACAGCTACCGGCCGACCCAGCCATTCCTGAGGGTCCGAAAAGACGGCAACACCCGAGCGGTCTGCCCGGATCTCCGTCCGTTCGAGTTCCCCGGCAAGAAAATCCGCATCAGCTTCAGCCTGGTCACGACGGCGCTTAAGCACCCCCAAAGCCATCTTGCTGCGCTCATCAAAAAAGGCCTGCTGCTGCCCCTGCCGGTATTCGGCCTCTGCAACAGAAAGCGTCTGCCTTGCAGCCTCCAATTGACCGCGCAGGTCGCGCGAGTCCATGCGCACAAGCAGATCCCCCGCCTTGACCGGCGCATTGGGCTTCACGACGATTTCTTCGACTACGCCCGATAGCGGCGCACGAACAGCAAACGGATTTTTGGCCGTTACTTCTGCGGGCGCAAGCACGGACTGCCGAATGGGTATCAGCATCGCTCCGACCACTGCCGCAGCGGCTGCACAGCGCACCCAGCGCTTGCGGCTCCAGACCAAAAGCCTTCCGGAGTGAGCCTTCACGGTGCCTTCGCCCGACCAGTCGCTGCGGCCAAGCGGCATAGCGCTCCATGCATCGGCATAAGCACGCACCAGATGGGTGAGGATAGCCTTGTCGGCCCCCGTCCACGGGGCGTCGCGCCAAAGGATAAGCGCAGCTCTGATGCCGACGCCGCCCGCCTGCGGCGCTTTAAGCGGCAGTTCCGCCCAAAGCGCCTGAGCCGGCAGAAACTCCTTGGCCATCATTCGGTCGTGATCCGCGGCCGGCGGATTCTCGAGCACATTGAAGGGCTGCACGAGTTCATCGGCCAAGACGGAACCCGGCAGAGAAGAAGCGCCGGCCGGATGAGCATCTGCGAAGCCGCCCAGGCGCTTAACGAGCCATGCCGGAAATGCCGCATTGCGAACCGGATCCGCAACGCCCGAAAACCCTTCGATTCGCCCCGCTCCGGCATCATCGGCCGCCCGCCACCAAAGCGCTGCCTGACGGTAGTCAATTGCTGCGAGCGTATCGTTGAGCGCCGTGTAGCCGAGCGCTCGGCGATCGGCTGCCGCACGTGCAGTTTCACAGAGACGAATAACGCGCTCCAGGCGTTCGGTTTGTTCACGGGACTTCAGAAACGCAGACTTAAGTTCCCGGAGCCCTTCGGCAGCGGAACCCTTTTCGGATTCCGCTCCCGGCTTCGTTCGAATGATCATGGAGCAGAGCTCCAAGCGACTCGTCCGCTCATGCCGGGCAGAAGCGGGAGCGCTGCCGCACCGGCATCACCCGCAGCCTTCTCCCTTTTGGGAAGCTGGAGCTCGCCCGTCACCTTCACCGACTGACTGACCGGATCCACACTCCCGGCGATGCGCGACACGGTGACCGGATAAACCGCACCGGTATCGTCCAGCGTAAGCGTCAGGCGGCTCCCGATCCGCAGCACTTTCAATGCCGCCGCAGGGAGGATCGCCTCAACCTCAAAGGCGCTCACCTCATAAATGGTGAGGAGCTTCTGGCCTTCTCCCACATACTCATGCGGGCGCACATACGTTTCGCCCACCATGCCCGAGAACGGCGCCTTGATGCTGCAGCGGCCGACCTGAATGCGTTCAGCCTTGGCTTCAGCTGCCGCAATCCCGACGTTGGCGCGGGCTTCTTCATAGTCGGCCGTGCTGATGGAATTGAGCTTTCTGAGTTCCCGGGCGCTGCGCCAGCGGCCTTCAGCGGCCGATGCTGCGGCTT
>ENA-ORVC01002570-ORVC01002570.1-human-gut-metagenome-genome-assembly--contig:-NODE-2570-length-11910-cov-3.432391_pt1 | contig 11910 bp, 9 predicted proteins | sample MGYA00242092_ERZ509234 | MGnify/ENA primary metagenome ERZ509234 (study PRJEB26280, sample SAMEA2338800) | human gut metagenome | biome: human gut; feature: human-associated habitat; material: faeces... | reverse complement strand
GAAGCAGAAGTACCGATGATCTTTGCGTCATATGGGTTTGGAGAAGTGGAAGGAGAATATCCGTCGATCCGTGCATTTACAGAACTGCAGAATATAGATTTTGACAGACTATAATCAGAAAAATATTGCATTTTATATGCAAAAATACTATAATTCTCTTATATTATTTCGTTGAAAAAATACTAGAAAAGCAGAGGTATAGATTATGAAAAAAAGAGTTGTAGTTGCATTAGGACACAGAGCACTTGGTACGACATTACCAGAACAGAAAGAAGCAGTTAAGAAGACCGCAAAAGTAATCGGTGATCTGATTGAAAAGGGATATCAGGTTGCGGTCACACACAGTAATGCGCCACAGGTCGGTATGATCCATACTGCAATGAATGAATTCGCAAAAGAGCATGAAGATTACACGGCAGCCCCAATGTCGGTATGTTCTGCTATGAGCCAGGGATATATCGGATATGACCTCCAGAACGCCCTGCGTACAGAGCTCATCAAGCGCGGGATCTACAAGCCCGTATCCACGATCCTGACCCAGGTGACCGTGGATCCCTATGACGAATCCTCCTACACCCCCCTTAAGGTGGTGGGCCGTACCATGACCGCCGAGGAGGCAAAGGCTGAAGAGGAAAAGGGCAATTTCACCGTTAAAACAGAAAACGGCTACCGCCGGATCGTGGCCGCTCCCAGACCTGTGGCCATCGTGGAGATCGATGCCATCAAGGCCCTTCTGGATGCAGACCAGCTTGTCATCGCCGCAGGCGGCGGCGGAATCCCTGTTATGGAGCAGGGATCCAGCCTGAAGGGCGCCAGCGCCATCATCGAAAAAGACCGGGCTGCAGGACTCCTGGCAAAGGAAACCGACGCCGACGTTTTAATGTTCCTGACCGGCGTTGACAATGTTTCCCTCAATTACGGCACGGATCACGAGGTCCATCTGGACAAGGTCACTGCCGCCGACGCAGACCGCTACGCAAAGGAAGGCCAGTTCTCCGCAGGCTCCATGCTGCCTAAGATCGAGGCCTCCATCGACTTCATAAACGCAGGAAAGGGCCGCCACGCCATCATCACCTCCATGGATATGGCAAAAGACGCCCTGGCCGGACGGGGCGGCACCACCATCGCATAGTCCCGGAGCCGGAACATATCTGGAAAACCATGGAAGGGGCTGTATGGAAGCGCTCTGTATCAGAGCGGTGATACAGCCCCTTTATCAGCATTGGGAATATGGTATAGGATAAACCGGCTGGGCCGCAGGGTCCGGCCCTGTCTCTGCGGACCGACACTGTCTCTATGGACCGGCATTGTCTCTGCCGCCGCGCCGGAGCGCAGGCCAGCCGCATTTTATATAAGGAGAAATGAAATGAGAAAGAGATCCTTTTTAAGAAAAAGCCTAATGGCTTTATTTCTTGCAGCTTCGCTTTTTAACGCTTCTGTTCTGCCCGCCCGGGCAGAGACAGGTATGGAACTTTTCAAGGAAGATCCTCAGTATGGTGCCACAGGCTATCCGATCGTAGTCCAGTCGCAATACCAGGACGGATTCCTCCAGCCCTACCAGGAGGAAAGAGCCTCCCAAATGTCAGGATCAATTTTTATAAACAACACAGGCCTGTATGAATATAACGGCCAGGTCATCTATCTGATGTTCTCAAAGCAGCAGAAAGTGGCACTGGTAACACATAATCATAAAAATTCTGATGGAACCTTCTCCACCTACACCCTGTACTGCGATCCCCAGGGACGTATAAGAGAATACACAGAGGAATCAAGGGCTGCCATCGACGCGGAAATCGCAGAACAGCTGGCCATGCTGGAGGCGGAAATCCAGACACAGTATGGAGTCTCTATTTCCCATAGAAAGGCATTTTCTGTTGATGAGAGATATAAATTTGCGAGCACAGTGAAGGAAATCCTGGATCTCTGTCCGGCAGGAAGTATCCGGATCATTGCTGATGCCTCCCAGGCAGCCACGGGAAAACCACTGAAATTTCAATCAATCTATATCGACTCTGAAAGGAATACAGATTCTGGCTGGTGGGTTGATGGAACCTATTCGTTTGATTCCAACGTAGTCCAGACCAGCGGTTACCTATCAACAGCTGCTCATGAATTAGGTCACGCGATGGAATCAACCTTGAATAAAGCCTCCGGAAAAAAACTCCGCCAGGATTTTGCTGCAATGAACAGCGGCCACGCATATGACCTCAACTATTATTATGACGGAGCACCTCTTGCCATGCAGGAGGGAGGTGTCCCCCCCTGCTTCAAGAGCGGATATTCTGCAACATCATTTACTGAGGACTTTGCCGATACCTTTGCCGATGCCATGATCTATTCCACAGCGGAACTGCAGGAGGCAGTAAATCGTGGAGATTTGACGGCGGAGTATTTTCAGAAGGTGGTCTATGTGAAGCAGCTGTTCAACCAGTACGCCGGAGCGACCGTGTTCCAGTAGCCCGCCGGGACTGGCCGCGTTCCCGATGTCTTCCGGGACCGGACGTGCTCCGGATGCCCGCCGGAATTAACCGCGTTCCAGCAGCTGGACGGGACTGGCAGCACCCCAGCGGCCCGCCGGGATCACCCCGATCCCTGTCAGCCCTGGAAAACGCCCATGACCGCCGACCCGTCCGCAGTATATGAAAAGGAGAGATCATGCTGCCCGATATCAATGTTTATAAGATCCTGGAGATCATCGGGACCATTGCCTTTGCCAGCTCCGGCGCCATGGTGGCCGTAAAGCGCCGTCTGGATTATCTGGGGATCGTGGTCCTGGGCGTCACCACCGCCGTGGGCGGAGGGATGTGCCGGGATATCCTCATCGGCCAGACGCCTCCGGGAATGTTCCTGGATCCCACCAACACCATCATCGCCTTCTGGACCGTCAACTGTATGTTTCTGACCATCCGGATGAAATGGAGCCAGCTCCTGCATCTCCAGGGGGAGACCTATGACAATATCATGAATTTCCTGGACGCAGTGGGACTTGGGCTTTTCACTGCCACCGGAGTCAACATGGCCATCAGCGCCGGTTTTGGAAACAACGGCTTCCTCTGCGCCTTTCTGGGTGTCATCACCGGCGTGGGAGGAGGGATCCTCCGTGACATCCTTTCCGGACAGACCCCTGTGGTCCTTAGGAAGCATATCTACGCCTGCGCCTCCATTGCCGGAGCCGTCTCCTATCTGCTCTTTATGCAGGCCACAGATCACAACCTGTCCATGTTTTTAAGCTCCTCCATCGTGGTGATGATCCGTCTTCTGGCCAGAAAGTATGACTGGAACCTCCCGGGAGCCCAGTAGCTATCGCAGCTCCTTTTCCAGCTCTCCGATCTGGGATTCGCCCACCACCCGGATCCCATATCCGGATAAAAGGGCCGCGGTTTTTCCCATACCCGGGATCAAGGTATGGGAAAAGCTTCCGTTATAAATGCCGCTGCATCCGCAGGAAGGACTTTTTTCTTTTAAGATGGCGATGGTGCAGCCATATTTTTTTGCTTCCCTTAACGCCAGATCCGCTCCCAGGAGAAATTCAGCAGTCACATTCCTGTCCTCTGTATTGACAACGACTCCGTCGTTCTCCCGCACCTCAGAAGCCGGTCTCGGGGTGGAAAGCCCTCCCAGCTGCTCCGGGCAGACCGGATGGAATTCTGCCTTTCCCTTCATTCGCTCCATAAAATCCAGAAGCGCTTCATTTCTGTTATTTCCTCCATCCCACTTGCAGTTCTCGCCTGTAAGACAGGCGCTCACAAGAATCTGTATCATAATGCTCTCCCCTGTTTTCAGTATAAAAACCGGGGATGTCCCTGTGGTTCCACAGAAACATGCCCCCGGTTCCCTCCGGCGTTTTCCGCCATTTTCTTTTTGTATCCGATTACTGGTTTTTCTTGCTGATCATGGCCCTCTTTCTCAGGGTGGGATCCAGGATCTTCTTTCTGATCCTTAAGTTTTTAGGTGTTACCTCCAGGAGCTCGTCGGTGTCAATGAAATCCAGGCACTGCTCCAGGCTCATGTCCTTGGGCGGAGTCAGCTTAAGAGCCTCGTCGGAGCTGGAGGAACGCGTGTTGGTCAGCTTCTTTGTCTTGCATACGTTCAGCTCAATATCCTCGGCCTTGGGGCACTCTCCCACCACCATGCCGGAGTAGACCTTAACGCCTGGCCCAATGAAGAGGTTTCCTCTCTCCTGGGCGTTGAACAGGCCGTAGGTGATGGATTCACCGGCCTCGAAGGCGATCAGGGAGCCGTTCTTTCTGTAATTCAGCTCGCCCTTAAACGGCGCATAGCCGTCGAAGATGGTATTTAAGATACCGTTTCCCTTGGTATCGGTCATAAACTCGCCGCGGTAGCCGATGAGGCCTCTGGACGGGATGGAAAATTCCAGTCTGGTATATCCGCCGTTGGCCGGGCTCATGCCCTGAAGCTCTCCCTTTCTGCTGGTGAGCTTCTGGATCACGGAACCGGAATACTCCTCCGGAACGTCCACATAGGCCAGTTCCATGGGCTCCAGCTTTCTGTTTCTCTCATCGTATTTATAGATCACCTCTGCCTTGCTGACCGCAAACTCGAAGCCCTCCCGGCGCATGTTCTCAATGAGGACGGACAGATGCAGCTCGCCGCGGCCGGAAACCTTAAAGCAGTCGGCGGAATCTGTCTCCTCCACACGCAGGCTCACATCTGTATTCAGCTCCCGGAACAGACGCTCCCGGATATGGCGGGAGGTGATGAATTTCCCCTCCTGGCCGGCCAGGGGACTGTCGTTTACCATGAAGTTCATGGAAATGGTGGGCTCAGAGATCTTCTGGAACGGGATCGCCACCGGATTTTCCGGAGAACAGATGGTGTCACCGATGTGGATATCCGGGATACCGGACACAGCCACGATGGAGCCGATCTCTGCACTCTGGACCTCCACCCGGTTCAGGCCGTCAAACTCATACAGCTTTCCGATCTTCACTCTCCGTCTCTTGTCCATGTCATGATGGTTTACGATGGCGCAGTCCTGATTGACCCGCAGGGAACCGTTGTCGATCTTTCCGATCCCGATCCGGCCCACGTACTCGTTATAGTCGATGGTACTGATGAGAAGCTGGGTATCAGCCTCCGGATCTCCCTCCGGAGCCGGGATATAGCTGATGATCGTTTCAAATAACGGGCTCATATCCACTTCCGGATCATCCAGCTCTTTTTTTGCAAAGCCGGCCCTGGCAGATGCATATACAAAGGGGCAGTCTAGCTGCTCGTCGGAGGCATCCAGGTCCATGAAAAGCTCCAGGGTCTCGTCGATCACGTCCGCTGGTCTTGCCTCGGGACGGTCGATCTTATTGATGCAGACGATGACGTGCAGATCCAGCTCCAGGGCCTTCTGGAGCACGAATTTTGTCTGGGGCATGGGCCCTTCAAAGGCGTCCACCACCAGGACCACGCCGTCCACCATCTTAAGGACACGCTCTACCTCGCCGCCGAAATCGGCATGGCCTGGCGTGTCGATGATATTGATCTTTACACCTTTATAAAATACTGCGGTATTCTTAGAAAGGATCGTGATACCGCGCTCTCTCTCAATGTCATTGGAGTCCATGACGCGCTCCACCACTTCCTGGTTGGCGCGGAACACGCCGCTCTGGCGCAGAAGCTGATCCACCAGAGTGGTCTTGCCGTGGTCTACATGGGCAATGATCGCTATGTTTCTGATATCCTCGCGTTTGATCTTCATAAAACTCCTCTTTCCTGACTCAAAACTGATTTACCGACTCTCGATTATAGCATCATAAGCGGTAAAATGCAATCAAATCTTATTCTTCAAACAAAATTACTTCCTTATTTAATATACCGTACCAGATCTCGTCTCCCTTTTCCAGCCTGGCGCCGCCGTTGGTCCCCTCAATGAGCTGCTTCTCCAGGTCTTCATAACGCTCTACTGGCACCAGAAGCTTAAATTCCACCTGGTCCGTATAGATACTGTCCATGACTGTTATATTTTCCTGGGCGAGGATATACTGGATCTTCCCAACGCCCGTATATCCGGTCCTTACATCCATCTGGTATGCGCGGAACTTCTCTACGATCTGGCTGTTTAAAAGGCCTTCCTTCACAGCTCCCGAATAAGCGCGCACCAGTCCCCCGGTCCCCAGGAGGGTTCCCCCGAAATAGCGGGTGACCACCACGCAGAGGTCATGGACATCCTCTCCCAGAAGCACGTCCAGCATGGGACGTCCTGCCGTCTGGGCCGGCTCTCCGTCGTCGCTGCAGCGGGTCAGCTCATGGTTCCTTCCGATGGTAAAGGCCGAACAGTTATGGGACGCGTCCCAGTATTTCTTTTTCATTTCCGCGATAAAGCTTACCGCCTCCTCCTCGGACTTTACGGGTCTTGTGGTGGCGATGAACCGGGATTTTTTTACCTCTGTTTCACCCTCTCCGCCCTCATAAAGGATCTTGTAACGATCTGCCATACAGTGCCCTCCCTTGTGTCATTTATTTCTAAATCCGTAATTTTTCCTTACTGATTCCCCACTTTACCGTCAAAAATATCATAATACAAACAAAACTTTTCCACAATAGGTATTTATTATTCTGGAGAAGTTTGTTATAATGGGGAAATATAAAGGAGGCTTCCTGAATGAATTATGGAAAAAACGAAGTAGCCAGAAAGCTGCAGAGGTCCAGTTCAAAAGCCCAGAAAGTCGCATCCAAGCTGGTCCTATGGCTTGTGAAGCTGGTTCTGGTCCTTTTTACTGTGGGAATCATACTTTCTGCGAGCCTGGGCTACGGTATCTTTAAAGGGATCATCGACGCTGCGCCGGAGATCGACGTGGCAAGCATTGAACCCAGCGGGTACGCGACCATGGTTTATGACAGCAAGGGCAATCTGACGGAGACTCTGGTGAAGTCCGGATCCAACCGTCTGGAGGCCACATACGAAGAGCTGCCCCAATGCCTGATCGATGCCTTTGTAGCCATTGAGGATTCCCGTTTCTGGTCCCATCACGGCGTGGACCTGCGTTCCATGATCCGTGCGGCCGTGGGGATCCTGACCAACAATCCCGCCGGCGGCGGCAGCACCCTGACCCAGCAGCTGATCAAAAACAATATTTTCGCCGGCGGAAACGAGGATTCCTTCGGTGAAAAGCTGGAAAGAAAGCTCCAGGAGCAGTATCTGGCCCTCCAGCTGGAAAAGATCATGGACAAGGAGATCATCCTCAAAAACTATTTAAACACCATTAACCTGGGAAATAACACCCTGGGTGTGAAATCCGCCGCCAAGCGGTACTTTGGGAAGGACGTTTCTGACCTGACCCTTTCCGAGGCCACAGTCATTGCCGGTATCACCCAGAACCCTACCAAATACAATCCTCTGTCGGAAAAAGGGCAAAAAAACAACGAGGAAAAGCGGCGGGTGATCCTCCAGTATATGTATGAACAGGGAAAGATCTCCAAGGAAGACCAGGAGGAGGCCCTGGCCGACGACGTCTACTCCAGGATCCAGAATGTGGATCTGGTGACCCAGGAAAGCCAGAACCCCTATTCCTATTTTACGGACGAGCTGACCGAGCAGGTCATGACGGCTCTCCAGGAGAAGCTGGGATACACAGAATCCCAGGCCTCCAATCTTCTGTATGCCGGAGGACTTTCCATCTATACCACCCAGGACCCGGATCTCCAGGCCATTGTGGATGAGGAGGTCAACAACCCGGATAACTATGACGTGGTATACTACTCCGTCGATTACCGTCTTTCCATCCAGCATGAGGATGAGACCGTCACCAACTATTCTGACGAGACCATGAAGACATATTACCGGACGGATCTGGGACAGACCTCCTACGACGGCCTGTTCAAAACAAAGGAGGAGGCAGATGCCGCCATCGCCGCCTATAAGTCCGCCATGACAAAAGAGGGCGATACGGTCCTTGGAGAGGTGGTCTACTACATTTTACAGCCCCAGGTTTCCTTTGTCCTTATGGACCAGCACACCGGTTATGTAAAGGCCGTCAATGGAGGGCGCGGAACCAAGGAGATCAGTCTTTCCCTGAACCGTGCCACCAACACCCTGCGCCAGCCGGGCTCCACCTTTAAGGTATTGACCGCCTTTGCCCCGGCTCTGGATACCTGCGGAGCCACCCTGAGCACTGTTTACTATGACGCCCCCTATACGGTGGGACAGAAGACCTTCCGGAACTGGTATGCAAAGAAGGGCTATATGGGTTACAGCACCATCCGCGACGGTATCGTTTATTCTATGAATATCGTAGCCGTCCGCTGTATGATGGAGACAGTGACACCCCAGCTGGGAGTGGAATATGCCCGGAATTTTGGGATCACCTCCCTGACAGAAACGGATTATAACGCAGCCACGGCCCTGGGCGGCATCACCAAGGGAGTTTCCAACCTGGAGCTCACCGGCGCTTATGCGGCCATCGCCAACGGCGGGATCTATACGAAGCCTGTTTTCTTCACAAAGATCCTGGATCATAATGGAAAGGTCCTTCTGGAAAACGAGCCCCAGACCAAACGGGTCCTCAAGGATTCTACGGCTTTCCTTCTGACCGACGCCCTGGCAGAGTCCATGGAAAGCAGCCGCATGTACGCCTCTCCCGGCGTCAACCTGAATTCCACCAGCGTTCCGGCCAATATCCCAGGCATGTCCAATGCAGGAAAATCCGGTACGACCACCAGCAATGTAGATATCTGGTTCGTGGGCTATACGCCGTACTATACCGCCGGCATCTGGTCCGGCTGCGATGATAACCAGAAGATCTCGGCCATCGGGAGCAGCACTTCCTACCACAAACGGATCTGGAAGCAGATCATGGCCCGGGCCCACGAGGGACTGGCAGACACTGGCTTCCCGGTTCCCGACTCAATTGAGACCGCCAGCGTGTGCCGGAAGTCCGGAATGCTTCCAAACCCCGGTGTCTGTGAAGCAGATCCCAGAGGAAGCGCCGTTTATACCGAGTATTTTGCCAAGGGTACCGTTCCCACCCAGGTCTGTGACCACCATGTGGCCATCACCGTCTGCGGCGAATCCGGCGGGCTTCCCACGGAATTCTGTCCGCTGGAATCCAGGCACAGCCGGACTGTACTGGTAACGCCGGAGGGAGAATCCGGCGGCACCGACGACTCCCGGTACGCAATGCCCGGACCGTGTACAGTCCATACCCAGTCTGCTGTGGTGCTGCCCTCGGAAAGCGAGACCGCAGCCCCTGACAGCGGAACTGTTCCGGAGACCACAGCTCCCTTTATCCCCAGCTCACCGCTGGATGATATCTATATCCCTGTGGGACCCGGATACATGTAAAAGCAGATATAAAATGCGCCCCAGCCCTTCAGTGATCTGAAGCAGCCGGGGCGCATTTTTATCTGTATCCGGATTTCTGCACGTTTCTTTTTACGGAACCGGATCCTGGCAGATCCCCACAAACAGGATCTGGCCTTTATTTTTTACTGCATAGAGGAACGGCCGGTTTAAGATCATTTCGGCCCGGCCCTGGGGAAGGGCGGCTCCTGCCCATAGGATCTCTGTAAATGCAGCCGCCTCCACACCGTTTTCATCGATGCCGATATGTACCTCCTGGGCAACGTCTGAAAGCCCCAGGGGCTTCTGGTCTGAGATCCCGGAAAAATCTGCGCTTTCCCCAAAGGCCTCATTTAATCCCAGTGTCTGGAGCATTTCCTTCATCCCCTCCGCCTTATACCCATAAGAGAATTTCGGTACCTTCCAGACCACCTCTCCCACGCTCTGGCCATTGGTACCGGAAAGGGCCTCCCTCAGGGTTTCTGCCGACTGGACCAGCTCCTGGACACCGACGTTCTCATCCGGCAGAACGAATACCATGGCTCCGTTTTTCAAAGCCAGCTCTGAGGCAGTAAAGTTTTCCCCTTTCCGAAAGCCAGCAGAACCGTTTTCCCGGTTCATAAAATCACAGATGATCTCCTGTCCGTCATCCGTATAAAACACATCCTCCTCTGTGGCCTCCGGAGAAAACCGGTCCTGCCACTGATCGTAAAAATAAATGGTATTCCTTAAAGAAAGCTGCACATTTTCCGGAAGAGGAGCCGGCTCCGGCTGGATCAGTCCTCCCGTGCGCTCCTTCACCCAGCCGGCCATGGCCTCTCCAGCCTCTCCGCTCTGGAGATCCCCCTGGAACACGTCCGTATAGAAATATTCCGAAAGCCGTCCGGCAAATGCTTCCTTTAAAGGAAGGCTGTCGTCGGCCCACAGGGAGTTGGCGATCTGAAGAGAATAGAGAGACGAGGTATGGGGCTCCTCTCCGGCTCCTGTCCTGTTTTTCTTATTGGGCACGTGATAAAGGATCTCAAAGGAGCTTTTGCAGTCCTTTGCCAGCTCCTGGACGCTGTCATATCCCAGAAGGGACAGGAACTCCTCTTCGGTTTTTCCCTCAGCGCCCTGGGCCGCTGCCGCCAGGGCGTAATAAAGGCCCAGGGGTGAATAGGCTGTATTCTCCTTTTTGTCCTTAAGGAGCTCTGCGGCTGTTCCATAGGAAAAATCTGAATACGCAGCCAGGAAGGCTTCCGGGAGGCTTTGATTCCGCTCTGCCTCCCACCGTTCCTCACTATTTTTATACACCGGCTCCGCCGGGAACCGGACCTCTTCCAGGCGTCTTACGGCCTGTGTGCCGTTTCCCGGGCTGCATCCGCAAAGCGCAGTCCCTGCTCCGATGGCAGCCAGCAGACAGCAGATCCTTTTATAGCTTCTCTTCCATTCCTCCCGTTTCATGGTCTTCTCTCCTTTCTTTTGCATATGCGGGACCTTCTTCTATTTTCATTATACCGGATCTGCTGTCCGGATGCTTTAAATTTTATTTACAGTTTTCTGTGGATTTCCCTTTGAAGCTGCGGAACACAAAAAACGCAGTGGTCGAGTAAGTGACGCAGAGTTATTTACTCGACTTTTGTATTACGGCATTGCCCACCTTTATCTGTCACAGGATGAGGTGTGGTCGATACCGTCTGGTTTATTACCGGACCTTTGGGAATGCAATAAACAATATCACGGAATGGCAAAACCGAAGCGTGAAATGTATATCGACGACACTATCCCGGACGGGATCTAAGGATCGACCTTATACTTGCGACGCAAATGTCGTAACTTTATTATGAACTTTCTACGGTTCTGTTGATAATTTGAGAAAATCGCGGTATACTATCAGTTCTCTGACCAATCCTACGAATATAGCCAATGCACTGACCAGTATGAAGAACGAAAAGGTCAACTCCACTCTGGTTTCCAACTATGTGCAGCACATCATCGATTCGTTCCTCATTTCCATGGCAAAGCGCTATGATGTGAAAGGAAAGACCTATTTCAAATATCCAAACAAATACTGTTATACAGATATCGGCCTCCGTAATGCCCGATTGAACTATCGTCAATACGATCCCGGCCACATTATGGAAAACATCATCTACAACGAACTTCTGCGCAGAGGCTATTCCGTTGATGTTGGTGTTGTAACGGATCGTACCGGCGGTGCAAATACGCAAAAAGAAATTGACTTCGTTGTAAATGATGCAGATAAAAAAATCTACATCCAGTCAGCTTTCCAGATGGATGCGGATAAAAAGGAATCCTCTGAGCTTGCATCGCTAATCCTGACAAAAGACTTTTTCAAAAAAATCATCGTTCGCATGGATATCCCTCATAACTTCTATGATGACAACGGAATCTTCCATTGCAATCTGATTGACCTGCTGCTTGGTCGTGTAGAGTTGTTCTAACCAGCAAACCAGGCTGATACTGCAAATACCATTTAGGAGCAGCCCTTCGGAGCTGCTCCTATTTTTACATCATTCGGCACCGTCCGCTGTATTCTTGTGGTGTGGTATAAAATGCATTCGGGAATCGAGTAGGAGGGAAAATTAAATAAATTTTCCCGACCTCTCACACCACCGTAC
>ENA-ORVC01002564-ORVC01002564.1-human-gut-metagenome-genome-assembly--contig:-NODE-2564-length-11920-cov-2.296839_pt1 | contig 11920 bp, 5 predicted proteins | sample MGYA00242092_ERZ509234 | MGnify/ENA primary metagenome ERZ509234 (study PRJEB26280, sample SAMEA2338800) | human gut metagenome | biome: human gut; feature: human-associated habitat; material: faeces... | reverse complement strand
CGGAGACGGGAAAAGGAAAACAACTGCTGGTCTATGACACAGCAAAACGGCTCTGGCATAAAGAAGATGATACGCAGATGCTTCTTACCGCACCCGGAGGAGGACAGCTCTATTATGTCGATCAGGATAAAAACGTCCGCACCATTACCGGAGGGGATGAGCTGGTCGAATGGTATCTTGAAACGGGAGATCTGGAAGAAGGAAGCCTGAATCGAAAGTACATTGGAAAGATTCAGTTAATGATAGAGCTGGAACGTGGAAGCCAGGTGGATGTGTTTCTGAAACACGATTCAGATGCAGCTTTCCGCCGGATGATTACCATCTTCGCAGATAAAAAGCGGACGTATTCGATTCCAATTAAGCCGATGCGCTGCTTCTATTATCGGTGGAGGTTAGAAGGCAAGGGAAAAGCCCGATTGATTGCCGTCGGAAAGTACATCAACGAAGGGAGTGAGATCTGATGGCACAGTTCAAAGCGATCGAGGGCTTTAATAGTATGGACACCAAGGAATTGACGGGTTACCTTTATCAGCTCAATGAGCAGCTGAAATATATGTTCAATAACCTGACTCCGGAAGATAATTATTCCAACCAGGCACTTAGGAAATACTTTGAAGATGAGAAAAGAGTGACATCCCTGCAATTTGATTTGGATGGTCTAAAAGTTGAAGTGAGTGATTTTGAAAAAAATACGAACGCAAAGTTTGAAGTTACAGACAGCAAAATCGATATGAAAGTAACGAAAGGAACCGTATCGTCGGAGATTTCATTGGAATCGGGACAGGTTACGATATCCGGAAATCGTCTGGTGGTAAATTCAACGAATTTCAAGTTAGATGCTTCCGGAAATGCTACATTCTCCGGAAATGTAAAAGGTGCAACGATCACTGGTTCAAGAATCCGCTGCAAGGGTGGAGCATTTGAAGCTAATGAAGACGAGGTTTATATCGGAGGATTCTATACGTTTGATACCAGCATGGGACAATATCTAGGCACCGGCGATCAGAGCACAGGAATGGGTGATAATGATTTGTATTGCTTTTGGACTGGCTGGGATGGCACAGGAAATATCAATGACACAAAACCGCAGAGGATCCTGGATCACTATGGCTGCGTTCTTTCACCGTCTAATGCCTACGCGCAGGAACTTTATCTGAACCACCCCGTATTCTCCGGAAAGACTCATTATTGGGGCGTGGGAGAAACGATCCAGGATATTTATGATCGCCTGGATAGTTTGGAAAGCAGTAGTTAGGAGGTACCATGAAAAAATATGTGTATGAAGAGCTCGCCATCAAAGCGATTGTCAGTGCTCTCGATAGAATGAAAGTGGAGGGGATTACCCAGGCAGAGAATCTGGTAAAGGTTGCTGCTATCTTAAATGCAGGCGAGATTATCGAAGAAAAAGAAGAAGGGAAGGATGAATAATGGCGGTTGGAAGTATTGTTGATTATCTGAGCAGCTCCGGAAGGGATTCCAGCTACGCTGCCAGACGGAAACTTGCCGAAGAGTATGGAATATCTGGATATTCCGGGACGGCAAGCCAGAATACAAAATTGCTGGGAATGCTGCAGAACGGGTCAGCGACAAATAATGCGGCGAAGATTCAGGAGCTTGCAAATGCAGCACCATCGAACCCGTCCAGCAATGTAACTGCGGGGGTAGCCACGGCAAGCGGTTCGACCGAGGCGAAGCCGATGTACCAGAGGTCTGACCGAGTGAATGAATACTACAATAAAACTCGGAATCTGGAGAAGAACAAGCCGGATGAATTTGAAAGTAAGTACGAAGATCAGATCTCAAGTATCCTGGATAATATCATGAACCGTCCGAAATTTTCGTACACCTCGGAGGATATGGTAAACGATGATTTATATAAAATGTACCGCGATCAGTATATGCGCCAGGGAAACCTTGCTATGCGCGATACGATGGGGAATGCGGCGGCGCTGACCGGCGGATATGGGAATACATACGCGTCGGCAGCAGGGCAGCAGGCGTATGACAATTATGTCGCTCAATTAAACAATAAGGCTCTGGAATTCTATGATCGGGCATACCAGCGTTATGCGGATGAAGGACAGAATCTGTACAACCAGATGAATGTAGTGACAGGTCTGGACAATACAGATTACCAGCGTTATAGGGATGGCGTCAACGATTACTATAACGACCTGAACTATTATAACGGTCGGTACAATCAGGAATATGGATATGATTACGGTGAGTATCAGGATCGTGTGGCAGCAGACCAATGGGCGCAGGAATTTGCATTCCAGAAGCAGCAGGCAGCACAGGAGCAAGCGAACTGGGAAGCTGAGATGGCGTTAAGGAGACAGGCGGCGGCAAGTTCTGGCGGAGGTCGGGGGAGATCATCTAGATCATCTTCAAAAAAGAAATCTAGTTCGTCGGGGACATCAACAGCAAATGCAATATCGTGGGCTGATGCCAAGAACGCATACACGAAAGTATATAAGAAAGAAGGCGCAGAGGCGGCAAATAATCTAATGAACTATATGCAAAAAGCGGGTGCGGTTGATATGTATAAGGATAAGGCAGATGCGAAATCGAACCCGCAGGCATTGCTCAGCAAGATGGATATACCACACGCCTCAAATGTTGTGCAGGCTAATCAGAATTATTTGGAATCGAATAGTGCATGGAACAGTGCGGCAAATGCATGGAGGAAGAAATGGAGCGGTACAAAGTAGATCAATTAAAAAAAGGAAAAGAGCTGTATGAAAAGTATGTTGGAAAAGCGGGTGACACTGGAGAAACGTCGCCTAAAACAACTTACAACCGTTCTACACAGTCTTCTGGGGCAACTCAAAAGAAAAAAAACGTCACAATGGCGGAGCGGAGGTTGGAAGAGGGGAAGAGATTATTTGATAAATATGTTGGTCCTCAAACATTTAATCGAGAACAGTTATACCAGCATATGCAAAAGAAAGAAGCAGAAAAAAGACTGGCACAGGAATATGCAGCCACAAAGACGAAGCAGCCAGCGGCAGCCAAAGTATTCTCTCGGCCTCAGACCAGCGCAAACGGAACAAAACCATATAGCAATCAGGAATTTACCCAAATGGTTCTTGATTATGCGAAGCGGAACCCGGAACGAGGCAAACAGAATTTCCGTGCATCTTCGGGACTTACATATTCAGGAAAACGGGGAAATATTTCGTATACACAGGCACAGAAAGATCCAGGATACAAAGACTATGTAAAAAAGGGAAGCCAGAGCAAGGAAGGTTATTCGGATGGTTTTATGGGACAGCTGAAGATAGCAGCCAAAACCAGATTGGGCGGATTGCCGGAAGGTAGAGCGGAATTTCTCGATAATGATGAGAAGAATATGTATAATTATCTGCTCGGAAAGTATGGGAAGGAGACAGCGAGAGAGTTTGAGCAGAGCCTTGGAGATGTAACGGCTGCAAGGCTTAGAGATGATGAAATAAAGAATGTCAGAGATGCGTCGAAGAGAAACATTGCTGCGGGTATTGCATACAATTCTGTGGGATCTCTGGAAAGCCCGAAAGGATATATCTACGCAGCAACCAAGATGGGCATAGATAAAGCAAAAGAAATCAAAGCATTAATGAATGCGGAATCGACCGATGAATATAAAAATATTCTAGAAGAGTACAAAAAAAGAAACACTCCGGTTGATACGAATAACGAAGCATTTTCCGGTAACGCGATCATGAATGCTTCGAATCAGGGAATCAAGGACGCGATCGGAGGCACGCCGGTCAGGGACTTTGCCATCGATACGGGTCTTTCCATCACGCAGGCAATGTCTCGTCTTCCACTCGGACCGCTTAATGTGGCGGTAGCCGGTGGAAGCGCGGCGACGGATGCCTATGTGGATGCGGCGGAGCGAGGGGCAACCGGTACCCAGGCGCTGGCACAGGGCGCAGCACAGGGCACGGCAGAGGGTGCAGGAGAAGCGTTCAGCCTTGGAAAATTGAAAGCCCTGAAAGAAGTACCTGGTAAAGGCGCGAGGACCGTTCTTACCAACCTTGTGAAACAAGGAATCTCGGAGGGGTCAGAAGAGGCGGCTACCGAGATTATGAATAGTATCAGCGATAAAATAATCATGGGCGACAAATCCAACTATGATACATCGGTCAGATACTATAAAAGTCTTGGATTGAGTGACGAAGAGGCGAAAATGAGGGCGTATGCAGACATCGCTGGAAATGTAGGGCTAGCGGCTCTTGGCGGGGTGGCATCCGGTGTGATTATGGGCGGAGGTGCACAGGCACTTGGCAATATTTTGCAAAGAAACGCCGCCCAGGAATACGCCCGGCAAAAGGCGGTGCCGCAGGAGAGTCTGCTCCAGGAAGAACAGACAACAGCATCCCAAACGATTCCGGATGCTCTCCCGGAAGAGAATACGACGCGGCAGCAGGTAAAAGAACAGCAGGCAGCAGCACTGGAAAACATGGCACAGCGAATGATAGAGGGCGTAACAGATCCTGTTGAAAACACACCTCTCATTGCCGGAAACGTATCTGATGGAGATGCTCAGGAGAGGGGTACGGAGAGAACTATTCAGGCAGACGAAAAAGGCGGAGAGGATAGAACAGAATTTAGTACCATTCAGAACCGGCCGGAGAATGCAGTTCAGGAAGAGATAACGCCTCCAACCATTGCCAAGAACACAGAATCAATTCAAAATCGCGAGAACATGGGACCTCAATATATTCGTGAGCCTGAACAGAAAGAGGATTTGTCTGCATATGCCAGGGAATACGCGGTATCTCCGCAGGAAGCGGAAAGACAATCCTATATTGAAAGCCACAGAGAGGATTTAAACGATATATTTTCGGATTTAGGGGAAAAAGGAAAAACAGCAGCGGTGGAACAGTACGATCCGGATATCCCGATTTCACAGTACAGACGGGCTTTTAATGTGTTCTATGATGCAGGCCGTTATGCCAATGACATCACACCGGCAGAAAAATCAGCTGTATCGGTGTTCCTGTCAGGAACTCAGCAGGTAGAGGCATATAAAGCAGGAGCCAGAGACAGACTGTTAGAATTAGAGGCAAAGCGCCAGGTTAAGAAGAGAGAGACCAGAGAAGGAGGATTCGAAGATCGTTCATCGAATGCAACAGATGCCCAGAGGAAACTCAGCGAAAGTCTTGGTAAACGTACCGGATTAAAATTTGTGCTGGAAGATTCCCTTGAATCCGGAGCAGTGGGAGAGTATGAAAGAAAGACCGGAACGATCCGGATTTCCACGAACTCAGAGAACTTTTTACGCACCAATAGCCATGAATTAACTCATTTCATCAAAGAAAACGCACCGGAAAGTTATGCTTCCTATCGCGATGCCGTCATAAGCGCTTATTTAACATCTGAAAACCAGACATTTGAAAAGATGGTTGAGAGCTATGAAAGAGCTTATGAAAAACATGGTCAGAAACTTTCCAGGGACGAGATCATGGAGGAGATCACTGCGGATGCTACGGGGAAATTCTGGAATGACGAGGAATTTGTTCGGAAGATTGCAAGCAAAGATAAAACCGTGGCGCAAAAGATTGTAGATTTTCTGAGTGATATGCTGGATGCAATCAAGAGTCTCATCAAGAATGAGCATACCGGAAGAGCTGCGGAGATGCTTGCAGAGCAGCAGGAACTTTTCGAGGATGCGCGAAATCGCTGGATGGATGCGCTGGATCAGGCAAGCGAGAACTATAAGATGGGTGAGACAAGCACGGAGAGTGCTGTGCGCTTCCAGCTGGCAAAACCGGATCAGGTGACAGACAAGCACATCGAAGAAAACTATGACTATGTCCGGAAGATGGACAGTGTCGCATCGATTCGCGGGGATGAGTTTAAGGGAGATCCAAAGGAAATGCGTAGCAAAATCATAGAACTGTATAATTCTTACGGAAATGTGGTTCATAATGATGTGGTAGGGGATGTTGCTTTAAGTATGCGTTCAGTTCGAAATGATCTGGCGCATGGTTATGGAGACAAAAAAGCTGCCGCTTTTGCAACGGTAAAAGATGTAATTGAAAATGGAAAGGTTTTAAGATATTCGAAAGACTGGAAAGGAAGAGGATATGATTCTGTTTCAATAGGAGCAAAGATAAATATTACAGATGGGGAAAATGCAGGTCAGTATTATGAGGTATGCGTTGTAAAAGTAGACAGGACAAATCGAATGTATCTACACGAAGTGGATATAGAAAAGGCAGATAGTGTCCCGTTCAACTACGCCCAGGCCGAACCTGCAAAAAAACATAGCGGCTACAACTATCTGCCTATCTCCAGTATATTTGACAGACTGCGCAATGTCAAGAATGAAAATGTTAAATATCAGCTTGGAGATAATGAACTGGAAGAGACAGATAACAAGGAGTTGGTTGCCCGTAATGATCTGACAGAAGAAAAGCTGGTAGAAAGTTTAGATATGAACAGCCCTATCTCATTAAAAACAAAACCGGGTAAGGGTGGGGAAGATATGGGAGACATTTCAATTGTATTTAAGAAAGATGCGGTTGCTTCGGGCGAAATCCAGAAAGGAAATTTTAAAGATGGCGTTGCTGCCGTCATTCTGCCGACGGATGCCAGCGATAACCTGAAAGCCCGCTTAAACCAGGAAGGAATCAATACGATTCTTTATGATCCCAATCTTCCGGATGCCAGAAAGAAGGCGATCAGTGAATTGAAGGATGTTCGTTTCCAGATTGATGATTCCGATATGGACATTGATTATGACGAGGTAGTTCGAGAAAACGGTGAGCTGCGGAAGATCAACGAAGAATTGAAAAATCAGCTTGTCCTCACAAAAGATTACACACCGAGAAAAGAAGATATCCGTAAGTATGCCAAACGCCTGTTAAGAGAATATAATTCTACTTACTCACAGGAAAAACTTGAAAGCAACCTGAGCCGGTTTTATGAGTATATCCAGAAAGCGGAACGTATGGACGCCCAGGAGTTGGCAAACGTAGCGACGCAGATAGGCCGTGCGATTCTGGAAAAATCACAGCAGACGGATCAGGAGCAGGTAAAGGTCTATAAAAACATCCTGCAAGATATCAAGGGCACGCCGATTTATGTTCCGGAAGAAGTTCGAAATAACCTGGATTCCGAGGGCGGATATAACAGCTTCCGGAAAAAATATATGGGACAGATTACGTTTCGGAACGCCGGTGTCAGCGTAGATGCAGCATACAATGAACTGGCGGGACTGCATCCGGATCTTTTTCCGACCGATATCATCAACCCGACAGACCAGCTTCTTCGGATTGCGGATGTATTGGAAGAGTCCCGTCCGAAAGTGGAAAACCCGTATGGTGCTGATATTGATGAAATGTCGGTATTCTTGGGAGAGGATATCCTGGACAACAGAGCGAATATCCGTAATATTCCGCCTACGCTGGCAGATAAACTGTTTGAAAAGGCTGATAAGAGAGAAGAGGAATATATCGCTAAACGAAAGGAATATGAGCAGAAACTCAGGGAATATCGCGGGAACGTGAGGGAACGCGAACAGGGGCGTCAGGATAAGAAACAGATCATTCGTGACGTCACGAAAATGCAGAAGTGGCTGCTGTCTCCGACGGATCGCGATCATGTTCCGGAAAGCATGAGAACGGCCGTTGCTAAATTCTTGTCTTGTGTTGACTACAGTTCTTCCCGCTTAAATGCAGATGGAAACGAAACGCAGCGCACCAGAGAATGGAATGAGGCAAAGAAGGTGTACGATACCATTCTGAAAAACAATGGTGTCCTGAAAGGAGAAACGAGCGATATATATGTTGAGGTCGATCCGGATCTTGTGACTAAACTGGACGAGCTCCAGAGCATGGCAGAGGGAAAGAAGATTGAAGACTTTACGCCGAGAGAACTTCGGACATTGAGAGAGACTGTGTCTGCAATGAAACACAGTATTGAAGATGCCAATAAGATGTATACGAATAAACGTTACGAAAAGGCGTCCGAGGCAGCAGAAAGCACACTGAGAGAGTGGCAGGGGCGGAAGAATAAGAAAACCATTAAGGCGTTGAGCGCGGCGGATAAATTCCTGCAGGTGCATATGCTGGACAGTTTCACGGCGTTCGATCGTCTTGGAAAAGCAGCCACGACTGTTTATCAGGGGCTCCGCGATGGCTTTGATACTAAAATGAGGGACACACGCCTGGCGCAGGAATACATGGAAAAACTGAAAAAGAAATTGGAAATTGGCGGAAAGGAAATTCAGGAATGGACCGGCAATAAAGCAAAGCGACAGACTTTCCAGGTATCCGGCGGGGAAATCTCTCTGACCCCGGCGCAGGTCATGAGCCTTTATGAATTAAATAAACGTCCGCAAGCTAGGGAACATCTGTATAATCAGCTGCGGGGAATCCGCACACAGGGAGTTGAGAGGGAGGTCACGGTAAAAGGTAAGAAACTTTTTAAAGTTGTGGAGGCAAATGTACCGGTAGCGGTCACTCCGAGTGATGTAAAAGCCATCACAGACACTCTCACACCCAAACAGAAGGCGCTTGCGGACGGGGGGGTAAGTTTCTTCACAGATCAGACGGCAGCCTGGGGCAATGAGGGCAGCATGACTTTGTATGGATATAAAAAGTTTAATGCTCCGAATTATTTTCCGATCGTGGTCGATAAAAACGAGATAGCAAAAACGAATGCAGACGTCAGCCGTGATATCCAGACGTTGAAGAATCTCGGAATTACCAAGAATACGACCAAACACGCCAAGAACGGTTTGATTATCGAGGATATCTTTGATGTATATACCCGCCAGGCGGATCAGATGGGAAGCTATCATTCCTTTGTGGTGCCGCTGTCAGATTTTCAAAAGTATTACAATTTCAATGACGTTGAAAAAGGAAATCTCCGGGAGCAGATGGAACGTGTTTACGGCAAGGAAATGGGCGCTTGGGTAGATGCGTTCTTGAAAGATCTGAATGGTGTCGGCAGCGGCGAACGGGAATTGACCTCTAATTTACTGAGAAATGCAAAGTCGGCGGCAGTCGGATGGAACCTGAGAACGGCGATTCAGCAGCCGACGGCATATTTCAGAGCTGCTGCGGAGATTGATCCGAAGTATCTGGCACAGGGATTGAAACTGATGGTTTCAGATGCAGAGTGGGATCAGGTAAAAGACTATTCCCCGATCGCCTGGTGGAAAGACCAGGGATTTTTCGACATCAATACCGGCCGCAGCATGAAGAGTATGCTCATCGGGGCGGACACGACCAGAGAAAAAATGATAAATAAATCAATGGATTTGGCAGGAAAAGGTGATGAACTGGCATGGAAACGCCTATGGATGGCAACCAAAGCAGAGACGGCGGCGCTGCATCCGGAACTGACAGTCGGATCAGAAGAATTTCTGAAGAAGAGTGGAGCGCGATTCTCGGAGATTATTGACAAAACCCAGGTAGTAGACAGTGTGTTTCATAGAAGCTGGGCGATGCGTGAGCAGTGGACGAAATTCTATACGGCATTCATGTCAGAGCCTATTAAAAGTTACAATATGCTTTACCGGGCGGCGATGGACGTTGCGGATTCAAAAGAAATTAACGGGAAAGCCGGAAAGACAGAGAAAACAAAGTTCGCCAGAGTGGCAGCAGCATACGCGGTCACAGGTGCGATCACGGCGCTGGCAGCGTCGATCATGGATGTGGTCCGTGATAATGATGACGATAAAGGTATCATAGAGAAATATCTGTCTGCGCTGGGCGGGAATATCGCGGACAACCTTAATGTTTTGAATCTTATTCCGATCGCGAAAGATGTGGTGTCAATGTTTGGCGGAAATTCTGCGGCACGTATGGATATGCAGGGACTCCAGTATCTTGTCTACGCCTGCAATGAAATGAAAAAATTCGTGGAAGGCGATAGTAAATACACAACAACCGGAATCATGTATAAATGGATCAGTCCGCTTGCGAGAATGACGGGCATTCCGATCGCCAATCTTCTCCGCGATACAGGCAGCGTAGTTGACACTGCCTTAGATATTCGAGGAGTAAGTGCGGGAGATTACTGGAAAACCAAGAGAATTTATGATATATCCAGCGCAGATAATGTAACGATGTATACCAAAAAGGCACTGAGAGCATACCGAGAAGGTAAAAAAGAACTGGGAGACAGAATCTTGTCTGACTTGATCGAGGCAGGACAGAGTGATAAGACAGTAAATTCCGGCGTCAAACGGGGACTGAAAAACGATCCAGTAATTCAGGAAGCGGCCGAGGCGATGATGAACTGGGATCTTGAAGCATACGAAGAAAAGGTCGAGGAAGTAGCGGACAGAGGGATCGACAAGGAACTGATTGTAAAAGCGGTTGATATGGTAATTAATAAGAAAAAGAAAGATGCAGGAGAGGAGGAAGAGAGTACAGAAAAGGATGCCTCGGAGCCAGAAGAAAAGGAGGAGAAAAAAGAAACGCCGCTTTATGAGGCATCAGACGCAAATGACGCCCTGAATGCCGGCGAATATGATAAGGCGAACAAGATTCTCGATAAGGTGGTAGAATCAAAGATGGCAGAGGGGAAAAAGAAAAAGGAAGCGATTTCCTCAGTAAAGAGTTCGTTCAGCAGTAAATACAAAAAGCGGTACATCGCCGCCGGAGCGGATGAACGGGCGAAGATTGAGATTGACCTGGAACGTCTCAGGGTAGGCGGGAGCAGAATTTTCTCAAGCGAAGATTTTGCCAGATGGAGAAAGAACGCGAAGAAAAAATAATATCATAGGTTACTGAACTATGGCGGTCCTGACGGCGAAATCGGAGCCTCTATGCGCTACCTGTCCCAGCGGTATACGATGCCTTATAAGATGCAGAAAGGACTTCTGACCGACATCGGAACCGAGGAACTCGCCCATATGGAGATGATTGCCGCCATTGTCCAGCAGCTCACGCGCAACCTTACTCCGGCACAGATCGAGTCATCCGGGTTCGGACCATACTATATCGACCACACCACGGCAATCTGGCCGCAGGCAGCAGGCGGAATCCCGTTCAATGCGTGCGAGTTCCAGTCGAAGGGCGATGCGATCACGGATTTATATGAGGATATGGCAGCAGAGCAGAAAGCCCGCACAACTTACGACAATATTCTCCGCGTGGTCAAAGATCCGGAAGTATGCGATCCGATCCGTTTTCTGCGCGAGCGGGAGATTGTACATTTTCAGCGGTTTGGTGAAGCTTTAAGAAATGTACAGGATCACCTGAGCAGTCGTAATTTCTATACGTTTAACCCAGAGTTTGATAAAGTGAAAGCGAAGGGATAAAACAAAAACCTCCGTAAACAATGTCAAATTCATTCTTTACGGAGGTTTTCAAACCAGCACCGAGTACGGATAAATCCTTACTGGATGTAAGGGGATTACCCATAAGTATATTGTAGTAGTGATGAGTTAGGTGCGCCAATTTTTTTGTAAAATACAGAACTAGTGTTTGCTGTATATAGAAACATATGGTATAATTTAAACATGGAAAAAGGAATAACACTCAACGCTATCCGGGTCCTGTTTGTGAAAAATCTTTAAAGTTCAGAAATAAACGAAAACAGAATTCGACACAATCCGAAAAAGTCAATGGAAATCAATAAGAATTGCGGTTTATAATCGCAAAATCTATTGATGCGGTGAATTTGCGGCAGTAGAGACCTTGGCAAGGATATGTAAAACGTATAAAGAAAAATACCCACTGATTCAGATTGCACTTCATACCGCAACAGCAGATACGGTTTATGAGATGATGAAAAAAAGACTTGTAGATAGAATAGAATTCAATATAAGCATTAGACATAATAAAATAATGGGTATAAAATAGATGTATAAGAGAAATTCAAATCTTATACATCTATTTTTATACAAGAAATTTGCAAAGAAAGGGGCTTTTTATTATGAGTAAAAAATTAGTGGCATTTTTCAGTGCAAGCG
>ENA-ORVC01002557-ORVC01002557.1-human-gut-metagenome-genome-assembly--contig:-NODE-2557-length-11959-cov-6.510501_pt1 | contig 11959 bp, 4 predicted proteins | sample MGYA00242092_ERZ509234 | MGnify/ENA primary metagenome ERZ509234 (study PRJEB26280, sample SAMEA2338800) | human gut metagenome | biome: human gut; feature: human-associated habitat; material: faeces... | reverse complement strand
ATTTGTAACCGATGTTCACAACTACTTCACGCTTGTTCATTGCGATTACGGTTCCGTCAACAACCTCACGGTCGTTCACTTTGTTAAGCGTACCGTCGTAAGCTTTTTCCAGTTCATCGTGGCTAACGTTGGTTACTGTTTCGCCATTTTCATAAGCATCCCAGTTGAAATCTTCAATAGGAGCTACGTTCTTTAAGTTTTCCATTAATAAATAAATTGTTTAATACTTTAATTAAATAAGACATTATATTATCTATAAATCGGGCGCAAAGGTAGGAATATTTTCTTGACCGACAAAAGAATACCCAAAGAAAAGATGGTAATATCCGTATTTTTTGTAATATTGCAAATCTAATATTATACGACTTTCAACATGAACGGAACATTGGACAAAATCAGGGTGCAGTTTGATTATCTGCCACTTATTAATTTCGCGATGCAGCAAAACAAAGTATCGGTCATCCATCAGCTTTCGATTGAAAATATGACGTCCGAACCCTTCAGAAACATTCAGGTACAAATCACGGCCGAGCCCGACTTCGGCAGTATCACTCCTGTGATGATGGAAGCGATTCCCGCCAATAATTCCGTGTGTCTGCAATCGTTCAGCCTGGTCTTGTCCGCCAATTATTTCGCCCAGCTGACCGAGCGTATGTCGGGAAGTCTGAAAATAGAAATCCGCTCCGAGGCGGAAACGATCTTTACCCGGACCTACCCCATCGACATTCTGGCATACGACCAATGGGGCGGAATCAATATATTCCCCGAGATGCTGGCAGCATTCATCACCCCGAATCATGCCGTGCTCACTCCTATTATCAAGAGAGCCGCCGCGATTCTGGAACAGTGGACCGGTACTCCGTCACTGGACGAATACCAAAGCCGCAATCCGGACCGTGTGAGAAAGCAGATGGCAGCTATCTACACCGCCCTCACCGAACAGCAGATTATTTACAGCACCATTCCCGCCAGCTTCGAAGAGCACGGGCAGCGTGTCCGGCTGACAGATTCCGTACTGGCACAAAAGCTCGGAACTTGTCTGGATATGGCACTGCTTTATACTTCCTGCCTCGAATCCATCGGACTGAATGCCCTCATCGTCATCACCAAAGGGCATGCTTTCGCAGGCGGCTGGCTGGTGCCGGAAACCTTTCCGGACCCTGCCATCGACGATGTATCCTTGCTGACCAAACGAACCGCCGAAGGAATCTACGACATCACGCTGGTAGAAACCACCTGCATGAATATGGGACATAATGCCGACTTCGACAACGCCGTGAAAAGCGCTAACGGCAAACTGAGCGATCCGGGCAGTTTCATCCTCGCCATCGACATCAGAAGGGCCAGGCATTCGGGAGTCCGCCCGATCCCGCAGCGCGTACTGAACGGACAAGTATGGGAAATAAAGGAAGATGAGGATATGAACAGAAATACCACGCACGCCACTCCGCAAAGTGTGAATCCGTATGATTTGTCGGGCAGCGAAACTCAGACAGTCCTCACCAAACAGTTGCTTTGGGAGAGAAGACTGCTGGATTTGAGTCTGCGCAACAACTTGCTGAATATCCGGATTACAAAGAATACTCTTCAGCTGATTCCGGCAAACCTTGCCTGTCTGGAAGACGCCTTGGCGGAAGGAGATGAGTTTCGTATCCTCCACCGTCCCGCTGAATGGGAGAATCCGGCGATGGAATTTGGCATTTATTCTTCCATACCGGAATCGGATCCGATAGCCGACTTCGTTAATTCGGAGCTTTCACAGAAAAGGTTACGTTTTTACTTGCCGGAGAATGACTTGGGCAAAGCACTGACTCACCTGTACCGTTCGTCCCGTACTTCTATCGAAGAGAACGGAGCGAACACGCTTTATCTGGCTCTCGGACTTCTGAAATGGTACGAAACGCCTTCCAGCGAGCGTCCCCGTTATGCACCGATATTGCTGCTACCAGTCGAAATCATCCGCAAGTCAGCCGCCAAGGGGTATGTGATTCGTTCGCGGGAAGAAGAAACGATGATGAATATCACCTTATTAGAAATGCTTCGTCAGAATTTCGGCATTTCCGTACCGGGACTTGATCCGCTTCCGACGGACGAAAGCGGAATCAACGTAAAACTGATTTATTCCATCATCCGGCACTGCATCAAGAATCAGCGGAAATGGGATGTGGAGGAACAGGCTATTCTAGGTATCTTCTCCTTCAACAAGTTTATCATGTGGAACGACATCCACAACAATGCTCACAAACTGACTCAAAACAAGGTGGTCTCCAGCCTCATCAACGGAAAGATCGAATGGGACGTAACTGCGAAAGAAGTGGATGCCGCCTACATGGACAGGCAGTTATCTCCGGCAGATATTGTACTGCCTATCATTGCCGATTCATCTCAGCTGGAAGCGATTTATGAAGCGGTGCACGACAAGACTTTTATCCTGCACGGCCCTCCGGGAACCGGAAAGTCCCAAACGATAACGAATATCATCGCCAACGCACTTTATAAAGGTAAACGAGTCTTATTTGTTGCCGAGAAGATGGCAGCCCTCTCCGTCGTCCAAAACAGACTGGCGGGCATAGGGCTTGCCCCGTTCTGTCTGGAGATTCATTCCAACAAGACAAAGAAATCCACTGTCATCTCGCAACTAAAGGAGACAACCGAAATCATCAGACGAACTCCTCCCGAAGAGTTCATGAAGGAAGCCGAACGCCTGCTGAAGTTACGAACGGAACTAAACAAATACATCGAAGCCTTACACAAGGAATATCCTTTCGGACTTTCCCTCTATGATGCGATCATCCACTACCAGTTAACAGACGTTGAACCCTGCTTCGATATTCCGTCATCTTATCTGGACAATCTGGACAAAGACCGATTCTCACATTGGGAAGATGCCATCGAATCTTTGGTCAGTACCGCCAATGCTTGCGGCCACCCGTATCTTCACCCATTGACAGGGATTTTCATTCGGGAATATTCGTCCGCCATCAAAGAGGAAGCCTTACAAACGCTCGCCACTTTCATTGGCTTATTGACTGCCATACAATCGAAACTGCCTGTCTTTTCCGCTTTACTGGAAAATACGGACATTCATCCCACCCGCAAGGATTTCAATATAATCAGCGCCATTATCCGAAAAATACTCGATATTCCGGAACTGACGCCCGAACTGCTGACCACTCCTTTATTAAATGAAACGCTGGAAGAGTACCGGAAAGTGACGGAACACGGCAGGAAACGCGATGAAATCAAAGCAGAAATAGAAAACGGATTCACCAAAGAGGTACTGAAGATAAACGCCGGCCCCATGCCGGCCGAATGGAATCGGGTATCCGCCCAATGGTTTCTCCCACGATATTTCGGACAAAGAAAAATAAAAAAGGTGATTCGTCCTTACGCTCTGCAACCGGTAAAGCCAGAGACAGTCCAGCCTTTGCTCCATCAGGTCATCCGGTATCAGGAAGAGCTTGATTTTACAGACAGATACACCGCCAAGCTGCCTTCTTTATTCGGAAGATTCGGAAGAGATGAAGAGTGGCCCATCATCGATCAGATCATCCATGAGGTATCTTCGCTTCATTCCCTGTTACTGAGTTATTCAAAAGATGTGGCGAAAACATCCCGAATCAAACAGAACTTAGCGTTACAACTGACAGAAGGTATCCGGACATTCAGAGATATCCATTCTCATTCTCTGAATGAATTGTATCAGCTGGTCGACACGCTTACGGCAACCGAGCAACGGCTTTCCACCACTCTGGGCATAACCGTAGAGACGCTTTATACAAACTCCGCCGACTGGATCGGCATCGCCCTACAGCAAGCCGGAATATGGAAAGAAAATCTGGACAAACTCAAAGACTGGTATCAATGGCTTCAATCCTACAACAAACTGAACGAGTTGGGTCTCGGATTTATCGCAGAAGAATATAAGGAAAAGAATATTCCTACGGATTTACTCACCAGCAGCTTCCGCAAGAGTTTCTACCAAGCCGTTATTCACTATATCATCGCCAAAGAACCGACGCTGGAATTATTCAACGGCAAGATATTCAATGATATTATAACCAAATACAAGCAGGTATCCGCCAACTTCGAGGACATTACCAAAAAGGAACTGTTCGCCAGACTGGCTTCCAACATTCCGTCCTTCACCCACGAAGCCATTCAAAGTTCAGAAGTCGGAATATTACAAAAGAATATACGCAATAATGCACGCGGAATATCCATCCGCAAGCTATTCGATCAAATACCTATCCTGCTGTCCCGTATGTGTCCGTGTATGTTGATGAGTCCTATATCGGTTGCCCAATATATCGATGCCGATGCAGAGAAATTTGACTTGATCGTCTTCGACGAAGCTTCACAGATGCCGACTTACGAAGCGGTAGGTGCCATCGCCCGAGGCAAGAATGTAGTTATCGTAGGCGACCCCAAACAGATGCCGCCTACCAGCTTCTTCTCCGTTAATACCATTGACGAAGACAACATCGAGATAGAAGATCTGGAAAGTATCCTTGACGATTGCCTCGCTCTCTCTATCCCTTCCAAATACCTGCTGTGGCATTACCGAAGCAAACACGAAAGTCTTATCACTTTCAGTAACTCCGAATATTACGATAATAAGCTGATGACTTTCCCGTCACCGGACAATATTGAATCGAAAGTCAGAATGGTCGCCGTAGACGGTTATTATGACAAAGGAAAATCCCGTCAGAACCAAGCGGAAGCGCAAGCCATAGTAGACGAAATAGCGAGAAGGCTGAGGAGCGAAAAATTAAGGAGAAAAAGTATGGGGGTAGTTACTTTCAACGTGGTTCAGCAGGCGTTGATAGAAGATTTGCTATCCGATCTCTTCGCCTTTCATCCTGAACTGGAAACCTTTGCGCTGGAATGTGAAGAACCCCTGTTCATCAAGAACCTTGAAAATGTGCAAGGAGACGAACGGGATGTGATACTGTTCTCCGTCGGCTATGGTCCCGATGCCGAAGGGCGCGTCAGCATGAACTTCGGTCCGTTGAACCGTGCGGGAGGTGAAAGACGGTTAAACGTAGCCGTCTCCCGTGCCCGATACGAAATGATCATCTTTTCTACGCTGAGATCGGACATGATTGATCTGAACCGAACTTCTTCTATCGGAGTAGCCGGGCTGAAACGCTTCCTTGAATATGCGGAGAAAGGAACCAAGCGCATACTGAATACCTCGACTAATATTCGGACCTCGGAAGAAGAAACTTCTATCGAAAAGATTATTGCCGACAAGTTACGTTCTTCGGGATATACCGTACATACTGATATAGGCTGTTCCGGATATAAGATCGATATTGGCATTGTCGATACTCAAACCCCGTCCAACTACCAATTAGGTATTATCTGTGACGGAAAGAACTACAGACGTACCAAGACTGTCCGTGACCGGGAAATTGTTCAAAACAATGTACTCAAAGCACTGGGATGGAATATCTGCCGTATATGGACGATGGACTGGTGGGAAAAGCCGGATGAAGTGATGGCGTCTATACAAGCAGCGATTGCTCAGGATATGAAAGCGGAGAAACCGGTTATAGTAAAAAAGGAACAAGAAAAAAGAGAAAAGAATGTGCAGGAAACGCCGATGCAGCTAAAATCTGCATGCGCATACACAAACTTTTCCTTTATCTCCGTACAAAATTATAATAGTACTAAAATACGTCCGTTCCTGTACGCTGCCGACGACATCTTCGCTAAAAGAAATAATCCTATTATTGTCTCCCAAGTCCAAAAGATAATAGAAAATGAAGCCCCGATCAGCAAAACCTTACTTGGAAAGAAAATCATATCCGAATGGGGAGTCAACCGTGTAGGACCACGAATAGATGCTCAATTGGAAATAATATTCGACACATTACATCTTTACCGCATAGAACATGACGGGCTTATCTTCTGCTGGAAAGATGAAGCGCAATACCGTTCTTATTCAGAGTACCGTCCCGATTCCGACCGAGATGCAGCGGATCTGCCACCCGAAGAAATAGCCAATGCCATCCAACAAATATTAATCAATTCCATCAGCCTGCCTTTACCCGATTTGGCAAAAGCATGCGCACAAGTATTCGGCTTCACACACATGGGGTCAAACATCGAAGCATCCATGCTCAGAGGGATTCAGGAAGCGGTAAAAAGGAATTATGCCAAAGTTGAAAACGGAAGGGCAACGATCATCGATTAACACGGTAAGGCAGACACAAACAGCCGCCACCCGTCAATACCCCTTCTGCAAACGTTTCAGAGCAGCAATAGAATCAGCTACATACGTATTATCCGGTTCTATGGAACGCCAATAACAAAGCGACCCTATCAACCGTTTCAGATAGGCAGGATCATGGGAGCCGATTCTGCGTTGATGTTCCGCCAGCCCCTTTGTCAAAATGAAATAGACATTCTTGCGAATCTCTCTCTTTCGGGCTTTAGGAATGGTCAGCTTCACACCGGAGCTGACGGATACGCCCGTGATTATCTTCCTGTCATTCTCATTCAGAAAACGAGTTTTCTGATGATTCGGTTCAAACTTCTCTTCCCTGATGATTTCCTTGACCCGGGCAAGCACCTCCTCTTTCGGAAAGACATCGCCCGAAAAGGTGAGGTCGTCGGCATAACGACTATAAGTCAGCCCGAATTCTTCCGCCATCACCGCCAGTTTCCGGTCCATCTCATAAGCGATGATGTTACTCAGTACCGGACTGGTAGACGCTCCTTGCGGCAAATGCCGACGCATACAACACAACTCGCCCAGCACTTTCGATATATTCTTCGGATAGCCGATCTTTTCGAAAGTCTTTTTCACCCTCGGACTACGTATGGAAATAAAGAAATCATGGATATCCGTCTTCAAGACACAGCGTTTTCCCAGATGAGGACGGACGTTATCGACGATGGAATGCTGACGCCGGAATCCCGTAGCGGCAGGATGCACATTTACAGACAGTAATATACGATGATAAATAGTATCCTGAATGGCTTTCAGTTCCTTGTCCGGAGCAGAGATCATACGGTATCCTCCTCTCCGCTTTCTGATCCAGAACTCCCGATAATGCGAAGAGACATCCTGCAGTATCTCTTTCAACCTCATCACCTCTATTCCCAACAGATTGGCACACCACACCACCGCCTCTTCATCAAATACAGGACATGTTCTCATTTTAGGAGTGACTACTCCTAAAGCATGCCTGAGCCAGGCTCCATGTTCCCATTTGTTTTTGGAAGTCTCTTCGTTAGTAGTATTACCGCTGCCTGTTGCTTTCCATCTCTTATATCCTTCCTGTTTCCGGCTCGAAGAAATCAATTTATAAATCAGAAAACCGGTAACAATAAGTATCGTAATTAAAATTCCGTCCATCTTGTTGTTACATATATAAAAAGGAGAAGAAGAGGATGAGATTTTACTAAAATAAATAGAGGTATTTATACCAGAGATTTATTTTCCAGGAAAATACCTGTGCCTGCGAGGCGACTACACCTCTTTTCTGCTAAATTTTTCCTCATCCTCTTCCTCACAAAGATATGTATTTTCTATACATTATGCAACTGTTATGAAGAAAAAACTATCGGTTAAACAACTCGAAAGTAAATTTACATCCGATCCCGCTGAACTTCCAGTTCTCACTGCTGACGAATACTCCCACATCAAAGACATGCGTACCGATACCATAACCCACTTCCAGATATGGCTGGAGATGCGGCATAGAGAGCGCACTGATATAAAGACGTTCGTTCTGCACATAGCGGGTATATTTCATCAAATGCCGGAGAATAAGGAAAGGAGCCTCGTAAGTGAAATGTCCGCGTACATAGCGGCGGGAGGAGTTGTACCAACGTCCGTCGAGCACCTGAAACACACCACCGATTTCATCATTCCACCCTACCGGCAGATTATGACGGGCAAAATTGGCAAAGTCCACAAAGTACAGTTCATCCTGATTGGTAAACGCCCCGAAGCCGAAACGATAATAAATATTTCGCATCAGCCCCAGCTGAATCTTATGTTGAAGGTCGAATTCTATCCGTTCATATTCTCCAGTACTTTTAAATACTCCTTCTATTCCCCGTTCATAGTCCACCGAAAATGTCGGATAGTCAGAGCGGAGATTGATCTTACGCTTTCCGTTCATATAATAATAAAGCGCTGGAGTCCATTCCACCCGGATGCGCGGGGCAAAGCTGATATAGGTATTTCTGAAGCGTTCCATAAATTCCGGCGGAGGCATCGGATAGTCACCCGTAATCACAAAACGGGATTTCTCGACAGCTGTTCTCTTGTGTGCCGAGAAACCGAGGCTGATATCCAGTCCGTTGGTAATTTCAAAACTATGACGGAAGTTGAAATACAAGTCCTTGAAATAATCCAGATGGATGAGGTCGAAATTAAAGATACTGTCCGGCATCGCTTTCAGTTCGTCCAGCATCTTGCTGCTATAGATACGGTTACCATTACCCACACTCAACCGGAAAAAGCCCCGTTTCTGCGGCCAGTACTCAAAGTCGGCATTCAGCGACCAGTAGAACTCTTTCCGTGTAAAGTTATAACCCAGTTTGGGTACGATGCGGAGCCACTTGTCGCCTCTGAAAATCCGGTTGTAACGGAAATCCTGTCGGTATGATAATCCGTTGCTTCCGCTATAACTGAACAAAAGCGGATTGATAAACGGCGAGAAGCGGACACTTCCGATATTGGACAGATTGAATTTATAATCTTCCACCATCAGGTCGCCCATCGTTCCCCAGAAAGCCTGACTCTTGGTTTTCTGTTGCACCGACACGGTATCCCGCCTGTATGTATAATCTTTGTAAAGTTGCTTTTCTCCTTCACTCAAAGGGATGGGGCGTAGCACGCCGAACGTGGACGCATCTGTTTTATAGGCATTCGTATCGCACTGCAAGGAGAATGATTCCGACAGATTATACTTTTTCTTCTCTTTCTTCCGAACCTTTCTTTCTTTCAGTTCTATCGATTTATAGTCCAGCGAGGCGGTATAATTGCCGTCCACCTTATTGCCCAGGAACTTAAAAAGGGCCTCCACGTCATAACGTATCGGGAGAAATTCATCTTTCTTTCCTACTTCCCCCATCTTGATCCAGCAAGTAAACGTAATCAGTTCCGACCGTCCCGAAAAACGGATTTCACGCACGCTCCATACATTGCTGCTGACAATCATATAGCCACCCACCAACTGGTCGCTCTTGGTACGGGGAATGAAACGTATCCGGTAGTCGAGATTATTGGGATCGCCCATCACACTGTCTATCCGGTATTTGTAGTATTTCTGCCCGTTCTTGGCAAGCGGAGACAGCAAGCGTTCGTCATTCAGAAGAGAAGATGAGTAGATATTGACACTAAAATATTCAAGTAATCCCGGCAGTCCCCTGTTTCCTCTCACAGTGCCTTGTGATGCCTTAACTTTCTGGTCATAGATATTGGGAGCTGTATAATGCAGGTCACTATACGTTTCGAGCAAGTATTCACGTACCCCCTTCTGCAAGCGAAACATCGAAGGAACGTACCGGAGGATAAAATTCTTCTTCTGAATATTCATCTTACCCTTTATATATAGGTTCGCGCGATAGTCGCTCACTATACTTTCATAAGAGGGAGCAAAAGTCATGACACGCTCAATGATGGAATCAGCAGATATCTCCTGACTTGTATAAGGATTAAGAACAAGATTGGCTGCCCCCTTCGGAATAAAAGAGAACAAGCACAACATACATCCTATCAATATCTTATATTTCAATCGTCGTATCTCCTTGTTTATTGTAGGCAAATATAAAAAAGAATATCGAAAAGCAAGGGAATTAAGCTGCAAAAAAGCGTTAGCAAGGAAAATCCTTTCTCAATGCCACGCATCATATCAGTTTTCATGGACATTTTTCTACTTATTAAATCCACTTCCCAATTTCTTCAATCATTACAGTAGAATACAATAAACATTTTCTCTATAAAAAATAATATCTTCGAGTGCATGAATTAATTCGTCCGGCTATAGGCAACGTTTCGTCCGCCTATAGGCAAACGCAACGTCGACTATAGGCAAACTTGCATCCGGCTATAGGCGGACGAATTAATTTATGCACTCCAAAGTATTATTTATTGCACAAGCCGGGACTAAATTTAGTATAGGATAAAAAAACGCATATGCAAATGAACGCCTCGATGGGAAAACATTTACAGTTCCTCACCCAAATGGCTATGGACAGTACTACAATGAAGCTGCTATACAGAAACATAAACAAGCATTATATGCAGGTAGAAATACTAGTCAAACAGATGGCTGCAGAAATCGACCGACAGAAAAACAAGGACGGACAGCAGGAAATACTGGAATCCATCTCTTAATCGGTTATAATCAAAAAGTGCCGTGATGGACAAAAGGTGATTCAGAGACGAATCAATCCTATAAGGAGGGGGTATTCTTCAGAAAAATATATCATTTTCCGAAAATACCCCCTTTAAAATAGGGGTACTTTCAGAAAAAACATATATTTTTGCGCCATCAACCGATAAAAAGAAGACGATTTATGTCAAAAATGAGATTTTACGCATTACAAGAACTTTCCAACCGGAAGCCGCTGGAAGTTACTGCCCCTTCCAACAAACTCTCTGATTATTATGGTAGCCACGTATTCGACCGCAAGAAGATGCAGGAGTATCTTCCGAAGGAAGCCTATAAGGCTGTTACCGATGCAATCGAAAAAGGTACACCGATCAGCCGTGAAATAGCCGACCTGATTGCCAACGGCATGAAGAGCTGGGCCAAGTCGCTCAACGTCACCCACTACACACACTGGTTTCAGCCTCTGACAGACGGAACCGCCGAAAAGCATGACGGCTTTATCGAATTCGGCGAAGACGGCGGAGTCATTGAACGATTCTCCGGAAAACTGCTGATTCAGCAAGAACCGGACGCTTCTTCTTTCCCCAATGGCGGTATCCGTAATACATTCGAAGCTCGCGGATATACCGCATGGGACGTTTCTTCTCCGGCATTCGTAGTAGATACCACGCTCTGTATCCCTACGATTTTTATCTCTTACACAGGCGAAGCGCTGGATTACAAGACTCCGCTTCTGAAAGCACTTGCCGCCGTAGACAAGGCTGCCACGGATGTTTGCCAGCTATTCGACAAGAACGTAACACGCGTCTTTACCAACTTAGGATGGGAACAGGAATATTTCCTCGTAGACTCCTCCTTATATAATGCACGTCCCGACCTTTGTCTGACCGGACGTACCTTGATGGGACACTCTTCCGCCAAAGACCAACAGTTGGAAGACCACTATTTCGGCTCCATTCCTCCACGTGTCACCGCATTTATGAAGGAACTCGAAATCGAATGTCACAAACTGGGCATCCCTGCCAAGACCCGTCACAACGAAGTAGCTCCCAACCAGTTCGAGCTGGCTCCCATCTTCGAAAACTGCAACCTGGCAAACGACCACAACCAGCTTGTCATGGACTTGATGAAGCGTATCGCACGCAAGCATCACTTCAATGTATTGCTGCACGAAAAACCATATAGCAGCGTTAACGGCTCCGGCAAACACAATAACTGGTCGCTGTGCACCGACACCGGCATCAACCTGTTTGCCCCCGGAAAGAACCCGAAAGGCAATATGCTGTTCCTTACTTTCCTGGTAAACGTACTGATGATGGTATACAAGAACCAGGACCTGCTGCGTGCCTCCATCATGAGTGCCAGCAACAGCTACCGCCTGGGAGCGAACGAAGCTCCTCCCGCCATCCTCTCCTGCTTCCTCGGTTCACAACTCTCGGCAACCCTCGACGAAATCGTACGCCAAGTAGGAAACGAAAAGATGACACCGGAAGAAAAGACTACGCTGAAACTGGGAATCGGACGTATCCCGGAAATCTTGCTCGATACCACCGACCGCAACCGTACTTCTCCTTTCGCATTCACCGGAAACCGTTTCG
>ENA-ORVC01002555-ORVC01002555.1-human-gut-metagenome-genome-assembly--contig:-NODE-2555-length-11965-cov-2.125693_pt1 | contig 11965 bp, 9 predicted proteins | sample MGYA00242092_ERZ509234 | MGnify/ENA primary metagenome ERZ509234 (study PRJEB26280, sample SAMEA2338800) | human gut metagenome | biome: human gut; feature: human-associated habitat; material: faeces... | reverse complement strand
CATATAAGCAATAGGTTAATTTCTTGATCCGATAATTAACCTTAATTTTAATAATATAATAGAGCAAAAACAAAAAACCTATTATTCGTGTCGGAATAAATGCACCAAACAATGGACCCGCAAATATAACCGACACAATCGTCATCATTATCAAATAATCATAACGATTATTTTTTAAATCATATTTAATCGTTATGTTCATCAAATTTTAAATAATCGACAGATTCCATCCTATAATTCTCTAACAAAAACTCCACCCTCTCATAGTCAATCTTTCCATCAAGGAAATCCGTCACTTCTCCCAATATCCGATCAGACAAATTCAACTTAGCCAATAAAGAAGCGGAACGCCCTCCAAGACTACCCATCCCAACCACATAAAAGGGCTTTTGGAAAACAACAGAGAACACTGTACCATGAAAAGATGATGTCACAACAAATGCAGCCTCTTTGAAATAAGAGATAAACGAAATAGGGTCAAGTGTCTGTAAATAACGCCGCCCCGATTTGAACGGAAGTAAACAAGCGGTAATATTTATCAGCTCATACCCTAACTCTCGACTAACTTTACGAGCTTGTTCCGCACACTTCTCTGATTGCAACAAATTATAACAAAGCACATAAGGGCGTTTCGTTGAAATTGGCACACACCTTTTCTCCCACTCCTTTTTCCTCAATAGCAATACTGGATCGCACACCACATGCACCTCCTTGCCTGTAAAGGGATGGAGTGTCTTTGCCAATTCAGCTTCACGCACAGATATAGCATTAAAATCTCTCAATAAGGAGGGCAATACCTTCTTCTCTGCCGCATCCAAACATATAGGAGACATACTCGCCGCATAGGTAGCTTTACGGCAATTAACACCTTGTCCAAAAAATACCGGATCGAACCGACCTCCCGTGAGACGAGAACTCCAAATCTGATCACTACCAAACAACAGCCAATCAAAATTGGAATAATCCGAACTCATATCGTAGGGGTACAGGTTAAGCTTCATCCGCATGAAGTTATCGAATCCATCCCAACGTTTGCCTCTTTTTTTCAATAAGAATGGCTCGGACAGCAAACGCTTGAGTGTACGCAACGGATCCTTGGAAAGCCAATGAGACAATTTATGTTTTTTATATGGATGTGTCAAATAGTCCGGCCGATAATCGATCACATACACCTCATCTCCCCGACCTTTCAAATATTCCTGCAAGGCATAACATTGTAACATCGCCCCATAGTTATGGGCACAATGAAAGGTTAGTATTCCTATTCTCATTTGCTGAACTTACGAATTGTATTTATAAGATTTTTTCCCAATACTGATTTGGCTGTTTCTTTCAGTTTATGTTGCTAAAGTTTTAGCATCATAATCAAGAGTAGTCATAATTTCAAGTGCCTCTCTTTCTAGTTCGGCATCAGTGAACACCTCAAATATAATAGGTTTATCAGACAAGCTAGGATTTGTAAACTTATCCAACGCTTGCATGAATTCGTTTTTTGTACTAGCGGTCAAGTATTCAAATCCCAAATCTTCAGCAAAATGTTTAACCAAGCAAGGAGATTTTCTTCCAAAGTGACCTTCTGCCGCCATATACTCATTCACATCTTCCTTAAAAGCCATATAAGAATTATGCGAATTCATTTTAAACTCAGTTCCTACCCCATTGTTAATCAAAAGGATTCTAACATTGTTACCCACATGCCGATTACCAAGCACATTGATATCGTAAAAGAAAGCCAAATCACCGGTCACTAAATAACACAAGCGTTTGGGATTCACCAGCGATGCCCCTATCAATGTACTGGTACAACCATCAATGCCACAACAACCCACATTGCAAGAAGACTCTACCGTTTCCGGCAATGGAAAGATATTCCAACATCGACGAGTATTTGAGGCACTGATATGTAACAATGATTTTTCAGGCAAACGTGAAGATAGCTGCATGGCTGTCCAAATATTACTGAATGGCAATTCCGGTATTTGTTCATAGATAGCATAACATTTCTCACGACAAGCATCTATAAAATCATGTTTATCGGCTCCCCTTTTACTGTATGCCGTGAAGAACATCTCTTCAGACATTTGGAAGATTTTTGACAATTTCTTGAATGGATTACGGACTTCTCCATCCTCGCTTACACGCCAAATATTTTTTGTTTGAATAGTGCCGGCAAAAGTAGCTGCAGAAGTTTCGCCTATATGTATCATCAAATCCAAAACATCCAAGGGTGATTCAGCATTCTTTTGTAATTGAACCAAGGTTGGTTGTAATCGATACTCGCCATAATAACCGCTTGTATGGTCGCAAATAACAACGGCATCATGAGTCGCACAGAAACGTTCGATTGCAGATACTTGACTCTCCGTAAACTTGCGATGAACACCAACAAAAACACCGACCTTTCCTTGAGGGATCTCAGGCAACTGATCCCATGCTTGGTAACGACGAATAGTTTGAACCAAGGGCAATTCTTTGATGGTAAAATCTTGATTGCAAGTTGTTATTAAATTGATATGAACAGGACCAGAGCCAAAATTCTTTAATGCAAGAATAGCTCTATTCACTTCCATCTCAACAAAAAAATCTTCGCTTTCATCTTTTGGAATTGGTAGCTCTACAGACATTTGAGCTACATCATTCGGGATTATACGTCGGTCTATCACTTGAGAACGTAGATTACCAATATGATTAGATCCTATATGTGAAGTTATCGCTAAGACGGGGAGTTTTCGATAATAAGCCTCTGTCATTCCCGGATAATAATTTCTTGAAGCAGTAGACATTGTACATGAAAGAACCACAGGCTCTCCACTTTCAGCAGCTAACCCACAGGCCATATAAGCAGCTGATCGTTCATCTACGGAAGAATATATCTCGAAGAAAGGATCGTTCTGTATGCTCCCAACAAAACAGATATTTGTACCACCAGGTGAAACTATCACCTTCTTTATTCCATTCCTCTTCAATAAAGCCAACAGAATTTGTACATTTCTCTCCGAAGAATAATACTTGTTATTCATTTTAATAGCTATAATTAATTGTTATCTTTCTGTCGTTAAGTACACTAAGTGAATATTTCTTTTATCACAGAATTTCCTCATATCTGGATGTGGGCATTCTTTCAGATAGTATTTGTTGTTTGTGGAAACAAAATATAACAAGCTCCGCAAAGGCTCAAAGAATAAAGGATAATGCGATCTGCGTAGCAGAGTCTCTACCTTTAATTCCTTCCGTCGTCAAACTTAAATAAGGTACATCAAACAAGCTGATCCCCTTATCATATTTAGATCCTATGATAATACATGTTCCATTCTCATGCAAGGCAGAGACTGAGTGAAGCAAGATTTGATAATCCGCCTCCAGACTTCTTCTTGGGGCTGTCAGCATTAAAGTTTTACCATTGTCGCTCAAATACTCCTTATAAACACTCTCGGCACATAAATCACCGATTAATAGAGTTGAATAAAGAGGGATCGTCCGCTTAGGCGACAAGGCTTTATGAGCTTCGTAAAGCTTTAGGACCAAGCGATTGTTTACCGCCAAAATCAAGAAGAAGAGTGCTATCAATATGGAGAACAACCACAAAGGTGTAAAAGCAAACAGAACCAACATGCTCCATAGCAACGTCATGATTATTTTCCTTTTATTTCTTAAAATCCAGGACATACCAATGATTCCAAATAGAGTTTATAATTATCGTTTAGTGAGGATATGACAAACAATTCAGATTCCTCCAAATCAAAATCATCCAAATGAGCATAAAGGGAAATTCGCTGCGGTTTGGTTGATGTGAAGATAGGAATCGCACCTGTATTGATATGCCATTTCAAAATAATTTGACCCATATCTTTCTGGTATTTATCAGCCAGCGCACGGAGCAGTGTCGACTCCTTCAATTTAGGATGCATCTTACATAAAGGTGAATAATCCTGAAGAACGATATCATTTTCTTTACAGAATAACACCTCTTTATCGAAGATATTCAAGGGGTGCCTTTCTATTTGAAGAATCTCCGGTATGATATGCGCAACTTTCAACTCTTGCAAATGATTGATCCGCAAATTACATATACCAATCTTTCGAGTCAATCCCTGTTCTTTCAGCATGACCAGCTCTTCCCATGTAGGGTTCAAATACTTCAATACCGGCCAATGAATCAACAAAGAATCGATATAATCCAATCGCATAGTCTCCAGTTTTCTCTTGAAATACTCCACTACTTTCCCATTATACATCTGAATAGGATCTATTTTTGTTTGAATTTGATAGTCGGATCTTTTCAGCCCCAACTCGTTTGCCGACCGTTGGACTGCTTGACTCAAAACTTCTTCTGTAGCATAACTGGGAGCAGTATCAAAATGGGTAATTCCATTAGTCAACGCCGCATGACAGTTGATATACAAACTTTTAAAATCCTTGCTTGATGAAGCGCCAGATCCAAATATGACAGGTTTACTCTCTTTCATTTTTTTAATCGATTAACCACACTATTGACTTTCTCCAGAATCACTTCCCTTTCCCTTTGGGTCATGCCTATATAAAGAGCGGATAAACCGACAGAAATAATGGCAACAATCACCGAAATACATAAACGAACAAATGATGACGGAAAAAAGCTTATTATTAGTAAAGAAGGAATTATCGCTATGAGTGTAGTGAGCAGAATAGGAATTAACACTTCTATTATATACATTTGGGGTGGCAAACCGACCATATCACGCAACAGTATCACTCTAGCTATAAGCACTAAGATCTTTACAAATATGTATAAGTAATAGGTAGAGACAACTGGAGCACCATAAGTAAAAAATATCCATGTTAAAGGGAATTCCAATGCTCCAATAATGGCTAAGGTTATGGAATATAAGCGTATTCTACCAGTCGCCATACAAGCCGTGTAAGAAGAAAAACCTATACAATCGAAAATACCCAATATTAAAGATAACTGCACAAATATCACGGTATGTGGAGGTACGATAGTCAGCCATACACTTAGCATATATGGTGTCTCACATACCAAAGGTAACACCATGATGAACATGGCAAAATAAGCGAATTTAGCCCCCCGGCATATCAATGTATATAATCCTTGAATATCGCCAGCCGCATAGCTTTTGATAATTTGAGGATTCACAGCCATTGTAAAGTTGTTAACAAACTGCAATACTGCACTTTCTACCTGAGAAGATATACCTCTCGATGCATTCACTGTCACACCAAAGAACACATTGATAAGCATATTCACACCTTGCGTATTTAAAATACCATTTGCGTTTGTCAAGAAACTCCAACCAGAGAATCCTAACATCTCCTTGAATATGCACCAGTCAAACGCAACAGATCCCCTAGTTTCCTCAAAATGCTTTTTACAATAAAGCCAATAGAGTATTCTTATGGAAATGGAGATGACTGCTAAAAATATGGAGTAAGAGATTAATTTATCTATTGGAATGCACATCACTCCCAAACACGCAATCAATTTCAAAACAACATCAACAACGCTCATATAAGCAAAAGCTTTCATGTGCTCATGAGCAATGATACACGCATTATAAGGAATGCTTATCAGATTCACGCAAAAAGTGAACAGTGAGCAATGCAATACACACTTAGCGGCAAACTCTCTACCTTTAGGAAGTTGCATCTCTGTCTCCATAAACCATATCGCAACAACCTCTGCGATGATAAAGACTATGCCCGCCAATACATATTGTACAACCACGCTGGTAGAGAATAACCTCTTTAATCTTTCTGCTTTACCACTTCCTAACTCAAAAGTTATAAACCGACTGATAGCGGCAGACAATGCATTGGACAAAATACCAAACATAGTCACCATACCTCCGACTACTTGATAAATACCATAGTCATCCACACCAAGCACCTTCAACACGAGACGACTTGTGTACAATGATACCGCCAATACAAAGATGGTACGCAGATATAATAAAAAAGTATTTTTTGCTATTCGTTGGTTGTTAATTACATTCTCAGTAGACATAAACGTAGGCAGGTATTTATAAGCGGGCAATTTATCCCTAGTCAAAAACCAAGTAAGGATAAACTGTGATTTTTAAAGATTATTAAACCTCTGATACTCCCCACTCGTGATATTATCCATCCACTCCTGATTATCCAAATACCAGCGCACAGTCTTCTCGATCCCCTCCTCGAATTGCAAACTCGGTTCCCAACCGAGTTCTTTTTGCAACTTGGTGGAATCAATAGCATAGCGTGCGTCATGGCCGAGGCGATCGGTCACGTAGGTAATCAAATCCAAGTCCTCCCCTTCTTTTCTACCTAACAGGCGATCCACCGTGTTGATCAGCACTTTGATGATGTCGATATTCTTCCACTCGTTGAAACCGCCGATATTGTAGGTCTCAGCGATTTTTCCGTGATGGAAGATCGTATCGATCGCACGGGCATGATCCTCCACAAACAGCCAGTCACGCACGTTCTCGCCCTTGCCATAGACTGGCAACGGCTTACGATGACAGATGTTGTTGATGAAAAGCGGGATCAGTTTCTCCGGGAATTGATAGGGGCCATAGTTATTTGAGCAGTTTGTCACGATGGTCGGCATACCATAAGTATCGTGATAGGCACGTACAAAATGGTCTGAACTTGCCTTACTCGCTGAATAGGGCGAATGTGGATTATACTTTGTCGTCTCATAGAAGAAATCATCCCCGTATGCCAAATGATGTTCACTGGACGACGCTGTTGTCGTGAACGGTGGCTCAATGCCCTCCGGATAATTCATGGTCAACGCTCCATACACCTCATCCGTAGAGATATGATAAAAGCGTTTGCCCTCGTACCTCTCCGGTAGACTCTCCCAATACAGCTTAGCTGCCTGCAATAGCGCCAGCGTACCCATCACATTAGTTTGGGCGAAGGTGAACGGATCTTTAATGGAACGATCAACATGGCTCTCGGCCGCCAAATGAATGATGCCATCGATCTGCTTATCCTGCATCAATTGATAGAATGCCTTGAAGTCGCAGATGTCCATCCTTATGAACCTATAGTTAGGCTTATCCTCGACATCCTTCAAGTTAGCCAAGTTGCCAGCATAGGTCAACTTATCCAAATTGAAGATGTTATACTCCGGATATTTATTCACGAGCAAGCGTACAACATGACTGCCAATGAAGCCTGCTCCACCAGTGATTACTATATTTCGTTTTGACATGATTCTGTTTATTTGTTTTTTATGTTAGCAATACATTGTCTCAGCGATTCTGTCCAATAAGGGATCCGAATACCGAATGTCTCCTTGATTTTAGATTTATCCAATACCGAATAAAATGGACGTTTTACAGGGCTGGGAAACTCGTCGCTATGACAGGGCTGCACATCGCAAGCGGTCGTGCCATTGTATTCAGCGATCGATTTCGTGAAGTCAAACCATGAGCATACCCCCTCGTTGGAGTAATGATAGATACCGGTCTTGTCATAATCATGTTCGTTTTTTTTATCCGCATAATCTTTCAACACCGTCTCAATGGCTTTCGCCAAATCCAAGGCGTATGTGGGTGTTCCCACCTGGTCGAACACGACCTTAAGATGTGGTTTGGTAGCCGTAAGGTTCATCATCGTCTTACAGAAGTTCTTGCCAAACTCACTGTACAACCAAGCCGTACGGATAATCACATGCTTGCAACCGATAGCTTGAATCTTCTGCTCACCATGCAATTTGCTCATACCATAAACTCCGGTGGGGGTTCCTTGTTGATCCTCTTGACAAGGCACATTGCACGGTTCTTTACCAAACACATAGTCTGTCGAGATTTGCACTAAAAAACCATTGGTCTCTTTCATTACCTTGGCTAAGTTTTCCGGAGCCTCAGCGTTCAACTTCTCCACCAATTCCTCATTACTTTCAGCCATATCCACATTGGTATAGGCGGCGCAATTCACGATAACATCTACACGCTGCGCCGCGACCATCTTCCTCACCGCCTCCAAATCCGTAATATCCAAAAAGCCGGTCTCTACGCCTTCCACTTGATTCACATCCGTGAATACATAGTGGTCGTCACTTTCCCGAGCGATGATACGCATCTCGTTTCCCAACTGCCCGTTGGCACCAGTCACCAATATATTCATCTTATTCAAATTCAGGGTATAAATTTACATGATAATCAAACGGTGAATCAAAATCCTCCAAACAAGGATGTTTTATGTCCTTCTCCGAAAGAAGGACCTTGTCCATCGGTATCCGCCAATCTATGCCTAGGCTCTCATCCTTTATACGGATGCCCCCATCCGCTTGCGGAGCATAGAAATTATCGCATTTGTATTGGAAAACAGCTATCTCACTCAATACCGCAAATCCATGAGCGAACCCTCTAGGCACGAAAAACTGGCGATGATTCTCTTCGCTCAACTCAACAGCCACATGCTTACCATACGTTGGGCTTCCTTTGCGAATATCCACGGCTACATCAAGGACGCATCCTTTCACGCAACGCACTAACTTGCTTTGAGTAAAGGGAGGTTTCTGGAAATGCAAGCCACGCATCACTCCGTATGAGGACATACTCTCATTATCTTGTACAAAATTTATCTTACGAACCTTCTCCTCAAACTCACGTTGCGAGAAACTCTCGAAAAAGTATCCCCGAGCGTCATCGAACACCTTCGGCTCAATGATCACTACACCCTCTATATCTGTCTTTATTACCTCCATCTTAACCTAAATTCGGATCTCCTGTCTCCTTTAATTCCTCAATTACTTTCAGTAAGTATTGACCATACTGATTCTTTAACATCGGCTGCGCCAATTCTCTCATACGCTCCTCCGTGATCCATCCTTGACGATAAGCGATGCCCTCCAAGCAGGCCACTTTCAATCCCTGACGCTTCTCCAACACCTCGATATAAGTAGAAGCCTCGCTCAGAGAGTCGTGCGTACCGGTATCCAGCCAAGCGAAACCCCGGCCTAAAGTTTGGACTCTCAGCTCTCCATCCTCCAAGAATCGTTGGTTGACCGTAGTAATCTCATACTCGCCGCGAGCGGACGGTTGAATGCTGCTAGCTACATCAACAACCTTGTTCGGGTAGAAATACAATCCGACCACGGCATAGTTGCTCTTAGGGCATTCCGGCTTCTCCTCAATACTCAGGCAATTGCCGGCCTGATCGAACTCGGCTACGCCATAACGCTCCGGATCACTCACCCAATAGCCAAAAACAGTAGCCCTATTCTCCTTCTCAGCAGTACGAACCGCCTCCTTTAGCATCGATGTAAATCCATTACCATGGAAGATATTATCACCTAGCACCAAGCAAACGCTGTCATCACCGATGAACTCAGCACCAATAGTAAATGCCTGCGCCAATCCATTCGGCGATGGCTGCTCCGCATACTCGAAACACACACCATAATCAGAGCCATCCCCAAGCAGACGCTTGAATCCGGGCAAATCGTATGGCGTTGATATGATCAAGATTTCCCGGATACCCGCCAGCATTAACACACTGATAGGATAATACACCATCGGCTTATCAAAAATAGGAAGCAACTGCTTGCTCACTCCCTTAGTGATCGGGTATAATCGGGTACCCGAGCCACCAGCTAAAACGATTCCTTTCATACGAATATTCTCTATATCATTCACACACTTTTTTATCTCACCCTTCCCCCAGCACATACTTCCTGATCCCATACCGAATGCTCGGTACATTCGCCCCGTTCACGAACGTGAGGTGAGGCAAGAGGGCGCTGATGAAGGCACGGCTCTTGACCAGCTTGAGGGGAGACGAGTAGTCGGCTAGGATCTCGTTGTAAAGGTCCGTCAATACCGTTTGGCAAAGGGTGACCGTGTCCGGGCAGGCGCATAGGCGGGCCTCGTAGACAAGACGGGTCGCCTCGTCCGGGATGAACAACGCCAACGAGGAGGGTTCAGCCGTCACCGGAGGGGCAGGAGAGTTTATCGGAGGAGACGGAGACTCATGAAGTCCCGATTCCGCGGGCGTAATCCAGCGTTCCGTCCGTGTCACCGTCCCGTCACCCCAATGGATGTTCTGGATAGCGATGGTGGCATTGGGCAGGATCTGCACGTTACCTCCATTGACCGTAAAGGCAGAACGTGCCTGTTCCGCCCGCTCTTGATTTTCTGTCATATCCGTTTTTAATTTAAGTGTTAACAATAATCACCCTTTTCACGGGGGATATTTATTTCTATCCTCATTTCATCCACCATACGTCCGTTTCCGTACCCGTCCCGTCCATCGCTATTCCGGGAACGGGCAGGAACGCATTCCTTTACCGGCAGTAACCGAATAATCAATTTATTTTATCCGATCATGAAAGAGTCTATCTTTTCCTTTTTCAACGCCCCCATCACCAATCAAGTACCGAACGGGGTCGTCTGTGTCAGTCAATTGTACGCCTATATCACCACCAGCGAGTGGCTGCGTGAGCGTACCGATCAGGTACGTGCCGCATCGAGCGACGAGAAACGGTTCAGGCGGCTGAAACAGAGTTTGCTACCCTATGTCACGCCCGCCGGTATCTTCTCCTACCGCAAGGAAGATCACTTGCTCGTGCCCTCGGGCGAGTTCGTCATCGACATCGATCACCTCTCCTCACCCGAAGAGGCGATCTGTTGGAGGGACACGCTCTTCGCCGATGAGCGGCTACGCCCCGATCTCTCCTTCGTGAGTCCCAGTACCACGGGAATCAAGCTCCTCGTACCCTATCGCCTGTCGATCAAGAAAACCGTAGAGGAGTCTTTCGACGAGGCGGTACGATTCGCTTGGGAATACCTTGAGTGGAAATACGGGCTGAAAGCTGATGCCACGAACGCAGACCTCTCACGGGCTTGCTTCCTTTGCCACGATCCCTCAGCGAGGCTAGGAGACCGGAATTGTTGACAGAGGACAAGTGACAGTTGGTAGTTATAAATCATTATTCACCATTCATTATTCATTCATCATGAACCCATTATCAGATCTGGAGCGGCTCGTTGCCGCCATCGAGAAACAGGGGGCGAACATCGCTCCCACCTATCAAGAGTATATGCCGATCGCCTTCGCCATCGCCAACGATTGCGGAGAGGCCGGCCGGACATTCTTTCATCGTATCTGCCGGATGTCGGAGAAATATGTCTCTACCGAGGCGGATAAGCTATACGACCATGCCCTCAAAGGAGGCAATGGACGGAATGGCTTGGGATCCGTATTCCACTTGGCGGACCTAGCCGGCGTGAAACTGGACAAATCCATGGCCGAGGCCGGGAAACTTTCAAACTTTCAAACATTCACGCCTCCTTCACACACGCACACGTGTACGCACGAGGAACAGTCCGTGAAAAATGTCCCGCCCGCCTTTCCGGAGTATCCTTGGCCCGCTTTCCTCAAACGGATGATCGACCGGGGCGATACCCCCGCCCAAAAGGATATCCTCCTGCTGGGAGGTATCACCGTGTTGGGAGCGACACTCAACAAATCGATCCGGATATCGTACGGGCGAAAATTCTACTACCCTTGCCTGCAAACGTTCATCGTCGCCCCTCCCGCCTCGGGAAAGGGAGCCCTCGCTTGGACACGCCGGCTTGCCGAGCCGATACATGAGGCGATGATGGCGAACTACCGGCAGAGGCATAAAGCTTACCGGGAGGAGAAGAGCCGTTGGGACTCGCTGGGCAAGAAAAAATCCGATACGCCGGAGCCCGAGATGCCTCCCCTCAAGATGTTCCTTATCGCCGGTAACAATTCCGGCACCGGCGTGCTGGAGAACCTCATCGAGGCCGACGGCATAGGGCTGATCTGCGAGACCGAGGCCGATACCGTGAGCACGGCCATCGGCACCGAGCACGGGCACTGGAGCGATACCTTGCGTAAATGCCACGACCACGAGCGACTGGCTTTCAACCGACGCACGAACCGGGAATACCGGGAGTGCCCGGCCTCTTACCTCAGTGTCTTGTTAAGCGGGACCCCGGCGCAGGTA
>ENA-ORVC01002549-ORVC01002549.1-human-gut-metagenome-genome-assembly--contig:-NODE-2549-length-11975-cov-2.614597_pt1 | contig 11975 bp, 10 predicted proteins | sample MGYA00242092_ERZ509234 | MGnify/ENA primary metagenome ERZ509234 (study PRJEB26280, sample SAMEA2338800) | human gut metagenome | biome: human gut; feature: human-associated habitat; material: faeces... | reverse complement strand
CTCACGCTGGCTGCGGGTTCCAAATACTTTTGAAAAAACATTCATGTTTCTGCTCCAATCATTTTATTCGAATAAGACTGCTGTCTCTGATCTGTCCAATTTTGGATCATTCCAGTTCTCTGTTGATATCCGTTATACTGGATCACATATGGTATATATTCTACCACTTTCCTGTTATAAAAACAATGAACAATTATTTAACAAATCATGTCAGGAACAACAGAAAATATCCCGCATAGGATCCTGTTTTCGAGGATCCCGCGGGATATTACAGATCTTATTTCCTTACTTTTGCATTTTTTACACTGCTCCAGGCACCGTAATATGTCTTTCCGCTCACTTTTTTGTATGCACGGATACGAACATGATAAGTGCTTCCCTTTTTCAAACCGGAAAGTGTTCGGGTCAGTGCACTGGTGGACACTGTTCTGGCCCCTCTCATGGACCTTGAGACCGCATACTGGATCTGATAGCCGGAAGCACCAGCTGCTTTTTTCCAGCGGACAGTCAGCTTCCCGGAAGCCTTGCTGGACGGTTTGTACTGCACCGGAGCTGTCAGACGGACGATCCGGCTGCCGTTTTTGTTATAAGCACTTAAAGCAGAGCCCTTGTATGCGCGGACTGTATAGGTATACATGGTTCCTGATTTTACTGATCCGTCTGTATAGACCAGCGTATTGCTTCCGCTTACGGTAGCGATATTGACCCACTTGCTGCTGTTTCCGGTCCTTCGATAGATCTTATAGCCGGAAGCATTTGCAGCTTTTTTCCATTTGAAGACGATGCCGGCAGGGCTGTTGGAAGTGCCGGATAACCCGGGCGTGGTAAGCTTTACCGTTGTAAGGGCCGCAGAACGGAACTGGTATACGGCTGACTGTACTTCATCAGTCTTTTTCCATTCAGATTTCTGATAAACATACTTCTGGAAAAAGATATACATGTTATAAGTTGCGGCTTTGTTTATTCCTTTGGCAGATCCGATCCGCCAAGTAGTATTCTTCCTGTTATCGGTTGGATTTGGTGAAGTACTCCAGTAAACCGGCATCCACTTCACATCTCCGGGCCCGGGATTTGAATTTGTAGTTCCCGCACCGGTCACGGTAAAATTATAATATTTATTCGGAGTAAATTTCAGAGGAGAATCCAGCCCTCTTACAAAACTATCTTTGACATCTGGTATAGAAGGTATATAGGCTGGTGTCGGCGTCACATCATATTTCGGGCGGGTTCCCCTGTAATTCAACTTTAATTTTTTCAGGTTGCTGGTTCTTCCGTCTGAACCCAATACCTTAAGATACAGATCAAATTCTTTCTCTGTATCCAGATTCTTAAGATATATCACAAAGCTTCTGTTTGCAATAACCGCCACACGAGAGTTTCCCGTATCGACCCTCGGAACATCAGATGTTCCGTCCTTTTTTCTCGCTACAGCTTTGTAGTAGCAGGCTCCGTTTGCATCAACTTTAAGTGTCACATTTACAGAACTGCGGCTTACCCATTTTTCTCCGGTCCATTTTACGTTTATTTTTGGCACCGGTGTTGGTGTCACTGTCAGTTCCGGATCCGCTGTCGGTGTCACTGTCGGTTCCGGATCCGTTATCGGTGTCACTGTCGGTTCCGGACCCGCTGTCGGTGTCACTGTCAGCTCCGAAGCTGACGCTGACATAGCTTCTGCGTTTTCTTCTTCCATACTGTCTCCTGCTTCTTCAGGTATCAGTTCTGTCAATAATACTTCCGGATCATCCTCACTGGAGATCTCTTCTGAAACTCCTTCCTCAGCTCCGCCGAAAGCATCCTCGCTGTTCTCCGCATTTTCCGCGTTTTCCAAATCTTCCATGGTTGCATCGGAAGAGTTATCCACCATTTCCTCAGAAATATCCTCACTGTCTTCTGCAGGCTGCTCAGTCTCTCCCATAGACTCTGTAGTTTCCTCTGCGGAAAACAGCTCCTGGCTGTCCGCAGTATTTTCTGTGATTTCTGCATCACCGCTGCCAAACTCTGCAGCCATACCGGTTGCCGGAAGCACCGTCACACAAAGTGCAGCACTTAAAAAAAGTGCCAGAACTTTTTTCTTCATTTACCTTCCTCCTTTTCTCCGTGAGTTACATATTTGTTATGTCAAGGAGATATTCGTACTCCACACAGTATTATTTTTCAGAAAGTGGGGCTGACTGAAACTTGTACTGTACAGACTGTATCTTATCCGTAGACTGCCATTTGGAATCCTTGCAGGTATATTTGCGGAAGAAAACATACAGATTAAAAGTTCCCTCCTGGTCGATTCCTTCCTTGGAACCGATCTTCCAGGTGCTTCGGATCCGGTTGGAATTCGGATTCGCAGATGTGCTCCAGTAAACAGGCACCCACTTAATGTCTCCGTTTTCCGGATCCTCATTATCGGTACCTGCACCGATAACCTTAAAATCATAAAATGTATCCGGGTAGAATTCCAGAGGAGAATCCAGCCCCTCTACCGTACTGTCCTCTGCCTTTGGTTTGGATGCTTTATGTTTTTTCTCAGAATCTGTTTTTTTCGCCGGGCGGCTGTCCTGATCAAGCTCCATCCGCTTCAGATCACTTAATTTCCCATTCTCATCCTCAATCTGGATATACAGATCAACTGCCTGGTCTGTATCCAGGTCTGCAAGTGTGATCCCGAACTCTTCATCCTCACTGATCAAAACCTCATCATTCACGGTATTTCCGGTCTCGATCTGAGGCACCTGGGGATTTCCGTCTTCCCCCCGCTCTGCCCATTTATAATAGCAAACGCCGTTAACGGCTGACGTAAGCGTTATCTCTGCCTGGGAATAGCTGTCCCATTTAAATCCTGTCCATTGTATTTCTGACTTTTGGAAATCCTTTGTATTGTTTTCTCCGGAAATCAGTTCCAGATCCTCCACAGTCTGTTCTTTTATGGTGTCACCACTGTTAAATTCCGCTGCCATACAGGTAGCCGGTATCATGGTCATACCAAGAGCTGCACTTAAGATCACCACAGGAAGCTTCTTTTTCATTTTTCCTTCCTCCTTTCGCATATGTCTTCATTATATAATTCTCCCCTATTGCTTGCAACAGAAAAGAAGCCTGATTTTGCTGTGACATAAAAGGCTCCGGAAACCTGCCGATTTCTCACACAGATTCCCGGAGCCTTCCATTCAATATTCAGTTGTGATAATAAAATTCCCTATCAGAACTCTGGTTCGATCAGTCCGTAAGTATTTCCTTTACGTTTATAAACTACGTTAACCTGCTCTGTCTCAGCATTAAAGAATACAAAGAAATTATGTCCGAGAAGCTCCATCTGTACGCATGCATCTTCCGGATACATTGGTTTGATCCCGAATTTCTTGGTACGGATGATCTTAACTTCCTCATCCTCTTCATAATCCTTATCAAGGTATGCCTTCTGGAAGTTTGTGGATTCCTGCTGCTTGTCAACGATCTTGTTCTTGTATTTACGAAGCTGACGCTCAATTACCTCTTCAACCAGATCGATGGATACATACATATCATTGCTTACCTGCTCGGAACGGATAATGTTACCTTTCACAGGGATCGTTACCTCGATCTTCTGGCGATCCTTCTCAACGCTTAAGGTTACTGAAATCTCAGTTTCAGGAGTGAAATACCTTTCAAGTTTACCAAGCTTGTCCTCAACAGCTGTTTTAAGTCCTTCGGTTACTGCTATATTCTTTCCACTAATAATAAATTTCATGACTTCCATCCCCTTTGCTGTTTTATGTTGCTATTATAACATATTAAATTGAATTTTAACATCACTTTTCAAAAATTTCATAAATTTTTTCCAAATTTATTCGATATATTCCTTCAAAATGTTTTTTTTGTCGTGAATGCGCAACTATTAGAGTATTTCATCTAATTAATTCATTACAAATGTATATCTGCACACCAGTGCCAGAAGATTGATGGGACAAAAGCATCTGCTTCACTATTTGTATATACTATTTCATTTTAGCCAGAGCTTCAAAGGGTATACTTCCGCCAAAAATATCCAAAGCACTGCCAACAGTCACATCCAGTCTGCCCTGACCTGCTTTTCGAAGCTCTTCAATATCTGCCATAGAACCCACACCGCCTGCATAGGTCACCGGATGGGCTGTATACTGTCCCAGAAGCTTTGCAAGCTCTGTTTCCACACCTCGGGCCTTTCCTTCCACATCCACTGCATGGACCAGAAATTCGTCGCAGAAGCTTCCAAGCCTTTCCATCAGCTCCGGTGTCACGATCTCTTCTGTAAATTTCTGCCATCGGTCTGTGACAATATAATATTTGCCATCTTTTTTGCGGCAGCTCAGGTCAAGTACAAGATGTTCTTTCCCTGCAGCATCACGGATCTTCTCCAGATTTTCCCAGGAGATCACTCCGTTTTTAAACACATAGGAGGTTACGATCACGTGGCTGGCGCCAGCCTCCAGATATTCTGCCGCATTCTCCGGGCAGATGCCGCCTCCGATCTGAAGCCCTCCGGGATATTTTCCCAGAGCCTGAAGTGCCTGGGCTTTCGTTGCTTCATAGTTCGGGGAATCCTTTCCGTTCAGAAGGATCACATGACCGCCCTTTAATCCTGCCTTCTTATAAAGCTCTGCATAGAATGCCGCATCCTGCTCTGACACAAAATTTTCTGCGCCCTGATCTGCCGCGAAATTCTCTTCCGCCTGGTCTCCCTGATCCCGAAGGCTCCCTCCGACAATCTGTTTTACTTTTCCGTTATGTATATCAATGCATGGTCTGAATTTCATAATCCTGTCCTCCATTTTCTTTCCATGCACTGATAATAGCATCTGAAACAGTTTTATGCAATGCTGTGGTAAAATATCTGTTATCTTCCTTCTACCGCATTTCCCACTGCGTTTCCGATATCATCCACTGCATTACCTACGCCGTCGCCAAGGTCCTTTACACTGTCACCCAGCTCACCGGATACAGTTCCGTCATTTTCGTTCCTGTCAGCATCCGCAGCTCCGGGTGCTGCTGTCCCGTTATTTCCATTTCCTGCAGGCGTCACGGTAATATTTCCATCGGACATCTCATTGTTATCCGTGCCGGAATCCTTAATGCTCTCTCCATTGTCCTTCACACCGTCATTGTCTGCTTTTTCTTCCATAGTTTCATCTTCTGCGGCAGTATTTTCGTTTGTATCTTTTTCCTTATCCTTCGTGTTTTTATCTTTTTCATCCACTGTTTCATCCGCATTGTTTACCTCTGTGCCGCAGGCTGTAAATGTACACAGAGACAGGGTAAGCAAAGTACCAAAAAGAATCGCCTTCCATTTTTTCATATGATCTTCTCCTTTTTCTAAAAAATTCTGTATTCCTAATATGGCACTTTTTCCGCTATCCTATTCTGGGAAAAATTTCAAAAACCGCAATTTCATCCAAAAAAGACGGGGTCCGATCTTACACGAACCCCGTCTGTATTACCTGTAATTTTATTCTGTTGCGGCTCAATCTGTCAGGATCAGCCGATCACGTCACTCATATCATAACGTCCTGCCGGTTTGCCTGCAAGAAATTTGGCTGCTTCTACAGCACCTTTTCCAAAAATAGCCTTGGAATATGCAGTATGCTTGAACTCGATCACTTCGTCCTGACCTGCAAAAATTATCTCATGCTCACCTACGATAGTTCCGCCGCGAACTGCGGAGATACCGATCTCCTTATCATCGCGTTTTTCACGTTTCTGACTGCGGTCATATACATAATGATACTGATTATCCATAGCTTCATTAATGCTGTCTGCCAGCGCAAGTGCAGTACCACTTGGTGCGTCTAATTTCAGGCGGTGATGCTTCTCTACGATCTCCATATCAAAGCCTGCAGCTGCAAGAACCTTAGCTGCGTCCTGAACCAGCTTCAGAAGTGTGTTGATGCCAAGAGACATGTTTGCGGATTTCAGCACTGCTACCTTTCGGGATGTTTCTTCCACTTTTGCAAGCTGCTCCTGGCTTAAACCGGTACTGCACAGAACAACCGGGATCTGGCGTGCCGCGCTGTACTCAAGAAGCTTGTCTGTTGCCTTTGCGGAAGAAAAATCAATGATCGCATCTGCCTCTACCTGACATGCGTCAATATCGGTGAATACCGGATAGCTGTTTTTTCCCTGATCTGCAATATCAATACCTGCTACGATCTCAGCATCCGGATCTTTCTCCACAATGCCGCTGATGACCTGGCCCATATGTCCGTTGCAGCCGTGCATGATGATTTTTACCATAGTATATTCTCCTTTACCTTTCGCTTACAGTCAGATCATTTAGCAAGCTTAAGGCCGAATTTCTCGATCTCTTTTGCAAGAGCTGCCTTTGTGTCCTCTTCCATCTCGCAGAGTGGCATACGAAGCGGCCCTACGTTCATTCCCATAAAGTTCATAGCTGTCTTAACAGGAATCGGGTTTACTTCGCTGAACAGCGCATTGATCAGCGGAAGAGCTTTCAGCTGATCCTCTGTTGCTCCCTTGATGTCGCCGTCGAAATATTTCATGACCATGTCATGTGTAAACTTCGGTGCAACGTTGGAAAGTACGGAGATAACTCCAAGTCCGCCAAGAGAAAGGATCGGAAGTACCTGATCATCATTTCCAGAGTAAAGCTCAAGCTGTCCGTCTGCCAGAGACATCATCTTGGCGATCTGGGAAAGATCTCCTGTTGCTTCCTTGATTCCGACAATGTTCTTTACATTCTTTGCAAGGTAAGCTGCTGTAGCCGGCTGGATGTTGCAGCCTGTACGGCTCGGTACGTTGTACATGATGAGCGGAGTTTCCGGAACTGCATTGGCAATTGCTGTGTAATGAGCGATAAGACCCTTCTGTGTAGCCTTGTTATAGTAAGGTGTTACAATAAGAAGAGCGTCTGCGCCATAGGAAGCTGCTTCCTTGGACATCATGATCGCTGTCTCTGTACAATTGGAACCTGTTCCTGCGATAACAGGCACACGTTTGTTAACTTTATCAATTGTGAACTTAATTGTCTGAAGATGCTCTCCGTGTGTCAGAGTAGAAGATTCTCCTGTTGTTCCACAGATAACGATGGCGTCTGTGCTGTTCGCGATCTGATCCTCAAGGATCTCCTCAAGTTTCTCAAAATTCACTTTACCGTCTTCATGCATAGGTGTTACGATTGCAACGCCTGTTCCTTTAAAAATTGCCATTTGTCTTCCTCCTTCTTTCTTCTGTGAAATATTGCTTATTCCCGTTCCTGGTCAGTCAGCTCTGTTGTTATCGTGGTAATACTATCCACATAGGGCTTCAAAGCATCCGGAAGCCAGCGTCCGGTCATAATTATATGCATACTTTCATCCTTCTGCTTAAGCATATCGATGATCGTCTCAACTGGAGCGATTCCTTTATCCATAAGCCCGAGGATCTCATCCAGCAGCAGAAAATCACACTCTCTGGTAGCAATTACCTTCCGTGCGAAATTAAGGCCATTGAGAATATTCGTTCTCTCTTCTGCCTTTTCCTGCTCACTCAGGTCATTATAGCAGGTGTCCATTTTTTCGAAACGGAAAATCTTGAAATCAAAATTATCCAGTTCCTCAAGGAAATCCAGTTCTCTGCGTTCCCTGCCCTTGAGGAACTGTATGATGATCACACTTTTTCCCTGTGTAGCAAAGCGCAGCCCCTGGCCTACAGCCAGAGTTGTCTTTCCTTTCCCGTTCCCGCAATAAACCTCTGTTATTTCTCTTTCCATGATTTTTCCTCTTACTGTTAGTGAAACCGGTAATTCCCCATTTTTCTGATTTTTTTAATATTACCGCAGATTGGCTGGAAATGCAAGTGTTACCTTAATGTTCTCACCACTATTCCAAAATATATCCAATATTACTCAACATATTCCAATTTACTCACCGAAACTTCATAGGCAATCCTTTTTTCTGTTTCGTTTTCACTAATCCGTTTCATGTACTCCCTGCTCTGGATCCTGCCCCAGATCAGTACATGCCCGCCTACTTCAAAAGCAGAAGCATATCTGGCATTTCTTCCCCAGCATATACATGGTATGTAATCGGATTTTCCGTAAGGTCGATTAACTGCCATCAGAAGATCTGCGATCTCTCTTCCCAACGGTGTTTTTCTGTATACAGGCGGTTTACAGATATATCCGTCCAGAAAGATCTGATTGACCGGCACAGTTTCTTCTTCCTCCCCCACAAACTTCACTTCCCGGGCAAAGACTGAAAGCACAAGCCGGTTTCTCTTTTCTTCATGACGGTTATAGGATCGGAACTGTCCGTGGATCTCGATATATTCTCCCACATAATCCTGTGTGATATCGATCAGCCGCTCAGACACCATCACCGGGATCCTGTCCTCCGAATCGCTGAGACGTTTTACCAGGATATCCATCATGTAAAATCCTTCTCCAAAGACCTGATGGCTGAAAGTAAACCCCGTAGCGATCCGTCCCATAACGGATACCTGATTGTTTTCAATAATTTTATCTGCCATAATAAGTAGCTCTCCTTCCTCTTCGTGTATTTCGTCTATATCAATCTATGTGTATTTGCGGTATAATATGCCTGAAAAATGAAAAACCAAAAATATTTTTTTATGTCTTGTAATCTCACAAAAATGTGATAGACTATAAATTTGGACATCATTTTTAACAAAAAAGATTACTTATATATGGAAAGAAAGGATTTGGATTATATGAAGACCAAGCGTGAAGATGTTCGTAACGTGGCCATTATCGCCCATGTCGATCACGGTAAAACAACACTTGTTGACGAGCTTTTGAAACAGAGCGGTGTTTTCCGTGAGAACCAGGAAGTCCAGGAACGTGTCATGGACTCCAACGATATTGAGCGTGAGCGCGGCATTACGATTCTCTCCAAAAACACCGCAGTTCATTATAAGGATGTAAAAATCAATATCATCGATACTCCAGGTCATGCGGACTTCGGCGGCGAGGTAGAGCGTGTGCTGAAGATGGTAGACGGCGTTATTCTTCTTGTGGACGCCTTCGAGGGTGCCATGCCTCAGACTAAATTTGTACTTCGTAAAGCTCTCGAACTGAACCTGCATGTTATTGTCTGCATCAATAAGATCGACCGTCCGGAAGCACGTCCGGAGGAGGTTGTCGACGAGGTTCTGGAGCTTCTCATGGATCTGGACGCATCTGACGAACAGCTGGACTGCCCGTTCCTGTATGCCTCCGCAAAAGCCGGCTATGCAGTTCGTAACCTTGAGGACAAACCTGAGAATATGGCTCCGCTTTTTGAGACCATCCTTGATGCGATTCCTGCTCCGGAGGGAGATCCGGACGGAGATACACAGGTTCTTATCAGCACCATCGACTACAATGAGTATGTAGGCCGTATCGGTGTCGGTAAGGTTGAGCGCGGAACCATTTCCGTGAACCAGGAGCTGATGCTTCTGAACCATCATGACCCTGACAAACACGAGCGCGTAAAGATCAGCAAACTCTACGAATTTGACGGACTGAACAAAGTTGAAGTTAAAAGCGCTACCATCGGAGCTATTGTTGCAATCTCCGGTATCGCGGATATCCACATTGGAGATACCCTCTGTGCAGGAGACAACCCGGAGTCCATTCCGTTCCAGAAGATTTCCGAGCCAACAATCTCCATGAACTTCCTTGTAAACGACAGTCCTCTTGCAGGACAGGAAGGTAAATACATCACTTCCCGTCACCTTCGTGACCGTCTCTACCGTGAGCTGAACACAGACGTCAGCCTTCGTGTAGAAGACACCGATACAACCGAGTGCTTCAAGGTTTCCGGCCGTGGTGAGCTTCACCTCTCCGTTCTTATTGAGAACATGCGCCGTGAGGGATACGAGTTTGCAGTCAGCAAACCGGAGGTTCTCTATCACACAGACGAGCGTGGACGTAAACTGGAGCCGATCGAAATCGCATACGTTGACGTTCCGGAAGAATTTTCCGGTACTATCATCCAGAAACTCAGCGAGCGTAAAGGTGAGCTTCAGGGTATGAGCACAGCAAGCGACGGAACTGTACGTCTCGAGTTCTCCATCCCCTCCCGTGGACTGATCGGATTCCGTAACGAATTCCTTACCTCCACCAAGGGTACCGGTATCCTGAATACCATGTTTGACGGATATGCACCATACAAGGGAGACTTCCCGTACCGTAAACAGGGTTCCCTCATCGCATTCGAGGCAGGCGAGACTGTAACTTACGGTCTTTTCTCCGCTCAGGAGCGTGGTACTCTCTTTGTCGGACCTGGCGAGAAGGTTTACAGCGGTATGGTCATCGGACAGAACGGAAAGGCCGAGGATATCGAACTGAATGTCTGCAAGACCAAGCACCTTACCAATACTCGTTCCTCTTCCGCTGACGATGCACTGAAGCTTGTTCCGCCAAAGATCTTAAGTCTTGAGCAGGCCATTGAATTCATCGACCAGGATGAGCTTCTTGAGGTAACACCGACAAGCCTTCGTATCCGTAAACGTATTCTGGACTCCAGAGACAGAAAACGTGCCGCATTCCGCAAGAGCTGATCGAACCTGGCTATCATTTACTGTTGAGCAGAAACCTTTTACAGTAATTCGGCGCAAAGCCGCATAGTGAATGCGGATGCTTTTATCCGCCTGACCTATATTTATATAAACTGCCATATGGGAAGCATTTCCTGTATGGCAGTTTTTTTTCTGCATTTCTGAAAAAAATCACGATAATTTCCGCCTAATTATTCTGAAATTTTAAATAATTTCAAGTTTTTTGATTTCTTATGTTATCACGCTTTACTTTGCTACAATATTTTTGTGAATTTTTTATCAAAATTACTCCGTATTTTTGTGAATTATTCATCGAATTCTCTATTGACGTCTGAAATCAGTTAAATTATAATGTGCGCATGATCATTTGACAAAAGTTTAACGTTAATGTTTTAACCACATGTTGCGTTTTATCTTTTGCCCGCCCTTCATATGTGTGCATGTTTTTTGTCAGTGCTGACAATTTTTTAACATGCTCTTTGTGCACAGTGCTGAATTTCAAAAATTTTTTTTAAGATTTTTCCAATAATTCAGCGTTCTGCAAAGTAAAATTTACAGTATTTTCCCCTAATTTTTTGTTCGTCATTTTGCACATAGCGACAAAATTCAGAATTTGCGTTTTTTTCAGAATTTTGATACTATATTAGTATCGAAACTGAAAATTCAATCAGATTGAATCAACAACGAAACGCAGCGCGGGGACTTACAAAAACTCTGCAGCATCTGCCGGCGAAAAAAGGATAAGCCCGCAGGACCACAGACCATTATCATATGAAAACAGGAGGATTCCACATGGCAAAGAAAGAAACTATCCCTACCATCATCGACACTCCAGAAGCCCTGACCGCGAAAATGGCTGCAATGAAAGAGGCACAGAAGATCTTTGCTACCTACACACAGGAGCAGGTCGACAAGATCTTTAAGGCAGCTGCTACTGCTGCTGACAAGATGCGTATCCCACTTGCCAAAATGGCTGTTGAGGAAACAGGCATGGGTATCATGGAAGACAAGGTTATCAAGAACCATTACGCAGCAGAGTATGTTTACAATGCATATAAGAACACTCAGACATGTGGTGTTGTAGAAGAAGACAAGGCATACGGACTCAAGAAGATCCTGGAACCTGTAGGACTGATCGCTGCAGTTATCCCTACAACCAACCCGACCTCCACAGCAATCTATAAATCTCTTATTTCCCTGAAAACCCGTAATGCGATCATCATCAGCCCGCATCCGCGTGCTAAGAAATCCACTATTGAAGCTGCAAAAGTTGTTCTGGAAGCAGCTGTTGCCGCAGGTGCGCCGGAAGGAATCATCGGATGGATCGATATCCCAAGCCTTGACCTTACCAACATGGTAATGCAGAACGCAGATATCATCCTTGCCACCGGTGGTCCCGGAATGGTCAAAGCAGCTTACTCCTCCGGTAAACCGGCTGTTGGTGTAGGACCCGGAAATACACCTGCCATTATTGA
>ENA-ORVC01002541-ORVC01002541.1-human-gut-metagenome-genome-assembly--contig:-NODE-2541-length-12000-cov-7.917204_pt1 | contig 12000 bp, 8 predicted proteins | sample MGYA00242092_ERZ509234 | MGnify/ENA primary metagenome ERZ509234 (study PRJEB26280, sample SAMEA2338800) | human gut metagenome | biome: human gut; feature: human-associated habitat; material: faeces... | reverse complement strand
GCGGATGGAGAGCCGGTTCAATCTGGACACGGCCCGACGCACCTGCGTGATCGACGCCTCCACCGATGTCGGCAGCGACCTCGCCCGCATCTTCACCGGCTTCGCCACCAAGGAATACGGCGAACGCTCGGTCCTGATCGAACGATCCCAGCCGTCGGGTTGCGCCTGCGCCTCCAAGCATCGCGCAGCGCCCGCCGCTGCCGAAGCGGGGGTGGCGGTATGAGCGAGCTGATGACCACCACCTATTCCATGTGGCGGCTGTTCCGCAACTGCCGCATGGCCTGCAAGTGGCGCTACATCGACGAGCTGGTGCCGCTCGATCGCGACCCCAATCTGTCCTTCGGCTCGGTCATTCACGACTGCCTGGAGTGCTGGCACGGCGAGCGGGATCTGGCCAAGGTACTCGACCACATCGACCGGACCTATCCGAACCGGGCGCAGGACGACCATCAACAGGCCGACTGGCATCTCGCCCGGGCCATGATGAGCGCCTATGCGGAATACTACCCGGCCGAAGCGTTCGAGGTCGTCGCGCTCGAGAAAACCTTCGAAGGTCCCATCGTCAACCCGGCGACCGGGGCGACCTCGCGCAGTTTCATTCTCGCCGGAAAAGTGGATGGCATCGTCCGTCAGGATGGCCAGTACTTCCTGCTGGAACACAAAACCGCCTCGCAGATCGACGCCAGCTACCTGGAACGGCTGTGGACCGATTTCCAGATCATCCTCTACGCCTGGTACCTGGAGCAGACCCTCGGCATCACGGTCAGCGGCATCATCTACAACGTCCTGGTCAAGGCCAAGCTGCGTCAGGGCAAGGGTGAGACCGAGGCCGAATTCGAGGCCCGCCGGGCGGATCTGATCGCCAAGTCGAAAACCGGCAAGAGCAGCGCCAAGCGCAAGCTGCCGGAGGACGACGACACCTTTCAGCAGCGGCTCCAGGAGAAATACCTCGAGCCGGGCATGTTCCACCGCGAGGTGCTCTACATCTCCCGCGACCAGTTCGAGGAACTACGGGCGGAGCTGTGGGAACTCTCCAAGGCCATGCTCGACGCCCGTCGGCGCGACACCTTCTACCGCAACACCAGCTACTGCTTCCAGTACGGACGGCCCTGCGCCTACTTCCAGCTCTGCCGCTCGGGCGGCAACCCCAACGTCATCGAAAACCATTTCCAACGGATCGCCCCGCACGAAGAGCTGCGGGACGGAGCCGGTGAAGACGCCGCTCCGGTGTTTTGAAATCCCAACCATAAGGAGACGAAGCCATGCTTCCCAAGACCAAAAGCAAACCCAAACACACTCTCTCGGACCTCACCGCCCTGGTGTACGGCCCGAGCAAGATCGGCAAGAGCACCTGGTGCTCCAAGGCCGATGACGCACTGTTCCTGGCGACCGAGCCGGGCCTGAACGCCCTGGAGGTGTTCCAGACCCCGATCACCTGCTGGGACGACCTCTTGCAGGCCTGCGCCGAAATCGCCGAGGGCAAGCACGAGTTCAAGACCATCGTCGTCGACACGTTGGATAACGCCTACAAGATGTGCTCGGACTACGTCTGCAAGAAATTCAAGATCGAGCACGAATCCGACCTCGGCTACGGCAAGGGCTACGCGCTGATCAACAACGAGTTCCAGCGCGTCATCAACAAGCTCGCCTTCCTGCCCTACGGGCTGATCCTGATTTCCCACTCCCAGGAGCGGGACATCGAGACCCGGACCGGCAAACACACCCGCATTAGTACGGAAACTATGTAACAGCCTGTCCACCTCTATAGAAGCCATCCACATAGAATCACGCATCATATTTTCACGAAAACGACTCGGCAGCAAACGGACATCCTTCAAATCAAAGCTCTTGACTTGCATCGGAGCTATGGTTTCTTTTTTCAATTTTCCGGAATGCTGGCCGGGATAAACTGATTGGCCAGACAAACCACCTGAAACAACTAGCGACATAACCGCTATAAATACTTTCCTCTTCATATCATTGTATTTTTTCATTTACTATCCGATTATTGGAATCTCTATTTTATAATACGAAAAAAAGGAAGAGAGCACTCAAAATACCTCTTCCTTTTTCAGCAGTCCAACCACTTTTATTCCAAGTCATTTAAAAATTCTTCCAATGCTTCATTAAATGCTTCCGGTTGCTCCATATTCATCATGTGACCACAATCATCCAGCACTTTCAATTTTCCATTCGGAAGATAATCCAAAATCTCAGGATGATCGGAATATCTGTTTCCGGGTGACCTGCCTTCAACAATCAAAGTAGGTACCTGAGGATGATTTTCTTTCAGTTTTGCATAAGCATCCAGTCCGATTATCACCCTCACCTCCTTATGTAAAGGCTGCCATGCATCCCAGTCATCGATCATCTCCCACAGAGGCACACGCATTCTTTCTTTTCTTGTTCCACCCGACTGCATCAGTCCTTCGAACCATTCCTTCTTCATCACATCCACTCCTTTCTTTTCCAGTGCTGCGATTTCTTCATCCCGTTTTGCCGCTTCCTCTTTTGTCATCGGCTCACTGGGTCCTTTTGATTTGCGGATATTTCCGCTGGCCAAGAAAGCGGACAACATACGGTCCGGAAAACATCCCAGCATATCCGCACCAACGAATCCCCCCAAAGACAAACCTACAATATGCGCTTTCCGTATATGCAAAGCATCCATCAAAGCAACCAGATCTTCTGCATGGGTAAATTGGAAATCTTCCGTTTGTTTGGATGAAATGCCATATCCGCGCAAATCATATCGTATAGCTCGATAATGCTTTGCAAACTTAAAGAACTGTTCATTCCACATTCTACGGTCCAAAGAGTGTCCGTGAATAAAAATAAGCGGCTCTCCCGTACCTGCTTCTTCATAATACAAAGAACCTTCCGGAACCTTCATATAACCACTTTTCACCTGTACATCGCCGGTATCTTGTGAATATAATCCGGTCAAACCGGATAATATTAATAAACAAATAAATGCCAGAATCCTCATATTCCTAGATTTACATAAAAGATACTATTTGACTTCAATTCTTTCAATATATTCATTGGTTATAAAACCATTTAAATCTTTCATTTTCTTCCCATTAACCACAACGTTCTCAAAAATCACATCCCGTACCATCCGGTCTTTGTCCAATCCTTTTATCAGTGACGGGTTTTCTCCCACCCCGTTATAAGTAATATTACGGAAAGTCACTCCATCAATGCTTTGTCCGGGTTGTTTGTCATACTTCCCGTTAAAACGGACATTGATATGAAACAGCCTCCCCTCTTGAATACTTTCCACACGAATATCCTCAAACAATATATTTTTCACCCTGTTCCTGTCGCCTGCATCTATAGCCATACATCCCTGATAAGGCACATCATCTTCATCATGTTCCAAAATATCAATATTCCGAAAAATCAAATTTTCAATGGTCTCACCTATCAAGGACTCCGGATCACCATGACCACCTACATTGATAGGATGAGCAATATCCGCCCAAAGAATGGAATTCTGTACAGTGATATTATCCGAACCGCCCCACCAGTTCCAACGATGATTATATAAAGCAATGCAGTCATCACTATTACGCATAAACACATTGTCTATCAATACATCGTGACAGCACATCATGTCGATGCCATCGCTCCAACCTTTACAACTGAATGATTTCAGGTTCTTGATTGTCACCCCCTCAGCACCTCCGCCAAATACGGTATAATGATCAGGATTGACCACTGTTATGCCATCTATCACTATATTTTTAGAATCAGTGATTTCAATACCACGAACAGGATGGTCCAAAATGCCACGCCCAATGATCCGTACATTCTCCACTTTATCCAGCAGCAACTTCGCTTTCACAACAGCTCCCGGTGCCAGATAAACCGTCGTATTGCCTGGTATTCTTATCTGATTGTTCGGCAGATCTTTGGGACGATGCACTCCCGGCCCGAAATACATCACTCCTTTCTCTTCTTCCGAGTAAGTCTCCGTTTCCATCGGATTGGCAAAAAGATGGAGATTATGCAGGCGGTCGCCATTAAACTCCACAGACAGATACTGAGGTTTGTCCAGCGTAAACGTAATTACATTCTTATTCTGCACATACTGCACTTTCCTGGCCTGCGGACGGATATCGACCTCATGAATCATCCCATTATTTTTTTTCACCATCACTTCTACAGGACTGCCCATATCAAACTGTACCATCGAAGCATCCTGTACCCTATCCATATCTACCTGCACATTATACTCAAACAGATCTTTCCAGTCGCCCCCCGGCACACGGACACGAACCGTATAGTCATCATTATGAGGCATACCGGTCTGCAGTCCTTCGGGATAAGTCACTAATTGAGCCTGTACGGCCACACAGCATACCATAAGACAAAAGGTCAATAAATTCTTCATATTTTGCATTTTTCTTATTAGATACGTTGGGCAAACGTTTTTCACTCAAAAATAAGATGTTATCAACCGTCAACTTACAAATTAAATCAGTCTTTTCCGAATCTGTTCCGTTCCACCTCTTTTCCTTCATAAAAAAATACGACTTCATAAGATGATTTGTCATCCGCCAAGGCTGCATCCGGAGAGAAGGCCAGATACTCTACTTCATAAGGCTGCAATGTCTTTAGAGTCATCCGCCCCAAGCTATGGCCGCCACATATCACCTCCACTTCCGCCGGTTCCGATGCAGACAATCCAAAGTTTTGTATCTCCACTTTCAATTCCCCTTTTTCCTTATCAAACACAGGACGACGGGCAGAAAGCAAAGCCGGCCGGTAATTCACATAAGGCAGGCGGGCATAACCGTAAAGCATGTTCCCATTCCTGTGTTTTCCTATCATTTTGGGAGCAAACTCACCAGAGGTAATTCCACTTCCTTCGGCATTAAAAACCACAATCAAGTCTTCCCCCGAAACCTTGGTCTTCACCGGTTTGCAACCACGCCCGAAGTTCACTTCTGTAAACGAACCGAACCGCAACGACTTTACATCCACATCCGTTTGCGGATGGAACCCCTCTTCGGCGGCAATCTTCACTTCAATGGTACGGGTAGACGGAGTGATCTCCTTTTCATTCAAAACGGACAATAGCATCCCTTTATTCAAGGGAACGCTTATGTTCTTGGAACTATGTTTGTCATTAGGAAGGTCGTTCCATTTTATCGTATCAATCACGGCAAAATTCATTTGGACGGCACGCCCCTTCTCGTCCTGGAAAACCTTAGGACGCTCATATTTAAACCAACGCTCCACCGTTCCGTCTTTATGGAATGATACGCCCGGCATGTATGCTTCTCCCTGTTCCGTCACCCAATGTACTCCATCCTTGGAACGCTGGTAGAAAGCAATCCTGCCCAACCAGTCATTTACGATCAAGTGATATTGCAAATCATCCCTCCATACCACCGGATCTTCAAACCGGCCCTCCACGTCCGGGTAAACCCGTTTGTCCGTCAACTGCTTATAGGGTGAAAGTCCGTCTTTGCTGATCCAGACACCTCCACCGCGGCATACCATCAGATAAGAGCCATCCTGACGACGGGCAAAAGTCAGATTGGAGAGGCCTTCTATGATTTTACGGTCACGCGGGTCAAAACTGAACTTTCCATACGTCCAAACCTTGTCATCCACCCTGTCCGCTATATAATAACCATCAATAACATAGACCACGATACGGCCGTCCGACAGACGGAACGCTTCCGGATTATGTCCTTTTCCAATGGAATTCCGTATTTTAAAAGGTCCCGTGAGCCGGTCACTTACCGCATGAAAAACGGTAGAGTTTGACCAGAACATGTGACCTTTCGGAGAGTTCTCGGGCCAGCCACACACAAACAGATGATATTTGCCTTCCGTATCCTGCAATATATTTCCTCCCCAGAAAGAAACTCCGGGAAGCTCAATGCCATTATCCACATAACGGTTCAGCACACTGTCAGTTCCCCATATCCCCTTGGCCTGGATACCGTCGGGCATCGGAAGGAAACGGTCCATAAAACGTGCACCCTTTACCAGATGTTGCCATTCGGCAGGACGTTCACGCTCGGTTATCTGTGCATGTACAGGAGCAAACAAAAAACTCGCAGCCATTAAAAAGAAGAGCTTTTTCATCGTATCATTATTTTACACGTTAACAAATCGTTTATTTATATGCTCAAAAATAAAAAGATTAAGCTGACATAAGTACCAGCCAGCTTAACAAAAAGCACGCAAACCTTTGCGTAAAATAAACTTCCACCAAATTCTTCGCCTTACCCGCTCATTCAATAACCACGCCTGATACTTTTACCGTGCCCTTCTCATAAACTACAGGAGTTACCTTTCCATTCACGACAACCGCTTTCGGACGTTTCTCGCTTCTGAATCCAGCATTCATCTTCGGTTGACCATCCATCCACAATTTCATCCGCCCGTTTTCCTCCTTTTGAATCACAAAAAGCTTAGCCAAAGAAGAAAAGAAAGAAACATCTCCTCGTCTTAAAGCGCTTCCATAACAAATAAAGTGCTCTTTTGAACCGGCTGGTTCCATACCAGCCTCATAAGTGACTGCAAACATATAAGCGTCCGTAAACCATCCGTCCGCTTCAATCCATGAATTGCTATGCATCAATCGCCCGTCGGCCAATTGATTGATATAGAGATCTGTTATTTTTCCCTTATAATGAATACGAAGTCCTATCCAATCTTTGCCTTCCCGTCTTTCCATATAAGGAAGATCTTTCTGGTCCGGCGTTTCTTTCAAGATGATGGCGGTCAGCCCTTTCACCCGATCCACTTTTGCCGGCAAATGAAATGAATAATACGTTTCTGTTCCTTTTAAATCCTCCGTTGGAGCTTCTACTTCTTCCCAATATAAATCTTCGGGGTAATCATGTACAAAATCGGATTTCGCCAACAAACGGGGATATAGCGGACGGACAACAACTGAAGAATTCCCATTTGTTATATTCAGATCAATTCCACGTTTTTCCGCCTCTCCTCCCGGATGCCAAAGCCATTCAAAATGTCCCACATCATGAGTTTTCAAATCATCAATCATATAAATCACATCATCTATCCACAGGAAATGACGGAAATTACGACTAAACTGGTCTGAATACGGGCCGGTTCCATTGGCCAATACATATTTTACATTATCCGCATCGAGCAAATAATGTAAATACCCTCTCAGCATTGAACCATGATATTGTTGTTCACGCGACTGTCCTTTGCCATTGAAAAGCACGACATTGTGTGCCTCGCTTTGAAAAAAATAATTACGGTAACTGGGATTAGGATACCAGCAGTTTCCCGCATCTTTTATAATATCCACTCCTTTATGAAAGATGATGAACGAGTTGGCGTCCGCATGAGAATGATTCCATGTATGCCCCGATTTAACGGCCAGCATGGTAGCATCCTTCTCCCAGGAAGTACGCATCGTAGCCCACCCAAAATCTGCAAAAAGTTGTGATTTCTTTATTTCAGGCAACTGCGGCGCTTTGCTTAGATCGGGCGTATAGAGAAATCCCATCGGACGGTCGATAAAATAACCGTCACGGTGTTGCCCCTGTTCCACCTGATTCATATACCAAAGCATATTATCATTCCTGATTCCCATCGCATAGAGCAGCATCAAGGTACTTTCGGCAGTCACATTCTTATGGCTGTCACCAAAATTCATATTATATAGTATACCTGTACGCGGATAGCAGACATGCACAAAGAAATCGGACAATTTATCCAGTTGCGGAATTTGAACCGGCTTTTGTCCGGGATGGGTGTTCATCCATGCCAAACGAAACTGTAATGCTTCCTGAATCCCGAAATTGGCATAATTGAGACTTTCATACATCCCTCCATCGGCATCAAAGCTTTTCGGCTTCTGCTGCAAGACATCTCCGGCAAAGTCAAACCATTGGGGAAGAGCCTCATATACCACCTCCGCTCCTTGCTTTGCCTCCGGCAATTCGTTTTGTAAACTCAAGGCCAGTATGCCGCCCATGCAGGCACAAGAAGTCCACCAGTTATGTCCCATCGAATTCAACGAATGAATACGTGCTGGCTCCAGCACCCAGTCCCCCAGACACGGGTCAAGGGCCAACCGTTTCAATCCTTCCGCTATTTCTTTCCTCTCGGAACTTGAAAGGTCATTATAAACAGCATCATAGGCTATGGCAGAAAGGTAAGCCTTATGTGCCAGTCCCAAATCCGCTCTCCAGACAGGGATACGCGCCAGCATTTCTTCACTGCCCCACGTATCCTCCTTAATGACATCCAATAAAATCTCTTTCAATTTGTCAGCGTATTTTTTTTCATCTGTCATCAAATAAGCCAAAGCCAGGTAATCCGCCTTGCTTAGATTCTTTTTCTGTAACTGTTCATCTGCCGTCTTCTTTATAGAAGCCCATGCCTCAGCCATCTTTAAATCATTTACAATCCGTTGTTTCACCTGCTGAATGCGCTCCGGAGTATAAAGCAAAGCAGGGTGTTTTATCTTTTGCGCCTGTACAAAAGCAAAGCATAAAAAAATCAATAGACATACATATATCCGTTTCATATTTCTGTTGGTTTAATTATTGTTTAACGACATAGAAAATCACTTTCCGCTTTTCCTCAACCGTCTGTCTACATCCGCCGTCCTGACATTATCCAAAAGTACACCGGCGGAAGAAATGTCGTTGACTTGTATCCGGTCAAGCGACAAGTTCCCTACATTAACGGCAATTACCGGTATCCTGGGATCAGGCTTTTCCGATTGAAAGGTGGCATTGTCCACAGCTATACTTCTCACATTTCTGATAAACAGTCCATAACTCGGCAGATTCCCCCATACAGTAGGTTGCGGATAACCTTTCTCATCCTCTTTCACCTCCCGATGGGAAGACCAATATTGGTTCCGAAATACATTTCCGGCAGTATCATGCCGTTTCCCTTGCATATCATTCGCCGTACGGCAATTTCCTGCTACAAGCCCGCCTTTATTTAGAAAGCGAACATTGCTCAAATAAATATTCTCTATCTCACCACCGGGAATCCCCGTTATGGAAGAACAAAAATTACCGGTATCATAAGCGGTTACATTACTAATCTGTATATTTCTCATTTTTCCTATTGGAGGAACCGGAGCCTCATCTATATATTTCCGGCCTCTATTCGCCAAACGGACATACAAAGGACATTCCGTACCCTCAATTACGATATTGTCAATAGACACGCCATCCATTATTCCACCATCCACCACCTCCAAAGAAATAGCCGTAATACCGCTTGGAGTAGATTTTATAATGCGGTCCCCTTTATTGCAACTCGGTTTAACAATACAATTAGAAATGACAATATTCTTATATCCTCCGGTCGATTCGGTGCCACATTTTATAGCATTGGCAAAGCTGCTGACAATACAATTATTAATAACGACATCTTCACAAGGAGCCAGCCCCGTACTTTTCAACACGATTCCGTCATCGTCCGAATCGATGACACTATCAGACAAGATAAACCTGCGACAACCGTCAATATCTATACCGTCATTATTACCATTACAATGGTTGAAAACATGGATATGCTCTACAATAACATCTTCACAATCCAGATAATGTTGATTCCACAAGGCTGAATTCCTCATACTGATACCTGAGATACGTACCCCTTTACATGAAATAAAAAGGATATTGCGCGGCCTGCCGTCGGCATCACCCGGTACTCCGCCCACACGCCCTTTTCTGCCCTTTCCTCTCCCATCAATTACACCTTTGCCTGTAACGGCTATATTCCTAGCCCCCACCGCATAAATCAACGCCGACCATCCGCCTGCATCTTTCAAAGAGCGGTAAACTACTCTCGGCTGAATAGGAAAATCAGCATAATCCTCACTGGCATAAAGGCAGGCACCGTTATCCAAATGAAGTTCTACATTATCTTTCAGAAAAATAGTACCTGTCTTAAATTTACCCGGAGGAATAACCACTCTTCCGCCACCCTGCCTGTAACAGCTTTCAATCGCTTCATTGATAGCTTTCGTATGCACCATCATAGTATCACGGGTGGCTCCGAAATCCAGAATATTAAATTCTCCCGTCCTCCCGTGCTCCTTCGTTTGAGCAAAAACATGGATGACAGAAAGACATAGATAAAGACAAGTCATCAGCTTCTTTTTCATGGTATTTACTGAATTATGATAATAACAAATCGCAACTTCTCCCTTTATATCATTCAATACGAAAGAGAAGAAATAAAGACTCAACGCGGAGCTGACTATTTCGTTATAAAAAAACTGCGTTCCACCGGTTCAGCCGTCTGTACCTGTCCGGCAATCCCGTACTGCCAGGCTACAACGGTGACTTTCACCGGAAATTTACTGCGGGGAGGAATTTTCGTAAAGACCAGCCTGTTATCTTGTAATTCCGCAGGGCCTTCCTTTACATAATAATATATGGGCAATCCACAATCAGAAACAGCTTCAAGAGAAACTGATTCCACTCCTTCCCTCACATCTTCTATCCCCGGAAAAAGTATATATTGGCGTTTTCCCTCTGTATTCCGATAAGGAATACGAATATTGAATTGTTGTACCGCACTCTTATATCTACTGTCACCCTCATTAGCGGCCAACAGCCAGATATCTCCGGTACGCTTCGGATTATCCATTCCCATTCTATAAAAACGCACGGTAAAAGTAGTATCATTCACCTTTGCCACCGGACCGCAAATACGAGTAACTTCAATTCCGCCATGAGCATGTTCCTTTATCAGTGAGGAGCGTAAAGAGTCCGTATACACCCCTTTTACGTGAAAAGTCAGGCCATCGGCTTCCGGCCGGAAAGCGGCAATCACTCCGGCATGTTGTCCGGCATCATATTTAACCAACCGGCCTCTCTGCATAAATCCAAGATATTGCATCTGCTTACCTTTATATTTTGCATAGCGGGCTTCGGTCAGTCCGGCCATTTCTTTATCAAAATACCAAAATGCATCGTGCTTATCTCCTTTATAGTCCCGATAAGGAGCCGCCTTAGCCCTGTCCTTCTGCTCCGGACGCCAACGCTCGGCCAACCACCCTTCTTTCGGATTCAGTTTTTTCAAACGGACAGGCTCATTCAAAGAAGGATGTCCGGACAAACGGTATTCCAACGCTTTTCGCAGAAACAAAGCAATATAATCGGCAGTCTGCCCGGCCACATCAAAATGTCCACGTCCCGTATCACACAAAAATGAAATACAACTTTCGGGATACATCATCCGAAACGCCAAAGCAGGGTTCACCCGCGCCTCCCACCATTCATATTCTCCTTCAATCATCAATCCCGGAATACCATCTATATTACGTGTCCTACCCCACTCCAGATTCTCCCCGCCATAGCCACACAGGTTGGTACGGGGAGCATCTCCATGCAAAGAAATGACAGCCAATGTCCGTTCAGGATTCCAAGCGGCAAAATTCCACGGATAAGTGGCCATTGCCGAATGACCGACAGGAACTACAGGTATATGTTCCAACTCAGAATAGCCGCTGACTTCCGCCAGGTCATTCATCATCCGATTGAAAATCTCTTGCGTTCCTTTTGTCACATCCCATTGCTGGTCGATTCCGGGAGTGATCCATACCAGTCCGATTCCCATCCGGGACAATGCTTCCCGGAAACGCGGCATCTCGAACAGGGTTTCCTCACTCATATTGTGCTTTCCTACCATTACGGCACGCAACTGATGGCAATCGGAAGGTATCCACAGGAAGGCAGTCGGTTCTTTGCCGGTTTCGGAAGAGATGAATCCTTTCAACTGTACGGACCATTGCCATTCTTGGGCAGTAGCAAACAAAGCACTGCACAATAACAATAAAGCAAATACTAATTTCCTCATCAAGCTATATGTTTAAATGAATATTTTCTTTTTAATACGCTCCACTCACGATATTCACTCAACACCTCATTCATTAAAATAAAAATCCACAGATACCTCATGAGGATACCTGTGGATTTATTTAACCAAACATGGGATTACAACTGACTAACCTCTTCGAAT
>ENA-ORVC01002535-ORVC01002535.1-human-gut-metagenome-genome-assembly--contig:-NODE-2535-length-12022-cov-3.670761_pt1 | contig 12022 bp, 13 predicted proteins | sample MGYA00242092_ERZ509234 | MGnify/ENA primary metagenome ERZ509234 (study PRJEB26280, sample SAMEA2338800) | human gut metagenome | biome: human gut; feature: human-associated habitat; material: faeces... | reverse complement strand
CGCAAAGCGGCTCCAGGGGCTCCGGTTCATTTGTACCGGCCCAACTGCCAGAAGGCCACGGCGCTGGCCGCCGCCACGTTAAGGGAATCCACGCCGCGGGCCATGGGGATGCAAACTGTATAGTCGCAGTGGGCCACCGTTCGGGGGGAAAGGCCGTCTCCCTCGGTGCCCAGGACGATGGCCAGCTTTTCTGCGGACACCAGCCGGGAGTCCTCGATGGAGAGGGCTTCGAGGCTCAGGGCCATGGCGGCGGTCTGAAAGCCCAGGGCCCGCAGACGGGCAAGTCCCGGCTGGGGCCAGTCGGCGGAGCGCGCCCCGATATAGGTCCACGGGATCTGGAACACGGTGCCCATGCTGACCCGCACCGCCCGGCGATGGAGGGGGTCGCAGCAGGTGGGAGTGACCAGCACCCCGTCCATGTGGAGGGCTGCCGCCGAGCGGAAGATGGCCCCCACGTTGGTGGGGTCCACGATGCCCTCCAGCACGGCCACCCGCCTGGCGCCGGCGCACAGTTCCTCCACGGCGGGCAGGGAGGGGCGGCGCATAGCGCACAGTACCCCGCGGGTCAGCTCGTAGCCCGTCAGGGCGGCCAGGGTGTCCCGGCCGGCAGTGTAGAGGGGCACGTCCCCGCAGCGGGCGAGGATGTCCCGGGCGGGGCCCTCCAGTTGGCGGCGCTCCATCAGCAGGGAAACGGGCTCATATCCGGCGTCCAGGGCGTGGCCGATGACTTTGGGGCTCTCCGCGATGAACAGGGCCCTCTCCGGCGCGCGGCGGCTGCGGAGCTGGGCCTCGGTCAGGCGGGCGAATACGTCCAGTTCGGGGGCGGAGAGGTCGGTGATCTCGATGATGTGGGGCATGGCGTTCACCTCGCTTATTCTTGCTTGCCTTCATTATACCGCCGTCCGGGCGGAAGGGCAACGGAAAACAGCCGCGCCGCCTCCCAACATGGGAGGCGGCGCGTGGGTTACAGGAGCATCCCGGCAAAGCACTGGCAGGCCAGAAACAGAATGCCGGCGGTGACCAGGGGGGCCAGCCGTCCGGATGGGCCGGAGGCGAGGCGCTCCCGCAGGGAGGTAAACAGGAAGGTTAGAGCGCCGAAGGCCGCGCCGCCTACCACAGCAAAGCGCACGGCCTCTGTCCCGGCGGTGAGCCCGGCGGCCCAGGGGAGCAGGCCGAAGGTGAGGGCGCCCAGCAGGAGAGTAAGCCCCCAGTTCCGGCGGGGAACGCCCTTGGAGAGATAGGCCTCTGCGGCCAGGGCCAGCAGGGAGCAGGCCGCCGCCGCGGGCAGGCCCACGGCAGGGAGCACGGCGGGCAGGAAGACGCGGTAAAGAACCGCCGCCAGGCAGCCCAAGCCCACCACGGCGGCCAGGGCGGTATTCAGAGTATATTTCTCTTGCATGGCTTAACCTCCCCACTCGGTTGCGCTGGAGCTGACGTCCGCGCCGGTGACAAAGGCGGAGGCGGAGTTGACCGCCTTGACCACCGCCTTGGAGGTGACGGTGGCGCCGGTGAGGGCGTCCACGTTGTCCCCTACGGCCAGCTCGCCCCGGCTCCAGACGAGCTGGGAGAGAAAGCCTGCGTCGGACAGGGCTTCCGCCCCAAGGCCGAAGGTCTCCTCCATCTCCCGCACCACCGCACCCACCACGGCGCCGTCAAAGTCCACGGCCACCAGCATGGTGATATCTCCGGCGTAGCCGGCGGTGACGGTCTCGAGAATATAGCCGGTGGACCCCCGGTGGACAGCGGCGATGGCGGTGTCCTCACCGTTGTAGGCCTCCTCGGTGAAGGGAGCGCCGCCGGGGAGCAGGGTGTCGAAGAGCCTGGCCTGTTCGGCTGCGGCGTTCTCCGCCGCCGTGGGGGCCAGTCCCGCCGAAAGGGCCAACAGGAGCACAAAGACGGCGGCCAACACGGCCACGGGCTTGATCAGGGCTTTCACATTCATCCGGCCTTTCCTCCTCTCACAGCGCCGAAGCGCACCGGCGGCAGGGCCTTGTCCAGCGCCCAGGCGCAGGCGTTCATCAGCAGAATGGCGTAGGTGACCCCCTCCGGATAGAGCCCGAAGTAGCGGAACAGCACGGTCAGCGCGCCGCACCCCACGCCGTAAACCAATTGGGCCGCGGGCAGGGCGGGGGAGGTGGCGTAGTCGGTGGCCATGAACAGGGCGCCCAGCATCACACCGCCGCCCAGCAGGCTGTAGAGCATCCAGGCAACGGGGTCCTCCCCCTTATAAAATACCAGGGTGAGGAAGGCTACAGTGCCCAGGTAGGCGGCGGGAATACGCCAGGAGATGACCTTCCGCCCAAGCAGGATGGCACCGCCGATCAGCAGGGCCAGGGCGGAAACCTCTCCGATGCAGCCGCCAATGTTCCCCAGGAGCATGTCGGCCGGGGAGGCCGCGGGCAGGGCGGGCATCACCATGTCGTGGAGAGGGGTGGCGGCGCTCACCACATCGGCGGTGGAGCCGAAGAGGGGCAGCTCCGCCCCGGCGGGGGCGTAGCGTACCAGCCAGGCGGGCCACAGCAGCATCAGGAAGGCCCGGGCGGCCAGCGCGGGGTTGAAGATGTTCTGGCCCAGGCCGCCGGACAGGCCCTTGACCACTACAATGGCGAATACGCCGCCCACCGCCGCCAGCCAGTAGGGGGCAGTGGCGGGGAGGGTGAGGGCCAGCAGCAGCCCGGTGACGGCGGCGGAGCCGTCCGCAATCGAGCCGGGGGACTTGGTGACGGCCCGGAAGGCCCACTCGGAGGCCACGCAGGAAGCCACGCTTACCAGGGTTAGCAGCAGGGCCCGGAGACCGAAGAACCATACCCCGGCCGCCAGGGTGGGCAACAGGGCGAGGAGCACCGTGCCCATCAGGCGGCGGGTGGTCTCCCCGCTGCGGATGTGGGGGGAGGAGGATGTGATCAGCTTCACGGACGAATTCCCTCCTTTAAGGCTTGTTTCGCCGCCCGGAACCGCTCCGTCAGGGGGAGCTGGCCGGGACAGGTGTAGGAGCAGCAGCCGCACTCGATGCAGTCGGTGACGTGGAGGGCCTGGAGGGCGTCCAGATTCCCGGCGGCCTCGTAGCGGTAGAGGTACAGGGGCTGCAGGTGCATGGGGCAGACCTCCACACACTTGGAGCAGCGGATACACACCGGCCGCTCCGGTGTGGGATTGGCGCTGGTGAGGCAGAGCACCGCGTTGGTACCCTTGAGCACCGGGGCGGCCAGTTCACCCTGGGCCGTACCCATCATGGGACCGCCGGAGAGCACCTTACAGGCGTCCTCCGTGAGGCCGCCTGCGGCCTCGATGACCTGGGCAAAGGGGGTGCCGATGCGGACAATCAGGTTTTTGGGCTCCTTTACGCCCTCGCCGGTGACGGTGACGATGCGCTTGGTTACCGGCTTGCCCTCGTACACCGCCCGGTAGACGGCGGCCACGGTGCCTGCGTTAAACACGGCGCAGCCCACAGAGAAGGGCAGATGGCCCGGCGGCACCTGCCGGCCGGTAACGGCCTGGATGAGCTGTTTCTCCGCCCCCTGGGGGTAGCGGGTGGGCAGGACGGCCAGCTCCACTCCCGGCCAGTCGGGCAGGTGCCTGCGCAGGATGGCGATGGCCTCCGACTTGTTGTCCTCCACGGCGATCACCCGCCGGTCGGGATGGAGAGCGGCATCCAGCGCAGCCAGTCCCCGGAAAATCTGCTCCGGATAGCTGCACAGCAGGGCGTCGTCGGCGGTGATGTAGGGCTCGCACTCACAGGCGTTCACCAGGATAGTGTCCACCCGCCCCTGGGCGGTGACGGCCTTGATGTCGGTGGGGAAGGTAGCGCCGCCCATGCCGACGATGCCCGCCTCCCGGATGATGGAGAGAATATCGTTGGGGGAGAGCCCCTCGTGGGTGGCGTGAGGCTCCAGTGCTTGGGCGGGGGTGTCCTGGTAGTCGTTGTCGATGACCACCGACAGTATGGCCCGGCCGGAGGGGTGGGGGCGGGGCTCTACGGCGGCCACAGTGCCCGACACCGAGGCGTGGATGGTGGCGCTCAGGCCTTCGGCATCGCCGATCTTCTGGCCCAGCTTCACTGACTCTCCCGCCTTGACCAGAGGAGTACAGGGCTTGCCGATGTGCTGAACCATTGGGATGACGACCTGGCTTGGAAGGGGGGCGGGGGTGGGGGCCGCGCCGCGGGAGAGCTCCTTGCGGCCGGCGGGATGTACGCCGCCCCAGAACAGATGTCTCATGCTTTCACCTCATTTTTGAAGTCAGGTGCGGAGATAGGCGGAAAAACCGGGGCTGAATACCTCGCCGCCGGAGGCGTCCACCCACATGGCCTCAGCCCCATAGCGGTCCAGAAGGGCCTGCCCCTCCGCCTGGGGGAGGGTGAACAGGGCGGTGGAGAGGGCGTCGGCCAGGCCGGAATCGGCGCACAGCACGGTGACCGCCCGCCAGTAGGCGGCGGGGCGGCAGGTGGTGGGGTCGATGATGTGGTGGTAGCGCACGCCGCCCACGGTGTAGTAGCGCTGGTAGTCGCCGCTGGTGACTACCGACACATCGCGGACGTAGAGGGTGTGGAGGAACGCTCCGCTCTCCCCACCGGGGGCCTGGATGCCAACTACCCAGTTCTCGCCTCCAGGCTTTGGGCCGGTGGCCCGGACGTTGCCCCCCACGCTGAGAAGCAGCCCATCCGGCGCGGCGCGGCATACCTGCTCCACGGCATAGCCCTTGGCAATGGCCCCAACGTCCAGCCGGAGGGCGGGATCGGTGATCTGCACGGTGGAGGCGGCCTCATCAATGATGACAGAAGAGAAGTCGGCGTGGCGAGCGGCCTCCGCCAGAGCGGCGGCGTCGGGGAGGGCGGCGGAGGCGGGATCGCTGATGCCAGCCTCCCGGGCATCATGCCACAGGGCCAGCACGCCCCCCAGGGCGGCATTGACCTGGCCGCCGGTGCCCTCGCAGAGGTCCCGGCAGAAGAGAAGCAGGTCGATGATTTTGCGGTCCACAACCACGGGCGCCCCGCCGGCGGCGTCGTTTACCGCCTTGAGGTTGACCACGCCGTCATAGTCGCTGTAGATGTCATAGAGCTGGTGGTACTCCAGCAGCGCGTCATGGAGGGACTGGGCGGTGGCCTGAAAGTCCTCCTCACTCTCCGCATAGCCCACCACGGTGGTCACGGTGTCAAAGAGGGTGAGAAAGGTGGCCTCATACCGCTTCGCACCCTCCTCCTTCGGCGCGGCAGGGGATGCGCAGCCGGCCAGCAGGAGGACGGACAGAAGCAGGGGGAGCAGGCGACGCATCTCAGGCCCCTGCCTTTTCCACCAGGGTTAGGAAGTCGCCCACGCCGATGGTGACGGAGGCGGCGAGATCGGCATCGCCCGCATTGCCCTCCTCCGTGACGGCGATACCAGTGGCCTCGGCCACGGTCTTGCCGGTAACATAGGAAGCGAAGGCGGCGGCTTGCTCGTCCCACTCCTTGCCGATGGAGCTGACCTTCCCCATGCCGTAGTCGGCACCCAGTTCATTCTTGGAGGGCTGCGCGGCGGAGAGGTCGGTGGTAATGGTCCCGGCGGCGTTAAAATTCACGTTGGCCTGTACCGCGTCGATGACCATGCTGGTGATGGTGTCCCCGCTCAGGGTGAGGGCTCCCACGGTGGCGTAGGCCTGGGCCAGGCCATCGGCATCGCTGGTAGCGTCCGTGCTCTTGGCGGCATTGGTGGTGGTGGTCAGCACCAGCCGGTCGCCCTTGGAGGCCCCCAAATGGGAGGCATTGGCCGCAGCCTGCTCAATCGCGCTGATGTATCCTCCGATGGACATGGTGACGGAGGCGGTGAGGTCCGCGCCGGTGGGCTTGCCCTCTTCACTAATGGAAATGCCTTTCACCTCAGGGATGGTCTTGCCAACCACATAGTCCGCCAGGGACTGGGCCTGCTCGTTCCACTCCCTGCCGATGGAGCTGATCTTCCCCATACCATAGTCGGCGCCCAGCTCGTTTTTGGAGGGGATCGTGAGGGTGAGGTCGGAGAGAAGCGCGCCAGAGGTGTCAAAATTGAGCTTGGACTGGATGGAGTCGATAACGCAGTCGTAAATGATCCCGTCATCGCCCACCGTGACGGCCACCACAGAGATGTCCGCCTGGGCCAGGCCGTCGGCGTCGGCGGTAGCGTCCTTGCTGCTGGACACAGAGGTGAGAAGGGCCAGGCCGGTCTTGACGGGGACACCGCCGGGGACGGCGGCAGGGGGCGTCTCCGGGCTGGGGGTGGGGGTTTCGGCCTCCGGGGTGGGGGCGGGGACGGCCACCACCACTGTGGTGCCGCAGCCGGCCAGCAGGCCCAGGGCCAGCGTCAGGGTCAGGAGCAGGGCAAGCATTCGTTTCATGTCGATACCTCCGAAACTTATTTAGGGGGATGGGTTCCTTTCATCTCAAAGTGGATCAGGAAGGAGAGCAGGGCCCGCAGCAGAATGACGGCACCCAGCACCAGAAGCTCTTTGAGGTCCCGTACCAAGACGGTCTTGAGAATCTCGGCGGCCATTTTGAACTCCAGGCTGAGGGCCAGACCGTTGGCCAGGGCGAACTTGACGTCGCAGGGGGTGCGGGTGAACAGGCTTTTCAGGTAACGGCCAAAGGCGCTTAAGGCCGAGACCGCCACAATGAAGATACCCATCAGCTCCAGCGCCGCAATGATAGTGGGCAGGATACGTTCAATCAGTTGTTCCAGCATGTGCGGCCTCCTTGCTTCGCCGGCGCATGGTTTTCAGGGCGATGAACTGACTCAACAGCTCCACGGTACCGGATACCCCCAGGGGACCGCTGTCCACCGTCAGATCATACCGGCCCACCTCGCCCCACTTGGCTCCGGTATGCAGGCCATAGAGCCGGGCCCGTTCCCGATCCTGGCGCAGCGCCTCCCGGGCGGCCTCCGCCGGGGACAGGCCGCGCTCCCGCATCAGCCGCTCCACCCGCTGTTCCATGCCGCAGTGGATAAAAATCCTGTTCAGCCCCGGCTGGCCGGACAGAACATGGTCGGCGCACAGGCCCACCACCACGCAGGAGCCGCGTCCCGCCAGTGAGCGGACGGCCCCTTCGTCGGCCTCCGCGTCGCCGCAGGGGATCTCCAGCCGGGCGGCCAGCCGCCGACCGATCTCCAAACCGCCGCTGCCATAGGTGTGCCCAATGGTAATCAGCATAGTATACCCCCTTTCCCACTGTTTGTTAAAAGAATAACAAATAAGCCTTAACAGGACATAGATAGAACCTTAATATTTGTTAAGGTATACACAAAAAATACGCCCCCGCACGGTGCGGGGGCGTATTGGAGTTTAGGTATCCTCCTCCGGCGGCGTGATGGTGGGGAAACGGAGGAGCATGGTGGTGCCCCGGCCTGGGGCGGTGTCGATGGTGATGGTCCCCTTGTGCTCCTCCATTACCTGCCGGACGATGGCCAGTCCCAGGCCGGTGCCCTTGCCACGCTCCTTGGTGGTAAAGAAGGGCTCAAAGATGTGGGGGAGCACCTCCGGCGAAATGCCGGAGCCGGTGTCGGAGACCTGGAAGCAGAGAAACTCCCCCTCCGGCCGGGTGGCCACGGTGAGGGTTCCGCCGCCGGGCTCCATGGCGTGGTAGGCATTGAGGATCAGGTTGAGCAGCATCTGGGAGAGCTGGATCTCGTTGCCCCGGAGCCACAGGTGGCGGCAGGCGAGATCGGTGCGCACCTCCACATGGGGCGGCCGGGCGGGGGAGGCTACGGCGAGCACCTTGCGTACCAGCTCATCGGGGGATACATACTGGAAGGTGAGAGAGGTGTTTTTGCGGGACAGGTCGGACAGCCGGGCGATGATCTCCTTGGCCTTGCGGGAGGAGTTGTAGATCTCCAGCACGTTATCATACAGCTCCTCGGCATCAGAGGGCAGTTGCTCCAGCACCAGAATGGAGTAGCCCATGATGGGGGTGAGCAGATTATTAAACTCGTGGGCGATACTGGAGGTGAGTGTGCCGATGGTCTGGAGCCGGTCATGGTGGGCCAGCTCCTGATTCTTGCGGTTGAGGGCCTCCATGGCGGCGTTCTTTTCCTGGAGCAGGGCCAGCTCCCGCTGGGCGCGCTCGTTGCGCCGCCCGGAGCGAAGGTTGAGACCCGCCAGCAAAAGCACTCCGGCGATCACCAGTCCGCCGCCGGTGGTGAGCAGAAGGGCGGAGCGGCGGATGGGCCGCGATACTTGGTCGAAGTCTTCGGAAACGCCTACGGCGAAGATGCCGTTGTTTCCTGCGGCGGGGATCACCGCCATGCGGGCGGTGTAGCCCTCCGCCTCATAGAAGCAGGCTCCCTCCTGGCCCTCCCTCTGGCACTGGAGCAGAAAGCCCAGGCCAGGCTCCCCGGCGAGACCGTCCGCCGCCAGCTCCACACGTATCTCCTGACCGGTCTGGCGGAGCAGGACCTGGCCGCCCGCGTCCAGAAGGAGGATTTGATCCCGGGGAGAGGTGGTGAGGCCGCCGGCCACCTGCCGGTAAAAGAGAGAGAGGTCCACCAGCGCGGCGTACCACAGCCCCCGCTCCCCCTCCAGTTGGAAGGAGAGATAGACGGTGCCGTTCTCCGCCACGCAGGGGCGGACACGGTCCCGCCCGTCCAGGCTGCCCCCGACGGGAAACGTATAGCCGGTACGTCCAGAGGCGGAGAGCAGCACCCGCCCGTCCTGGAGACAGAGAAAGTCGGTGATAAGGGCCTCACGGATAAGAGGGTTGTTCTGGAGCAATTGAAGGAGCTCCTCCGGCTGCCCGGCGAGGCAATCGGCCTCCGCATCGGTAAAGTTCTCCAGCCGGATGAGGTAGTCCAGCTCCCCGATAAATTGCTCCAGGGCGCCCGAAACGCTGCGGTCCACCGAACGGGCCAGTCCGTAGAGCTGGCTGTCCGACTGCTCCAGCAGGAGGGTGTCGTAGCGGCCGAAGCTCTGTACGGCCAGGGCCAGGCCGCCAACGGTGAGGAAAAGAACCAGGATCATCAGAAAAAGAACAGGAGGCCGACGCTTTTTTTGCCCCTCCATACCACACACCCCCTTGTCAAATTCCGGCAGATTCTTTATACTGAAATCATACTGGATTTCAAACCGGCTGTAAAGGGGGAGAAGCACAGTGGCGGATACGGTGCTGATTGTGGACGACGATGAAGCTGTCCTCACCATGCTCTATAAGGTCATCCGGAGCAACGGAATCGAGGCGGACACGGTGGCTTCCGGAGAGGAGGCCCTGGAGCGGACGGCGCAGCGGACGTACGACCTGATCCTGCTGGACGTGAATCTAATGGGGATGGACGGTTTTCAGGTGGTGCAGACCCTCCGGCAGCGGGGCGTCCGGACCCCCATCATCATCGTCAGCGGACGCAAGGAGGACTATGATACTCTGTATGGCCTGGACATCGGGGCGGACGACTATGTGACCAAACCCTTCAACCCCGTCACTCTGGGGGCGAAGGTAAAGGCCCTTATCCGCCGTAGCCGCAACGGCCTGCCTGGGGCGGACAGCCTCATCACCGCCGGACCCTTCACCTACAACACCAGCACCCTGCGCTTTTATAAAAACGGGGTGGAAATTCCACTCTCCGCAAAGGAGAACGCGATGATGAAGCTGTTTATCGACAATGTCAACCGCATTTTCTCCAAGGATATGCTCTACGATCTGCTCTGGGGAGAGGCCATCATCGACGAGAACGCCATCATGGTCTATGTCAACCGCCTGCGGGCCAAGATTGAGGAGGACCCCGCCCGCCCCGCCTACATCCAGACGGTGCGGGGGCTGGGCTACCGCTTTGTGGTATAAAGAACCGTCTGCGGCTTGACAAATTCCGGCGAAAACGCTAGTCTATAGGTACAAATGTATACTGTTCCGAGTCCGTCCGCCTACGGGGTGACCTAGGGCTGGCGGACCGATGGCCCCGGCCGGGGCCGCAGGGTGCCGCGGGAAACGGCGGCACCTTCCGTGTTTGAAAAGGAACGACAGTCCGTGGCGGCCCTCTGCACAGGGACCGCCCTGCGTTGCCGTATCCTTTTTCAGGATGCGGCGTTTTGTTTTGCCCCAATAAAGAGGAGATGCTGTGTGATGCACATTTTTTTGACCGGCCCGCTCCAGAGCGGAAAGTCCACCGCCATCGCCCGCTATCTGGTGGGGCGGCCGGAGGCCCCCGGCGGGTTCCGTACCCGCTGGGATCGGGCGGGCGGCCATCTGGCGCTGGAGCTGCTGGAGACGGGGGAGACCCTGACCGTGGCCACGATAGAGCCCCATGGCGTGAGGGCCGACCGGGCCGCCTTCGACGCGGCGGGGGAGCGTCTGCTGTCCGCCCCGGCGGGGCGGCGCTCCCTGCTGCTGATGGACGAGCTTGGCTTTCTGGAGCGGTGTTCCCCGGTGTTCCAGCGGGCGGTCTTTACCCTGCTGGACGGCCCCACGCCGGTGCTGGGGGTGCTGCGCCGCCACGCAAAAAGCCCCTTCTGGGGCCCTGTTTCCCGCCGGGCGGATGTCCGGCTGCTCCCGCTGACGGTAGAGAACCGGGCGGAGATCCCCACTGAGCTGGCCCGTCTGCTGGGCTGAGGTGAGAGAGGAGGCGTAAGTCCTTGTCCAAGACAGAACACACCGGCGGCCGGGTGCTGCTGGCATTGGGCATACTGCTGGCGGCGCTGTTCATCCTCTCCTTCCGCCTGGGGCGGTATGGGGTGGACGCCGGCACCACCTGCCGGATTCTGCTCTCCCGCCTCCTCCCCCTGGAGCAGACGTGGACGGGCAACGAGTACACCGCCGTCCTGAACATCCGCCTGCCCCGCATCGTCCTGGCCTGCCTGGTGGGGTGCTGCCTGTCCAGCGCCGGGGCGGCCTACCAGGGAGTGTTTCAGAATCCCATGGCCTCCCCGGATGTGCTGGGGGCCTCCTCCGGCGCGTCCTTCGGGGCGGCGCTGGCCATCCTGGCGGGGGTGGGCAATCAGGGCACCACCCTGTCCGCCTTTTTCTGGTCCCTGGCCACAGTGGTGCTGGTCTACCTGGTGGGACAGCGGGCGCCCGGGGACCGGGTGCTCAACCTGGTGCTGGCGGGCATGGTGATCAGCTCCCTGTTCACCGCCGCCACCTCCTACCTCAAGCTGGTGGCCGACCCCACCAACCAGCTCCCGGAGATCACCTACTGGCTCATGGGCAGCCTGTCGGGCACCCGTCTGGCCGATGTGGCCCGCATCGCCCCCGCCATGGCCGCCGGACTGCTCCCCCTGTTTCTCCTGCGCTGGAAGCTCAACTTGCTCACCCTGGGGGATGACGAGGCCAGGGCCATGGGGGTCAACGCCCCCCGGCTGCGTTTTCTGACGGTGGTGTGCGCCACGCTGGTCACCGCCGCCTCCATCGCGGTCAGCGGCATGATCGGATGGGTGGGGCTGGTGGTGCCCCACCTGTGCCGCAAGCTGGTGGGGAGCAACTTCAGGGTGCTGCTGCCCTGCTCCATGCTGGCAGGGGCGGCCTTCCTGCTGCTGGTGGACAACCTCTCCCGCAACCTGCTGGCCACCGAGATCCCCATCGGCATCCTCACCGCCTTCACGGGCGCGCCCTTCTTCCTCTATCTGATGCTGCGGAAAGGGGGTGCCCGGTGATGCTGGAGGTGGAACACCTGCGCTTCTCCTTTGGGGCGCGGGAGGTGCTGCGGGGGGTGGACCTGCGGGCGGAGCCGGGGGAGCTGGTCTTTGTCCTGGGGGCCAACGGGGCGGGAAAGACCACCCTGGTCAAACATTTCAACGGCATCCTGCGGCCCACGTCCGGCCAGGTACTGATAAACGGCGAGGATATAAACAGCAGGGCCACGGCCAGGGCGATGATCCATGACATGGATTTATCCTTTGCAAGGGCGTGGAGGATTCCACCCACAGCCATGATGGGCGCATAGAACACCATGCGTATCATCATGACAATCAGCATCTGTATCTGGGTGATGTCATTGGTGGTCCTGGTGATGAGGGAGGATGTGGAAAAACGGTCCAGTTCCGCATTTGAGAATCCCTCCACGGAAATAAATACGTCGCGGCGCAGGCCCCGGCA
>ENA-ORVC01002533-ORVC01002533.1-human-gut-metagenome-genome-assembly--contig:-NODE-2533-length-12034-cov-4.115869_pt1 | contig 12034 bp, 5 predicted proteins | sample MGYA00242092_ERZ509234 | MGnify/ENA primary metagenome ERZ509234 (study PRJEB26280, sample SAMEA2338800) | human gut metagenome | biome: human gut; feature: human-associated habitat; material: faeces... | reverse complement strand
AGGAGCCCCTTTCCAAAGGGGCCCTTCTCCCCTCCCCCGGCTCACCACTCCTCCCATCTCTCCCCCAAAAAAGGAAAACGCCATGTTCGACTTCCTGACCACCTGCCGCGCGCTTGCCGACGAAAACCGCATACGCATCCTCATGGCCCTGAGAGGCCGCCAGCTCTGCGTATGCCAAGTCACAGCCTTTCTGGATCTGGCCCCGTCCACAACCTCGAAGCACCTGTCGATCCTGCGGCAGGCCCGCCTCATCGAAAGCAACAAACAGGGCCGCTGGGTCTACTACCGGCTTGCGGACGACTCCCCGCGCCCCAATATCCGGGAAGCCTTGGCATGGATGAAGGATTCCCTCGCCAACGATCCGACCATCATCGAGGATGAAGCCCGCATCGCGGAAATCCTGCGCGCCGAAGAAGCCTGCGGCTTCGGGCACGGAGAGTCCGATTGCTTCCATTCCCTTGAAGTGCATTCGCTCGCCCAGCGCTTCGAAAACGCGCCGCAAGAAGAGGAAAACCATGACTAAGCGCTACGCCGTACACAATCTCCGTTGCGCCGGGTGCGCCGCCCGGATCGAAGACGCCATTGCGGGTCTCCCCGGCGTGAAATCCGCCGCCATCAACCTCGACAGCGCCCGGCTGCGCGTCGAAGGCGAACAGCCCGAACTCGCGGCGATGATCCGCCTTGCGGACGCCATCGAACCGGGCACCCTGTTCTCCGAGATGGACGAAAACGAACCGCTTCCGGAAAGCAGCGAACCGCAGCCCTCCCTGTTCCGTTCCGAATACAAGCTCTGGATCGCCGCAGCCCTGTTTGCCGTCGGCATGATCTTCGAGGAACGCCTCGACGCCTTGCTGACCCCGTTCGTCGCCAAGGCGGTATTCTTCGGCATCCCCTACCTGCTCTGCGGCCTGTCCGTCCTCAAGAAGGGCTTGCAAAGCCTGCTCAAGTTCGACTTTTTCAACGAATACACCTTGATGGGCGGCGCAACCATCGCGGCTGCGGCCATCGGCCAACTGCCCGAGGCCGTGGGCGTCATGCTGTTCTACTCCATCGGCGAAGCCTTGCAGGATCGCGCGGCGGGCAACTCGCGGCGCTCCATCCGGGCGCTGCTGGCGGCCCGGCCCACAGTGGCGCATCTGATTGAGGAAAAAGACGGCAAACAGATGGTAAACGACGCCGATCCCGCGGAAATCCGGCCCGGTATGCGCATCCTTGTGAAGCCCGGCGAAAAAATCCCGCTGGACGGAACCGTTCTGACCGGCTCCTCGCAGGTGGATACGTCCCCCCTGACCGGCGAATCCGTGCCGGTGTCCGTGGGCGCGGGCAAGCAGGTCTACGCCGGGACGGTCAACCTTGAGGGCGCGATAACCGTGGAAGTGACCTCCCGTTTCGCCGACTCGTCCGTGGCCCGCATCCTCGAGCTCGTCGAGCAGGCTTCCGCGAACAAGGCCCCCATCGAACGCTTCATCACCCGCTTCGCCCGCTACTACACGCCCGCCGTGGTGTTCATCGCGGCGCTGGTGGCGGTCATCCCGCCGCTGGCCGGGCACGGGACGTTCGACGAATGGCTGTACCGGGCGCTTGTCCTGCTGGTCATCTCCTGCCCCTGCGCGCTCGTGATCTCCATTCCGCTCGGCTACTTCGGCGGCATCGGCGCCGCGTCCAAGAAGGGTATCCTCGTCAAGGGCGGGCATGTGCTCGACGCCCTGCACAACATCAAGACCGTGGCTTTCGACAAGACCGGAACCTTGACCCGAGGCGTCTTTGAAGTAACCCGCGTCCTGCCCGCCGAGGGAGCTTCCGAGGAAGACGTGCTCAACGCCGCCCGGCTGGTGGAAAGCCGCTCGACGCATCCCATCGCCCGCGCCATCATGAAAACGGCTCCCGGCTCGCACGGTTTTGCTCTGGAAGCGGTGGAATCCAAGGAAATCCCCGGAAAGGGCCTCTCCGCAGAGCACAAGGGGCGGACGCTCCTCGTCGGCAACGCGCTCCTGCTTCAGGATGCGGGCATCAGCGTGCCCTCGCTCCCCGCCGGTCAGGGCAGCGTCGTTTATGTCGCCGTCGGCAATGCCTATCTCGGGGCCATTGAAGTATCGGACGTGTTGCGGCCCGAATCCGCTCCCGCCATCGAATCCCTGCGCCGCCAAGGTATTGAAAGGCTGGTCATGCTGACGGGCGATCGCCCCGAAAGCGCCGCCATCGTCGCCAAGGAATTGCATCTCGACGAGTACCGCGCCGGGCTGCTCCCCGAAGGCAAGGCCGCCGAGCTGGAATCGCTCGGCCCCCGGCAGTCCGTACTTTTTGTAGGTGACGGCATCAACGACGCCCCTGTACTCGCCATGTCCGGTGTCGGCGTGGCAATGGGCGGCCTCGGTTCGGAAGCGGCCATTGAAGTGGCGGACGCGGTCATTCTGGACGACTCGCCTTCGCGCCTGCCGGAAATGTTCTCCATCGCCGCCAAGACCCGCGTAGTCGTCTGGCAGAACATCGTCATGGCGCTCGGCATCAAGGGGCTGTTCATGGTCCTTGGCGTCGTCGGGCTCTCCGGCCTCTGGGAGGCCGTTTTCGCCGACGTCGGCGTCGCCCTCCTCGCCGTCCTCAACGCGACCCGTACCGCACGTTAAGAGGAAAAGGGGGAGAGAAGCATTGGGGAGGGGGAGGAGAAACTTTCTGAAGAAAGTTTCTCCTCCCCCTCCCCAAACCCCACCCTCTCCTCTTCAAAGACTTTTGTGTTTATCGAATCCCTGTTCAGAGTTTTCAATATGTTAAAAGATGAAGCACTCTTCTTTTTCCGTCCTCAATAATCCTTCTTCCAGTTCAGCCCCACTTCGGAGCCCTGGGGCGTGGAAACGCCTTCGAGGTTAAGGTTGGGGGCAAGCTCGATTTCAACGCGGACGCCGCTGGCATCACCGTTCATCCCCTGCTCTAGGCCGACATAGACGTTGTCCATGACATACTTGCCCACCTCAAGGGATGGGATGGAGTCCTCCTGCGCGCTGGACCCGCTGTTCTGTCCCGGCGGCTGCAACAGGCCGACATTGCGGCTCGTCTGCTGCTTGGGCCCGTTCTGCATACTCCCGAACCGGAGCACGTCGAAACCGAGCGTGTCGCGCACTTCGCCGAGAACCCCCATGCCGCCGGAACCGAACCCCGACAGCGACGCGAGTTCGGCGGCAAGCTGGATCGCCTCCATGCGCCCGAGGCTGGATGCGCTCTGCCCGAACAGCACCTGCGCCACCACTTCATCCTGCGGCAACGGTGGCTGGCTGGACAAGGTCAGCGTCGGAGACGAGGCCGGGCCGCTTACGGTGGCTTCGGCGGTGATATTCGCCGCCGCGTAGGTGACGAGCACGTTGAGCAGCGGATCGGGCGGCGTGGCCCCGCTGAACTCGACGTCGCCCCGGCTCAGGGTAAACTGCTTGCCAAGCAGGCTGAACTGCCCCCGGATGGAATTGATGGACCCCGTGACCACGGGATTCGTCGCGGGTCCGGAAACCTGAAGGTTGCCCTTCCATTCGCTCTCAAGCCCCTTGCCGCGCACAAAGAAACGGTTCGGGATGAGCACATTGACGTCAAGTTTCGGCCCGGATCCGGAGGAGGAAGCGGTGCTCTCCTCCTGCCCGGCCTCCACGACGTTCAGCGTCGGGATGCTGGTGCCGAATGAGCTGACGATCTGGAACTGCCCCTTATTGACGGTGATGGCCGCGCGCACATCGGGCGACGTCGCCGGCCCGACGATGTCCGCCGTGCCCGAAAGGGTGACGGAAAGATCGTTGCGGTGCAGCGGGGCAAGCTCCTTGATCGTCCCATGCAGCGAAAGGGGCAGGCCGGACGCCAGCGGACCGACGGTTCCGTTGACGTTGATCGCGCCGCCCTGCCCGTCCGTAGCGGAAAGGGACAAACGGGACATCCCTCCGGACTGGAGAGACGCATCAAGGTTGATGTCGGACAGGGCGAGGCCGAGAAGGATCTCTTCGAAGGCGGCCTTTTCGATCTTGAGCGACGCGGAAAGCTCGGGAGCGGACAGCGAGCCGGACAGCGTGGCATTGAGGGAGCCTTGCCCGGTGAGGCTGGAGTTGGCGAGCGGCACGAACCGCCACAGCGACGCCAGCGAGCCCTCCCAGTTGACGTTGCCGGAACACGGCTTGTCCAGCGCCGGGGACGGCACGCCGGACGCGGAAAACCCCAAGGGCAGGGAAAGCGTCCCTGTGGCCGGAGAGGTACCCATGCCGTCCGTCTTCACATTGAGGACAAGGGCGGAAGACTGGAGCGTGCCGTTGATATCCACGGCGGCGGGGGGCATGTCGCTCTCCGGGAAGGCGATGTTCCTGAGGGACACGTCCAGCGTGCCCCTCGGCTGCGACGGCGTGCCGGACAGGGCGATGGCGGCGTTGAGCAGGCCGTCGGGCACGGGCACGTCCGTAAACAGCCGGGCCATATTGATGGCCACGTCGCGCAACCGGGCCTCAAGGGCGAGCTTGCGCCCGTCAAGGCTCCCCAAGGCCGTCAGCGTGCCCTGCGGCAGCACGGACAGATCGAGGTTGTCCACGGACAGCCCGTTGCCGAAGGCAATGTTGACGGGCCGATTCAAACGCACGCCCACAAGCGTCCGTTTCCGCCTGTCCGTGAACGTGAGGCGTTCCACCTGCGCCTTCTGCCCGGCAATGTCGAGCGTCAATCCGATGTCGGCGGACGTCTTGCCCTGGAGGGCCACGGACGCCTGAAGCCTTTTCAGAGATCCGGACACGTCGATCTTGCCGCTCCGCCAGCGGAAATCGGACGCGGAGCCGTTCCCAAGGGAGGCGGACAGGCCGATCCCCTGCTTGCCGAACAGGTCATCCAGCCGAAGATTGCCCTTGAAGGTGCGCATGGAAAAAAGCGAACCGACACTGAGCGCGCCGAACGACCAATCCGCGGCAAGCTGCTGCGTTTTGGCCTGCGAAAAAGACACGTTGGCAACCGCTGCGGAACCATCCAGGGGCACGCCGGTAAGCGAGGACAGCGCCGCCCAGTCCGTGACCGCCAGCCGGAACCCGCCGTCCAGCCGCCGTTTGGCGGGCAGGGCGTCCAGCGTGCCGGAGAGCGCTATGCCGGGGGCGTCGAGCTTGGTCTTGTGCAGGCTGAAACGGTCAGCCGCGAACTGCCATTCCGTGGAAAAGCGCAACGGCGCGCCAGCCTGCAGCGCCTTGATGGACGCATCCCTCAGCGTGGCGGAAACATCGAGCGTACCCTTGCCGCCCGCAGCGCCGACGGACGGCGTGTTGAGGCGCACGCGCAAGCCCTCCAGCGTGGCCGTCTCCACGCCCAGATGCGGGCTGGCAAGCGTCAGTTCGCCGCCGGGCGAGAGCAGCGGCCCGGAAGCGCGGAGCTTGAGCTCAAGCGGGCCGGACAGGGAGGGAGCTATCCCCTTCAACGAAGACAGCGCGAGGGACAAGGCCGCATCAAGTTTCTTGCCGTCGGTGGAAGCATTCCCCTTGCCGCTGATCTGACCGGCTTTGAGCGTCAGATCGCTGACGGAAGCGGAGCCGGATTCCGGCTGCGCGCTGAACGATGCTCCAAGCGAAGCCGTCTCGCCCACCGTATCCTGAAGCGGGGCAAGCCCCCAGCGCATATCCGCGAGCTTGAGGCTCAAAGTCCCGGCAAACGGCGATGACGCATCGTCGCGGCGCACGTCGGCTTTCAAGCCTACCGTGCCCGCCAGTTCGTGGAACGGCGAATCCGTCAGCAACGCCGCCACGGGCGGGAACTGCGCCAGCCTGCGCAGCGAAGGCATATCCAGCCGGAGCGCCGCCGCAAGTTTGCCCGTCGCCGTTTCCAGCGAAGCGTCGCCAGCCAGAGCGAGCCATTCAGACTCCACGCGCAACGCCTTCACCCTAAGCGTTTCCGCCGTTTCGGAGGCTTCAACATGCAACCTGATCGGCACTTCGCCGGAGCGTTCGCCGTCTTTGCCGTTTTTTGCGGCCTGATTGGCGGACATGGCCTTCCGGACAAACGGGCCGCCGAGGTTCACGGTCGCATCGGCCGTTACGGAAGGCTCGGAAAGCAGGGACCGCACGGCAAGCGTCCACGAAGACGCCACGTCCAGACGGGCATCCGGCTGCGCCGCATCCAACACGATTCCCGGCACCGAGGCTTTCAACACCAGCCCGGGCGCATCCAGCGTTCCGGACAGCGCGGCCTCAAGATTCGCCGAAGCCAGCGGCAGCCCGGCCTGCGCCTCACCCGTCAACGCGGCGACAAGCCGCATCAACGCATCGGGATCGCTCAACAAAATGGACAGATCGCCGCCGACCTTCGCATCATCGAAAAAGAGCCCGTGCCCGGTAACCAGCCCGCCCGGCACCTTCGCCATCAGCTCGGGCACGGAAAACCGAGCGCCCGCCAGCGTCAGCAACAACCGCAGCGAGCCCTGTTCCGGGGCATCCTGCGCCCCCTGCGCCTCGTCTCCGCCATTTCCGGCAGCGCGAGGGACGGCAAGCCGCAGATCCAGCCCCACCCCCGCGTCGGGCCGCTCTTCGGGCTGCGGGCGCTTTACGCCGTCCGACAGCCAGTTTCCCTCGTTGCCGAGGTTCAGGGCGCCGGAGAGGGCCAGCAACGGCTCAGCCGCCCCCCCAGCCTTCTCAATTTGCGGACGGTACAGCGTGGACTCCAGCTCACTCCGGAAATCCGTCAGCGGACCGGAGCCTTCCAGCGTCGCCTCAATGGGGATCCCCGCCACGGCCTGCCCGAGCCGGAACCGCTCGATGCGCAGTTCTCCGACCGTCGCCAGCTTCAAATACCCCGCAATGTCCGAAGCCAACGGCTGCAGGAAGGAGGGCCGCAGCAGCTCCAAGGGATCGGACGGCGGAGGCGGCGGATCGGCTGGCGGGAACTCAGGCACGCGCGGCATACTGGCATCGAGGACACTCAATTCCTCCACCAGCAGATGCCCTCGCAGCAACGCACCGGCACCGATGCGCAGCGTGGCTTCGGGCACGTCCAGCCAAACGCCCTGCCCGTCCGCAAGCCGCACATCCCGCAGATGCAGAGAAAACGGCAGCGGGCCTTCCAGCGAGCCGAGCTGAGCTTCAATACCCACATTTTTCAGAACGGAAACAGCCGTATCCGCGATCCAGCGCTCTCCGGGCTGGGTGCGCAGAAACGCCATGCCCCCGGCAAGGGCAAAAAACAGGACAAGGACAAGCCCGAGCAGGCTCCAGCCAAGGATGCGCCCGGCGCGCCGAAGGGAGGGAGGTACGGTCATCAGAACGCCTGCCCTATGCTGAGGTAAATCTGGAACGCCTTGTTGTTGTCGCGGTCCTGCAACGGCGTGGCTATGTCGAGCCGGATGGGACCGATCAGCGTATAATACCGGAAACCAAGGCCCACGCCCCACGAAAGATCGCGGCCCCAGTCGGGCATGGTGGTCTCATAGACCATGCCGCCATCCACGAACGGCACGATGCCGAACGACTCGGTGATCCTGAACCGGGCCTCAAGGCTCACGTCCGTAAAGGAGAGCCCGCCGAGCGGATCGCCGTTCCTGTCATGCGGGCCGAGCGACTGGTACTTGTAGCCGCGCACCGAGCCGCCCCCACCGCTGTAAAAACGCAACGAGGCCGGAATATTCCGGACATTTTCGCCAGTGAGGCTTCCCGCGGCGGCGCGTCCGGCGAGCACAAGCCGATCCCACCCCGGAGACCAGTAGCCGCTGGCGTCCAGCCGGGTGCGCACGGTAGTCAGAGGGCCGTTGAACGTGCCCGTATACGGCGTCACCTCGAGGGTCACCCGCGTCCCGGTGGTCGGGTTCAGCAGGCTGTTGGTCGTATCCCGGCGCACGGACAGGGGAAAACCGAGCAGGCTGTACGTCCGCCTGCCCCGGTAGTTGTCCTTGAGGCTCCCCGCTTCCACCGAAACGCGCGCGCTGGCCCACCAGTTGCGCCAGTCCTTGCGGAAGCGCCGCTCAAGGCCCGCCGCGAAAGACAAGGCACTCTGGTCGTAGGCGTCGGTCGTCTCGTTGATGGCCCACGCCTCGCCCACCAATGCCTGATCCCGGATGCCGAAGGCCGGTTTGCGGAACGAGGCGTTCAGCGACTGCGAGTCTTCAGAAATGGGGGCGGTCACGCGGAGCTGTTCCCCGCCGCCGAACAGGTTGCGGTTCTCCCACGCCCCGCGCACGCCGAAACCCGTATCCGTCGAATACTGCAAGCCGCCGCTCACGGTACGCGGCGGCGCATCGCGCACGGTAAGGCTTACCGGGGTGGTCCCGTCGCTCGTCATCCAGATCGGCATGTCAGAGCCAGCCGCCTTCTTCCCGGTTCCCCCCGCCGGAGGGTCTGCCGGAGGAGCCGGGGAAGGTGCATCGGGAGAATCCCCCAGAGGCAGCTCCGAAAAACCGGCCTCGGCAAGCGATCTGTCCGTCCACCCCGCCGCCTTCGCCTGTTTGGGGGAAAGGCGGGCGGGTTTCATATCAATGGCGCTGAACAGGCCGGTTTCCTGCAACGTGGTCCTGTATTCCTTCAACAGGTCGTCGTTCCAGTACTGCCCTTCAATCCACGGGCTCAGCTTGTTGAGATAATCCTCGTTGACCGCCGGAGCGCCGGGCGCGTCGGGGTTGTCGGCCGGCCTGACGTTCTCTTCCTTGATCAGCACCGGCCCCATGCGCAGGAGCGGACCGGTTTTGATGAGCACGTCCGCTTCAAGGGTATGCGTGGAACGATCGATGACGTACCGGGCCTTGCCCTGTTCCGCGAGCGGATAGCCCGCCTTGCGCATGGCCGTCACCACCGAGGTAACGGCGTTGAGCACGGTCTGCGCCTCGGCGGGGCTTCCTTTGGCGAGCCCGAACGCCTCCAGCGTGTCAGGAGCGTTTTCCATAAAATCGACGCCACGGACGGACTCGGGCAAATCCTTGTCCACAGGTTCGCCCGCTGGCCCGGTGCGCTCGTAACGCAGCTTCGTCGGCCCCATCACATACCGCTCGCCGGGCCTCAGCGTGATGGAGGCTTCCGGGGGCTGCGCCTCCCAATTGATGTGGTGGCGCACCGTACCGTCATAGTACCCCTGCGAATGCAAAATCTTGCGGGCCGTTTCCACATCTTCGAGGGCCCGGCGCTCAAGCCCCACGCGGCTGTCGGGGAGATCGCCATGCAGCCAGACAAGCTGGCTGTTCTCCCGAAGTTCCGAAACAAGATCGCCGTTCTGCGGGTCGGACTGGAGCTTCACGCTGTAGCGTATCGTCTTTTTGGCGGGATTGGGAGCCTCATCGGTCATGGGCTGCAGCGTATCCTGCTTGTTCCCCGAACCGAAAAGGCAGCCGGACAACAGCAGGCACAGGGCGAATCCCATTGCATACGCACGGATCGCCCCATTCCGGAGAACAGAACGGACAGCCTTGCGGCACCATGGACAAAGTACGGATACGAGCATGACGGCATAATGAATTCGGGAGCAACGGACGTCAAGATGATAATCTCCACGGGCAGGAGCGTGTCCCCCGCACAAACGGGTTCCCCTTTTCCGTTCCCACTTTGGACCTTTCCCGCAATCGATTGCGTAAAAAAGGAAACTGGAGCCAACCCTCTGTCGACAAAAAAGATAAAGCCATTCTCCCCTCATAGCCTCCCTCACAATTCAAACTTCTTTTTATATAACTATATCAATATATTAAAAAATACACTTTCGTTTTGCACAGTTTTTTCTCCCCGTTCTAAAAAAATCGTCTGTTTACTTATACTCAACAAAGGCTTAGACGGTTTAGAATAGCAAAAGCGTCTTTTCCGTCCGGGAAGCCGCGCTCGCCGGAGGAGGGCGGGTACGGTCACGACGCCGTAACCTTCGATTTGCAGGAGAATGTGTCCCGTGATGGAACAGTTGACCAAAATCGTGTCCGAAATCAATGGATTTCTGTGGGGAATGTACTGCCTGATTCCGCTGTTGTGCGGCGTGGGCATTTACTTTACCCTGAAACTGGATTTCATCCAGATCCGCCGTTTCGGCCTTGCCGTTAAGTCGACATTCGGCGGACTGACCCTGCACGGCGAACGGGCCGGAAAGCAAGGCATGAGTTCTTTCCAGTCCCTCGCCACCGCCATCGCCGCGCAGGTGGGCACAGGAAACCTCGCGGGCGCTGCGACCGCCATCGCCATGGGCGGCCCCGGAGCCATCTTCTGGATGTGGATCGCGGCCTTCTTCGGCATGGCCACCATCTTCGCCGAAGCCGTGCTCGCCCAGACCTACAAGACCACGGACGATCAAGGCCATGTCACCGGCGGCCCCGCCTACTACATCTCAAAGGGCCTCGGCAGTAAAAAACTGGCGGCCTTTTTCTCCATCTCCATCATCATCGCGCTCGGGTTCATCGGCAACATGGTCCAGTCCAACTCCATCGCCGATGCCTTTCAGACCGCCTTTTCCCTGCCTCCGCTGCTCATCGGCGTAATCATCTCCGCGCTCGCCGCGTTCGTGTTCTTCGGCGGCATGGGGCGCATCGCCGCCTTTACCGAAAAGGTCGTGCCCATCATGGCGGCCCTCTACCTGCTCGGCGGGCTTATCGTCCTGTTGGCCAACGCCTCCCACATCATCCCGGCTTTGAAGATGGTCTTCGTGGGCGCGTTCGATCCCGCCGCCGCCACGGGCGGCATCATCGGCGCGGGCGTCAAGGAAGCCATGCGCTACGGCGTGGCCCGCGGCCTGTTCTCCAACGAGGCGGGCATGGGCTCCACCCCGCACGCCCATGCCGTCGCCAAGGTGAAGTATCCCGCCCAACAGGGCTTTGTCGCCATCGTCGGCGTTTTCGTGGATACCTTTATCGTGCTGAATATGACCGCCTTCGTCATCTTCGTGACCAACTCCATCGACGGCTCCACCACCGGCATCGCCCTGACCCAGAAGGCTTTTGAAAGCGGCCTCGGGTCCTTTGGCATCACCTTTGTGGCAATCTGCCTGTTCTTCTTCGCTTTCTCGACCATCATCGGCTGGTATTTCTTCGGCGAGCAGAACATCAAGTACCTTTTCGGCACCAAGGGCACGACGCCGTATCGCCTCATCGTCATGGGCTTCATCGTGCTTGGTTCCGTGCTGCAAGTGGACCTCGTGTGGGAGCTGGCCGACATGTTCAACGGCCTTATGGTCCTTCCCAACCTCATCGCCCTCATCGGGCTTTCCAAGATCGTCAGCATGGCGCTCAGAGACTACGACGCGAACAATCCCCGCTGACCCTCCCGCAGCCCAAACGCCAAAGCCCGCCGGACAACCGGCGGGCTTTTTGCATTGTTCCGCCCGGTTACGGGAGCGCATGAGAGTTTTCAACGCTAATTCATTATAATCATTGAAGACAACATCTGCCTGCCGCACACTGAAACCAGTTCAGGAGCATAACACCCTTCAGTGAGGATACAAGGAATGACACAGGAAGCCGCCAAAAAAGAACGCGTGGCCAAGGTTATTGAAGTGTTGAACAAGGCTCGGAGCATGGAACTGTATGCCGTGCATCAGTACATGAACCAGCACTACAATCTGGATGACCTGGACTATGGCGAATTCGCCAGCAAGATCAAATTGATCGCCATCGACGAAATGCGCCATGCCGAACAGTTTGCCGAGCGCATCAAGGAATTGGGCGGCGAGCCGAACAGCGAGCTGTCTTCCAAGATCACGAAAGGGCAGAAGGTTATGGACGTATTCCCCTTCAACGTGAAGGTGGAAGACGACACCATCGAGACCTACAACAAGCTGCTGGAAATCTGTCGCACCAACGGCGACAGCGTGAGCGCCCGCCTGTTCGAACGCATCCTGGATGAAGAACAGGTCCACGACAATTATTTCTGCAACATGGCCAACCACATTGAAACGCTTGGGAATACCTATCTCTCCAAGATCGCGGGCAGCGACTCTCCCGAAATTCCGAGCCGCGGCTTCGTCGACGCCGAATAAGCCCTCTCCCCGGAGCGCCTTCATCCCCTCCGAAGGCGCTTCCTTCCATACCCCTCGCAAAGAGCCCGTGCCGATTGCTCCTCCTCGGCACGGGCTCTTTGTATTGAAAGATTGGAGGGGG
>ENA-ORVC01002506-ORVC01002506.1-human-gut-metagenome-genome-assembly--contig:-NODE-2506-length-12182-cov-2.556609_pt1 | contig 12182 bp, 24 predicted proteins | sample MGYA00242092_ERZ509234 | MGnify/ENA primary metagenome ERZ509234 (study PRJEB26280, sample SAMEA2338800) | human gut metagenome | biome: human gut; feature: human-associated habitat; material: faeces... | reverse complement strand
CCTTGATTGGCAGCGCAAAGACGGCCACACGAGCTACCAGAAGGATATGTTCATCGCCGCCTATCAGGGGGGAGCGTGGCCCCGGCTCCTTGCCGAGTATGGCCCCTCCCTCGCATGGAAGTCGCTGGAGCGGTGGAAACTGAATCAGAAGAAGGCGGGCTCCTCTCTGGCCCTCGCGGACAGGCGGGGAGTGGCACAGCGCGGTTCTTCCATCCTGACCGAAGAACACCACAAAATCATTCTCGGCAATGTTCTCAACCCCAATGCCCCAAAAATCGGCGAGTGCATGGAGAAGATCAAGCAACGCTGCAAGGCGCAGGGGCTGCTGATTCCTTCCGATGCCACAATCCGCCGTTTCGTCAAGAAGTTCGACGCGCACTGCCATGACCAGTTCGTCTTTTGGCGGCAGGGCAAGAAGGCGTGGAACGACGAATGCGTCATCTCCATTATGCGCGACTGGAATAGCGTGGAGGTTGGAGACATCGTCATTGCGGACGGCAAGGTGCTGAACTTCGAGACGATCAATCCAGATACGGGCAGGGGCTGCCGTATGACGCTGCTCCTCTTTTACGATGGGCGCAGCCGGAGTCCTCTCGGTTGGGAGATCATGGCTACGGAAAATATACAGTGCATCTCCGTGGCCTTTCGGCGCACCTGCATCATGCTCGGCAAGATTCCCCGCGTGGTCTACCTCGACAACGGCAGAGCCTTCCGTGCGAAATTCTTCAAGGGAAGCCCCAAATTCGAGCAGGCAGGATTTTGCGGCCTTTACCGCGATCTCGGCTGCGAAGTCATTCATGCATGGTCTTACCACGGCCAGACCAAGCCCATTGAGCGCTTCTTTGAAACCATGCACGAGGCGGAAGTTTTTGTGCCGAGCTATGTGGGACGCGATATCGCCCATAAACCCGCCCGCCTGAAGCGCAACGAGCCGCTCCACCGGGAGCTTTACGAAGCCTTGGGGGGACGTGCTCTGACGGTTGAAGAAACGCATGTGGTTGTCGCCAGATTTTTCGAGACCTACTCCAATCGGCCTCAATACAGGACGCATCTGAAGGGACGCACCCCGGCGGAAGTCCTGGAGGAAGGCAGGGGGCACGGCGTTGATCTGCAAAAGCTCACGCTGCTGATGATGGAAAAGGAAATCAGAACCATCACCAAAGACGGCATCCAGCTTTATGGGCGGTACTACTATGATGAGGCCCTGTATTCCCGCCGTCACCCCGTGCTCGTCCGCTATGATTTTCTTATGTCCCCGCACACTATCCTCGTCTACACGCTGGAGGGCGACTATATCTGCCAAGCCCGCGACCGGGAACATTATCGGATCGCTTACGGCGTTCATCCGGCGGCGTCCATTCTCGGCAGAGATGAAGACGTGCGTGAGCTTGAGGAATCCATCGCCATGAAGGGGAGGCAGGAAAATACCACTTTTTCAGGCTTCCGGGGGATGCTCGAACTGGTGAAGGCAGAAATGGGAGAAAGAGAAGACTCCAAGAAGCTCAAGGAGCGGATGTCTTTGAAGAAGCCCGCTCCAAAGCCCAAGGCCGTCACCGCCGCCGAAAAATCCGAAATCGAAGACGCCAAGGCCCGCGCAAGACAAGAAATGGTGTCTTCGCAGGGATACGAGCCTTCCTTTACCCGGCGTTTCCGGGACGAGAAGGAAAGGTACGAGTATCTTTTTGCCCTGCGATACGAGCGGAAGATCGAACTTGTTCCACAGGATACGGCATGGATGGAGGCGTTTGAAAAGACCCCGACATTCATCCGCAACTTCAAGGCCCAATACGACGCCCGACTGGAGATTATCGCCATCCGGGAAGAGCGGGCCGCAATATAAAGGAGAGTTTTCATGCGTGATGTGATCATCACCACGGACGCGATGGCCCGCTTCAACGCGGCGACGGACGAAATTCTGGAGTCCGGGAAGGCCATGTCCGGCTTCATTCTTGCCTACGGACAGGCCGGGCGCGGGAAATCCGTAGCCGCTGATCAATATCATATAGATCGTGGCGGGGCCTACGTCCGGGTATGGCAGGGGTGGAGCCAGACAGCTTTTCTCCAGCGGCTGCTGTTCGAAGTGCGCGGGAAGAATCTGGATATGCCTAGGCATACCGGGCAGCGCTGCAAGGAAATGATCGTCGACATCATCGATGAACAGCGCCGCAACAGGGAACTGCGCCCCATTTTTATTGACGAGGCGGATCGCCTCAAGATCGACCGGATCGAAGATCTCCGTGACATTCACGAGATGACGGGTGTGCCTGTTGTCCTCATCGGAGAGGAAGGCTTGCTCGACATGCTGTCAAATCGTCGGCGTATCTGGAGCCGCGTGGTGCAGGAAGTCGAGTTCGGCCCCCTCAGCCCTGTTGAGGTAGGCGTTTACGCCATGAAAGCCGCCGGGCTGGATATTCCCGCCGACGAATGCGCGAAGATCGCCACGCGTGCGGAAGGCGATTTCAGGTTGGTACGCAACATGATGTTGCTGCTGGAACGTTCCGCCAAGGCATCCGGTGACTTCACGGTGACTGCGGACACCCTTGATATGGTGCTGTCCTCCAGAACGTGGAGGAGGGCCTGATATGGAAGGTATCTCCATAACAGTGGATATGGTGCGCAGCGCCCTGCAGAGCTTCTGTTCCGGAGGCAGGCAGGTAACGACAAGACAGATGATAGCCGCACTGAACCTGAAGTGCGAGCCTGAAAAGGCACGGCTCAGGAAGAGACTCAATGACATGGCCCACCACGGCGAGCTGAAGCGGATCGAGAATGGCGTCTTTGAGTATAACTTCTCCCATCGTCCTCGTACCTCTCAAAGCTTTGGCAAGATATGGCGCTTCGTTCGGCATGCGAAACCGGGATGGAGCCTTGGAACGGCGGCGCTGATGACGCACATATCCTATACGCAGGTCAGTCGTTACTGTGCATGGCTCGAAGAGGAAGACTACATCTGCCGGGCCGGGCGGGATGGGCAGGCAGTTCTCTATCAGGCAACCCGGAAGGCCGATGCTCATCCGGAAACGCCGTACCCACCGCTGAGGGATGTCGATCCTTTTGCCAAGGAAAAGGCTGCTGCTGCCCGGATAATCCAGTTGCTTCTCTGCCATGATCCGTATTCCCGAAAGGTAGGAAATGGAGTGGCTGATGCGTGCCGGGTTTTGCTGGCCCGATTCGGAAAAAATGTCATCCAAAATGAGAATGAACCTGAACCCGAAGGAGAATCCCATGTATAGCGATGAAATCAGAAGCATTATGGCGGCTCTGGGCGTTCTTGCCGGAAAGATCGGCGAAGAGGAGTGGGCTCTGGTGCGGATGGCCCGGCACAATCTCAGCGAACTGGCCGACCGCGTGCAGGAAACGGAGTCGAAGCTCACCGTCTGCGTGAATGAGGAGTAGGCTATGACGAAAAAACTCACCATCAAGGATATGCCGCAAGCCGAAGGTGCTCTGGCGGAGATGTCGGCCATCAGCCGCAAGCTCTCGCTGATCGAAGGGGCCATGAACGAGGAGATCGATTCCGCCAAGGCACGTGCGCAGCAGGAAAGCGCGTCTCTGATCGCCCGGTACAATGAACTGGAAAAAGCGGTCAAGGCGTTCGGAGCACTCAACAAGAGCCGCTTGTTTGCGGAGAAGAGGACTCTCGAACTGGCCTTCGGCACTATCTCGTTCCGTCAGTCTACACGCATCACGCTCCAGCACCGGGTGACTGAAGAAATGGCGCTTCAGGCGCTGCGGGAACTCGGACTGTCCGAGGGCATCCGTGTGAAAGAAGAGCTGGATCGGGCGGCGATGTCCGACTGGCCGGACTCGAAGCTGGAGACGGTCGGCATGAAGCGCCGCACGGTGGACACCATCTCCGTGGATGTCAAGTCCGAGGCTCTGGCGGTGTAGCGCATGGCACGGGTCACATTTTCCAAGGCCGGGCTCGAAGCTCTCGGGCGGAAGTATGCGGAAGCGGTGCTCCGGGATGTAAATCTTTCTCCTGAGTCCATGCCGCTGCTTATCGAAAGCAAGGAGTGGGCGGAGGCGACGCCACTGCTCAGAAAGAGCGTGTGCGACGCAATCCGCGAGAACGCCCGGCGAGAGCTTCTGAATGCGGGATTCCCCGCTGAGAAGATAAACCAAGTTATCAAAAGAGGTTAACATGAAAAAGGTTGAACTCATCAAGAAATGGCACGAAAAGATCGCCGAGAACGGCATCAACTATTCGGCGGCGCGGCTGGAGATGCTCCTCGAGTCCCTGTGCGACACCTTGTCCGCAGAGCTTTTCGAAGGCGGGGAAGTGTCTCTTCCGGGCATCGGCAAGCTCAAGCCCGTACAGGTTCCCGGGCGGGATCGCCTTAACCCTCGTACCGGTGAAAAGGTGTTCGTTCCCGCGCACCTCAAAGTTGTTTTCCGGCCTTCCAAGACCTTCAGCGAACGTCTGAACTGAGGAGTTGTCCCATGAGCGAAGAACAGCTGATCCATTGCAGCTTTTGCGGACGTTCCGAGTCGGAATGCAAGCACATCCTCACGAGTCCCGAAGGCGCATGCATCTGCAGCGACTGCGTACTGAGCTGCGTAGCCATCTTGTTCGGGGAAGAGGGACGGGGTGAAGCGGTCTCCCCGGAGCAAGATAAGGAGGGTGAATAGTCATGGATGACGTGTTGATGGACAAGGGAATGAATACTCCGTGGCAGTTGACGCTCCGTGAAGCTGCTATTTTTATGGATCAAACCGGGGCCGAAAGCATGGTGGTCGGGATGAAATTCCTGAGTGGAAAAACGCTTCGGATAAAGGTCACGGTTGCAGAACCGGACTCTCAAGAATAACGCGAAACCGCCCCACATGGGGCGGTCGTCCGGGGGTGGCGCTCCGGGCCTGACGAGCAGCCGAAAGGAGAAAAGTATGAAGGCAATCTCGGACGAAGTGCTGTCCATCGTGCGGGAGATGGTTGAACGAAATACGGCGACTACAGCACTGCCGTCCAATGCAGTGAAGGCCATGATTAACCGGATAGATTATCAGGATAAGCTGCTTGACGCTTACCGCGCTTTTGCGGGGTTATACGACGAATGGCTGTGCTCGGACGGGGCGGTTGGTATAAGACATGCTTCCGAGGTGGCAGGCACGCGGCAGATCGTGGCCGACTTGGAAAAGCGAGAGAATAAAAGATGCTGACGTATTCGACAAGATTCATTGAGCCGCCAAAGTTCGCACTCTCGATCCGACAGCCGTGGGCAAAGCTCATTCTGAGTCATCAAAAAAAACATGGAGTATAGAGTATGGCGACTGCCGGAATTACACTGCAATACATGGCTTTATCTTCATGTTCCGCTCAATATGAGCAAGTATGAGAAGGAGTTTGCCCGGCAGCTTTACGGATCGAAAGACCTCCCCTGTGGCGGTTACATTGGATACATCATGTTCGGCACTCCCGTCCGCTACGATACGCCCGAAGAGGCTCGCCCGTACGCCAGTCATCCGTTTTGTTGGCACTGGCCTATCATTGGCCGAAGACGGATTCCTTTCATTCCTGCGAGGGGAAAGCAGCGCATCTTTGCAGTACAGGAGGCATCTGAATGAAGCGTATTGAGATTCCGGTGGGTACGCTTGATGTGGCCACCATGTCGGCTGGCTATGCCGACGGTATTCATTTTGTCATCAGGCTTGTCAGGGAGGGAAAACGTTTTTTTGAAGCCCCGGAAGCACGGAGCGCGCTTGCGAGCCTTGCCGACATGCTCGAAGGAGAACTGCCGACCTTGGTCAAGAACTATGTTGAAACAAGGACGAGTCAGCAGACCAGAGAGGCTGCAGAACAGGATGTGACATGGAACTGAAGCAACGAAGGCTTGTCGGTGAAGGTGTGAAGTTTGAGCGTATCCGGCGCATTACGGGGTACCTCGTAGGCAGCGTGGAGCGCTTCAACGACGCGAAACGTGCGGAGGTAAAAGACCGTGTGAAACATGTGAAGGTATCGTGATTTTCCCAAAGACCATGCGAAACGGCCTTTCAAGGCCGTCGCCGGACGATTTCCGGCCTGATGAGCATAAGCAAATCGGAGTAGTTATGCATTTGGACACGTATTCGACATGCGAGGATTGCGCGGCACTGGTGCGCCTGCGGCGACGCGACCTGCCTCCGGCGATTTATTGTCGCCTCGGTTACCCCATGCACAGGTTGGTTCCGGCTGGCATCTGTCCACATCCGAAAACCTCGCGGGAAGTCGACCTTGCCCGCAAGCTCTACAGACGCCATGCGAGATAATCGAAAATTTATCGGGTCAATTTGTGTCAGAATCGGCACGGAGCGCTTTTCGTCGGTCCGGATCGGCTTGGTCAGCTTGTGGCTGACGTCGCCCTTGGCGGCATGCCCGTCCCGGAACCGGCTCCCGCTCTTCCGGCGAAGACACGGGTGAGCATCCGGCGCGAAACTGGCGGCATCATCTGGCATGACGGTGCGTGGACAATTTCGCCGCCGATCCGGGCTTATGACGGGCGCTGGTACGTCGCCGTCACCACGGCCCGCAAGGGAATTGAGTTTGTTCCTGTAAGCAGTGTCATCAGGAGTAACCATAATGGCCACACAGAATAGACGCCCTCTGTATGCGAAAATCGCAATCGCCCGGAAGCAGCTCCCGCATCTTGACGAAGACGCCTACCGCGAACTGCTGAAGAGGGAATTCGGCAAGGAAAGCAGTAAAGAGCTGAACTGGTATCAGCTTGAAAGGCTGATCCAGCTTCTCGCCGGGCTCGGGGCACACTTTGAAAGCGGAGGAAGCAATCGCAAGGTGACCGCCAAGGCCCGCCCGGACTGGATTTCAGTGCCCGACGATGCACCGCACGCATCGCTGAAGCGCCAGATACTGGCGATCTGGAAGAAGCTCGGCTACAGCATGACAAGCCTCGAAACCCGCGTCCAGCGGCAGTTTGGTACGCACACCTTCGCGTGGGTGCATGACCACGAGAAGCTGACGGCCCTGCTGACCGATCTGCAGAAGCGGGAAAGGGCCTTCGACAAAAAGCGCGGGGCCACGGCGTGAATGCGGCGCTGGAGAGCCTCCGAGCTGACATCCTCGCGCGGCACACGTCCGTTTACCAGTTTTGCAGGCAACATGAGAATCTGAAGCGCTCCACGGTCTACGCCGTGCTTGCCGGGCGCTACGCGGGTGATGCGGAAGAGCAGCTTGCTCGTATCCGGGAAGCGCTGGACGGCCCCGGCCCCCATCCGGAAATCCCGACGCCGGGCCGGATAGCGGAAGTGCTCCAGCGGACGAAATGTCGGCGCTGTCGTCCTGTGAGCCGACGAAAGTGTCAGAGATGTCATGAGAAAACGGAACTGGAAGCGCAGGCCGTGATGGAATTTTTAAAGAAGGAGGAGGCATGTCGAGGACTTTGATCACGGACATCGTGCAACTGACGAGAGACGGCTGGCGGCCTTACGGAGGCCAGCCTGAAGGCTATGTGTACGAGCGCCTTGGCTGTCCGTACCTGCTGACGAAGCGCAACCGCCCGTACTGGTTTGTTAAAGGTGACATCTATTTATGCGTCGGCTGCGCTCGGAGATGCAGCCTTACGCGCCCTGATGGTTTTCCGCTTCCTCTCCCCATTCGCTACCCCAAACCTCCGCAGCCGTACACCTTGACTCCTTATGAGATGGTCGAAAGAAAGCCTTTGCTGACCGTGGAAGAAGCGGCATACTGCTTGAACGTCAGCAAGCGCACGGTATACGACTACATTGATCTTGGGAAGCTCAATGTCCTGAAGGAAGGCCCGAAACGCGTTTCTTCGCGGGATGTTAGACGCATGATGGAGAACTTTGTCTTTGAGCAATGAAAAAGTGTGCACAGATTGCGACGTTTCCGGACTGTAAGCCCTCGACATGACATTGTGGCCATGCCGGGGGCTTTGCTGTGCGCCAGCCCCGGTGAATCTCCTTCCCGCCGGGATTGGCCCGGCGGGGCTAAACCGCCGAGGTCGCTATGACGTTTCTGAAAAATCTTTTCTCTTCCCGCCGCTGGTTTGCGCTCACCGTGCTGGCCACCATCTGTCTGTCCGTTTTGCTTGTCCTTTTCGCTCCGCAGCAGGCCCCCGTGGTCCACTACAAGTTGACGCTCGTTCTTCTCGCCGGTCTTGTTCTGTACCTGCTTGATTACGTGCTTTTCCCGTTCGCATCCCCTGATTCGTACCTTGCCGACGACTGGCGCAAGGCCCCCGATGCTGACAGGCCGGATGACGCGGACTACCCAGTCGTTGAGGGGTACCGGCAGGTCTTTTGTTTCGCCATGCTTCGTCGCGCCATCATCATCGGCTGCGGGATGCTCGCCGTAGGTCTGGGGCTGTAGCCATGAGCGTCAGGCAGTATCTGTCCGGCGCATGGAAACGGGCACAGCCCCGCGTCAAGACTTTGCTGGCAGCGATTTGGAGATGGTTGAAGGGCTGGCCGGACTTCATCCTGCTCGAATGCGCCAAGGGGTACCCATACTTTCGCGTAGGGTTCTGGTTTGTTCTTGGTGGTATTTGTGCGCTTTTGTTTGTTATTTTGTGTTGCCACACGAGCCATGCCGCCGAAGTCCAGATTCCACGCGCCGCCCTGCAGTACCGTTCCGAGCTGATCCGTTCTTCACGCATGGTCTGGGGGATGGATGCACCGGTGGCCGTCTTCGCCGCCCAGATTCACACGGAGAGTTGGTGGCGCAACAGCACGGTTTCTTCGGTCGGGGCGCAGGGGCTTGCCCAGTTTATGCCGAGCACGGCGAAGTGGCTGCCGTCCGTCGCTCCCGAAACCGGCACGCCCGCACCTTTCGATCCCCGCTGGTCGCTGCGGGCTTGCGTCACCTACGACAAGTATCTTTTTGACCGCATCGCATCACGCCGGGACGGACGACTCACAGAGTGGAACCGCATGGCGTTTATGTTGTCCGGGTATAACGGCGGGCTCGGCTGGACGAATCGTGACCGCACCAAAGCCGCGCAGTCCGGCCTGAATCCGGACATCTGGTTCGGACACGTCGAACAGGCTAATGCCGGTCGGCGAGCCAGCGCAAAACGGGAAAATCAACGATATGTCCAGATTATCCTGCGCGAGCGCCAGCAGGCTTACGTCAAAGCCGGATGGGGCAGAGGGGTGATCGATGAATAGCCTCAGCGTATCTGGATTGCTTCTTTTATGCGGTATTGGGATGTTTTTTTGTGGCTACATGCACGGGAATACGGTCACTTCAACAGAGTACGAGCTTGTGCTGTCCGAAGAAAGGAACGCTCATGAGCAGACAAAAACATTGCTCCAGAACGCGCTCGCCAAGGGTATGGAGTGGCAGGCCGCTTATGAAGAAATGGAAAGCTCGGCGGCGGCCTATCGAGATACAGCCGAAGCCTGTCTCGTCCGGGAAAAAGACTGGCGGAACGCCGTGGAGCGCCATGAGTCCGTATTGCGCGAGGCTTCCCTTCATCCTCGTTCCGCCGAGGAGCGAGACCATGTTGTGGATGCTGCGACGCGCCGTAAGGCCGCTGCTGCTCTTAACGCTCCTTGGTAGCCTGCTGCTTGCCGCCGGGTGTGCGGAGCGGCTGCCGGAACTGCCGCCCGCCGAGGGATTGCCCGGCTCCGGAGCGGCCCGAGTTGCCGCCGGTTGATGGGGAACTGCCGTTTGATGCGCCGGAGAACATTTCGGCGCTCATGCGGCGGGATACGATCTTGAAAAACTATGCCGAGGGGTTGGAGGCTGCCGTCGACTGCTACCACAAGGCGAGAAAGGAGGTCTCCGATGACGCCCGTGGATCAATTGCCACAACTCATTGAGGCGCTGATCTCTATATCGGGGGTGCTTGAGCGACTTGGCATCCCCGGTGTGATCAGCCTGCTGATTGTCGTGACGGTCACGCCCGTGGCTGCGCTGTTGACCCTTAACTACGTCAACTCAAAGAACCTTGCCGCAATGCATGAACAGTCCCGCAGGGATACGCAGGCCATTGTGCAGCAGTTACGCAGTGATATGTCGAACGCTCTTGAGACATATCGCTCGGATACGCTCAATATCGTCCGAGAGTTGGGCCAAAACCAACTCGCCACGGCGCAGTTCTACAAGGACAATGTCGAACTTGTGAAGGACTACAAGGAATTGACGAAGGATTACAAGCGGGTGGCCAATGACTTGTCTGATCTGATCGTGGGGCACACGACCGTGCTGCAGCGTCTGGCCGGGCTTATCGAAACCAATATGCAGTGTCCGATGGTGCGTGAAACCGCACACGGAAAGAAGTGAGGCGATGATGAACGAGCGACTGATGTACAAGAATGATCGTGCAAACCTGCGTGAGCAGCGCCGCCAGTTGGAGACATCCGCCAGCGAGCTGCGCGAAGGAATCCGGGAAGAACTGTACGATATGAAGCCTATCGAGGAGGTCGACACGCAGAAGGCTCTCGACATGCTTCTGGTGATGATCCAGCAGATCGAGCAGATCAGAGGGATCGACGCCAAGATCGAAATCCTCAATCGAAAGTTGGATAGTTGATATGGACGCCGTGAAAGCTCGCATTCGGATGCAGGAAAAGTTGTTGCGCGAGACACGCGTGACCATTGAAGCTCTGCGTGGCCACATGAGCCAGTTGCTGTATAGTGACGAGTCCCCGGAATGCATCGACGGAGAGAAGCTGGTCGATGCCGCATCGTCCCTGAGTTCTCTTGTATGCATCTACCGGGACTGCCTTGCCGGGCTGCGCGATCCGGGGGATGACGATGGGCGCTGAGTACGATGCCGACACCCGCTGGCGAGCGATGGAGTTGTACTGCGCCGACCGGCTGACCTTCGCGCAGGTCTCGGAGGCCACCGGCATCGCAGACTCCACGCTCCGGCGCTGGGCCGACGCATACCAATGGCGCGAACGCCGGGAAGAGCTGGCACGGGCAGAGGCCGACATCCGTATCGATACAATCCGGAGCCGCGCCGCTATCCTTCGGCACCTCATTGAAGCCCAGGACGGCAAGGCCGCGTCACAGATTGCCTTCGCCGTCTCAAGCCTTGAAAATCTGGCGCTTCAGCGCGAAAAAGCATTGCTCGCCGGAGAGATCGCCAACCCCGCCAAGCCGGAAAAGTCCGTGAAGGTATCCAGCCGATCCGAGGCCATCGCCGTGCTGAAGCAGGCCGTGGAAGACAAGCTCGGCCTGCTCCTCTCCGACAAGAAGTATGTCACGAGCGACAGCGTCACTGATATCGCCAAGTGTCTCGCTCTGGTGCAGGAGCTGGAGGCCACGCTGCCCAAGGAAGAGGCCGACTCGAAGAAACATGGCGGCGTTTCGGCGGATATTGCCGAAAGGCTCGACAAAGCGTTGGGGCTGGTCAAATGAGCGAATTGGGCGTGTTGTTGCCGTATCAGCAGAGGTGGGTACTTGACGAATCGACCGTCAGCGTGTGGGAGAAGTCCCGCCGTATCGGTGCATCCTACGCTGAGGCTCTCAAGGCCGTGCGTTTCGCCATGCGCAACCGTGACGCCGGAGGACAGAGCACGTATTACCTTTCTTACAATAAGGAAATGACGCAGCAGTTCGTAAAGGACTCAGCATATTGGGCAAAAGTCCTTAATGCCGCAGTCAGCGATACGGAAGAGGTCGTGCTGCGGAATCCCGATGGGGACATCACCGTTTACCGCATCCGTTTTGCTTCCGGTTTCGACATCTGGGGCCTGCCGTCCGAGCCGCGTTCCCTGCGCTCGAAACAGGGGAGGGTCATTATCGACGAAGCCGCATTCGTCGATGACCTTGCCGAGTTGATTAAAGCTGCAATGGCGCTGCTTATGTGGGGCGGTTCCGTATCGATCCTTTCCACCCACAATGGCGAGGACAACGCCTTTAACGAACTGATCAAGGATATCCGGGCCGGGAAGCGCGACTACTCGCTGCACCGGACGACGCTGGATGATGCCCTCGCCGATGGGCTGTATCGCAAGATCTGCCAGTCGCAGGGTAAGCCGTGGACGCAGGATGCGGAAGAGCTCTGGCGCGAGCGGCTCATCACAGACTACGGCGAAGGGGCGGACGAGGAGCTTTTCTGCGTCCCGAACCGCTCCTCCGGGGCCTACCTGACCTCCGCGATGATCGAGGCGTGCATGGCGGACGGTGTTCCCGTCATTACATGGACGCCGCCCGCCGAGGATTTCGTGGACTGGCCGCTGGTTGCCGCTGAAGCGGTGACAAGGCAGTGGCTGGG
>ENA-ORVC01002501-ORVC01002501.1-human-gut-metagenome-genome-assembly--contig:-NODE-2501-length-12212-cov-5.660278_pt1 | contig 12212 bp, 10 predicted proteins | sample MGYA00242092_ERZ509234 | MGnify/ENA primary metagenome ERZ509234 (study PRJEB26280, sample SAMEA2338800) | human gut metagenome | biome: human gut; feature: human-associated habitat; material: faeces... | reverse complement strand
CTGATGGTTGATAAATTGATCAATGACAAGACGGCTACGGTCGAAGTATTAGATACCGCCAGCAAATGGTTCGGCGTCACCTATCCGGAAGACCGTCAGGAAGTAGTAGACAAGATCCAGGCATTGATCGACGCAGGCGAATATCCTGCTAAATTGTTCTAAGCGAACAAGATCAGATCCAATAAATAAGAATCCCCACAGTGCTCTCTGTTTCACTGTGGGGATTTTATTGTTCACTATGATCCTGTTTCACATTTTGGCAAATATGGTTGACTGTGCCTCCGGTTTCACATCCGTTGCATGTTTAAGTGAAAAACAAGGAGGATACAATAATAATCAATAAACAAATACACAAACATTTACTGCTATTACTGCCACTCTTTACCTTTTCGCCCTTAGTCGAAAAGGTTTTTGACCAGTGTCGAAAAGGCTTTTGACCTTGGTCGAAAAGGTATTCGACTAAAGGCAAAAGGTCTATGACCAGGCTGTTTGACAACAGAAACATACCCATTGTCACTTAATATAGCATCTTCCGAGGCCGACCTGGTCTCTGATGAAGGCAAACATAAGCGGTGAAGGCAATTCGCGGATGATGGCGAAACGCCATAGTTCTTGAAGAACTACGATAAAAATACTCTTTTGTGAAAGGTGCATATAGAAAAATGCAAGGTTCCGGTTTTGGAGGATGAGAATTATAATGTGGCAGGAAACACCTTAAATTTCCGCTTTTGGACAATCCGTGCACATGAATTGGATGAATATGTCTCTTTCTCATAGAGGGGACCTCTATTTTTGCGATATTGAAAAATAATATCTATGAGAACACAACGATTCATCACAATCGTGTGCCTGTTGCTTTGGACAGTTGCACACTTGCACGCGTATGAAAAACGCGACTTGTTGCAAAAAGAGGCCGATTTTGAGAAAGTCAAATCCGCGTTGATAATGGAGCAGAAGTGGGTGCCGTATCCTGATTATTCTGACCGGGCCGGTTGGGATAAACTCCTCGGTGATTATAAAGAAAAGTATATCCGGAAAGGAGAAAGTTATCTGGATTATGAGTGGAAGGTTGTGAAAGCGACCGATTATCTGGAGTTCGGACGAAGTGGTGACCGGGCGATTATGGAGAGTCCGTTCGGTAAAAACAATTCCGCACTCGGAAGTCTGTTCATGGCAGAGATGGCTGAAGGGAAGGGACGCTTTGTCGATCAGATTATCAATGGTGTTTTTGCAAGTTGTGAAATGACGAGCTGGGCACTGTCGGCTCATTTGGGATTACAGAAAATCGGAGGATGCTTTCCGAGCAATGAAGAACATGTGATCGATTTGGGGTCGGGAAATCTGGCCTCCCAGTTGTCTTGGATTTATTATTACCTGAAACCTTCGTTCGATAAGGTAAATCCTTTGATTTCAAAAAGGCTGCGGCATGAATTACAGGTCCGCATCCTCGATACCTATATGAATGAAGATCATTTCTGGTGGATGGCGTTCAACCTGAAGCCTGGCGGATTGGTGAATAACTGGAATCCGTGGTGTAACTTCAATGTGCTGCAATGTTTCTTCCTGCTTGAGAATGACCGGGATAAATTGGCAAAAGCGGTTTACCGGACGATGACTTCCGTGGATCATTTCATCAATTATACGCATGGAGACGGAGGTTGTGAGGAAGGCCCTTCTTATTGGGGGCATGCAGCCGGAAAGATGTACGATTATCTGCAGATGCTTTCTGACGGGACAGGCGGTAAAGTCTCCGTATTCGATCAGCCTATTATTAAGAATATGGGTGAATATATCGCCCGTTCCTATGTGGGGAACGGCTGGGTGGTCAACTTTGCCGATGCTTCTGCCAAAGGAGGAGGGGATGCCGATCTCATTTTCAGGTATGGGAAAGCAGTCGAAAGCCCTCTTATGATGAACTATGCTGCTTATCTCAAGAGTCTTTCTGATAAGGACGGTATTCCTTCCGGTGACCCTTTCCGTCTGTTCCAAACCTTGCTCTCCCGTGAAGAACTGGAAGGAATGAGTGCCGATTATCAGGCTCCCGGCTATTCCTGGTATCCGGAAACCGAATTTTGCTATATGACCAACAAGAATGGCTTTTTCGTGGCAACGAAAGGAGGCTATAATAATGAAAGCCATAATCATAACGATGCAGGGACCTTCTCCCTTTACTTGAATACGACGCCTATTTTTATCGATGCCGGAGTCGGGACCTATACCCGTCAGACCTTCAGTTCCGAACGCTATTCAATCTGGACAATGCAGAGTAATTATCATAATCTGCCGATGATTAATGGTATACCGCAGAAATACGGACAGGAATATAAAGCGACAAATACCACTTGCAATGAAAAGAAACGTGTCTTTTCCACTGATATTGCTGCCGCCTATCCGTCGGAAGCAAAAGTGAAAAACTGGATCCGGTCGTATACACTGGATGACCGGAAACTGACGATCACCGACAGCTACACGCTGGAAGAGGCCGTAGCTCCCAATCAGGTGAATTTCATGACTTGGGGCAATGTCACTTTCCCTTCACAGGGCAAAATTCAGATTGAAGTAAAGGGGCAGAAAGTGGAACTGGACTATCCGACCCTGTTCAAAGCCGAACTGGAAACAATCCAATTGGACGATCCGCGCCTCTCTAATGTATGGGGTAAGGAGATTTATCGCATCACACTAAAAACAAACGAAAAGAAAGAAACTGGAAATTATAAGTTTGTTATTCAACAAATTAAATAGGATTCAGCAAGCAGAGTGAAAATAAGAAATAACGTATAAACAATTAAATCGCAGTAAGATGAAAAAAGTATTATTAGTTAGTCTTTTGGCTATCGCAGGAGTAAGCATCAGTGCGCAGAATCTGATCAAAAATGAAAAGTTTGCTACGGAAGTAACGAACAAGGTAACCAATCCTAGCAAGGCTACGGCTGGTGAGTGGTTCATTATGAATAATGAGGCGGACGGAGTAACAACAATCGCTTGGGAGCAGACTGGAGATGCCAAGTATCCGAACGCGATGAAAATAGATAATTCGGGTGCTGAGAAGAATACATCCTGGTATAAAGCATTTCTTGGTCAACGTATTACAGATGGCTTGGAGAAAGGTATCTACGTGCTGACTTTCTATGCAAAAGCAAAGGAGGCAGGAACTCCGGTCAGTGTATATATCAAGCAGACGAATGAGGAAAAAAATGATAACGGTAAACTGAACACCACTTTTTTCATGCGCAGGGATTATGATGCTGACGCCCAGCCTAACGCTTCTGGGGCACAGTACAACTTCAAGATTAAAGATGCCGACAAATGGACAAAGGTCGTTGTTTACTATGATATGGGACAGGTAGTAAATGCAATCAGCAGCAAAAAATCAAATCCTGCTCTGGAAGTGTCCGATACGGATGATGACGCTGCTATCCTGAAAGACTGTTACGTGGCTATTCTTGGACAGAATAAGGGTGGTGTAGTAGAAATCAGTGATGTGACTTTGAAGAAGAAATAAAAAGAAAGAGCGGAGAACCAGTGTGGTTGCTCCGCTCTTTTCATGATATATATTAGTGTGTTTAATTACATGGCAGGCTGCTTCGTCAGCAGTTTTTGAAGTTTACCATTCAAGGTTTGGCACATTGCACCGTTTCCCATTGCTTGATAACGTTTGATACGGTACTGTAACATCATGATTTTTTCATTTGCATTCTTTTTCATAATTTGTTTCCTCTTTTTTTGCCCTCCACGTTTTGAAGAGCGGTTTTACATCTTGTTTTCTTTATTAACACTGCAAAGATACAAAATGTTTTTGAATTATATGCTGTAAAACATAAAAATCTTCTTTTTCTTATGAATTTTCTTTTTATGAGAGGTTCGGACACGGAGATGTTACAAACCTGTTACAATTTTCCCGTCCTCTTTCCCCGATGACAATATTATTCTTATCTGTCACATTTTTATATACTTATCTAGGCATTCAGAAAATATTCTTGTACTTTTGTGAGTCAGCAATCTTATTATCTAAAATAAACCAAACACTTTTATGAAGACATTCATTCATCTTTTATCCGTTCTTATCCTGTCTGTTGTGCTGTATGCCTGCAACAATGCTCATTTTCTGAAAGAAGAGAATTATCGGAATCAAGTGACCGAAGACTTTGAACAGAAAAAGCAGGCACTTCCTCATGGAGACCTGTTTACTGTTTTTTCGAATCCTGACTTGTCTGTATATGAGCAGGAAGCTCTGATGTTTCTCTATGCTTATATGCCGATAGGGGATGTGACGGATTATTCAGGAGATTATTATTTGGAGAATGTTCGTTTGTCCGGGCAGACGCGTACTGAGATGCCTTGGGGAGATCTGATTCCGGATGAATTGTTCCGGCATTTTGTGTTGCCTATCCGGGTGAATAATGAGAATTTGGATGACTCGCGTCGGGTGTTTTATGGAGAATTAAAGGATAGGGTGAAGCATCTGTCCATGAAGGACGCTATTCTGGAAGTAAATCATTGGTGCCATGAAAAGGTGGTCTATCGTCCGAGTGATGCACGTACCAGTTCGCCGCTGGCATCGGTGAAGACAGCGTATGGGCGTTGCGGAGAAGAATCCACATTTACTGTGGCTGCGTTGCGTTCGGTGGGGATTCCGGCAAGGCAGGTATATACTCCCCGTTGGGCACATACGGATGATAATCATGCCTGGGTAGAAGCGTGGGCGGATGGCCAGTGGTATTTCTTCGGAGCTTGCGAGCCTGAACCGGTTTTGAATCTCGGATGGTTCAATGCTCCTGCCAGTCGCGGGATGCTGATGCATACAAAGGTGTTCGGTCGCTATACCGGTCCGGAAGAGATTATGCTTGAAACGCCGAATTACACGGAGATCAATGTGATAGACAATTATGCGCCTACTGCCAAAGCTACAGTGACGGTGACGGATACGGAAGGACATCCGGTATCAGGTGCAAAAGTGGAATTTAAGATATACAATTATGCTGAGTTCTATACGGTAGCCACGAAATATACCGATGCCGAAGGTAAAGCCTTCCTCACTGCCGGCAAGGGAGATATGTTGGTATGGGCATCTAGGGATGGAAAATTCGGATATGCTAAACTGTCATTTGGAAAAGAAGATGCTTTGAAGTTATCTTTAGATAAGAAAGTAGGTGAAAGCTATACACTTCCGATGGATATTGTTCCTCCGGTAGAAGGGGCTAACCTTCCCGAAGTAACTCCTGAACAACGGGCGGAAAATGACCACCGGATGACACAGGAAGATTCGATCCGCAATGCATATGTGGCAACGATGATGACAGATGAACAGGCAAAAGAATGGGTGAACGGACTGTACGGAAATATATTGCAACCTGAAACTATGAAAGATAAGTTGGCAGCTTTTCTGGTTGCTTCGCGCGGAAACCACCAGACATTGAAGGATTTTCTTTCAGCTATCAGAAAGGAGAAAAAACATATTTCATGGGAGGAAATGCGGGGTATGTGGTTATTAGAGAATATCTCGGCAAAAGATCTTCGTGACGTGACACTCGATGTACTGAACGATCATCTGAAAAACACATCGGATGGAGAAAAGACGGACACTGATCTGGTGAAAAGGGCGTTGCTCAATCCTCGCATAGCGAATGAGATGCTGACTCCTTATAAAAAGATACTTTATGATGCAATTTCTGAAGCAGTCTTGAAATCGGCACCTGTTGATGCTGCTCATGATGCCAAAGCATTAATAGAATGGTGCAGAAAAGAGATTAAGATCGATAACGAACTGAATTCTCAGCAGATTCCTGTTTCTCCGATGGGAGTATGGAAGTCGCGTGTAGCTGATGAGAAGTCCCGTGATATCTTCTTCGTAGCAGCTGCCCGGAGCATAGGGATACCAGCCTGGATTGATGAAGTGACCGGGAAGGTTCAATATGTAAGCGATGGGCTTTCTCCGCAGGATGTCAACTTTGAGACTTCGCAGTCCACACAATCTTGTACCGGCATGTTGAAAGCCAGCTATACTCCGATACGTTCTTTATCCGATCCTAAATACTATTCTCATTTCACTATCTCCAAGTTTAAGAACGGCACGTTCCAACTGCTCAATTATGACGAAGGCGATGTAGATATGGGTGGTGGTGCTACGTGGTCGAATCTCCTGAAAAACGGAGTAAAGCTGGACGAAGGTTATTATATGATGGTGACCGGAACCCGCCTGGCTAGTGGTGCGGTACTCTCCAATACCACATTCTTCACTATCGAACCGGATAAGACGACTACTGTTGACCTTGTGATGCGTGAAAGTAAAGATCAGGTGCAAGTGATCGGTAATTTCAATTCCGAAGCTACTTATCGTCCGGTAGGAGGTACTGACCTGCAAAGTATCCTGCAAACCTGCGGACGCGGCTATTTTGTGGTTGCTGTTCTCGGAGTGGGGCAGGAGCCTACCAATCATGCTTTAAGAGATATTGCAGCTTTGCGCAGCGAGTTTGAACAGTGGGGACGTAAAATGGTCTTTCTTTTCTCTTCGGAAGAGCAATATAAAAAGTTCAACACGCATGAATTTAAAGATCTTCCCTCTACCATTGTTTATGGCATTGATGTGGATAACAGCATTCAAAAACAGATTGTTGATGCGATGAAGTTGAATCAATCAACCCTGCCTGTCTTTATCATTGCCGATACCTTCAACCGTGTGGTCTTTGTTTCTCAAGGATATACGATCGGTCTGGGAGAGCAATTGATGAAAGTAGTACATGGATTATAAAGAGGAGCCAGAGTGCAATAATCGTTAATTCTTACCATTAATACATTGTTATTGGAAAAGAATGATTACGTTTGCAGCAAATTATGGCAAAGTACATTTTTTGCATATTAGCATGCGCATTTCTGGCTTTGGGATTTACTCATATTTCCAATAAAGAATTGCAGGGATTTCAGAAAGAAACTGAGGTCCCGGCAATTGATATGCAATACAATGCGGGAGCAAATTGCAGTGTCTCTTCTGCCGGTTTCGATAAATCATGTAAAGATACTCATTCATTGCTGACTGACGGAACTTACGGCAGTAAGGTCAGTGACTGCATTTTTGATAACCTCTCTTTTCCGAGAAGCATTGTTCCTTTCAAGAATCTGAGATTTAATACAAATACTGCAATAATACAGATATTGAGCTCACTGAATACGTTGCTTCCGGAGGAACGTCTGAGCCATACCTGCTTTGATGTCAATTACACTAAATATTCGTGTAAATACTACGTCTATACATTAGCCCATATTCTTATTTAGGCTGCATTATTTTTCATTGGCAGGGTGAGGTTTTCTCTCTGTCCCTCCTTTTATTTATTGTTCCTATAAACGTGTGATATATTTCCCGGATACCCAATCAAGTATAGGGATCAGGATATTGTGTTTTCGTTGTGAAACGGGAGTTACGTCGTATAGAAGCAAAGATGTATACCGAAGTGATTCAAGCAAATAACATCTGCCAATTGTTTCTATATGGGTGATGAGGAGTGCCCAATGGGATTTTAACTTTCATGTGTGTCTAAAATTTAATAATGATTTGCCATTGGGCGCCTCTTCTTTTTTTGAATACTATATTATCAAACCTATATTTTTTATTGCTATGATTGATTTATTAATATCTACTTTCGCTATGATGGGGCTCACCTTTCTCATCGGTTTTTTTGTTGCGGCAGTCATCAAACTGATTGCTTATGCGGCAGATTCTTTTGATTTTTATAGTTCTCACCGTTTGGAGCTGCTGCGGTTACATCGCTGGCGACAACACCGGCAGAAAGTAGAAAGGCTTGTCAGGCAGATGCCTCTTCCGGACGAAGGGACTTTAGGAGATTATCGTGAAGATTTCAGTCGTGGAATCAACCGGAATGTTTCCGGCTATTCCGGTTATTATCATGGAGTAAGTCCGGGTGCGTCGGAAGAGAACCTGATGGATTATTATTATCCGCGGGATACACGTGAGTTCTTTCTCAAAGAAGAAGAACTGGCGCATGTCAACAAGAAAAATACAAAGAAATCTACTATCAACAAACAATAAAATGACATTTATTTATGGAAAATATTGATTTTGCCACCCTCTTTCAGGGTATCGGCACAATGATGGAAAGCGGCTGGTTACTGGCTTCTGCCAGAGTCTTTCTGGTACTTCTCGGTTTGTTACTTATCTATCTGGGTTGGAAGGGAGTGCTCGAACCTATGGTTATGATTCCGATGGGATTGGGCATGGTAGCCATCAACTGCGGAACATTGATGATGCCGGACGGTACATTAGGTAACCTCTTCCTCGATCCGATGCTTTCGGATACGGATGACCTGATGAATACGATGCAGATAGACTTTCTGCAACCTGTCTACACGCTGACTTTCAGTAACGGGCTTATAGCCTGCTTTGTCTTTATGGGCATCGGAACTTTGCTGGATGTGGGCTTCCTGCTCCAGAAACCGTTTGCGAGTATATTCCTTGCTTTATGTGCCGAACTCGGTACGTTCCTTACCGTGCCCATCGCTTCCGCACTCGGACTGACTTTAAAGGAAAGCGCATCTGTTGCTATGGTAGGTGGTGCGGACGGTCCGATGGTGCTCTTTACTTCGCTGGCTCTGGCAAAACATTTGTTTGTTCCTATCACGGTAGTCGCTTACCTGTATTTGGGACTGACGTACGGAGGGTATCCATATCTGGTCAAGCTATTAGTGCCCAAACGTTTCCGTGCCATTAAGATGGTGACTAAGAAGGCGCCGAAGAACTACGATGCCAAAGTGAAACTGGCTTTCTCTGCTGTTCTTTGCGCAGTACTTTGTTTCTTGTTTCCGGTTGCCTCTCCATTGTTCTTCTCCCTGTTTCTGGGTGTTGCTGTTCGTGAATCCGGTATGAAGCATATTTATGATTTTGTCAGTGGTCCGTTGCTCTATGGCTCGACCTTTATGTTGGGAGTGTTGCTGGGCGTACTTTGCGATGCACATCTGTTGCTCGATCCGAAGATTCTGAAATTGCTGGTATTAGGTATCGTCGCACTTTTACTTTCCGGTATCGGAGGGATTATCGGAGGATACATCATGTACATTGTCAAACGGGGAAATTACAATCCGGTGGTCGGTATCGCAGCCGTTAGTTGCGTACCTACCACCGCAAAGGTCGCCCAAAAGATAGTAAGCAAAGACAATCCCGATTCATTCGTATTGGGAGATGCCTTGGGAGCCAATATCTCAGGAGTAATCACCTCGGCTATTATTACCGGTATTTATATTACGATTATCCCTTATTTATAAACAGGTATGCTATTGCAGGACTATAAATCGCTGTTTATCGCAGTTTTCAGCTTTTTATAGCCTGAATGGTATTTATCACTCTTTGGGCGGTGGTTACATTTCGTTCGTATTCGTCGATATGTACAGTGCCGCCCATCGATACTGATTCGTTTTTATACTTCATATCGCTCTTGATGCTTTCCCGTGCGGAGAAATGAAACTCCTGTATTCCGGTTTCCGAAGCAATGCGGGCGATATTTTTTTCGTTCACGCCACATCCGGCAAGCAGGATAATTCTTCCGGAAGCCTGTGTCTGCAATGCTTTTAGCAAGGGGATTCCGAGTTCGGCAGTAGCTTGCTGACCGGAAGTAAGGATACGGTTACACCCCAGTTCGATAATCTGCTCCAAAGCCTTTTCAGGATCACGGCATATATCAAAAGCACGGTGAAAAGTCACTGATAACCCTTGTGAGGCTTTCATTAACTCTTGCATTACAGGAAGGTCGATTTCCCCGTTTGCCGTCAGACAACCGAATACCACTCCGTCAGCTCCCAACTGCCGTGCCATTTCTATATCTTTCAGCATCGTTCTCACTTCGATGGGAGAATAAAGAAAATCCCCACCCCGCGGACGGATAATGACATGCAGACGAGTCGTTGTCAGCATGTCGCGTGCTGTCGATATCTCTCCGTAAGAAGGAGTCGTCCCGCCTTCCGGAATACCTGCACATAACTCTACCCGGTCGGCTCCGCCTGCCTGTGCTGCCAGACAGCTTTCTACGGAATTGGCACAGACTTCAAATTGGTACTTTTTCATAAGCTGATACTTTTAGACTGTATGCTGCTGCGTGATGCTGCAAACATGAGAAGTGAATGATGATAAATTGAAAAAGGGCGAATTGCTTCGCCCTTGTATTGAATCTTCTTTTGAATATTTACTTATTTAGCGAAGCTGACCGCACGTGTTTCACGGATAACGGTAATCTTCACCTGTCCCGGATAAGTCATCTCGTCCTGAATCTTCTTGGCGATTTCACCGGACAAGCTTTCAGTTTGCTTGTCATCGATCTTATCGGCACCTACGATCACGCGGAGTTCGCGTCCTGCCTGAATAGCGTATGTCTTGGTCACACCCGGATAAGCCATAGCCAATTGTTCAAGATCGTTCAGGCGTTTGATGTAAGCCTCTACGATTTCACGGCGTGCGCCCGGACGTGCACCGGAGATAGCATCACAAACCTGTACGATAGGAGCCAGCAGACTGGTCATTTCCGTTTCGTCGTGGTGAGCACCGATAGCGTTGCAGATATCCGGTTTTTCTTTGTATTTCTCGGCAAGTTTCATACCCAGCAATGCGTGCGGCAATTCCGGTTCTTCATCGGGCACTTTACCGATATCATGCAGCAAACCTGCACGTTTTGCCTTCTTCGGGTTCAGGCCCAGTTCCGATGCCATCACAGCGCAGAGATTGGCTGTTTCACGGGCGTGCTGCAACAAGTTCTGACCATAAGAAGAGCGATATTTCATCTTACCGATGATACGGATCAGTTCCGGATGCAGACCGTGGATACCAAGGTCGATTGTTGTCCGTTTACCGGTTTCGATAATTTCTTCCTCTACCTGTTTGCGTACTTTGGACACCACTTCCTCAATACGTGCCGGATGGATACGTCCGTCTGTTACCAGTTGGTGAAGAGCCAGACGGGCAATTTCACGGCGAACCGGGTCAAAGGCGGAAAGAACGATTGCTTCCGGAGTGTCGTCTACAACGATTTCAACGCCGGTAGCGGCTTCCAGTGCACGGATATTGCGTCCTTCACGTCCGATGATACGTCCTTTGATTTCATCCGATTCGATATGGAATACCGTTACGGAGTTTTCGATGGCAGTTTCGGTAGCTACCCGTTGGATAGACTGGATAACGATTCGTTTGGCTTCCTTGCTGGCAGTCAGTTTCGCATCATCCATGATGTCATTGATGAATGACTGTGCCTGCGTTTTAGCTTCTTCCTTCAGTGATTCGACCAGACGTTCTTTTGCTTCGTCGGCAGACAGACCGGAGATTGCTTCCAGTTTTTCTATTTCCTGATGTTGCAGTTTGTCCAGTTCTTCCTTCTTTTTGTCAACGATAACAAGTTGCGCCTCCAGGTTTTCCTTTACGGCTTCGGCTTCCAGCTTTTTGCGTTGGATTTCTTCCTGACGCTGGCTGAGCACCATTTCGCGTTGTTTCAGTTTATTTTCCGCCTGCTGAATCTTTTGATTACGCAGTGCCACTTCCTTCTCCAAATCAGCTTTCTTGTTCAGGAATTTTTCCTTTACTTCCAGCAATTTGTTTTTCTTAATTACTTCAGCTTCTGTCTCCGCATCTTTCAGGACACTGTCGTACTTGGACTTCAATACGTACCGGAACAGTACGTATGAAAGGATTCCTCCTACGACGAAGCAAGCAATTGCTGTTGCTATTATTGCTATCATTCTTACATTAATTTAGTTATATAAATAAAAACGCACCGCCAAATATCAGAGCATACATTTGCTCGGATATTGTGCAGTGCGTGGTGTTTTCTTTATCAGTGAATGGCTCGGTGGCATTATTCTTTCTTAAAATAATCCTCCAGCAATTCCGTTAGTTCTTTTACCTTTTCCGTATACGGAGTGGTATCGTTACGTTGCATTAATTGCAGTTTCTCCAACGAGAACTGATAGGCTACCATGGCAATAATCTTTTCCGGTTCAAGGTTTTTATAGTATTCCCGGTACGCATTAAGCCTGATGTTTACCTGCTTGGCTGCTTCCCGTACCATTTCTTCTTCCTCTCGGTTAATGGTTAACGGGTAGTTTGAATCTGCTATTTGCAGGTTTATCTTTATCTTATCGTTCATACATCTTTCTTCTTTACTCGTTCAATAAAGCGATGCATTTATCGACTTCACGCACTAATTTTGACAATCGCAGCTTCGTCT
>ENA-ORVC01002476-ORVC01002476.1-human-gut-metagenome-genome-assembly--contig:-NODE-2476-length-12328-cov-3.382303_pt1 | contig 12328 bp, 14 predicted proteins | sample MGYA00242092_ERZ509234 | MGnify/ENA primary metagenome ERZ509234 (study PRJEB26280, sample SAMEA2338800) | human gut metagenome | biome: human gut; feature: human-associated habitat; material: faeces... | reverse complement strand
GGAAGAGGCTCTTGCCCGGAGGCTACAACGTAAAAAGAAGAAGAAACGCCGCTCACGGGGAATTTCCTAATTACCGAATTTACCAACATTAAAAATCAGTTTATCATGCAACAGGAAGATGATTTGAGAGGACTGGCCAAGGTCATGGAGTTCATGCGTGCCATATCCATTGTTTTTATTGTCATTCACGTCTATTGGTTCTGTTACCGATCATTTGTGGATATGGGTATCAATATAGGCGTGGTTGACAGGATATTGCTTAATTTCCAGCGGACAGCGGGGCTGTTCAGCAACCTGCTTGTAACGAAAGTGTTTGCCGTCATATTCCTTGCTCTCTCGTGTCTGGGTACAAAAGGTGTGAAGAATGAAAAGATGACATGGAACAGGATATATGCCGCTTTCCTTTCGGGAGTAGTGCTATTTTTCATGAACTGGTGGATGCTCGATCTGCCGTTCAGCCCGACAGCCAATGCCGTCTTATACACGGTAACGCTTATCGCAGGATATATCCTTCTTTTGATGTCGGGTGTGTGGATAAGCCGTATGCTGAAACACAATCTTATGGAAGATGTGTTCAATACCGCCAACGAGAGTTTCATGCAGGAAACAAGGCTTATGGAGAACGAGTATTCCGTCAACTTGCCGACAAAGTTCGTCTATCAGGGTAAGGAATGGGACGGATGGATAAACATCGTCAACCCTTTCCGTGCCTCCATCGTGCTCGGAACGCCCGGTTCGGGTAAGAGTTACGCAGTGGTGAATAATTTTATCAAACAGCAGATTTCCAAAGGATTCGCTTTATATCTGTATGATTACAAATTTGACGACCTTTCCATAATAGCCTATAACGAATTGTTGAAGAACCTGGATAAATACAAGGTCAGACCGGAATTCTATGTGATAAACTTTGACGATCCGAGACGCAGCCACCGATGTAATCCCATAAACCCGAAATTCATGGCCGATATCAGTGATGCCTACGAATCAGCCTATACCATTCTCCTGAATTTGAACAAGACCTGGATACAGAAACAGGGTGATTTCTTCGTGGAATCCCCGATTATTTTGCTCGCCGCGATTATCTGGTACTTGCGGATCTACAAGGACGGCAAGTATTGTACCTTTCCCCATGCGATAGAATTCTTAAACAAACCGTATGCTGATATTTTCACGATTCTCACTTCGTATCCTTCCCTTGAAAACTACCTTTCTCCTTTTATGGATGCCTGGCAGGGCGGAGCACAAGACCAGCTCCAGGGCCAGATAGCAAGCGCGAAAATTCCGCTATCGCGGATGATTTCACCGCAGCTCTATTGGGTCATGACAGGCGATGACTTTACATTGGACCTAAACAATCCGGAACATCCGAAAATACTTTGCGTGGGAAATAATCCGGACAGACAGAATATCTACTCGGCGGCATTGGGACTGTACAACTCCCGTATCGTGAAACTGGTAAACAAGAAAGGGCAACTGAAATCTTCCATCATCATAGACGAATTGCCCACGATATATTTTCGCGGTATCGACAACCTGATAGCCACCGCACGAAGCAACAAGGTGGCGGTGTGTCTCGGCTTTCAGGATTTCTCACAGCTTACCCGTGACTACGGTGACAAAGAGGCGAAGGTCATCCAAAATACGGTGGGAAATATATTCTCAGGACAGGTGGTCGGGGAAACGGCAAAAAGCCTGTCGGAACGTTTTGGCAAAATACTCCAGCAACGACAATCCATCTCCATTAACCGGCAGGACACATCCACTTCCATTAACACGCAGTTGGATTCGCTGATACCTGCATCCAAGATTGCCAACCTCTCGCAGGGCACATTCGTGGGCAGTGTGGCGGACAACTTCGGGGAAGAAATTGACCAAAAGATTTTCCATGCACGGATTATTGTCGATAGCGAAAAGGTAGCGGCGGAAACGAAAGCATACAAGAAGATACCCGTCATCAACGAGTTCAAGGACGAGAATGGCAACGACATCATGCAGCAACAGATAGACCGCAACTATTCCCGGATAAAGGCGGATGTGATGCGGATAATCGAAGAGGAATTGGAAAGGATTGCCAATGATCCTGACTTGAAGCACCTGATTCCGCGGGAAGAAGACGATAAGGAATAAGTCCGACAGACCGCTTTTTTATTTTCGCCTGCAAAGTTCGTCCCGTGCCTGATGGATTGAGCAAGGCCGGACCCTCACGGGTTTCCGCAAAAATCTTCCGCGCTGCGCTTGCGGTATTTTTCCGGAAAGCCTTGCACAATCCGGCACGGGACAGTGATGCAGGCAAGAAATAAAATATCGGCTCACGAGCCGGTGAATGTTTAACTGAATAAAAGAAATATGGCTATGGGCAGAACAAGAGTGGTCAATATCCGCAAGGAAACCTGTGACGTGTACATTGGCAGGGCTGGATATGGCAAGGACGGTTATTTCGGGAATCCGTTCAGACTGGAAGCAACGATGGCAAAAGGCAGTACGCTTGGCCGATACAGGAAATACTTTTATCATCGCCTGAGTACGGATAAAGAGTTCCGCAAGCGGATCGGGAATTTGCAGGGCAAGACATTGGGATGTTTCTGCAAACCGGATCCTTGTCATGGGGATATCATTAAAGAATACCTGGACTGGATGGCTGAAAATGCGAATGAAGCAATCGTCATCGGGCAAATCCATTGGAAAGGATGTGTCTATCCCGTCAGGGAAATAGATGCCGGCAACCATATATTCAGGGTGTCAGTGGAGAGCCTGCGGAATGAACTGGCAAACGATATGCGTAACGGTATATATGAGGCAATGGAAGCCAGCGAAGAGATTGACGGTTACTGTACGGATGAAGAGTTGTGTACGCTGTCAGATACCGATTTGTATAAAATGTATTGTTGAACGAATTATAATGACAAATGAATTATGAGGAAAAGAAGCAATTTCACACCGATGAATAGATTTCATGAGATTATCGACCATTACGGTCTGAAACTGATGGAAGTAGGTGTCAATCACCTGAGAATATTCTCCGAAGGACGGAAACTTTTTGATTATTATCCGCTCCGGATGAAACTCTTCGACTACCGGCAATGGCAACAGTTGACTTACCCGTCTCTCCTTAACGGTACGGACAAATGGGAAACGGAACTTGACGGCATCATCCAAAGACTGCTGATATCACCGCAATAAACTTGAAAGTATGAAGGAAAACAATAATACACCGCTCGTTTGGAACAACATTCCCGAATGGGCGATTTTTTCATTGGAGTACGGCATTGAAGAAGAATTGTTCCTTACCGATGAAGACAAGGATCTGATAACCCGATTCATCGGTGAAAATTTTCCGAACGGATATACCATGTCGGTGGATTGGGAAGCATACAGAGAGTTTGATGCTTACCCGGCCTTTGGGAAACCATGTAAAACGTATGAAGTGACTTTTATAACAGCATAAACCGATTTGAAATGAAAAAGATAATATTGAGTGAATACAATGCCATCCCGGAAAATTACCGTGGAATCTGGACTGTAGAACGTTGGGACTTGCCAGATTGGGCGGAAATACGAGAAAAACATATCGGCAAGCGCACCATGATGGTCAATGACAACGGCACGTGCCTGTTGGTTGAAGGAATGGGCTTTGAAATCGTGGATGACAGTACATGGAAAAAGCCCGGTGAAGTCAGACGGGAAATTGGCAGTCTTTATCTGAAATTCTACAGCGGACTGGGGCGTGAACCTCATTATGCGGATTGCATTATCCGCTGGCTTGACACATTGGAAACAGTAGAGGCAAGGATTGCCTTGTCTATGGACTCCGATACGAAAATGGATGACGAAATATTCTATTACTGCAACGGGCTGAATGACCTGAAATCATTGGCGGATAAAAGCATGGAGGACTTTACCATAGCAGAGTGCCTCGGTTTCGGCATATATGAAGAACTGTTACAAACAACTTAAAATTATCGGATATGAAAATCAAATGTCAGGAACACTACGACAAGGTGGTGGAGTATGCCAAGAGCATTGGCGACACAACTTTTGAGAAATGTGTCGAACGCCTCAAACAGTGGGAGAAGAACTCCAACGGCAGGTATGAAATTGAACTCTATTGGGATTTTGCACCGTATTCATTCGGTTTTGCTGAGGTGGCTGCGGACGGAAGCAGGGGTGTTGTCGGTGGCCTGTTATATCATGGCAAACCGGATGAATCCTTTGCCGTAGTCATGGAACCGTTCCATGGCTGGAGCATACACACGTAAAATTTCACCCCAAAAGTTAATCATGTGATTACGCAAAAACGGTGCGAGGTAATCAATATATGACTACTTTTGCACCTTTTTGGGGGCATTTATTCAATAATTCAATTTACGGAATCGGGAAATTAAATCCTTATTTTGGAAATTAAGATTGATATTTTGCGGAAAACATGCAAAAGGACACCATTAAATTTTCAATCTGACATTTTTACCTCAATCAATGAAACGTCATCTTCAAAAATTCCGTCAGGTGTAAACTCCATATCTTGAATGGCATTCAAGTCTATATGCTGATAGCAGCCATCGGAACAGATGTATATTCTATCGCCTTGTTCCAATTTTGCTTGTTTGACTGCAACCTCCTCCCTGTATCCCTTACCATTGACACACCGTGTCAGAAATGTTCCTTCTGTTTCTGTCGCAATATGGTCTGTTGTCAACAACAACGACCCACCATTACTGACTTTATATAGTCTTACATTACCTTGCCAAGCGTAATGCAAGCAATCATCAATTATCAAAGCCACGGTTACAGCGGCTCCCATCCTACATTTCAATTCCCTGCATTTTTTAGATATAGCAGTATCGGCTGCATCGAATGCCATACGCAAAACATCTTCCGGTGAACTGTCCTGAACATGATCAAGAATTGTTGTCATTATGGATTCAGATACAATTTTTGCGGCCTCTGCACCATAAGACAAGCCTCCCATGCCATCCGCAAGAATGGCAATAAGACTATTGTCGGACAGCTTATGGCATAAGATATAATCCTCGTTGATCTTATCTTTTCCGGAATAACTGATAGTTTTGAACTCAATCGTTTTCATCCTCTATTGCTTTTTGAAAAACATCTGCAATGATTTGCCATGTCTCCTTTACTGTTTCATAAGTCAATCCATAACTGTGTTCTATAATTTGATTGAATAGCCTGCTCTCGTCATCTTTCTCAAGTTCCTTTTCAATGCAACCTTTGTAATAAGCTATCTGTTCTTTGGTCAAAAGAAGGAGCAAATCATGGGCAATCCAATACCCGCCTACAATATATTCATCGAATTTTTCCCAATCATAGACTTCCGGATGGATATTACGGTCAAGGTTAGCCATAAAGTAATTGGATAGAATGAACGACATATCTTCTGCATCCTTGCTCGTTTCAATGTTTCGATCCAACCAGGCATTGAATTTCAAGAGAAACAAACCATGAAGAGAGGCTATCTTGATGTCAAATTCATCATCTATATTGACAGTAATTGCTTCCGACAGCACTTCATCAAAACCTTTTACTGACATGGCTATCTCTTCTTCAGGCGGCCAATATATGTTATCGTCTTCCTTAGCCACACCATACGGAACAACATCCAGTTCATATTCACCATAGTAGAATCGTTGGTGCATGTGCTGTGATTTCTGAAAGCCATCAGCAACCAACTTTTCTTTGATTTCATCGAAGACACTCCAGTCGGGTATTGCAATCGCAATATCCAAATCCTTTGTCCTTCTTCCGGAAGTGGTGCCGATAAGCTGACGGATGATTATATCACGGGCTGTTGCACCGATGACATAAAACTCACGCCCCATGCGATTGAAACTATCCGTCAGTTTCCCCAGCAATTCCACTAATAGCGGGTTGGCTATTTTCTCACTTGTAATCTTTAAGTCCATAATCCAAAAGTCTTTCTGCCATTTCTATACAACGGCTGTTGCCACTACCTATTAAGTCTGCGTATATGAGAATCAAAGGAGCGAGTTGATTGTCCGTTTCCCATTTCCAGAACTTCTGATAGATTCTTATCTCTCCATTTTCATTCTGCATTACCATACCTGTCCTCAGCAGGTTTGCAGCAGGAATGTCCGTATAGATGTCAAATGTTCCTGGTTCCAAATAATCATCAATCTTATTGGCTCCGCCTTCTCCTCCCCAATACATGCCTTTTGGCAACTGCAATGCACTCCAATTTATACGCCGGTCATTGGTCCGGAAACTCATTTTCCCAAGTAACAATTTGGGTTTCAACACTTGATTGTAATTTTCCACCCAAAGGTTGAAAAGAGCATTTTTATTTTTGAGAATACGTTTGCTATTGGTCAGTAGGATAAAGTTTCTTTCCACCAAGATATTGAATACATTTTTAATGGCACCCAAAGAAACACCCGTGGCAATCTGTATTTCCCTGTAAGGTTTGCTTACATTGACAATATCCTGCAATAAGTAGAAGATTACTTTCAATCCTGCTTCCCGGAATGCCGGATAGGGCTTTTCCGTCATGAAGGTGTTTTTTTCACCTTTGTTGGTCAGGTGGAATATAAGTTTATTTCCTCTTTCATATCTGATATAGCAATTACCGGCACAATCAAGTGTATTGATGCCATTGCTTGCCAAATCGTCAATAACGGTTGGCGTAATGTATTTGGCTATCAGCAATACCGGTCGCTTCTCCGTTGCAGCCAATACCTTTAATCGGCTTGTAATATTCCCGATGGTCGCAGTTGTCACTGTATTTTTGATTTCACAAAGAAAATCCACATTCATAATTTGGACGGTTGCATCAAAATTCTTGTACGGATTGTCCTCCCTTTGAATGACTACGGTTTCAGGTAAAGCCAATTTGTTTCGCAATGCCTCCAATGCCAAGTTTAATATTTCACGTTCTGCCAATACCATAATCTGTTCATTTTATTGTCATGTTCATTTATAATGAACACTGCAAAGGTAGTGAACAAATTCCAAATGGCCAACTATTTTGTTCATTTATTATCCATGTTCATTAAAAATGAACAGATGTGTTGGAATGAACAAAAACTGCTCTTCTGTAGTATCGCTTTGTAAAAGTAATCAAAAAGCGACTGCTTATGATGCTTTTATACACTGCGATAGGCCTGTTTCCATATTCCTCTATAAAAATCCATCTTAAGCCACGCTTCCCTTGCCCAGTCCCTTCAAGAAGATAACTCGGAGGACGATACCTTCCACGTTCAAGCCTGCGGTTTTCGCGCAAAAAATTCCCTTTGGTAATTTTTCACCCGAAAAAACGCTCCGGTATCGCCGTCCGAGTTGTGTAAACGGTCGGGACTTAGCAAGTGAAGCGACCTACGACGCATAGGACAAAACCAAAAAACAGTTGTCGGCGGTATTTTGCCGATACATGATGTCCCAATGGATACTGGCATCCTATAGCTTCCACACTTTCCTTGCTGCCGGTCTTGTAAAGTACCCCAAGGAGGCGGGGACTAAAGACAGCTCGCTCCCAACTCTGCATAATACAACTTTTTCTTTGTCGGTTTCGTGCCGTTCCTACTGCTTTCTACCGTTTCCTTTTCCGGTTCTGCCGTTTTTTCTTGCGTGGGGTTTTCCGTTTGTGTGCCTATGTCCTCTTTTGCCCCTCGGATTCGGTGCTTTTCCTTGCTTTTGCCTTTCATTTTCCATTTTTCCGTCCTGCGTCTTTTCTCCTGCGGTGAAACATGATGACAAGCGATGAAATGAATAGTCTAACACATTGTAAACTAATTATTTATCAAAATACATCCTATATATTTGCACTGACAATTCATAGTTATCAACTCTAAAAAACAAAGTCATGGCAAAGAAAAATGGAAGGGACGATCCCCCTAAACCGCAAGTCTCCGAGAACGAACAGATGAGCGACATCGTGTTTATCCTCGACAAAATGGAACTGATTTTACAAGCCGTGTCCGAAATCTCAAAGGACGGCAGGTACAAGACGGTTCCGGCAGACAAGGAACACCAAAATTCCTTTCTGAAAATCGACCGTTACGCCAACATGTTCGAGAATTTCCTGAAGAACTTCTGGAGCCAGCTCAAAGACCCGACACGGTTCGGCATCCTCTCCGTCAGGGAGGGCACGTTGGACAACCCGGAAGTAAGGCAGGCGGTCGAGGACATCGCGGCAGGAAAGCAGACCAAAGCCGTGGAGGAATTTCTCAAGAAATACGAGATTGTCCCCCGCGACAAGGAAAACCAAAGTATAAACCATCAAAATCAAGAAGAAATGGCAAAGAAAAATGAGACCCCGCAGCAGGCAGCCCAGGATGGCGGCCAGCAGCAACCCAAGTACCGTTACAACGAGTCCATGATCAACTGGGAGGAACTGAAGAAATTCGGACTGTCCCGCGAGTATCTCCAGGAGCGCGGACTCCTTGACCAGATGCTCAAGGGCTACAAGACCAACCAGGTCGTGCCCATCAGCATGAACTTCGGATCCGCCGTATTGCGCACCGACGCACGCCTGTCGTTCCAGCAGTCTGTCGGCGGACCAATTGTCCTCGGCATCCACGGAATCCGGCAGAAACCCGAACTTGACCGTCCGTATTTCGGGCACATCTTCTCCGAGGAGGATAAGAAGAACCTGCTTGAAACGGGCAACATGGGACGTGTCGTGGAACTGAAAGGGCGCAACGGCGAATACATCCCCTCTTTCGTCAGCATCGACAAGCTCACCAACGAGATTGTGGCCATGAAGGCAGAGAATGTGTTCATTCCCAATGAAATCAGCGGGGTAAAACTGACCGAACAGGAACAGCATGACCTGCGCGAGGGAAAGAAAATTTACGTGGAGGGCATGATCGCTAAGTCAGGTAACGAGTTCGACGCCCACATACAAATCAATGCCGAACGCAGGGGCATCGAATACATCTTCGAGAACGACAAGCTCTTCAACCGCCAGAAGTTGGGCGGCGTGGAACTTACCCAGAAGCAGATTGAAGACCTGAATGCCGGCAAGGCCATCTTCGTGGAGGGCATGCAGCGCAAGGATGGGGAAGTATTTTCCTCGTATGTTAAGCTGGACGAGGCTACCGGACGGCCAGCGTACACCCGTTACAACCCCGACTCCCCGGAGGGCGCACGCGAAATCTATATCCCGAATGAAATCAACGGTGTGAAAATCACTGCCGAGGAGCAGCAGCAACTGCGGGAGGGAAAAACTATCTTCCTCAATGACATGGTGAACCGCAAGGGCGAGGTGTTCTCGTCATTTATCAAAGCCGACCTTGAAACGGGAAGACTCAGCTATTCACGCACGCCGGACGGGTTCGAGCAGCGTGAACAGTTCAAGATACCCGACAAGGTATGGGACGTGGAGCTGAGCCGGAAACAGCGAGCCGACCTACAGAGCGGCAAGGCGGTGCTGGTCGAGGGCATCAAGGGCTACGACGGCAAGACCATCTCACAGTATGTCAAGGCGAACTTCAACCAGGGCAGGCTGGACTTCTACAACGAGAATCCGGACCGCAAGCGTGACGCCTCGCAGCGCAACGTGGTGGCAAACGCACAGAAGCAGGGCCAGGAACAAAGCAGCCGGAAATCCAAAGGCGCAAGTATCGCATGATGCGTGAATCAAACGAATGTGGAATCCTAAAAAATCGGAAATATGGAAATGAACAATGGAAACAACATGCCTTTCAAGGCGGAAGATGTGAACTGGGACGAGCTGGCAGGCATCGGCATATTGAAGAACGAACTGGAAATGTCAGGAGAACTTGACACGTTGCTCCGGGGAGAAAAAACAAAAGTGATACCGCTCAGCCTCGTGCTCCTCGGCGTGGACGTGGTGATGGACGCCACCCTGCAACTGGTACGCAAGGACGGCGGACCGCTGATCGAGATCCTCGGTGTCAAGCCATCGGTATAACGGCGTGTTACCGGTCAATCCGACAAGTTAAAATTAAAAAATGTCAAACCGCCGTTTCCTGTTTTCCGGTTCCGGTCACGGGGAACGGCTTAAATTTTATCCGAACATGAAAGCAATCATAGCAGAAAAACAGAGTGTGGGTATGGACATAGCCCGCGTGGTCGGCGCAACGGAAAAAAAGGACGGCTACTGTACAGGCAACGGGTACATGGTCACATGGGCATCTGGACACCTCGTGTCGCTGGCACTGCCCGACACATACGGCTACAAAAAGGCTGTTGCCGAAGACCTCCCGATGATACCGAACCCGTTCCGGCTGGTATCCAGACAAATCAGGACGGACAGGGGGATGGTGACGGACATTGCCGCCTCCCGGCAGTTGAAGGTCATCGACGAGGTGTTCTCCAAGTGCGACGGCATCATCGTGGCAACGGACGCAGGTCGTGAGGGCGAACTGATCTTCCGGTGGATATATGCCTATCTGGGTTATACCAAGCCGTTCCGACGGCTGTGGATCTCCTCGCTCACGGACGAGGCCATCCGCGAAGGCATGGCAAACCTCAAGGACGGAAGCGGTTATGACAGCCTCTATGCCGCAGCGGACAGCAGGGCAAAGGCGGACTGGTTGGTGGGCATGAATGCCAGCCGCGCGTTGGCGATAGCCTCCGGTTCGGCAAACAACTCCATCGGAAGGGTGCAGACCCCTACACTCGCCATGATATGCGCACGCTTCAAGGAGAACCGCAACTTCGTTTCCACTCCCTATTGGCAGCTGCACATCACGCTGAAGCAGGGAGTGGCGCACCGGCAGTTCATCCACCCGGAGGAGTTCAAGGAGAAGGGAACGGCAGAGGCGGCATACCGGAAAATATCTTCCAAATCCGTTGCTACAGTCACCAAGGCGGAGCGCAAGAGGACATTCCAACAGCCTCCACTTCTCTACGACCTGACCGCACTCCAGAAGGACTGCAACATCCACTACGACCTGACGGCGGACAAGACCCTTTCCATCGCCCAGTCGTTGTACGAGAAGAAACTGATTTCCTATCCGAGAACCGGGAGCCGGTACATCCCAGAAGATGTCATGGCCCATATCCCTGCTTTGTTGGAAAAAGTAGTGGCTATGCCCGAGTTCAGGGAATACGGACACTCTTTTGATATGTCCTGCTTGAATATCCGAAGCGTGGACAACGCGAAAGTGACCGACCATCATGCCCTGATTATCACAGGCATCGTGCCGCAAGAACTGTCCGAAGCGGAAGCTGCCGTCTATACCCTGATAGCCGGCAGGATGCTGGAATCCTTTTCCCCGTCCTGCGAGAAAGAGTCGCTGGCCATGGAATGCACTTGCGAGGGCATGGAGTTCCGTTCCCGCTCTTCTGTCATTGTCAATCCCGGCTGGCGCGGCGTGTTCCGTAGGAAAGAGGACCGGGAGAAGGACGAGCCGGAGGGCAACGGGGGAAGCGCGGTGTTTGCAGGTGGCGAGAGCGTTCCCGTTACGGGGCACGGGCTGGCGCAGAAAAAGACCCTGCCCAAACCGCTTTACACGGAAGCCACTCTGTTGGAGGCTATGGAGACCTGCGGCAGGCACATCACGGACAACGAGGCGAAGGAGGCCATGAAAGACGTGGGTATCGGCACGCCGGCCACTCGTGCCTCCATTATCACCACGCTGGTCAGCCGTGACTATATCGCACGTTCCGGCAAGAGCATTGTACCGACCGAAAAGGGAATGTATCTCTACGAGGCAGTGAAGGAGATGCTTGTGGCGGATGTGGAACTGACCGGCAGCTGGGAGAAAGCTCTGGCACAAATAGAAGGACACACCCTTGATGCGGAAACTTTCATGCGCTCCATCCGTGACTACACCTGCAAGGCGACCGATGAGATCCTGAAGCTCAAATTCAATACGATGCCCGGCAAGGTCTTCACCTGCCCCAAATGCAAGGCAGGGAAAATCATCATCCGTTCAAAAGTGGCCAAATGCGACCATGACGGGTGCGGGCTGCTGGTGTTCCGGCGCATCCTGAACAAGGAACTGACCGACACCCATCTGGAGCAGCTTTTCTCGTCCGGCAGCACCAGGGTCATCAAGGGCTTCAAGGGGAAGAAAGGCGTCCCGTTCGATGCGGCCGTCACCTTTGACACGGAATATAACCCGGTATTCTCGTTTCCGAGAAACAAGGGGAGCAAGAAAGGATAGCACCGTCATTCCAATTCGCGGGCAAAGGTAGCGCACCGCCCCGTTCCACCTGCAAGGTCAGGCCCTCCGGGTTTCGGGGAAAATCATCCTCGCGCGGCTCCGGTATTTTCACCCGAAAACCTTGCCTGTGGAGGCGGTACGCTCCACGGCCCTTGAAATTGGAAATGACATGTTTCACCTATATAATAATGTAAGGTCATGAAAACAAAAGAATGTATCGG